>JAESGK010000099.1_pt1 | contig 53843 bp, 46 predicted proteins | sample 9269681 | NCBI WGS metagenome assembly JAESGK01 (sample SAMN14515347, study PRJNA621673) | algae metagenome | isolation source: Timaviella obliquedivisa GSE-PSE-MK23-08B and co-occurring heterotrophs from... | place: USA: Grand Staircase Escalante National Monument, Utah | collected 2006-08-15
CTTTCATAAGAAACTTCAGAGCGAGTTCGTCGGTCGCCAGCAGCGCCGCCGCCCTCGTTGGTGAGCGGTTTATAGGCGACACCAACAAACGAAGTCAACACGGCAATTTCAAAAAAATGAAGTTTCTCATAAGTACCTGATTTTAATGGTTTATTTCGAATACCTCCCAGAAACAGCCCGAATCCGGGTCACAATCACCAAAATCACCCCGCAAAATCTCGCCCAACAGGGCAAAATCAGGAAGGGACCGTTTTGGCTCTATTCCATGGTTATGCGCGGGCCGCACAACATCAGCATATCCCGTCCTTTGGACCCCTTCAAAACTCCTGCTAAGGTTCGCCCACTTTTATCATGGGAGAGACAGATGCTGGTCCTGAACGAAGCCGAAACGCGCGCCGCGCTGCCCTGGGGCGAGCTGATCGCGGCATTGAGAACAATGTTTCGCGACGGTTGCGAGATGCCGGTGCGCCATCACCATGATGTGGCGGTTCCGGGAGAAGATGAAGCGACCCTGCTTATGATGCCGGCCTGGCAGCCGGGAATCTATATCGGCGTCAAGATGGTGTCGGTGTTTCCGGGCAATAGCGGCCGGAACCTGCCGGCCATCCATGGCAGTTACCTGCTTTCCTCCGGAAAGACCGGCCAGCTTCTGGCCATTATCGATGGCGCGGAGCTCACCGCCCGCCGTACCGCTGCGGCCTCGGCGCTGGCCGCCGACTATCTCGCCGTCAAGGACGCGCGCCGCATGCTGATGGTTGGCGCCGGGCGGTTGTCTCAGAACCTGATCGAGGCACATGCCTCGGTCCGGCCGATCTCTGACGTGACGATCTGGGCCCGCGACATCCGCAAGGCGGAAGCGACGGCGGCACAGCTTGAGCTTCCCGGTATTACCGTCTCCGTTGCCACGGATATAGAAGCCGCCGCCCGGCACGCCGATATCATTTCCTGTGCAACCCTGTCCTCCGAGCCGCTGATCCGTGGCGACTGGCTGAAGGACGGCGCGCATCTCGATCTGGTCGGCGCCTTCAAACCGAGCATGCGCGAGAGCGACGACAGGGCCGTCGAACGCGCCACGCTGTTTGTCGATACGCGCGACGGGGCGCTCACCGAAGGCGGCGATCTGGTACAGCCGATGCGGGCCGGGATCATTGCCGCCGGTTCCGTGCGGGCGGATCTGTCTGAGCTGACCAGCGGCCGGCATGCGGGCAGAACAGATCCGAGCGAAATCACCCTGTTCAAATCCGTAGGCGCAGCGCTCGAGGATCTGGCTGGCGCCGTCCTTGCCTTTGAGCGGTCACGGCGCGGCTGATAACCGTCACCGGATCGTGATGGCGGTTGACCCCGTACGGCGTTGACGGATCGTGGCCTAGGCTTAGGCTGGGCCTGCGAATCTTTGGGTGCAAGCGGGGGAAGCATGATCAGATCGACACGGCGGATGTTTATACGGATGGCGCTTTTGGCTCCGCTGGCGCTGGCTTCTGGACCGGCAATGGCAACCGATGCGTCCAACTGGGAGCAGGTGCTGACGGATGCCCGAGGCCAAACTGTATATTTCAACGCCTGGGGCGGCGCGGCCACTATCAATGCCTATATCCAATGGGCCGGCGATGCAGTGAAGGCGCGTTATGGCGTCACCGTCGTGCAGGTCAAGCTGGACGATACCGCAAAGGCAGTGACGACGGTGCTTGCCGAAAAGACGGCGGGACGCAACCAGCACGGCTCCGTCGATCTCATCTGGATCAATGGCGAGAATTTTGCAGCGATGAAGCACCAGGGCCTGCTGTTGTCTCCCGGCTGGGCGACGAAGCTGCCAAACTGGGGTCTGGTCGATATCGAGAACCAGCCGACCACCATAACGGATTTCACGCTGCCGACCGAGGGACTGGAAAGCCCCTGGGGCGCCGCCAAGCTGGTGTTCTTCTATGATGAGTCCCGCACGCCACGCAAAGAGCTGCCGGACTCGGCCAAGGACCTGCTTTCCTTTGCACAGGCCCATCCCGGCCGGTTTTCCTATCCGCAGCCACCGGATTTCATCGGTTCGTCCTTTCTGAAGCAAGTGCTGAGCGAACGGATCACTGACAAGGCAAAGCTGCAGAAGCCGGTCGATGACTCGACGTTCGATGAAGATGTGGCGCCGCTGTTTGCCTATCTCGACCAGTTGCACCCGCTCTTGTGGCGCAAGGGCAAGGCTTTCCCAAAAAACTATCCCGACATGAAGCAGAAGCTGGCTGATGGCGAGCTTGATATCATCTTCGCGTTCAATCCGGCGGACGCTTCGGCCGGTATCGCGGCCGGAGAACTGCCCAGCAGCGTCCGCTCCTTCGTGTTTTCCAAGGGAACGCTCGGCAACACGCATTTTGTCGGCATTCCCTATAATGCCAATGCCAAGGCGGGTGCGCTGGTGCTGGCCAATTTCCTCTTGTCGCCCGAAGCGCAGGTGCGGAAACAGGATCCCAGGATCTGGGGGGATCCGACGGTGCTGGCACTGGGCAAGCTGCCGGAGGCCGACAGGGCCGCGTTTGCAGCACTCGATCTCGGCGTTGCGACATTGCCGCCGGACAAGCTCGGGCCGACGCTGGCCGAGCCGCATCCCGACTGGATGACCCGCATCGAGGTGGAGTGGATCAAACGCTATGGGGCGGCAAACTGAGCAAGCCCACGTCCGGCCGCCGGCCAGCGGCGAAGCCATGAGCCGCCGGTTCCGCATATCGGGCCTCGTGCTCGCCGTGATCGGCCTGCCGATCATCGCCGGGCTTGCCGGAACCATCGGGCCGGCCTTCGGTCTGCTGCCCGCGCTCGGCGGCGACCATCTGACTCTTGATCATTTTGCAGAACTCGCAGCCCAACCTCACCTGTTGCGCTCGTCGCTGATCAGTTTTGCAACGGCGATCGTCACCACCGGCATAGCGCTCGCCATCGTCATGCTGTTTACCGCCGGTTATGCCGGAACGCGGATGTTTTCGCGCATCCAGCACCTGGTTTCGCCATTGCTTGCCATTCCGCATGCCGCCGCAGCCTTCGGTCTTGCCTTTCTTGTTGCACCGTCGGGATTGGCGATGCGTTTCGTTTCGCCCGGTCTCAGCGGGTACAGCAGCCCGCCCGACTGGCTGGTGCCGCAAGACCGGCTGGGACTGACGATGATGGCGGGGCTCATCGTCAAGGAAATGCCGTTCCTGTTTCTGGTGACGCTGGCGGCATTGCCGCAGGTGCCGCTTGCGCAGGCGCGGCAGCTTGCGGCCAGTCTTGGCTACGGCCGCATCCGGGGTTTCCTCATCAGCGTCTGGCCGCTTCTCTACCGGCAGATCCGGCTGCCGGTCTTTGCCGTGCTTGCCTATGCCAGTTCCGTCGTCGATGTGGCGATGATTCTCGGTCCGGCGCTGCCGGCACCGCTTGCGGTGCGCATTACCGAATGGATGGCCGATAGCGATCTTCGGATGCGGTTCCTCGCATCGGCGGGCGCGCTGCTGCAGCTCGGGCTCACAATTGCGGCGATGGCGGCATGGCTGGTTATCGAGACAATCGGATCTGTTCTTCTGCGGCGGATGTCCGGATCCGGCATCCGCTGTGCCCACGACCGGTTTCTGCGCAGGTCGGCCTGTGCCGCCATGGCCCTGTCGGCCACCCTCGTCTTTCTCGGCCTTGCCGTGCTCTTCTTCTGGTCGATTGCCGGTCTCTGGCCGTTTCCAGCCCTGCTGCCGGACAGTCTTACGCTTCAGCCCTGGATGCGCGCCCTGCCGCAGGCCGGGGCGGCAATCGCGACGACGATCTCGCTTGCATGCAGTTCTGCGGCCATTGCCCTTCTGCTTGCCATCGGCCTCCTGTGGCAGGGCGGCGATCGCGACAGCCACGCCCTGGGCGGCGTACTCTATCTGCCGCTGATCGTGCCGCAGCTCTGCTTCGTCTTCGGTCTGCAGATCCTCGGCCTGACGCTCGGGTTTGACGCATCCTTCGCGCTGCTGCTGTTCGTGCATCTGATTTTCGTGCTGCCCTATGTCACTCTGTCGCTATCGCAACCATGGCAGGCGCTCGACCGGCGCTTCGAAACACTGGCAGCGGGGTTGGGCAAATCGCCGTTGCAGATCCTGCTGCATCTCCGCCTGCCGATGCTGACGCGGGCCTGCCTCACTGCCTTTGCCGTCGGGTTTGCGGTTTCCGCCGGGCTCTATCTGCCAACGCTCCTGATCGGCGCCGGACGCATCGTCACCATCACCACCGAGGCCGTGGCCCTGTCGTCCGGTGGCGACCGGCGGGCCATCGGCGTTTATGCACTTTTGCAGACGCTGGTTCCCTTCGGCGGATTTCTGATTGCATCGCTGGTGCCGCACTTGCTATTCCGCGACCGGCGCGCGATGAGGATTTGAATGAAACCCGAGACGACAGACGGCTTGCACCTGGAGGCGATTTCCATCGTCCTTGACGGCCGGACGCTGCTGTCTCTGTCAGCGCATGTCCGGCCGGGCGACATCCTGACGGTCATGGGGCCATCCGGCTCCGGAAAATCGGCGTTGCTCGCCTACCTCGGCGGTTTTCTCGACCCGGCCTTTACGGCCAGCGGGCGCATCCTGATTGATGGCGACGAGCTGACTGGCGTTGCGGCGGAAAAACGCCGGTGTGGCATGCTTTTTCAAGACCCGCTGCTGTTTCCGCATCTCTCGGCCGGCGGCAATCTCCTGTTCGGCTTGACGCCATCGATCACAAAGCGCGAGCAACGACGGCGCATGGTGGAGCAGGCGCTGGCCGATGTGGAGCTGGAAGGCTTCTTCGACCGGGATCCCGCCACGCTCTCGGGTGGGCAGAAAGCCCGGGTGGCGCTGCAGCGCGTGATGTTGTCGGCGCCGCGGTTGCTTTTGCTCGACGAGCCCTTCTCCAAGCTCGACAGCGGCCTGCGGCAACAGACCCGTGCCCTGATCTTCTCCCGGGCGAAATCCGCCAACCTGCCCGTCGTTCTGGTCACCCATGATCAGGCGGATGCCGAGGCAGCTGGCGGACCAGTCATCGTGATCGGCGAGGATATCAGCCGATGAACATCACGGACACCCTCCCCGATCTGCCCGTGAAGGCCATTCTGCCGGCACTCGGCGACGCATTGGGGCAAGCGCCGGCGGTCGTGCTGTCGGCTCCGCCCGGCGCCGGAAAGACGACGCTGGTGCCGCTGTTTCTGCTGGACCAGTCCTGGCGTGGCGATGGCCGGATCATCCTGCTTGAGCCTCGGCGGCTCGCGGCCCGCGCTGCTGCCGGACGCATGGCAAGCCTGCTTGGCGAAAGCGTTGGCGATACGGTCGGTTACCGGATGCGGCTCGACAGCCGGATTTCGGCAAAGACCCGGATCGAGGTGGTGACCGAGGGCGTGTTTGCCCGGATGCTGCTGGACGATCCGGAATTGCCGGATGTTGCGGCAGTCCTGTTCGACGAGTTTCATGAGCGGTCGCTGGACGCGGATTTCGGCCTGGCACTGGCGCTCGATGTGCAGCAGGCGCTGCGCGATGATCTGAAGCTGATCGTCATGTCGGCAACGCTTGACGTCGGGCGGGTGGCGCAACTGCTTGGCGGCGCGCCTGTGATCGAGAGCCAGGGGCACAGTTTTCCCGTAGATGTGCGCTATCGTGAACGGGCGTCGATAGAACGTGTGGAAGATGCGGTGACCCGCGCCATCGTCGAAGCGCATCGCGAGGAAACCGGCTCGATCCTCGCCTTCCTGCCGGGGCAGGCGGAAATCACCCGGACAGTCGAGCGGCTGACCGGCCGGTTCGGCGCAGAAACCATCATCACGCCGCTGTTCGGCAATCTCAGCCAGAAGGAACAGGATGCGGCGATCCGCCCGGCTCAAGCCGGAACGCGCAAGATAGTGCTCGCCACGTCGATTGCCGAAACCTCGATCACCATCGACGGCGTGCGCATCGTTATCGACAGTGGGCTGCAGCGGCTTCCCGCGTTCGAAGCATCCACCGGCATCACCCGGCTTGAGACCGTGCGGGTGTCACGTGCTTCCGCCGAGCAGCGGGCGGGCCGCGCCGGGCGCACCGAGCCGGGCATCGCCATCCGTCTGTGGCACCAGGGGCAGACGGCGGCGCTGCCCGCGTTTACCCCGCCGCAGATCCTGTCGAGCGATCTGGCGGGCCTCGTTCTGGATCTCGCCCATTGGGGTGTCACGGATCCGTCCGACCTTGCCTTTCTCGATCCGCCGCCGGTGACGACCTGGCAGGAGGCCAACGCGCTGCTTGTGCAACTGGGCGCACTCGATACCAGTGGCGCGCTGACGGCACGCGGAAAACAGATTCGCCAGCTGGCGCTGCCGCCGCGCCTTGCCGCCATGGCCGTTTCGGCGGCGGAAGACGGCCAGGCCTATGAGGCGTCTCTCCTGGCGGTGGTTCTGACCGAACAGGGGCTTGGGGGAAACAGCATCGATCTGGAAGACCGGCTGCGGCGGTTCAAGTCGGAACGCGGCGACCGCGCGGACGCCTCGCGCGGGCTGGCCCGGCGGATGGCTAAGGGCCTGAACAGCGGCAACGGTGCCAACGATCCGGTTCAACCCGGCATTCTTCTGATGCAGGCCTTTCCCGACCGGATCGCGTTGCAACGCGGCGGACGCGGGCGCTTCGTCATGGCCAATGGCCGTGGGGCCGAACTGCCCGAAACCGAGCGGCTGGCGGGCGCCTCCATGCTTGTCATCGCCGACCTGACCGGCCGCGCCGGCGGGCAGCGTATTCTCGCGGCAGCCGAAATTTCCCGGGCCGATGTCGAGGCGCATATGCCGCAGGCGATCGTTCAGGAAGACCAGACCTTCTTTGACCGGCCAAGCCGGCAGGTTCGGGCGCGGCGGGTGACGCGGCTTGGCGCCATCATTTTCGACGAGACGCCGCTCAGCAAACCCAAGGGCGAGGCGGCGGCGCGCGCACTGGCGGATGGGGTGCGCCAGCTGGGGCTCGCGGTCCTGCCGTTTTCGAAGGAAGCGGCGCAATTGCGCGACCGCATCGGGTTTCTCTATCGCACGCTGGGCGAGCCCTGGCCGGATATGTCGGATGACAGCCTGCTGTCGCGGCTGGACGATTGGTTCGTTCCCTTCCAGCGCGATACGCGCGGTATCGACGATATCAATGCGGGAAACCTGTCCGAAGGCCTGCAATCACTGGTTCCGCACGATATTGCCCGTGATCTCGCCCGGCTGGCGCCCACCCATTTCGAAGCGCCGACCGGTCAGCGTCATCCGATCCGCTATGACGGCGACGAGCCGGTTCTGTCGATCCGCGTTCAGGAACTGTTCGGGCTGAAAACGCATCCGGCGATCGGCGGCGGGCGATTGCCGCTGCTTCTGGAACTGATTTCCCCCGGTCACAAGCCGATGCAGACAACCCGCGACCTGCCCGGTTTCTGGGCCGGGTCGTGGAAGGATGTGCGCGCCGACATGCGCGGCCGCTACCCGAAGCATCCCTGGCCGGAAGATCCAGCCAATGCGCCGCCAACGACACGGGCGAAACCGCGTGGTACATGAGACTGACATGATGTTGACGACAGGAAACCGGATGATCGCGGCCGCACTCGACGGGGAAGAAGCCACCACAAGCCGCGTCCTGCGCCTGCAGACCATCGTTCGCCTACGCTGGCTGGCGGTTGGTGGGCAGTCGATCGCTGTGATGATTACCGCCTTCTGGCTGCAGTTTCCGCTGCCACTGATTGCCTCCTGCTCGCTGATTGCTTTTCTTGCCTGGGTGAATGCCTATCTCACCATCCGCTATCCGCCGACGCACCGGCTGCAGCCGCCAGCCGCGTTTGCCTTGCTCGGTATCGACCTTGCCCAACTGACCGCGCTTTTGTTCATCACCGGCGGGCTTGCCAATCCCTTTGCGCCGCTGGTCTGTGTTCCCGTCATCATCTCGTCAGCCTCGCAGCCGAAGTGGCACAGCATCGCGCTGGCAAGCCTTGCTATTCTGGGCATTACCGGGCTGGCCTTCTCGCCCTTTCCCCTCCCCTGGTATCCCGGCGTCGTGCTGCTGGTACCGACGGTCCTGACGGCCGGCATCTGGTTCGCCATCGTCTCGACCACCGCATTTGCTGCCTTCTACACCTATCGGGTCTCGCTGGAGGCGAGCGAGCTGTCCGAAGCGTTGACGGCGACCGAACTGGTGCTGCAGCGGGAAAAGCATCTTTCACAGCTCGACGGCCTTGCCGCCGCCGCGGCCCACGAACTGGGCACCCCGCTGGCCACCATCAGCGTTGTTGCCAAGGAAATGGAGCGTGAACTCGGCAACGATCCGCGGTTCGGCGAGGATGTCCACCTGCTTCGCAGCCAGAGCGAACGCTGCCGGGATATCCTGCGGCGCCTGACGACGCTGTCATCGGAAAACGAAGACCACATGCGCCACCTGCCGCTGTCGTCGCTGATCGAGGAGGTCATGGCGCCGCATCGCGAGTTCGGCATCCAGATCAACCTTATCGAACAGGGAGACCGCGCCAAGGAGCCGGTCGGCAACCGCAATGCCGGCATTCTCTACGGGCTCGGCAATCTGCTGGAGAACGCGGTCGACTATGCCAAGCAGGACGTGACGGTGACGGTGACCCATACGCCAACGATCGTTTCCGTTGTCATCGAGGACGATGGCGACGGCTATGCGCCGGATATTCTCAGCCGGATCGGCGAGCCTTATGTCACCAAGCGCCAGAAGGACGACAGTGCCGGGGGCCTGGGTCTTGGATTGTTTATCGCCAAGACGCTCCTGGAACGCTCAGGCGCCAAGCTGACCTTCGAAAATCGCGGTCCGGAGAAGCCCGGCGCCCGCGTCAGCGTCGAATGGCCGCGCGCCCTGATGGATACAAAACTGTCAAAATGACTTTACGGCGTTTTGCACCGGGAATAAGCAAGCTTACATAGAGTGCAAGAACAAGTGACTGCACCGAGGATTGCGACATGACGGAAAAAACCACCGAACCGGCAGGCGCTGCACCCAGTGATGCTTCGCTGATCGGCGCAGATACTTCCCTGTTGATCGTCGATGACGACGCGCCCTTCCTGCGGCGCCTTGCCCGCGCCATGGAAACCCGCGGTTTTGCCGTCGATATCGCCGAATCGGTTGCCGAAGGCATCGCCAAGGCCAAGACCCGTCCGCCGAAATACGCGGTGGTCGATCTGAGGCTTGGCGACGGCAGTGGTCTCGACGTGATCGAGGCGATCCGTACCCGGCGCGACGACACGCGCATCATCATGCTGACCGGCTACGGCAATATCGCCACCGCCGTCAACGCGGTGAAGCTCGGGGCCGTCGACTACCTGGCCAAGCCCGCCGACGCCGACGATATTTTCGCAGCACTGGTGCAGCGGGCCGGAGAGCGCGCCGAGCCGCCGGAAAATCCGATGTCGGCCGACCGGGTGCGTTGGGAGCATATCCAGCGCGTTTATGAAATGTGCGAGCGCAACGTTTCCGAAACGGCCCGCCGGCTCAACATGCACCGCCGCACGCTGCAGCGCATCCTCGCCAAACGCGCGCCGAAATAACGGTTACACGCCGCTTTCGCCATCCAGCGAGCCCGAAACGATATCGCGCATGTTCGGACTCGTATCGCCCGCCCTGTCCGCCGACCATTCCGCCAGCATCAGCCGCTGGGCCGCAACGCGGGCGAAATTCAGCGTGACGGATTTGCGTGTCGGCGCCGGCAGCTTATGTTCCGGCGCATCGCGGATCATCTCCGCATCATAACCATCCGACAGAAGCAGCCCGCATTCCTCCGGAAAGATATCGAGCGGCACGCCGCTATGGGTGGCGAAATAGAGCCGGTCCGAATGCATGCGGTAATCCGGCCATTTCCGGTCGACCCTGAAATCCTCGATCGACGTCTTGATCTCGACGATCCAGATCTCGCCTTTCGGCGAAATGGACATCAGATCGGCACGCCTGCCGCTGGCAAGCGTCAATTCCGGCAGCACGGCGTGGCGCATCTCATGCAGGTAACGCTGCACACCGCGGCGCACCATCAGGGCACGCTGCGACTGCCGGCCGTCGATCAAAGGACTATCGTTGTGGATAGAAAGAATCGCCATGCGTTAAACTCTGACACAAGGCCGCTTTTGTTGCAAAAAAACACTCCGTGGGGTTTTTGAATCATCCGGCCGGAATGCTGCACCGCATTCACTTGCAATCACGATGCCGATCGAAAATAAACCGTAATCACTGATGGTCGAATCGGCCCAGATATTCTTAACTTCATTTCAAGAGACACCCATGCGCTTCCGCAATGCAGTTCTGCTGTGCAGCCTCGCGGCTACACTCGCCTTGGCCAGTTGCTCCACGGCGCCGATCTCTCCCATCGGCGAAAAAGTCGCAACGAATCAGATCTTTTCCGGCAGCTACGGCCCGGTTGAGGATCACGGCTACGCCCTGCCGGCGATCCCGATCAACAAGGTCAACGAGCGCTTTCACCGCCAGATCGTCGAATATGCAACGGCTGAAAAGCCGGGTACGATCGTCGTCAACACGCCGAACCGCTTTCTCTATTTCGTGCTGCCCGGTGGCAAGGCCGTTCGCTACGGCATCGGCGTCGGCAAGGCGGGTTTTGCATGGGAAGGCCGCGCCTATGTCGCCTGGAAGCAGGAATGGCCGACGTGGCATCCGCCGAAGGAAATGGCCGTGCGCAAGCCCGAAGTGGCGCAGTATGTCGAGGAGGGCATGGGTCCCGGCCTGCGCAATCCGCTCGGCGCGCGCGCCATGTATCTGTTCAACGATGAAGGCAAGGACACGCTGTTCCGCATCCACGGTTCGCCGGAATGGTCCTCGATCGGTACCGCCGCTTCGTCCGGCTGCATCCGCATGATCAATCAGGACATCATCGACCTCTACACCCGCGTTCGTCCGGGCAAGAACACCCACGTCATCGTTCAGCAGTAACTGCTGGTTCGATCGTCAGGACGTCTTCATATCCCCGGCTTGTCCGGGGATTTTTGATTCCTCGGCATGCCGGGATGACACGGGTCCACATTCGCACGACGCAAACCGCCTGCGGTTTTCAAAGAGCATGGAGAGCGCACGCGGATGCGGAACCTCTCAAAACAATTTCAACATGGCACCGCTTCCGCGTGGCCTTTGGCTTGTCTCGGGGCTTCCGGCCCCTACGAATGGCCGCCCTGTCTCGCTGCATCCCGGCCTTTCAGCCAGAACTTGCATGGCTCAACCAAACCGCAGCCTGGAAGCCGCGGGGGAGACGTTTTTCAAGCGGTTTCCCGCCCGGGCACCATCCCCCGCCACCAAGACCGCACGTTACGGCCATGACGACGGGCACCAGCCTCCCCCTGTCCACGACCGTCTCGCGCAACACTCCGGTGGGGGAGGTTGGAAGAGCATAACCTGTGTTTTCGAGGCGGGGAAAAACGGGGGTGATTTTTTTGGATTGCCTCACACGACTCCCGTCAGGCCTTTGCCTATCACGGGCATCCAACCAACGCGCGGACGCGCGGTGAAGGAGCAGTTTTCTTCAAGGATTACAGAGTCCTTTGACCCGACGGACGTCGGGTCGCTGGATGCCCGCCACAAGGGCGAGCATGACGGAGGGTGGGGATGTACTGGTTTTCCCTTATCCGGTCACCGGATAGTCAACGACAAACAGACTTTATGACAGGCGTGAATTTCCCCGCACAATCTATTTTGCCAGGAACGGGTTTCCCGTTCCCGGCAACCAAACTCATGCCGCCTCGCTGGCCTTCAACTCCAGGCGGCGGCGGTGCAGGACGGGCTCGGTATAGCCGTTTGGCTGCTGGCGGCCCTTTAGCACCAGTTCGAGCGCGGCCTGAAACGCAATGGAGCCGTCGAAATTGCCGGCCATCGGCGTATAGGCCGCATCCCCGGCGTTCTGGCCATCGACAACCGCCGCCATGCGTTTCATGGTCTCGACGATCTGCGCCTGCGTGACCACGCCATGATGCAGCCAGTTGGCCATGTGCTGGGCGGAGATGCGCAGGGTGGCGCGGTCTTCCATCAGGCCGATATTGTTGATGTCCGGTACCTTGGAGCAGCCGACGCCGTGATCGATCCAGCGGACGACATAGCCGAGAATCCCTTGCGCGTTGTTGTCCAACTCGCGCTGGATTTCCTCGGGCGTCCAGTTCGGCCGCGATGCGACCGGGACGGAAAGGATATCGCTGAGCTTTGCCCGTGCGCGGGTCTTCAGTTCCGATTGGACAGCCGAAACATCGACCTTGTGATAGTGCGTTGCATGCAGCGTCGCGGCGGTTGGCGAGGGAACCCAGGCGGTGTTGGCGCCGGCCTTCGGATGGGCGACCTTCTGTTCCAGCATAGCGGCCATCAGGTCGGGCATCGCCCACATGCCCTTGCCGATCTGCGCATGACCGGACAGGCCGCATTGGAGCCCGATATCGACGTTCCAGTTCTCGTAGGCCGCAATCCATGCGGCCTGCTTCATATCGCCCTTGCGGATCATCGGACCCGCTTCCATCGAGGTGTGCATCTCGTCGCCGGTGCGATCGAGGAAGCCGGTGTTGATGAAGACGACACGTTCTTTTGCAGCGCGGATACATTCCTTGAGGTTGACCGTCGTGCGGCGCTCCTCGTCCATGATGCCCATCTTCATCGTGTTCGGCGCCATGCCGAGTGCCTGCTCGACGCGGCCGAAGATTTCCGAGGCGAAGGCAACCTCTTCCGGGCCATGCATCTTCGGCTTGACGACATACATCGAGCCTTCGCGCGAATTCATCCGGCGGCCGTTCGGGCCGATGTCGTAGAGTGCAATCAGGCCGGTGATCATGGCGTCCATGATGCCTTCCGGAACCTCGTTGCCGTCGCGATCGAGGATCGCCGGATTGGTCATCAGGTGGCCGACATTGCGGATGAGCATCAGCGAGCGGCACTTGACCTCGAAGGGCGAGCCATCGGGCGCCGTATAGGTAAAGTCACTGTAAAGCTTGCGTTCGACCGTCTCGCCAGCCTTCTGGAAGCTCTCCTTCAGGTCGCCCTTCATCAGGCCCAGCCAGTTGCGATAGACGAGGACCTTGTCCTCGGCATCGACGGCCGCGACCGAATCTTCGCAATCCATGATCGTCGTCAGCGCGGCTTCGATATTGACGCCGGCAATGCCGGCCGGGTCCGTCTTGCCGATCTCCCAGTCTCGGTTGAGGATGATCTCGATGCCGAGCCCATTGTTCTTGAGAAGCACGTGGCGCCAGTCCTCGTGTTCCGCATGGCCGGCATATTGCTCCGGCCGCTTCAGCGAAACGGAGCGGTCGCCCGCCGTCAGGCGCAGGTCCGCGCCGCCTTCGATATTGGTGATATCGGCCCAACGGGCTCCGTCGAGCGGTGCGGCCTCGTCGAGGAAAGCCTTGGCCCACGCGACCACCTTCTCGCCGCGCTTCGGGTTGTAGCCCTTGCCTTTTTCCGCGCCGTCCGTTTCCGGGATCACATCTGTGCCGTAGAGCGCATCGTAGAGCGAGCCCCAGCGGGCATTGGCGGCATTCAGCGCATAGCGTGCGTTCATGACGGGGACGACGAGTTGCGGCCCGGCAATGGTGGCAATCTCCGGATCGACATTACTGGTGGACACTGTGAAATCCGGACCTTCCGGCAGGAGATAGCCGATCTCCTTCAGGAAGCCTTCATAGGCTGCCATATCGACCGGTGCGCCGTTCTGCCGGTACCAGCCATCGAGCTTTTCCTGAAACGAATCGCGCTTGGCCAGCAGATCGCGGTTTTTCGGGGCGAGGTCATGGACGATCTGCGAAAAGGCCGCGAAGAACTGATCCACATTGACGCCGGTGCCGGGCAACGCTTCCTTGACGAGGAATTCGTGCAGATCCGCATCGATTCCCAACCCATTCTTGTCTATCCGGCCCATCGGCAACTCCATGAATTAACGCTCAAATCCGCTGCATGATTCCTTAAATCGAAAATTGATTTAAGGAATCATGCAACAATTTCAAATTGATACAGCGACCTTTGCGCGTCAGGACTGACGCGCGGCGCTGTAAGTGGCCGCAGTCTCTCACGGTTTCATTCCCTGTCAATCCAGCGAAAATGCGAAGAATTATTTCCAAAAAAGAACAAATCAGTCATGGGCGACGCGCGGTCGGCCGCTGGCAACAGCTGTGAACCGGGCCTCGACCAGCTTGCGGCTGCCCTCTATTTCCGGCGCATCAATCTCTTCACGCATCACCAAAGCCGGCTCTTCAGCGCCGTTTGCCCGCGCCCCGGCCAAGGCTGCCCCTTGCGCCCGTTCGCGGGCCGTTGCGAAAGCCTGCTCCTGATCCAGGAACCGGCTGCTTGGGCCGGCCCCGTTGACGATGAAGATACCCTCTTCAGGCGCCGTGACAAAGACCGTGACCGAGGCCCTGACCTGGCCGACGATGGCGCCGACCGCATTGGCCACCCCCGCCTCCGCCGGAATCGACGATTCGGCGCCGAGCATATCGGCAATAGCCGGGTAATAGACCGGCGCAGAGGCCCCAAGCCCCACCAGCGGGCGATCGAGAGACAGCGCAAAAGCGACGATGCCGGGTTCGCGCTTCAATGCCCGATCGACGGCAAGTGACACGGACGGATCGATGGCCGCGCCATCTTCCGCAAGGCAGGAAGCAAGAATGACTTCGGCGGACTGGCGGGTGAGCCGGGCGACGATCATCTCGGACAGCGCTTCGGCGGAAGCGGCAATCGGCTTGCCGGAGCCATCCTTCACCCGGGCGGCAAGCTCAGCGCCGAGCCGGGCAGCCGTTGCATTCCACTGGTTCTGCCGCCCCAGCACATGCATGGCATCCGACGGAGTGAGGCCGCAGAGATGAACGAGACCGCGTGCCACCAGCCTGTCCAGCGTCGCCTTCTGCAATGTGCTCGTCAGAAGGCTTTCCAACGCCACCGGCACGGCGCCGATGCGCTCGTACAAAGCCAGTTCCTGTGGCTGCAAGCCGCTTGCCAGATGATCGGGAAGCCCGGTTCGCACGGCCAGACGGCCGTCGTATCGCCCGACATGGGCGGTGCGCAGCTGGCGCTCGAGCACGGACATGACCGCTTCCTCATGCTCGACGGCGGCAAGGCTGAGCGGCAGAAACCGGCGGGGCCCGAGATCGATCTTCGCCTGCAGCCCGCGATCATTGATGCGGACCTCCGAATCGCCGCCGAGACCGAAGGTGCGCATCGCCACCGCTTCCACCATGGTGCGAAACCCGCCGACGACGGCGCCTTCGCCATCGAGGCGCGGGCGCCCCTTGTCGAGCACCGCGACGTCCGTGGTGGTTCCGCCGATATCCGAGACGACGGCATTGTCGAGGCCGGTGAGATGGCGGGCGCCGACAAGGCTTGCGGCCGGGCCGGACAGAATGGTTTCAATCGGCCGCAACCTTGCTTCCGCCGCCGAAATCAGCGCGCCGTCGCCGCGCACCACCATCATCGGTACATCGATACCGCGGGCTTTCAGGAAGCCCTCGCAGGCGCCGATCAACCGGTCGATCATCGAGACGAGGCGGGCGTTGAGAAGGGTCGTCAGCGCCCGGCGCGGACCGCCAAGTTTTGACGAAAGCTCATGACTGCAGGTGACCGGCAGATGCGACACTTCGCGGATACGGTCGCGCACCCGCTGTTCGTGAGCCGGATTCCGCACGGCGAAATAACCGGCCACGGCGAAGGAGGAAACCTGATTTGCAAGCTGCGGCAAGGCCTCATCGAGCAGCGTCATATCGAGCAGTGTTTCGCCACCATGGACATTATGGCCACCGGGCAGGAAGATCACCGGGTCGGTTCCCAGCGCCTCCTGCAGACCATCGCGCTTCAAGTCTTCCGGGGAAAAACCGATCATCACCAGACCGGCCCGGCCGCCCTGACCTTCGACCAGGGCGTTGGTGGCCAGCGTCGTCGATAGCGAAACCAGACCGATGGCGGAGGCCGGTGCCTTTGCCTGTTCAAGCACGGCTTCGACGGCACCGGCAATGCCGACCGAAAGATCGTGACGTGTGGTCAGCGCCTTTGCCTTGGCGACAACGCCATGGGTCTCGCTGAAAAGAACCGCGTCGGTATAAGTTCCGCCGGTGTCGATACCGAGAAGGAGATGGTCAGTCACGAGAGCGTCCATTCGGGCAGCACCGGAAACCCGGCTTCAAAGAATATGGACGAGGTGATATGACATCTTTCAGCGAAAGGCCATCGCTTCGCCGACATAGGAATCGGGCTGTGCGACAGCGCAAAACGTAGGGAACCATGGCATGATCCGTTTCTCACGCATGCTCTTTCTGATCCTTGCCATTGCAGGCGCCCCTGCCCTTTGCCTGCCGGCTTTTGCGCAGGAGGCCAGCGACGAGGAAGAATACAAGCCGGTGCTGCCCGACGTCGCCATCTACAAGGCGATGCTCGATGCCAACAAGATGACCGGCTGGATCCAGTTCCGCAATTACGACGACAAGCAGCTGATCTATTTCACGGCGCTGCAGACCATGCATTGCCGGCTTTCGGAGATCCGCTATTCGGTCAATTCCGAAACGCTCGACAAGCGCTTTCCGCTCGGCACATGCAATCCGCAGATCCCGTTCAACCTGCCCGACAGCAATACCAACGAGTATATCTACATCTCGCTGCCGGCCGGTGAGGCAAAAACACTCGCCATCCAGGCTGTCTGGGACGATGGCGCGGGCAGCGAGATCGTTGTCTACAAGCCCTGCGAGGGCGTTGGCGACGCCACCTGCGCGGCGATCAAGACGATCAAGAAGCCGAAGAAGCAATTGCAGGAGCCAGTGCCGGCCGATTCGCCGATCCGGGCCGTGCAATCGGAGACGCCGGGCAGGACCTTTACCGCGCCGACACCCTCAACGGCAGCCCGCCCCTAGGCTGCGTCGTCAGCCGCTGCACCGGCCAGGGTTTTGTCTCCGGCGTCATGTCGAACCGGAAGCGCTTCATCAGAACACCGAGCGCGATCACCGCCTCCTGCAAGGCGAACGTGGCACCGATACAGATGCGCGGTCCTGCGCCGAACGGCAGGTATTGGAAACGGTGCAGCTTGTCGCGGTTTTCCGGCAGGAAGCGTTCCGGCATGAAAGCGCGCGGTTTTTCCCAGTAGAGCGCGTGGCGATGCAGCGTCCAGGGCATGATCAGCACCGCGATGCCCTTGGGGATATCCACCCGCTCGCCTTGCGGAGAGGTCCAGGAATCCGCTTCGATGGCGGCCCGGTTGATCGAGGGTGCCGGCGGATAGAGCCGCATGGCCTCCTCGAAGGACGCCCGCACATGCGGCATCAGATCGAGCCAGTCCACCGGCTCGGCTCCGCTCGACAGCACCGCGTCGATCTCGGCTTCCATATTGTCGCGCACATGCGGGGAATTGGCGACGCAATAGAGCGTCCAGGCGAGCGCCCGTGCCGTGGTCTCATGCCCAGCCCCGATGAAGGTCAGGATATTGTCGGCGATCTCGCCGGTGGACAGTCCCTGCGGCCGCTCCAGCTGCAACAGCAAAGTCAGGAAATCCTGCGGGGCGGCGTCCGGGTCGGAGCGCATCAGCTGCCGCCGCTGGTCCATGGTCTTGGTAACGATCGCCTGGAATTCCGCCATCACTTTGGCGCCGCCAATGCGGGTAAACCGGGGCACCCAGGACGGCGCCAGCAGAATATCCATCGGATCGACGCGGCCCATGCGGTGCAGCAGCCGTTCGACGCTGTCGGCGAACCCTTCGGTCTCGGCAGCGATCTGCCCGGAAAACAGCGTCTCGGAAAGAATGCCGTAGGTCAGCTCGGTCATGTCGTTGGCGATATTGACGACCGAGCCCTCGGCGGCCGCCTCGTCATACTTCGCGGCATATTCCTCGGTTTTTGACAGCATCTTTGCGGCAAAACCCCGCGCATGGCGCGGTGTGAACACCGGCGCCATGGCCTTGCGCGACCGCTTCCAGACCTCGCCCTCGGCGGTCAGCAGCCCGTCGCGCAGGATCGGCCGCAGGATAAGGCGGCGGACCTTGGACATTTCGTAGTTCGCGGCGTTCTCGACGAGGATATAGCGGATCAGATCGGGATCATTCACGATCAGGGTGCGCTGGGTGACGAACTTCGTGTTGATCCACGGCAGCGTATAGGAGGGCTCACCCCACAGTTCCAGCGGGTTGCGCATCACCGTGCGGATGATCTCAAGGCGCGACGGCGGCACCTTGCGGGGAATCGGTGCCGGCGGTTCGAACGGTTCGGGTCTCATATCCATGACGATACTTTCCATTCGCCACCAGGCATGGATGGCGGCAATCGCTCATCCTTGCATGAAGATAAGGCGATTTCAGGAAAGTTAAAGCAGCGCCTTCAACTCTGCGAGCTTGTCGTTGACCAGCCAGCCGTAATAATTCTCCTCCGGCCACTGCACCTCGCCGCCCTTGTTCTTCGCGGCAAGGGCCGCCGCGCGCTGGTCGGGATTGCCGACATTATAGAGCGTCGAGGTGACGCCGGGATTGCCGGAAATATCCATGCCGGCGATCGACTTGTAGGCATCGATCGAGTGCCGGATCGAGGCAGCCATATAGGCGAGCGACTGATCGGGATCCATGATCGCCGTGTAGACACCGGCGGCGTCATTTTCGTCCAGCCGGTCATAGCCGGAAACACGCGACACCATGTCCGTCAGCATCAGGGCCGTCAGCGGATTGATCTGGCCAAGGCCAAAGGTCTGGCCGGCAAAGAACGGCTGGAAGAACACCGCGCTGAAGCGATTGTTCGGATAGGCGGTGCCACCGACGGTATTGCCACGGAACTGACTGTCCCAAACGCTTTCGCGGCAGCTCCACAGCGCGTAGGAGCTTTTCTTTCCCTCGCATTTGGAGAATTCGGGCCGCGCCACGAACTGCTCTACCGTTTCGCCCTCGTAGCCGAAACGGAAACTGTCGCCGGCATAGGCAGCGGCCTTGACGTAATAGGACTGCAGCCGGTCATAGGCATCGACATTGTAGGTGTGTTCGCCGACGATGGCGCCGACCATGTGGATCGGATCGATGCCATAGGCACGCGCCGTCGCCTTGATCTTGCCCATCAGCTTGCCATCATTGGCCAGCAGGTTGCGCACCTTGTCATACTTCGCATCGAAGGAGGTGCTGCCGGCCTTGGTCCGGCGCACGGACGCTCCGGGAACGTTCGGCTGGTCCTGAAAGCGGTTTCCCTCGGGCACGACGCGAACGCTGTCCGCAAGGGCAGGACCGGTGACGGCAATCATTGCCGCGACGAGAAGCATGTGAAGGATGGGGCGCACGCTCTGTTTCCTGTGGACCTGTCTTGACGTTCCGGATGTGCCGGGACGCATGCGGCAAAATCGTGTCGGAATCATGCCCGGCACCGGCGAAAGGTTTATCGCGTATGGGCATCACAAACAACAAGGGCACCTGCCGTTATGGCAAGTGCGTTCAGACGGCTTCAAGGTTATTTCCAATCCTCAATGGTCTTGGGAAGCTACCTGACAGCCAAGAACGCCGTCATCCCTGTGCCTGTCACAGGGATCCAGTCAGCCCAAGTCTTTGGGCTGAAAGAGTCTTTTGATCCGACGGACGTCGGATCGCTTGATCCCCGCCACAAGGGCGAGGATGACGGAAACGTGGAGCATTTTCGCCACACAACCTTTTATCATCAATCTGACAACAGCCGTCGTTTAACGGATGTCGTCGCCAGTTTCCGGTGTAAGCAGCGATATCCTTACAGAATGTAGCGCGACAGATCCGTGTTGGCAGCCAGATCGCCGACGTGTTTTTTGACGTAGTCCGCATCGATCGTCAGTGCCTCGCCGGACTTGTCCGGTGCCGCATAGGAGATTTCGTCGAGGACCCGCTCCATGACCGTCTGCAGGCGCCGCGCGCCGATGTTTTCGACGCTGGTATTGAGCTTGACAGCCACATCGGCCAGCGCATCGAGCGCATCTTCGGTGAAGTCCAGGTTGACGCCTTCCGTTTCCAGAAGCGCCTTGTACTGGCGGATCAGGCTGACTTCGGTTTCCGTCAGGATGCGGCGGAAGTCTTCCTTGGTCAGCGCCTTCAGCTCGACGCGGATCGGCAGGCGGCCTTGCAACTCCGGCAGCAGATCGGACGGCTTGGAGACGTGGAAGGCACCGGATGCGATGAACAGGATATGGTCGGTCTTCACCGGGCCATACTTGGTCGCAACCGTCGTACCTTCGACCAGCGGCAGAAGATCGCGCTGCACGCCTTCACGTGAAACACCCGCACCCATGCCGCCGTCGCGGGCGGCGATCTTGTCGATCTCGTCGAGGAAGACGATGCCGTCATTTTCGGCCGAGCGCACGGCTTCGCGCTGAATCTCCTCGTTGTCGAGCAGCTTGTCGGATTCGTCGTTGATCAGGATGCCGTAGCTCTGCTTGACCGTGGTGCGGACCTTCTTGGTGCGCTGGCCCATTGCCTTGCCGAACATTTCCGACAGGTTCAAGACGCCGATATTGGCACCGGGCATGCCGGGGATTTCGAAGCCGCCACCGGGCGTCGCCGTATCGGCGATCTCGATGTCGATTTCCTTGTCATCCAGCTCGTTGGCCCTGAGCTTCTTGCGGAAACTGTCGCGGGTTGCGGGCGACGAGGTCGCGCCGACCAAAGCATCGAGCACGCGCTCTTCGGCATTCAGATGCGCCTTGGCCTTGACGTCGGCGCGCTTCTTTTCGCGCACGAGACCAATGCCGACCTCGACGAGATCGCGGATGATCTGCTCGACGTCACGGCCGACATAGCCGACTTCGGTGAATTTCGTCGCCTCGACCTTGATGAAGGGAGCCCCGGCGAGCTTGGCGAGGCGGCGGGAAATCTCCGTCTTGCCGACGCCGGTCGGCCCGATCATCAGGATGTTCTTCGGCATGACTTCGTCGCGCAACTCGTCACTGAGCTGCTGGCGGCGCCAGCGATTGCGCAGTGCGATGGCGACGGCGCGCTTGGCATCGTGCTGGCCGATGATGAACCGGTCGAGCTCCGACACGATTTCGCGGGGTGAAAATGTGGTCATGGCAAATCCGTTTCTTCAGCTTTGTCCAGCACCATGAAATGGGCCGGACCATAAATGGAATGGCGTGTATCGAGGAAGCGGAACCCCGCTTTCTCATAGGCGCGGATGGCTTGCGTATGGGCCGGATCGGGATCGATGACGACGCGCGCGGTACCGGCCGCAAAAAGTTCAGTACAGAACTGGCGGATGATCGCGCTGCCGTGACCTTTGCCGGTCAAGTCCGCATTGCCGATCGAGATATCGATCCCCAGCGTGCCCGGCGGTTGATCCTGATAGGGATGATCCTCTTCCAGATGCGGGTCATAACTTTGCAGATAGGCGATCGGCACGCCGTCCAGCTCGACAATCAACGGGCGCGTCTCCACGCTGGTCATCGCAGTTTCTATGCTCTCCAGCTCTTCAGCCGGATCGCCCCACCATTTCGCGACATGCGGCTCTGCCAGCCAGCGGCGAAGCAGCGGGAAATCCTCCCGGCACACGTCGCGGAAATGATAGCGGGGATCAGGCCGCATCGAGCTTTTCGATCACGATATTGCCATTGGTATAGACACAGATATCGCTGGCGATTTCCATCGCCCGGCGGGCGATCTCTTCGGCGCTCTTATCGGTATCCATGAGCGCCCGCGCCGCGGCGAAGGCATAATTGCCGCCCGAGCCGATGGCGATGGTGCCGTGTTCCGGCTCAAGCACATCGCCATTGCCGGTGATTGCCAGCGTGATCGACTTGTCGGCAACGAGCATCATCGCTTCGAGATTGCGCAGATATTTGTTGGTGCGCCAATCCTTGGCAAGCTCGACGGCGGCGCGCATCAGCTGGTCGGGATACTGCTCAAGCTTGGATTCGAGCCGCTCCAGAAGCGTGAAGGCATCGGCGGTCGCGCCGGCGAACCCGGCAATCACCTCTCCTTTGCCAAGGCGGCGGACCTTGCGCGCATTGCCCTTCATCACGGTCTGGCCGAGGCTCACCTGGCCATCGCCGGCCATCACCACCTGTCCGCCCTTCCGGACGGTAATAATCGTTGTCATGAAACCACCCTGCCCGGTTTCCGGGCCTTTCGAAGAGCCGCACACCGGCCCTGTTGAAACCTATGTAAGAGCGCTTTTGCCGATTGCAAATAGCCCGCCATCGCATGCTCTTGCCGTAAGAACTCAAGTCTGTTTCGCGCCTGCGAGAATCATGGCAGCAGTTCTGGATATTTCGCCCACCGCCTGATAAGGAGCGGCTCTATTACATTCGGGAGAACCTGATGGCCGACAAGCAAGTGAGCCGCACCGGCAGCGTTTCGCGCAAGACCAACGAAACCTCGGTGACCGTGTCCGTCAATATCGACGGCACCGGCACCTCGCGGATTTCGACCGGCGTCGGCTTTTTCGACCATATGCTGGATCAGCTCTCCCGCCATTCGCTGATCGACATGGACATCGTTGCCGAAGGCGACCGCCATGTGGACGATCACCACACTGTCGAAGATACAGGCATCGCCATCGGCCAGGCGCTTTCCAAGGCGCTCGGCGACCGGCGCGGCATTACCCGCTATGCCTCGCTTGATCTTGCGATGGACGAGACGATGACCCGTGCGGCCGTGGATGTTTCCGGCCGACCCTTCCTGGTGTGGAACGTCGATTTCTCGGCGCCGAAGATCGGCACGTTCGATACCGAACTGGTGCGCGAATTCTTCCAGGCGCTGGCCCAGCATGGCGGCATCACGCTGCATGTGCAAAACATCTACGGCGCCAACAACCATCATATCTCCGAAACCTGCTTCAAGGCCGTTGCCCGCGTGCTTCGCACGGCAACAGAGATCGATCCGCGCCAGGCAGGCCGCGTTCCTTCCACCAAGGGAACGCTGGTCTGATCCGGCCCATAGTGAAAGTTGGCTGATATGGCCTCCTATCTGGTTCTGACCTCTCCCGGCGCTCTGAAGAGCGACGACAATGCACGGTTCATCGCCGACAAGTTTTCCTGGCTGGCCTTTGTCCTTCCGGCGTTCTGGCTTCTCTATCAGCGCCAATGGATTGCCGGCATCACCGTCGCCATCCTGCAGGGGCTCATCACCTTTGCGATGCCGGAGCCAAGCCTGGCGGGATTGCTGATCGAGCTGGCTCTGCGCCTGCTTGTCGCTCTGGAAGGCCCGGCCTTTGTTGCCCGGCGCCTGCAGTCCGCCGGCTGGACGCTGCAGTCGATTATCCCTGCCGACGATCTGGCAACCGCCGAAATGATCTATGATCACGCGGTGGCTACCGAGGGTGCGGGCGAAGCCGAAGCCATCTGGCAACCGCCGGTACTGCCCGCAGCGGTGGCAAAACCCGCCGATGGCCGCGCGGCCGTCGGCCTGTTTGAAAATTATGGAGAACGCTGATGCGCGTTGCGATCATCGATTACGGATCCGGCAATCTGCGCTCGGCAACCAAGGCCTTCGAACGGGCGGTGCGCGAAGCCGGCATCAAGGCGGAAATCGAGCTGACCGACAAGGCCGACCGCGTTGCCAGTGCCGACCGGATCGTGCTGCCCGGTGTTGGCGCCTATGCCGATTGCCGCCGCGGCCTCGATGCCGTCGATGGCATGCGGGAAGCGCTGAACGAAGCGGTTGAGATATCCGGCCGTCCGTTCCTCGGCATCTGCGTCGGCATGCAGCTGATGTCGTCGCGCGGGCTGGAAAAGACGACCACTCAAGGGTTTGGCTGGATCAAGGGCGATGTCGTCAAGATGGTGCCCTCTGATCCCGCGCTGAAAATCCCGCAGATCGGCTGGAACACGCTGTCGCTGAACAAGCCGCATCCGCTCTTCGATGGCATCAAGACTGGTGAGGATGGGCTGCACGCCTATTTCGTCCATTCCTACCATCTCGCCGCCGAAAATCCGGACGACCTGATCGCCACCACCACCTATGGCGGCGCGGTGACGGCGTTCGTTGCCAAGGGCAACACGGCAGGCGCCCAGTTCCATCCGGAAAAGAGCCAGACGCTTGGCCTTGCCCTCATCTCGAATTTCCTGCGCTGGAAGCCCTGACATGATCCTTTTTCCCGCCATCGACCTCAAAGACGGCCAGTGTGTGCGCCTCAAGCTCGGCGACATGGAACAGGCGACCGTCTACAATCCCGACCCCGGCGCGCAGGCCAAGGCCTTCGAGGACCAGGGTTTCGAATGGCTGCATGTGGTCGATCTCAACGGTGCCTTTGCCGGTGAAACCGTCAACGGTGCTGCGGTGGATGCCATTCTGAAATCCACCAGGAACCCGGTGCAGCTGGGCGGCGGCATTCGCACGCTCGATCATATCGAAAACTGGCTGTCGCGCGGCCTTGCCCGCGTCATCCTCGGCACCGTCGCCGTGCGCGATCCGGCGCTGGTAATCGAGGCCTGCAAAAAATTCCCCGGCCATGTCGCCGTCGGCATCGACGCCAAGGGCGGCAAGGTTGCCGTCGAGGGCTGGGCTGAGGCATCAGAACTCGGCGTCATCGAACTGGCGCGGAAATTCGAAGGCGCCGGCGTCTCCGCGATCATCTATACCGACATTGACCGCGATGGTATCCTCACCGGTATCAACTGGGATTCGACGCTGGAACTGGCCGACGCCGTTTCTATTCCCGTGATCGCCTCGGGCGGCCTCGCCTCCATGGACGATATCCGCCGCATGGTTCAGCCGGATGCAGCCAAACTCGAAGGCGCCATTTCCGGCCGGGCGCTCTATGATGGGCGCATCGACCCGGCGGAAGCGCTGACGCTCATCCGGGACGCAAAAGGAAAAGCGGCATGACCCTCAAAGCCCGCGTTATCCCCTGCCTCGACGTCAAGGACGGCCGCGTCGTCAAGGGCGTCAGCTTCCTTGACCTGATCGATGCCGGCGATCCCGTCGAATCGGCCAAGGCCTATGATGCGGCCGGTGCCGATGAACTCTGTTTCCTCGACATCACCGCCTCCTCCGACAATCGCGACACGATCTTCGATGTGGTGGCGCGTACCGCCGATCATTGCTTCATGCCGCTCACCGTCGGCGGCGGTGTTCGCAGCGTGGCCGATATCCGCAAGCTGCTTCTAGCTGGTGCCGACAAGGTGTCGATCAATTCCGCCGCCGTCAGCAATCCGGATTTCGTCGCCGAAGCGGCCGACAAATTCGGCAACCAGTGCATCGTCGTCTCGATCGATTCGAAGAAGGTATCGAAGCCCGGCGAAGAGGACCGCTGGGAGATCTTTACCCATGGCGGCCGCCAGGCAACCGGTATCGACGCCGTCACCTTTGCCGAGAAGATGGTCAAGCTCGGCGCCGGCGAACTGCTTTTGACCTCGATGGATCGCGACGGCTCAAAGAGCGGCTACGATATCGCGCTGACCCGCGCCATCGCCGACAGGGTATCCGTGCCGGTTATCGCGTCAGGCGGTGTCGGCACGCTCGACCACATGGTCGAGGGCATCCGCGACGGCCATGCGACGGCGGTTCTGGCCGCCTCGATCTTCCATTTCGGCACCTATAGCATCGGCGAAACCAAGCGCTATATGGCAGAGCATGGCATTGCCATGCGGCTCGATTGAGCTTCAGGATAGAGACAGATGAACAATTTCAGCCTTTCCGATCTCGAAGCGATCGTCGCCACGCGGGCGAAGGCCTCGCCGGACGAATCCTGGACCGCCAAACTCGTCGCCCAAGGGCAGGCGAAGGCCGCCAAGAAGCTTGGCGAGGAAGCGGTGGAGACCGTGATCGCCGCCATCAGCAACGACCGCAGCAACCTTGTCGCCGAGAGCGCCGATCTGATCTATCATCTGATGGTCGTATTGAAAATTGCTGACATTCCATTGCAGGATGTGATGAGCGAACTCGAACGGCGCACAAGCCAGTCGGGGCTCCAGGAAAAGGCAAGCCGGTAGACACGTCATGACAATCGTCGCCAAAGACATCGCGCCGGCCGATATTCCGGATCATTTCAACAACAAGGACTATTCGCCCTACCGGTTCTTTTCCGCCGAGGAATGGTCGCATTTCCGGGCCGATACGCCGCTGACATTGTCGGCCGATGAGGTCCAGCGGCTGCGGTCGCTGAACGACCCGATCGATCTCAGCGAGGTCAGGCGCATCTACCTGTCGCTGTCGCGTCTCTTGTCCACCCATGTGGAATCCTCGCAGCGGCTGTTTGCCCAGCGCCAGCAGTTTCTCAGCATGTCGAACGACGCCAAGACCCCGTTCGTCATCGGCATTGCCGGCTCCGTGGCCGTCGGCAAGTCGACCACGGCGCGTATCCTGGCCGAGCTTCTGTCGCGCTGGCCGTCGAGCCCGAAGGTCGATCTGGTGACCACCGACGGCTTCCTTTATCCCAACGCGACGCTGCTGCGGGACAGCATGATGGACCGCAAGGGCTTTCCGGAGAGCTATGATATTGGCGCGCTCTTGCGCTTCCTGTCGGCGATCAAGGCCGGCCAGCCGAACGTCAAGGCGCCAACCTATTCGCACCTCACCTATGACGTGTTGCCCGACCAGTTCCAGGTCGTCGATCGTCCCGACATCCTGATTTTCGAGGGCATCAATGTCCTGCAGTCGCGCAATCTGCCGGCCGACGGCAAGATCGTGCCGATGGTGTCGGATTTCTTCGATTTCTCGATCTATATCGATGCCGAGGAAAGCCTGATCCACACCTGGTATGTCAACCGCTTCATGCGGCTGCGCCAGACCGCCTTCCGCAATCCGGACTCGTTCTTCAAACGTTATGCCGAGGTAAGCGAAGAGGAAGCGCTGGCGATCGCGGAAGGGCTCTGGCAGAACATCAACCTGAAGAACCTGCGCCAGAACATCCTGCCGACACGGCCGCGTGCCGATCTGATCCTGCAGAAGGGCCCGAATCACCTCACAGAGACGGTGGCTCTGCGCAAACTCTGACACTTAAAGCGTGACGCGGCGGAGCGTCAGGTTGATCCGGCCGCCGTTTTTCAGAAGTGTCGATGTGTTGGGATAAATCTTGTCGACGCCGTGAAAGGCCAGGCGCCCCTCGCCGCCGAGTACGACGATATCGCCGCTCGCCAGCTTGAACGAGAGCGTTCTGTCGCCGCGCTCACGCCCGCCGACACGGAACAGGCAGCTGTCCCCCAGCGAAATCGACACGACCGGCGTTTCCAGGTCCTTTTCGTCGCGATCCTGATGCAGGCCCATGCGGGCGTCGTCGGCATAGAAGTTGACGAGACAAGCCTCCGGCTCCTTTGAGGTCCCAGAGACGGTGCGCCAGATTTCCAGAAGTGCATCGGGCATCACCGGCCATTGTTTGCCGGTGACCGGATGCTGCGGCTGATAGCGGTAGCCGCGCTCCTTGTCCGTCACCCAGCCGAGCGGGCCGCAATTGGTCATGCGCACGGACATCGGCTTGCCGGTGCGCGGCATGGCCGGGACGAACAACGGGGCATCGGCCACGACAGCGCGGATGCTCTCGACGAGGGCCTCCTGTTTCTCGCGGTCGAGAAAGCCGGGAATATGACGGATACCCTTGGGTAGAACCTGCATCGGAGACCCTATTCCAGTCCGAGCAGGGCGGGCGGCACTCCGTAGCGTTGCTGCCAGACGGCGTAACCGACATCCGTCGGTCCGACCATGTGATCGATCAGGTTCCAGCGGCCGGCCTGAAAGCCCATCAGCCCATAAACCGTCAGCCCGTCCATCATGCCGGTCTCGCCGGCAAAACCGGTCTGCTCGGGATCGATCACCCCGCCGCCCGGCCTTTGCGGCTCGACCTGCACGAAGGCCCAGTTCGGCGTCACCCGGATGGTGGTGACGACAAATTCGACCGGACCGCGCATCTCCGCCTCCACCGCGGGACGCAGGGTATCCATGATCGCGACCCGCTCCGCCGAGCCCTTGGCGGGCTCGCGGAACGTCAAGGCCAGCGCAGGCCCGCTCAACACCGTCATCACGACGGCAACGCCAATCGACAGAACTGCGCCGGCTGTTTTCATGATCAGGCCTGATCCAGGGCCGGAATACGCAGAACCTGGCCGGGATAGATCTTGTCCGGATGGGTCAGCATCGGCTTGTTGGCTTCGAAGATGACGGTGTTTTTCACGCCCTTGCCCTTGCCGTATTGCGATTCGGCGATCTTCCAGAGGTTGTCGCCCTTCTTCACCGTATAGAATACCGGCTCCTTGGCCGGCGCGGGTTCTGCGGCGCCCTCGGCGACCTTGAGTTCGGCCGCTTCCACCTTGGAGATACCCAGCGTGTTGCCGACAGCAACGACGGCCTTTTCAAAGGCGGACTGATCCTTCACCACGCCGGAAAGCACAATCTTGTCACCCTCGACCGCGACATCCACCTTGTCGGTGCCGAGATCGTGGGAGGCCAGTTCCTTCTTCACCGCTTCCACATCCGGCGCATCGTCATCACCGCCGATACCGAGTTTCTTGCCGGCATTCTTGATAAAGCTGAACAGACCCATGGCGCATCTCCTTTTGTGGGTTTCTTCAACCCTAACAGAGTGCAGTAATGGCCAAAAAACAAGGCCCGGATGAAAATTGCGGCGATCAATCGTTTTCCGGGCGTCCGCGCATCTTCTTGACTTCGCCGCGTCCCGTTTTTTCCTTCAGGCGCCGCTCGATCGAGCCCTTGGTCGGTTTGGTCTTGCGGCGCGGTGGCGGTGGCGGTTCGGCGGCCTTGAGGATCAGTTCCTTCAGCCGTTCGCGCGCATCCTCGCGGTTGCGCTCCTGGCTGCGAAATCGACTGGCCTCGATCATCAGCACGCCATCCTTGGAGACCTTGCGGCCGGCGAGCTTGATGGCATTGTCACGAACCCGCTCCGGCAAGGCCGGCGAGGCAGCGATGCCGTAGAACAGCTGAACTGCAGTGGAGACCTTGTTGACGTTCTGTCCGCCCGGGCCGCCAGCCAGCACGAATTGCTCCGCCAGCTCCCAGCCGGCGATGACGATGCGGTCGTTGATGTAAAGCGGATCGCTGGCCATGTCGTTTTCGTCCTTCCACCGCTCTATCTCACAGGACGGCAGCCTTGAAAACGCGGGAACGCGCCGCGAACGCAAAAACCCGGCACTTTCGCGCCGGGTTTCACGTGAATCATAGCCTGCAATCCAAGTGGGCGGCCGATTATTCCGCCGCGATCCTCACGCCGGGGGCAGCATCACGGACGCTGCCATCGACATGGCTTTCGAACTTGGCGAAGTTGGCCACGAACATATCGACCAGCTTGCGGGCCTGCGCGTCATAGGCAACACCATCGCTCCAGGTCGAGCGCGGATCAAGGATGCTGCTGTCGACGCCCGGAACCGCAACCGGCACGGAAAATCCGAAATTGCTGTCGGTGCGGAAGTCGGCGGAGGCAAGCGAGCCATCAAGTGCTGCCGCCAGCAATGCGCGGGTCGCCTTGATCGGCATGCGGCTTCCGACACCGAAGGCGCCGCCGGTCCAGCCGGTATTGACCAGCCAGCAATTGACGCCGTGTTCGGCGATCAAAGCCTTGAGCAGATTGCCATATTCCGATGGATGGCGCGGCATGAACGGTGCGCCGAAGCAGGTCGAGAAGGTGGCTTCCGGCTCGGTCACGCCCTTTTCTGTGCCGGCAACCTTGGCGGTGTAGCCGGACAGGAAATGATACATGGCCTGATCCGGCGTCAAGCGCGCGATCGGCGGCATGACGCCGAAAGCGTCGGCCGTCAGCATGATGATCGTGCCGGGATGGCCCGTCGTGCCGCTCTTGCTGGCATTCGGGATGAAGTCCAGCGGATAGGCGCAACGGGTGTTTTCCGTCAGCGAACCATCGTTGAAATCAGGAACCCGGTTTTCATCCAGGATGACGTTTTCAAGCACCGTGCCGAAGCGGCGGGTGGTCGCGAAGATTTCCGGCTCGGCTTCCGCCGATAGGCGAATGGTCTTGGCGTAGCAGCCACCTTCGAAATTGAAGATACCGTCTTTTCCCCAGCCATGCTCGTCGTCGCCGATCAGCGTGCGCTTCGGATCGGCCGACAGCGTCGTCTTGCCGGTGCCCGAAAGGCCGAAGAATACGGCTGCGTCGCCATCCGGGCCGACATTGGCGGAGCAATGCATCGGCATCACGCGCTTTGCTGGCAGCAGGTAATTGAGCATGGTGAAGACGGCCTTCTTCATCTCGCCGGCATAGGACGTGCCGCCAATCAGAATGATGCCCTTGGTGAAGTTGCAGGCGATCACCGTTTCCGTGCGGCAGCCGTGGCGCGCAGGATCACCCTTGAAGTCCGGCAGATCGATGATCGTCAGCTTCGGCGTGAAAAAGGCCAGGGCTGCCTTTTCCGGGCGGATCAGAAGATTGCGGATGAACAGGGAGTGCCAGGCGAATTCGGTGATGACACGCACCGGCAGGGCGTTTTCCGCATCGGCGCCACCGACCAGATCCTGCGCATAGAGCGACTTGCCCTCGGCATGATCGAGCATGTCCTGATGCAGCACCGCGAAATGCTCCGGCGACATCGCATTGTTGTTGTCCCACCAGATTTCGCCCGTGGTGTTTTCATCGCGAACGACGAACTTGTCCTTCGGCGAACGTCCGGTGTGCTGGCCGGTCAAAGCGCGCACGGCGCCATCGGCAGTCAGCTGCGCTTCGCCGCGGCGCAGGATTTCCTCATAGAGTTCGGCGGTGCCAAAGTTGTACCGAACCATGTCCAGGTTGGTGAAACCGATTGATTCCAGCCCAAGGGATGGGTTGCGAATGCCGAGTTCCTGCATGGTCCAGCTTTCCTCCGTGGTTTGCCGACAGAACGTTGAATGTTAGCGACCATAAAAGGACGGTGGCGAAAAGACAAGGTTGCTGTCTTAAAAAATATAATGATTTCAGTATATTAATCGATTTAAAAGAAAATATTGCTTTTTTAATCGGTTGAATTGAGCCTTTTCAGGCGCCGAATTCCGGCCGGAAACACCCTTCCGGCGTCATGCGCGTTGCATTTGCATTTTACTTCGCCACAATTTGTTCCACCTTTATACTCATGAAACGCGGCGTACCGCAGCAGAGACCCGGACAACCGGGCTGGCCTCGAGACGCAGCGAAACGGTGGAGCCCTATACGATGCAGACGATTGCACTTGTCGATGACGACCGGAATATCCTGACCTCGGTTTCGATTGCACTGGAGGCCGAGGGCTACAAGGTCGAAACCTATACCGACGGTGCATCCGCTCTCGACGGATTGCTTGCCCGGCCGCCGCAGCTGGCGATCTTCGACATCAAGATGCCGCGCATGGACGGCATGGAGCTTCTGCGCCGCCTGCGCCAGAAGTCCGATATTCCGGTGATCTTTCTCACATCCAAGGATGAGGAAATCGACGAGCTGTTCGGCCTGAAGATGGGCGCCGACGATTTCATCACCAAGCCCTTCTCGCAGCGCCTGCTTGTCGAGCGCGTCAAGGCAATCCTGCGGCGTTCGGCCAACCGGGAAGCGGCCGCTGCCGCAAGCACCGGCAGCGGCGCGGCCAAAAGCGCCGCCGATATTCAGGCACGCTCGCTGGAACGCGGCCAGCTGTCTATGGACCAGGAACGCCACACCTGCACCTGGAAGAACGAACCGGTGACGCTGACGGTGACCGAATTCCTCATCCTGCATTCGCTGGCCCAGCGCCCGGGCGTGGTGAAGAGCCGCGATTCGCTGATGGACGCCGCCTATGACGAACAGGTCTATGTCGACGACCGCACCATCGACAGCCACATCAAACGGCTGCGCAAGAAGTTCAAGATGGTCGACAACGACTTCGACATGATCGAAACGCTTTACGGCGTCGGCTACCGCTTCCGCGAATCGGCCTGATGCCTGGCCGCCACGCCGTCAGCCGGACACCGCTGCGATATTGCTAAGACTGGCGTGGTCACGGGCGGAGCGGTATGATACGGCTCCGCGCCAATACGGATCGCGTTGACGCGATCTCCATCGTTGCCTTTGGGCTTTTGCCATCGGGCGGACACGGCAGCAAGGCTGCGATTGAACGGCAGCCAGGTCTGTCATTGACATGCGGGGGCCGCGAAAGCGGGAGTTGAAGGCTTGGTCGAAGTCTTGCGAAACGTCGATATGGATGATGGCGAAACACGGGCGGCCTCCGGCCGGACGTGGGCGCATCCCTTCACGCTGATTCGCCGCATCTTCGGCAATGCCGTCTTTTCCAGCCTGACGCGCCGTATCCTGTTCTTCAATCTCGTTGCGCTCGTCGTTCTGGTCGGCGGCATCATGTATCTGAACCAGTTCCGCGAGGGACTGATCGATGCGCGCGTCGAAAGCCTGCTGACGCAGGGAGAAATCATCGCCGGCGCGATTGCCGCGTCGGCCTCCGTCGATACCAATTCCATCACCATCGATCCTGAAAAGCTCCTTGAACTGCAGGCGGGCCAGAGCATCACGCCGCTGCCCAGCGACGAGGACCTTGAGTTTCCGATCAATCAGGAGCGGGTGGCCCCGGTTTTGCGGCGGCTGATATCGCCGACCCGGACCCGCGCCCGCCTGTTCGATGCCGATGCCGATCTGCTGCTGGATTCGCGCCACCTTTATACCGGTGGACAAGTGTTGCGTTTCGACCTGCCGCCGATCGAGCCGGAAGCCGCGACGTGGTCCGAACGGCTGAACTCCTGGTTCAATCGTGTGCTGCAGCCGGGCAACCTGCCGCTCTACAAGGAGCCACCCGGCGGCAACGGCGCGATCTATCCTGAAGTCATGAATGCGCTGACCGGCGTTCGGGGCGCCGTTGTGCGTGTTACCGAAAAGGGCGAGCTGATCGTTTCCGTCGCCGTTCCGGTTCAGCGGTTTCGCGCGGTGCTGGGTGTCCTGCTCCTTTCGACGCAGGCGGGTGATATCGACAAGATCGTTCATGCCGAGCGGCTGGCCATCATTCGCGTGTTCGGGGTCGCAGCCCTCGTTAACGTCATCCTGTCGCTGCTGCTGTCGAGCACGATTGCCAACCCGCTGCGGCGCCTTTCCGCCGCCGCCATCCGCGTCCGGCGGGGCGGTGCCAAGGAGCGCGAGGAAATTCCGGATTTCTCCTCGCGCCAGGACGAGATCGGCAACCTGTCCGTTGCGCTGCGCGAAATGACGACGGCGCTTTACGACCGCATCGCCGCGATCGAGAATTTTGCCGCCGACGTCAGCCACGAGTTGAAGAACCCGCTGACCTCGCTGCGCAGCGCCGTCGAAACGCTGCCGCTCGCCCGCACCGATGATTCCAAGAAGCGGCTGATGGACGTCATCCAGCATGACGTGCGCCGCCTGGACCGCCTGATCAGCGACATATCCGATGCCTCAAGGCTCGATGCCGAACTGGCGCGCAGCGACGCCAAGGCTGTCGATCTGGAAAAACTTCTCGGCGGCCTCGTTGATCTTTCCCGCCAGATCCGCAGCGGCAAGAAAGCCGTTCAGCTCAGCTTCGTGGTCGAGCGCAAGGACAATCCGAAGGCGCGCTTCGATGTCGGCGGCTATGAACTGCGCATCGGCCAGATCATCACCAACCTGATCGAGAATGCCCGCTCGTTCGTTCCAGAGGACGGCGGACGGATCATCCTGCGCCTGACCCGGACCCGCAGCCGCTGCATCATCTATGTCGAGGACAACGGGCCCGGCATCCAGGCGGAAGACATTGACCGCATCTTCGAGCGCTTCTACACCGACCGGCCGGAGGCTGAGGATTTCGGTCAGAATTCCGGTCTTGGCCTGTCCATTTCCCGCCAGATCGCCGAGGCGCATGGCGGGTCGTTGAAGGCTGAGAACATGATGGATGCGAGCGGCAAGATTGCCGGCGCCCGCTTCATCCTGTCGCTTCCGATCGAGAACCATTCGTGACGAACCCGGCGGTCAATGTTCATGCGACCGCCGTGGTGCTCGGAACCCTCGGCTTTCTGTTTGCCGGTCCATCCGGTACCGGCAAGTCGGCGCTGGCGCTCTCCTGCCTCACGGCGGCACGGAATGCCGGGTTGTTTGCGGCGCTGGTGTCGGATGATCAGGTGCTTGTTTCCATCTGCAACGGCAGGATCGTCGGTTGCCGCCCTGCCGCGATTGCAGGCCTTGCCGAAGTCCGTGGCGTGGGGATTGTTGCCGTCGAAACGATACCGGCCGCCATCATCGATTATGCCATTCTGCCAATCCAACCGCCGTTTGAGCCGCGTTTACCCCCGGAAAATGAGAGGTTTTCTTTGCCCTCCGGCGATTTTTTGCCCTTGCACCGCCTTCCTTTGGCCGCGGGATTGAATTCCTTTGAAATTTTGCGCCTGATTTTACCTCAAAATGCCAACTTTCAAGGACAATGATGCCTTTTGCGGCAGATTTTCCGGATTTTTAACTTGCCATTCGGCTTTTCCTTGCCAAGATGGCCGCCCCAAAGGTGGACGAAATTGCTGCGTTGCGATATCTGACCATCCTTGCGATTTTGCAGATGCAGTTGGAGCAAAGACACCATGATCGGACTTGTGCTTGTCACACACGGCAAGCTGGCTGAAGAGTTTCGTCATGCGCTGGAGCATGTCGTTGGTCCGCAAAAGTCGATCGAGACTGTCTGCATCGGTCCTGACGATGATATGGACCAGCGCCGGCAAGACATTCTTCATGCGGTTCTTGCCGCTGACGAAGGCAATGGCGTCATCATCCTCACCGACATGTTTGGCGGCACACCATCCAATCTCGCCATCTCGGTGATGCAGAGCGGCACCGTCGAAGTGATTGCCGGCGTCAACCTCCCGATGTTGATCAAACTGGCCGGCGTCCGCGGCGAAAGTGACATGGACAAGGCCCTCGTCGAAGCATCCGAAGCAGGCAGGAAATACATCAATGTCGCAAGCCGTGTCCTCAGTGGCAAATAGCGGGACGTCGGTCATGACCCTCTCCCGTGACCTTCTGATCGTCAACAAGCGGGGGCTGCATGCGCGCGCCTCGGCAAAATTCGTGCAGACGGTCGAAGGCTATGATGCTGAAATCCATGTGTCCAAGGACGGCATGACCGTTGGCGGCACGTCGATCATGGGCCTGATGATGCTGGCGGCCAGCACAGGCTGTTCCATTTCCGTCACCGCCGGCGGCCGTCAGGCACAGGAAGCGCTCGATGCACTCGATGCGCTGGTTGCCGACAAATTTGGCGAAGAAATCTGATCCTCGCCAGCGGCACATAAAGACATAAAGACTTCTTTATGTCCTGTTGCTCCTTTTCGCGTTTCCTGATAATTGAGGAACAAACTTCCTGCCGACTGCAGGGAGTGCAGAATTCTAGCGCGCCCTGCCCGGCCTGACGACCACGTCAGATCTCTTGCAGGGCACCAGCCCGGAGACCCACATGAGCACGAAAAACGACTACGTGGTTGCAGATATCGGCCTTGCCGATTTCGGCCGCAAGGAAATCACCATCGCCGAGACCGAAATGCCGGGCCTGATGGCCTGCCGCGAAGAATTCGGCACGGCAAAGCCGCTGAAGGGCGCCCGTATCACCGGCTCCCTGCACATGACCATCCAGACGGCCGTTTTGATCGAGACGCTGGTTGCTCTCGGCGCCGACGTGCGCTGGGCATCCTGCAACATCTTCTCGACGCAGGACCATGCCGCAGCAGCGATCGCTGCCACCGGTGTTCCGGTCTTCGCCATCAAGGGTGAGAGCCTGGAAGACTACTGGACCTATACCGACCAGATCTTCCAGTGGGCCGACGGCGGCGTCTCCAACATGATCCTCGACGATGGCGGCGATGCCACCATGTACATCCTGCTCGGCGCCCGCGCCGAAGCCGGCGAGGACGTTCTGTCGAAGCCTGAATCCGAGGAAGAAGAAATCCTCGTTGCCCAGATCAAGAAGCGTCTTGCCGCTTCGCCGGGCTGGTTCACCAAGCAGCGCGACGCGATCAAGGGCGTGACGGAAGAAACAACCACGGGCGTCAATCGTCTCTACCAGCTGCATGCCAAGGGCTTGCTGCCCTTCCCGGCCATCAACGTTAACGATTCGGTTACCAAGTCGAAGTTCGACAACAAGTATGGCTGCAAGGAATCGCTGGTCGACGGCATCCGCCGCGGCACCGACGTGATGATGGCCGGCAAGGTTGCCGTCGTCTGCGGCTACGGCGACGTCGGCAAGGGTTCTGCCGCATCGCTCGTGGGCGCCGGCGCCCGCGTCAAGGTCACCGAAGTCGATCCGATCTGCGCCCTGCAGGCTGCCATGGACGGCTTTGAAGTCGTTCAGCTCGAGGACGTCGTGTCCTCCGCCGATATCTTCATCACCACCACCGGCAACAAGGACGTCATCCGCATGGACCACATGCGCGCGATGAAGGACATGGCGATCGTTGGCAATATTGGCCATTTCGACAACGAAATCCAGGTTGCCGCGCTGCGCAACCTGAAATGGACCAACATCAAGCCGCAGGTCGATCTGATCGAGTTCCCGAAGGGTAACCGCATGATCCTTCTGTCGGAAGGCCGCCTGCTTAACCTCGGCAACGCCACCGGTCACCCGTCCTTCGTCATGTCCGCCTCGTTCTCCAACCAGGTTCTGGCGCAGATCGAGCTGTTCACGAAGGGCGCGCAATACGACAAGGGCGTCCATATCCTGCCGAAGCACCTCGACGAGAAGGTCGCACGCCTTCATCTCGCCAAGCTCGGCGCCAAGCTGACGGAACTTACGGAAGAGCAGGCAGGCTATATCGGCGTGACGCCGCAGGGCCCGTTCAAGTCAGAACACTACCGCTACTAGTCCTTACCCGGATAATCCACAACATATAGAGGCCGCGATCTTGACAGGAGATCGCGGCCTCTTTTTTTGCTCCGCCCTTCCCGCGGATTCCGCGAAGGCGTATGTTTTTGGCACATGATTCGTGACGAAGATGCGGAACAGACACGTCGCGATAGGGATGTCTTGTCGTTGAGGCGGCAAACAGACGAAGACATGCCGGACTGCAATTGGAATGGAACGAGGCCCGCATCAGCGCGATTTCGATTTCGCGATGCGTGGCGATTTGCACCCGGACGAGGCTCCTTGCAGCGCACTCCGCCGAAAGGCCGGGGCACGCTTCAAGGTATTGAATACACATGTGATCACCGCGATTCGGTTCTTCCGGCGCTTCGGTCATATGTGGCGAACACGGGGAAGCACAATGGAAACAGGTCCTTCAAAACGCGCCGGCGGCCGGATTCCGTCATTGCTGCGCCGTCTGATGGCCAGCTCGGCGATAGCGGCATTCGCGGGCCCTGCCCTTGCGGCCGCTGAGGACCTGACGGGGACAAATGTTTTCCGTTCCTCCGAGGTTGTCACCTTTTCCGTTCTGATCGGCGTTATTTCGGCGGCGATGCTGTCGGCCATCTGGCTGATCCGCCAGCGCGGCAATATCGAGAACGACAACCGGGAGCTGAACACGGCACTTGCCGACGCAAATCACCGGATTTCTCGTTTCCAGGCGCTGATCGCCGACAAGAACCGCCGCATCGTCGTCTGGGAAGGCCAATCGAACAAGCCGGAGTTCCTGGGCCAGCTGCCGGCCGAAACCGGCGCACCGCAGGATGACCGCGACTTCCTCGCATTTGGCCGCTGGATCAAATCGCAGTCGGCCTCCGATCTGGAAAAAGCCATCGAGCTTTTGCGTTCCAACGCCCAGAGCTTCGACCTCATCGTCGAGACGGGCCGCAACGAGATCATCGAAGCGCAGGGCCGCGTTTCCGGCGGCCGCGCCTTCGTTCGTTTTGTCGCGCTCAACAACCTGCGGGCAGAACTTGCCGAGGTGAAGATGGAGCGCGACCGCCTGCACGGATCGCTTTCCGGCCTTCAAACGCTGCTGGACGCGATTGATCTGCCGGTCTGGCAGCGTGGAGCGGATGGCGCCATGCTTTGGGTGAACGAGGCCTATGCGGAGGCTGTGGAAGCGGCCAATCCCGCTGTAGCGGTCAAGGAAAACCGTGAGCTTCTGGCGACGGTCGCCCGCGAAAAGATCCGCGCCCTCAGCACCTATGATTCGCCATACCGCGAAAAAGTCTCGACGGTCGTCGGGGGAAACCGGACGTTCTTCGACGTGGTGGATGCCAAGAGCACCAGCGGCTCGGCAGGCATGGCTATCAACGTCTCCGATGTGGAGGCTGTCCGCGAGGAACTGAACCGCACCCTGAAGAGCCACGCTGAAACACTCGATCACCTGGCAACACCCGTTGCCATTTTCGATGGCACACAGCGCTTACAGTTTTATAACCAGGCTTTCCAGCGTCTTTGGGACCTCGACATGGGCTTCCTCGAGCGCAAGCCGGGCAATGGCGAGATCCTCGACAGGCTGCGCGCCGCAGGAAAACTTCCCGAACAGTTGAACTGGAAGCAGTGGAAAGATTCGGCTCTCGCCGTTTACCAGGCGATCGAGACGCAATCCGACCTCTGGCATTTGCCCAACGGCCAGACGCTGCGCGTTTTTGCGACCGCCCGGCCACAGGGTGGCGCCACATGGGTATTTGAAAACCTGACGGAAAAGGTTGATCTGGAAACGCGCTACAATACGCTGGTTCAGGTTCAGGGCGAAACCATCGACCATCTGTCCGAAGGTGTGGCGGTGTTCGGCCCGGATGGCCGCATCAAGCTGTCCAATCCGGCTTTCCGCGCGCTTTGGGGCGTCACCGAGATCGAAGCGAAACCCGGGACGCATATCCGCGCCATCGAGCAGGCCTGCGCGCCGTCCTACGACCAGCAGGATGGCTGGAAGCGGTTCACCCAGCTGATCACCAGCTTTGATGACGAGCGGCCTTCCTGCCAGGGTATCCTTGAGCTGCGCACCGGATTGATTCTCGATTTTGCGGTCATTCCGCTACCCAATGCCCAGACGATGCTGACCTTCGTCAACATCACCGACAGCGCCCGGGTGGAACGCGCGCTGACGGAAAAGAATGATGCGCTACGGATGGCGGACCATCTGAAGAACGACTTCGTCCAGCACGTGTCTTATGAGCTGCGCTCGCCGCTGACCAATATTATCGGCTTTGCCGATCTCCTGAAAACGCCGGCTTTCGGGTCCCTGACGGAACGGCAAGCGGAATATGTCGATCACATCTCCACCTCGTCCTCGCTGCTTCTGACGATCGTCAACGACATCCTTGATCTGGCAACCGTCGATGCGGGTATCGTCGAGCTTGACCTGTCGGAAATCAACCTGACGGACTTCCTGGACGAGGTTTCGCTGCAGATGGCCGACAGGCTGCAGGAAAGCGCCGTCACCCTGCAGATCGATACGCCGGACATGCTTGGCCTGTTCGTTGCCGATCATCAGCGGCTGAAGCAGATTCTCATCAAGCTTTTGACCAATGCGGCCAATTTTGCGCCTGATGGCAGCATGATCAGCCTGAAATGCCGCCGCGACGGCAGCGACTTCGTTTTCAGCGTCACCGATAACGGCGCCGGTATTCCGCAGGATATTCTCGACACGGTGTTCAACCGCTTCGAAAGCCACGGCCAGCACGGCGGCGCGGGTCTTGGACTGTCGATTGTCGAGAGCTTCGTCAGCCTCCACCACGGCACCGTGTCGATCCGCAGCCGCGAGGGCGAAGGTACCGAAGTGACCTGCCGCATTCCGTCCGGCGACCTGCCGAAGATCGCAGCGGCGGAATAAATGCAGACGATCGAGCTCCAGCTCAAGAACGAGGCAGCCACCATCGAGCTTGGCGAAGACCTGGCGCTGGCCTTGAAGGCCGGTGACTGCCTGGCGCTATCGGGCGATCTGGGCGCCGGCAAATCGACGCTGGCGCGCGCTTTTCTGCGTGCCATGGCTGACGATGAGGCGCTGGAGGTTCCAAGCCCCACTTTCACGCTGGTGCAGAGCTATGAGCTGCGCATTCCGGTTGCGCATTTTGATCTCTACCGGCTCGCGGACGTTTCGGAACTCGATGAACTGGGTTTCGACGAGGCGCTGTCCGAGGGTATCTGCCTTGTGGAGTGGCCGGAAAATGCGCTGGCGGCATTGCCGAAGTCGCGGCTGACCGCCACATTTTCCCATCTTGGTGATGGACGGATCGTCACTCTTTCAGGAGAAACGGCCGCCCTTCTTCGGGTCGAACGCAGTCTTACCATCCGTGCCTTCCTCAGACAGCGCGGATATGGCCACGCCAAACGCCGGCATCTGAGCGGCGATGCGTCCGCGCGCGCCTATGAACGCATTCTCGTGGCGGGAGAGCCGGTACGCATCCTGATGGACTCGGCTCGTCACACGCCTGGGCCAATTCTTCAGGACGGTAAATATTATCAGCAACTTGCCCATATTGCCGAGGACGTTATCCCCTTCGTCGCCATCGCCCGCGACATCCGGGACAAAGGATTTTGTGCGCCGGATGTCTATGAGAGCGATCTCGACGCCGGGATCCTGTTGATCGAAAACCTCGGTAGCGGCGGTATTTGCGACGCAGAAGGGCAACCGATTGCGGACCGTTACCTGGAAAGCGTCCGTGCCCTTGCGCATCTGCATGCAAAACCTGTAACGCGGGACATACCGCTTTCGCCATCCGTCACGCACCGCGTTCCCGATTTCGATCGCACGGCGATGAAGATCGAGACCAGCCTGCTGCTCGACTGGTATCTGCCGTGGAAGCGCGGCGAAAAGGCTTCCGATGCAGAGCGCCATGGCTATTTTGCCGTCTGGGATCAGCTGATTGATCTCATGGCTTCATCGGAAAAGAATTTGCTGCTGCGGGATTTCCATTCGCCGAACATCATCTGGCGCGAGGGCCGCTCCGGCTTCGACCGGATCGGCATCATCGATTTTCAGGATTCGATGATCGGCCCGACGGCCTATGACGTCGCCTCGATCTCGCAGGATGCACGCATCACCATCGAACCCGACCTGCGCGACGCCATGCTGTCGCTCTACTGCGCGGAACGCCACGCTCTCGGCACCTTCGACGAAACGGCATTCCGCCGCGACTGGCACCTGATGTCCGCCCAGCGCAATTGCAAGCTTATCGGCATCTGGGTGCGGCTGATGCAGCGTGACGGCAAGCCCTTCTACATGAAGCACATGCCGCGGACATTTTCCTATCTTGAAGTGGCGCTTCAACACGAAGCGCTCGCGCCCTTGCGTGATTGGTGCATAAAGGCTGGAATCCTCTACAGCGACGCGCGTCATTCATGACGCGCAAAGGTCGCTGTAGCACCTTAATTTGCTGCATAATTTTTCCTTAAATCGATTCCGATTTAAGGAATTATGCAGTAGGCCGAATCAGCGGCCGAAGCTTCAGTGGATCACGTGCTGCCCATGTCCATCATCGAAAACGCCATGGTGCTCGCTGCGGGACTTGGAACCCGCCTGCGCCCCATCACCGATACCATGCCGAAGCCGCTGGTTCCGATCGCCGGAAAGCCGATGATCGACTATGTGCTCGACCTGCTGGAGGCGGCAGGCGTGACGACGGCAGCGGTCAATGTTCATCATTTCGCCGGCCAGATGGAAGCGCATCTCGTGCAGCGAAGCCGGCCAAGCATCGTCATTTCCGACGAGCGGGCCACCCTGATGAATTCCGGCGGCGGCCTGGCCAAGGGATTGAAGCTGCTTTCCGAAGGTCCGGTTCTGGTCATGAATGCCGACCTGTTCTGGGTTGGAGAAAAGCCGGATTCTCCGTCCAATCTTGAACGGCTCGCATCCTTCTTCGATCCGCAGCGCATGGATATGGCGCTGCTCTGCGTGCGCAACGAAGACACGACCGGACACAACGGCAAGCTGGATTTTTCGCTGGATGCGGAAGGGCGTCTGTCGCGGTACAGGGACGGCATGGACAATCCCGTCGTCTATGCGGGCGCAATTGCACTGCACAGCCATCTTTTCACCGACGCTCCGGACGATGCCTTCAACCTCAACATCTACTTCGACCGCGCGATCGCCCAGAATAGGCTTTTCGGCATCGTGCTCGACGGCCACTGGCTGACCGTCGGAACGCCCGAAGCGATCGGTCTGGCCGAAGACGCCATTCACCAATTTGCAACAGGAGCCTGATGACGTGACGGACCCCGTCTCCAACGTCTTCACCATTCCACCCGGCCTTCCCTTCCTGAAGACCGTCGTGGAAAAGCTGTGCTCCGGCGAACTGATCCCTGGCTTTCGCTATGATACCGCCAATCCGCTATCGCTTGCCGGCGTGACCATCTTCGTGCCGACCCGGCGCTCGGCCCGCGTGCTGCGCTCCGAGCTCGTCGATTGCCTCGGCGGACGCTCGGCAATCCTGCCAATGATCCGGGCGTTGGGCGAAACCGATGACGACAGTGGTTTCTTCGATGCCGAAATCCCGGCGATCCTCGACCTTGCGCCGCCGCTACCAAACACCGCCCGGCTGATCGAGCTTGGCTGCCTTATTCTTGCCTGGCGAAACCAGCTGCCGAAGGCTGTCCTCGACGTGCACGCGGAAAGCCCGCTGATCGCGCCGGCCAGCCCCGCCGATGCCATCTGGCTGGCGCGCAATCTCTCCGAAATCATCGACGCGATGGAAACGGAGGAGCTGGACTGGGACGCGCTCGAGAAGCTCGACGACGCCGACCATGCGCTCTGGTGGCAGTTGACACTGGCGTTTCTGAAGATTGCCAGCACCTACTGGCCAGCGCGGCTGGAGGAACTGAAGCAATCTTCTCCCGCCCGCCACCGCAACGCCATCCTTGAAGCCGAGGCCCAGCGCATGGCCAGCGGCAAGGTGACCGGCCCGATCATCATTGCCGGCTCCACCGGCTCGATCCCGGCTACCGCGAAACTGATTGCCGCGGTCCAGAAGCTGCCCAACGGCATCATCGTCCTGCCGGGTCTCGACCAGACGATGAGCGATACAGAATGGATGATGATCGCGCCCGAAACCGAGAAGCCTGCCGGACGGCCGGACGCCGCAAGCCGTAGCCATCCGCAATACGGGTTCTTTCGCCTGCTCAAGCGCATGGAGGTTTCCCGGCAGGACGTGACGGTCCTCGGTACGTCGCAGCCTGATCTCGATTACCGCGCGGAATTGATCTCCCATGCCCTTCTGCCGGTCCAGGCGACCAGCAGCTGGACGGCGCTGCGCCGCGATGCCGATCCTGCCCGGCTGACTGCCGCCTTTGCCGACGCGGCGCTGATCGAAACGGCCAACGAACGCGAGGAGGCAACGGCCATTGCCATTGCCCTGCGTCTGGCGCTGCACGGCCATGAGGAAAGCCGGGCGGCCCTGATCACCCCCGACCGCGACCTTGCCCGCCGGGTGGCGTCAGAACTCATGCGGTTCGGCATCGAAGCCGACGATTCCGCCGGTACGCCGCTCTCATCCACCGGACCCGGCAGCCTGACGCGGCTGCTGCTTGAAGCTGCGTTGCGGCCGGGCGATCCCGTCTCCATCGTGGCGCTGCTCAAACATCCGCTCGCCCGTTTCGGCCTGTCATCCGAGGCGATGAATGCGGCCGCCACGACGCTGGAGCTGATGGCTCTGCGCGGCGGCACCGGCAGCGCCGATATTTCCGAGCTTGAAATCCTTCTCGACCAGACGCTGCAGCATGAAATCGGCAAGAAACATCTGCCGGAATGGCGCGGACAGCTCGATGACGCGGCCATCGAGCAGGCAAGAGATCTTGCCCGGCGCATTGCCGCCGCGGCCGAACCGCTGGCGGGCACATTGGTGCGCCACCACCGGAGCGGCCGGGGGCTGACTGCCGCGCTGCCGCTGTCCGAATGGGCGGAGAAAACCGGCACCGCTCTGGAAGCCGTTGCTGTCGATGAGCATGGCAGCCTTGCCGGTCTGTGGACGGGTGAAGCCGGCGAAGCACTGGCAACGCTGTTGCGCTCCGTTATCGATACCGAAGGCCAACTGACGGCCGACGGGCCGCAATGGAGCGATATTGTCGAGGCCCTTTCTGCGAGCGAATCGATCAAGCCGCGCTCGATGCGCCATCCGCGCGTGTTCATCTTCGGCGCGCTCGAATCCCGCCTTCAAAGCGTCGATCTCGTGGTTCTCGGCGGCTTGAACGAAGGGACGTGGCCCGGTCAGACGGCCAATGATCCCTTCCTGTCGCGAACGATGAAGACCACGATGGGCCTGGAACCGCCGGAGCGGCGGATCGGCCAGCTCGCCCATGATTTCCAGATGGCCTGCGGGACCCGCAAGCTCATTCTGACCCGCGCCACGCGCAAGGGCGCAACGCCGACCGTCGCCTCCCGCTGGCTGCAGCGGCTTCTGGCTGTCGGTGGCAAGTCCTTTGCAGCGACGTTGCGCGAAAACGGCAGGGATTATCAGCAATGGGCCGGCATGCTGGATCAGGGTGTTACCCAGCCGCTGGCCAAAAGGCCGGAACCGAAACCGTCGGCGGAGCACCAGCCACGCAGCTACTCGTTCAGCGAGGTGAGCCGGCTACGGCGCGATCCCTACGCCGTTTATGCGCGGCGCATCCTGCGCCTGCAGCCGATCGATCCCTTCAACCGCGATCCGGGTGCTGCCGAACGTGGCACGCTGTATCATAAAATTGTCGAACGTTTCGTGCGCGCCAAGCTGGATGCTGCATCGCCTGAAGCACAAGCAGAGATGAGCCGGATTCTCAACGAGGCCTTTGACGAGCAGGCCCTGCCCGCCCACATCGATATCGTCTGGCGGCCGCGCTTTGCCGCCGTCGGCAAGGCGTTCATCGATTGGGAAATCAGCCGAAAGGGTGATCTCCGCAACAGCTTCACCGAACTCTACGCATCGATGGACCTTGGTGTTTCCGGCATCAAGCTGACCGGCATTGCCGACCGGATCGATATTCTCGGCGACGACAGCGCCGTGATCGTCGATTACAAGACAGGATCGAACCCCTCGATCAACGAGGCCCGCGCTTTGCTCGATCCGCAACTGGCGCTGGAAGCGGCAGCGCTCAAGGCCGGAGCTTTCCAGAAAACCGGGGCGAAGCACCCGCAATCGCTGCTTTACGTTCGCCTGAAACCCGGCGAACGGTTTGCCGTTCAGGAGGTCAACAACGAGCATGCCAAGGCGCGCGCCAATGTCGAGGCCAAGTCGGCCGAACAATTGGCCGAGGATTCGCTGAAGGAACTGACCGGGCTTCTCGCCGCCTTGATGAGCGGTAAATACGGCTTTGCCTCCCGGTTGATCGTGCAGAAGGAGCGCGATTACGGTGGCGAATACGACCATCTGGCCCGCGTTGCCGAATGGGCGACGGCAGAAGGCGAGGATGACGGCAATGACGGATGACGATTTCGGCCCGCTCGTGCCGACGCCGCAGGCCTGGCTGGACTGGACCTCGGCCAAGCAGGCGCTCGCCTCCGACCCCGCCCGCTCCGCCTGGGTTTCGGCCAATGCCGGTTCCGGCAAGACGCATGTGCTGACGCAGCGCGTTATCCGGCTTCTGCTGTCCGGTTGCCGGCCCTCGGCAATCCTCTGCCTGACCTATACCAAGGCGGCGGCATCGGAAATGTCCAACCGCGTGTTCGAGCGGCTGGCCGAATGGGTGACGCTGGACGACGATGCCCTGGACGACCGGATTGCGGCGATCGAGGGCGAGCGGCCGGATCTCTTGAAACGCCAGGAGGCGCGGCGCCTGTTTGCGCGCGCGCTGGAGACGCCCGGTGGTTTGAAAATCCAGACGATCCACGCCTTCTGCGAGGCGCTGCTGCACCAGTTTCCACTGGAAGCGAATGTTGCCGGCCATTTCTCGGTGCTGGACGACCGCGCCTCTGCTACGCTTCTGGCCGATGCACGGCGGGCGCTGCTGACCGCAACCGCAAGCGAAGACGATCTTGAACTCACCGAAGCTTTTGCGACGGTTCTCGACCTTGCCGACGATACCGGGCTTGAGAAACTGCTGTCGGCCATCGTTGCGCAACGCACGCCGATCCAGATTTTTCTCGATGAAGCCGCCCGCAAGGGCGGCATCGATCCGGCGCTTCGCCTCGCCTTGCGCCTTGATCCCGGCGAGACAACGCAAACAGCATTAGCCGGATTCTGGCCTCTCAAGGGTCTGAATGGCGCAGCGCTCGAACGTTATATCGGCATGGCGCTTTCCGCCGGTGGCGCCAAGGTTACGGAGTTCGCCGATGGCCTGCGCGCAGCCGCCAGGCTCGTCGATCCGCTGCAGCGCTACAATGCCCTGAACGGGCTATTCTTCACCCAGGCAGGCAAGCCGAAGGCCGACTCCGCTTTTCTGTCCAAGGGCATGCGCGACAAGGCGCCGGATCTCGAAGACCTTGTCAATGCTGCCCGAGACCATGTCGTCGCTGCCACCGACCGGCTCAACCTGATTTCGATGTTTGAGGCCACCAAGGCAGCGCTGGTGCTCGCCGACCGGTTGAACAGCGATTACGACGACATCAAAAAGAGCCGAAGCCAGCTGGATTTCGACGATCTGATCAACCGCACCGCGACTCTGCTCTCGCGTGGCGATGTCAGCCGCTGGATCCACTACAAGCTCGATCAGGGCATCGATCATATCCTCGTCGACGAGGCGCAGGATACAAGCCCGGTGCAATGGACGATCATCCAGTCGCTGGCCGAGGATTTCTTTTCCGGCGAAACGGCGCGCGGCGGCAACCGGACGATGTTTGCCGTCGGCGACGAGAAACAGTCGATCTATTCCTTTCAAGGCGCCCGCCCGGAGCGGTTTTCCGACGAAAGCACCGAGACCGAACGGCGGGTCCGCGATGGCGGCAAGGCGTTCAGCCCGATCCGGCTGCAGCTGTCTTTCCGGTCCACGGAAGATGTGCTCTCTGCCGTCGATACCGTGTTTGAGAATCCGGTCCATGCCCGTGGCCTCAGCGCCCGCAACGATGCAGTCGTGCATGCGTCCAACCGCATCGGCCATCCCGGCGTCGTGGAGGTCTGGGATGCAATTGCGCCGGCCGACAGCATTCAGGAGGACGACTGGACCGCCGCCTTCGATGCGACGCCGGAGGATGCGCCGGCCAACATCCTGGCACAGCGCATCGCCGCTGTTCTCGCCGACTGGATCGACCGGGAAACGGTGATCGAAAAAGGCGTCAAACGGCCAATGCAGCCGGGCGATGTCATCGTTCTCGTGCGCAAGCGCGACGCCTTCGTCAATGCGCTGACCCGCGCCTTGAAGACCCGGCAGAACATTCCCGTTGCCGGCGCCGACCGGCTGGTGCTGACCAACCATATCGCCGTACAGGACCTGATGGCGCTTGGCCGTTTCGTGCTTTTGCCACAGGACGACCTGTCGCTGGCCGCTGTTCTCAAGAGCCCGCTGTTCAATCTTGGCGAAGACGATATCGCTACGCTGGCGGTGGGAAGACCGCCGTCCGTCAGTGTCTGGAAAAACCTTCTGGATTTCGGTGCTGACGAGACAAGCCGCTACCACCCCGCCCTGCAGAAGCTACAGCGCTACAGATCGCTGTCGCGCACCCTGCCGGTGCATGATTTCTACGCCCAGATCCTTGGCCAGGACGGTGGGCGTGCTGCCTATCTCGGGCGGCTCGGCACCGAGGTCAGCGATATCCTCGACGAATTCCTGACCTTTGCGCTCGACCATGAAAAGAATGGCCTTCCCGGCCTACAGGCCTTCATTTCCGGTCTGGAAATGGAAGCGCCGACGGTCAAGCGCGAGCAGGACAAGGAGCGCAACGAAGTTCGCATCATGACGGTCCACGCGGCAAAGGGGCTCGAAGCACCGGTGGTTTTTCTGGTCGATGGCGGCGGCAAGGCGTTCAATTCGCAGCATGTGTCCGGCCTCAGAATGATCAACCAGGACGATCATCCGGGCGCCATACCGCTGCCCGTCTGGCGTCCGCCTGGCGCCGCATCCACAATGCTGGTGGATGCAGATACGGACCGTCTGAAAACGGCCGCCGAGGAGGAATACCGCCGGCTTCTCTATGTCGGCATGACACGCGCGGCCGACCGGCTGATCGTCTGCGGCTATCAGGGCAAGCGCAGCAATCCCGAGAGCTGGCATGCGATGGTCACCACCAGCCTGTCCGTCGATGAACGTGGCCGCAGTGCGCCGATGACGTTTGCAGCCGGCGGCCAGGAATGGACCGGCTATCGCTGGCAGGTGTCCGGGCCGGGGCGCGATCTGCAGACGCAGGAACGGGACGAAGAGACCACCGAGGTTCGACACTCCGGTCTGCCACCGGCATTGCTGCAGCCATTGCCACCACAGAAACATCTACCCCGGCCTCTCAGCCCTTCCGGTGCAGGGGCCATCATCGACGAAGAGGACAGCAGCCCCATCGCCGGCTCCGCCCTGTTCTCGCAAAAAAAGCCCGGAGCCGACACGTCGCTGCTGCGCGGCGCGATCCTGCACCGGTTCCTGCAGGTCCTGCCGTCGATCGCGCCGGAGGAGCGACTGGCGGCAGCCGAACGCTACCTGCTTCGCTCCGTCCCACGCTGGTCTGCCCCACAACGGCAGGCATTGACCGAATCGGTGCTGAAGGTGATCGCGCATCCGGAACTCTCCGCGCTGTTTTCCGAGGATAGCCGGGCGGAAGTATCCGTCATGGGTACGCTCAAGCTCGGTGTGAAGGACTTTGCCGTGTCGGGCCGGATCGACCGGCTGGCCGTATCTGGAAACACCGTCATCATCGCCGATTTCAAGACCAACCGTGAAGTCCCTGTATCTGCCGAAGCGGTCCCCTTCGTCTACCGGGCGCAGCTCGCCATCTACCGCGCCCTGCTGCAGCCGCTTTACCCGGGTCACCTCATCCAGTGCGTTTTGATCTATACCGGCGGTCCCACCGTTCTCACCCTGCCCCCTGCAATGCTGGACGGGAGCCTTGTGGAGCTCGCGACAAAGTGAGATAGGAATGGGATTGAAAAGCTGACGCTCAACCATCACATGATGGACAACCGTTCGAAGAACGCCGATTTCGAAACCAAGGAGCAGCCTATGGCTACCGTAAAAGTCGATACTTCCAATTTTCAGGATGAAGTCCTGAACTCCGTCGAGCCTGTCATCGTGGACTTCTGGGCTGAATGGTGCGGCCCGTGCAAGATGATTGCTCCGAGCCTGGAAGAAATTTCCGTTGAAATGGCCGGTAAGGTCAAGGTTGCCAAGGTCAACATCGACGAGAACCCGGAAATCGCCGCCCAGTATGGCGTGCGCTCCATTCCGACGCTCGCCATGTTCAAGGCCGGCGAAGTTGCCGACATCAAGGTTGGTGCTGCGCCGAAGACGGCCCTCACGTCCTGGATTTCCAACGCGGCCGCGTAAGTGAAATTCCAAGTGAAGTCAAAAAAGCCCGGGAAACCGGGCTTTTTTCGTTTCCATCACATCATTCGCCGCCGGTTGCAGATACCAGCAATGGAATGTGCGGGGCAGCGGTTCTCGGCAGCAGGCCCATCAGACGCGGATCGTCATGGATCTCGACCATCAGCTTGTAGGGCTTGAAGCCGGAGCGCTGGTAGAAGCCAACGGCGGCCGGATGATCGAATGTGCAGGTGTGCAGCCAGAACCGTTCGATCGGCTGTGCCCAGGCCTTGGCAATCGCCTGGTTCATCAGCAAACGGCCCGTACCCTTGCCGATCGCATTCTTGACCACACCGAAATAGACCAGTTCGCATTCGCCGGCCACGCGAAAGTCAAGCTCGACGAGGCCGATATCACGGTCGCCGTCGCGCAGCGCATAGGTCTCCACCAACGGGTGGGAGAGAATGCCACATACCTCGTCATCGCCGATCTCCAGCATGGACACCCACAGCCAGTCCTCGCCAACGTCGCGAAACAGGCCGCGGTAGATATCGAGGTTCTGCGGGCCGAGGCTCACCAAGGTGAAGGGCGGCTCCACCAATCCGGCCGTTTCCGCCGGTTGCTGGCGCATTTCCAGAAATGTCACCACGTTGGCAACCTTGCCGGCCGGGACGGGTGAATAGCCCTCGGGCAGTTCAGGATTATTGTCGTACATTCGTTTTCTCTGCTCAGGAATTCCAAGGGTTACGCCGAAGGCATTATCCCGGAGGGGTGCCGTTGTCGGCCAGAACGTCGCCGACCAGATAGAGCGAGCCACCGATCAGAATACGGGGCGCGACCGGATCGTCGTTGAACATCGCTGCGATGGCGGCGAGCGCCTCTGCGACCGTTGACATCGCACCTGCCTCGAACCCGGCCGATGCCGCATCGTCCGCCAGCGCAACCGCGTCTATTCCAGCGTCAGAGCCGCGAATGGGAACGGTGAAGACTTGTTCGGCCAGTCCCTTGAACGCCTGAAAATAGCCAATCGGATCCTTGGTATTGATCATTCCGATGATCAGGAACAACGGCCGCGGATCGCGCTCTTCCAGATTGGCCATGGTTTCGGCGATCACCTGGCCAGCGCCGGGATTATGCCCGCCATCCACCCAGATTTCCGACCCCGCCGGCGCCAGGCGTGCCAGAGTGCCTTCGGTCAAACGCTGCAGGCGGCCCGGCCACTCGACGGTGACCAGCCCCCTGTCGATGACGGCATCGGAAATATCGAAACCGGCAGCCTTCACCGCGCGGATGGCGGCGGCGGCATTGGCATATTGATGGCGCCCAGGCAGGCGCGGCAGGGGGAGGTCGGCAAGGCCGAATTCATCCTGATAGACCAGCCGGCCGAATTCCTCGTGCGCCATGAAGTCCTGTCCATAGACCGACAGCGGGCATTTCAGCCGTCCGGCGATGGAGACAAGCACATCGCGCGCGGTGTCTTCTTCCTGATGGCCGATCACCACCGGGCAGCCGCGCTTCATGATCCCGGCCTTTTCAGCTGCGATCAGTTCGACGCGATCGCCGAGATAGGCCTGATGATCGAGCGAGATCGGCATGATGACGGAGACAGCGGGGGTCTTGATAACATTGGTCGCATCGAAACGGCCACCGAGGCCGACTTCGATGATCACGACATCGGCCGGATGCTCGGCAAACAGCACGAAGGTGACGGCTGTCAGGATTTCGAAAACGGTAATCTTCTGCCCGGCATTGGCATCGCCGACGCGGCGAACGGCGTCGGCCAGAACGGCATCGCTGACGAGCGCTCCACGTTCGCCTTTTTTGCCGATGCGATAACGCTCGTGCCAATTGACCAGATGCGGCGATGTATGGACATGGACGGCAAGGCCCGCTGCCTCAAGGATGGCGCGGGAAAAGGCCGTCACCGACCCCTTGCCGTTGGTGCCGGCGACATGAATGACAGGCGGTAGCTTATCCTGTGGATTGCCGAGCACATCGAGAAGCCGGGTAATCCGGTCGAGGGACAGATCGAAGCCCTTCGGATGAAGCGCCAGCAGCTTGTCGATTTCCTGTCCGGCTTCGGACACCTGCACCGTCGTCATCACCGCTCCTCCAACTGCCGCTGGAGCGCCGGGCGCTCATTCCAGCGCGCTCAAGACGCGCCAATCCCAAATGATCTCGTTGTAAACGGACGGCCAGGCAATCCCGGCCGTCCTTCATCTTTTGACGCTCAGGCGCTGGCGGCCATCGGAACCGCTGCAAGCGCCGCGCTGCCATTCAGCTTGGCTGCATCGACCGGCTTCTTCATCAGGATCTTCAGCACGCGGGCAAGCGTATCGGGAATATCGTGACGCTTGATGACCATGTCGATCATGCCGTGCTCCATCAGATATTCCGATGTCTGGAAACCTTCCGGCAGTTTTTCGCGAATGGTTTGCTCGATGACGCGCTTTCCGGCGAAGCAGATTTCGGCGCCCGGCTCGGCCAGATGCAGATCGCCCAGCATGGCGTAGGAGGCGGTCACGCCCCCCGTGGTCGGGTTGGTCAGCACGACGATATAGGGAAGGCCTGCTTCCTTGAGCATCTGGACGGCCACCGTGGTGCGCGGCAGCTGCATCAGCGACAGAATACCTTCCTGCATGCGGGCGCCGCCCGAAGCCGGGAAAATCACCAGCGGGCATTTTTCGGCAATCGCCTTCTCAAACGCCTTGATGATCGCTTCGCCGGCGGCCATGCCGAGCGAACCGCCCATGAAGTTGAACTCATGCACGACGCCGACCAGCTTGACGCCACGGCAGCGGCCGACACCGGCGACGATCGTGTCTTCCAGATCGGTCTTGATGCGGCTGTCGCGCAGGCGATCGACATATTTCTTCGAATCGCGGAACTTCAGCGGGTCCTGCGCCACCTTCGGCTGTGGCAGGGCCTCAAAGACGCCATCATCGAACAGGTCTTTCAACCGCGCCTTGGCCGGCATCTTCATATGGAAGCCGGAGGCGGGGATGACCCATTTGTTTTCCTCGAGATCGCGGTGAAACACCATCTCGCCGGTTTCCGGGCATTTGATCCAGAGATTTTCCGGAACTTCCCGGCGGCCGAGCATCGAGTTGATCTTCGGTCGAACGTAATTTGTGATCCAGTTCAAATCCAAACTCCTGAATAGTCAAAACCGGTCGTGGTCCACAATGTGGGCATTTATTCGGCCGCGACAAGTTTCGCAGAACGAACGCCGGCTGCGAGGCCACGAACCAGCGTTTCCACGCCCGGCACCGTTGCCCCTGTTGATTTTCCGTCCTCGGTCAGGCTGGACGCCACCTGGTTGACGATGGCGGTGCCAACGACCACACCATCGGCCGACGCGCCGATGGCGCGCGCATGTTCAGCCGTCTTGACGCCAAAGCCGACGCAGACCGGAAGTTTCGTATGGCCCTTGATCCGCTGCACGGCACCGCCGACAACAGTGGGATCCGGCAGGGCCGAGCCGGTGATGCCGTTCATCGAGACATAATAGACGAAACCGGAGGTATTTTCGAGAACCTTCGGCAACCGCTTGTCATCCGTGGTCGGCGTTGCCAGGCGAATGAAGTTGATATCCTTCTTCAAGGCCGGGATGCATAGCTCGTCATCCATTTCCGGTGGCAGATCAACGACGATCAGGCCATCGATGCCGGCCGCCAGCGCATCATCAAGGAAACGCTCGACGCCATGGATATAGATCGGATTATAGTAACCCATCAGGACGATGGGCGTGTCCCGATCGTCCTCGCGGAAACGGCGAGCGATTTCCAGGGTCTTTATCAGCGTCTGTCCGCCTTTCAAGGCGCGCTGTCCGGCCAGCTGAATTGCCGGCCCATCGGCCATCGGATCGGAAAAGGGCATGCCAAGCTCGATGATATCGGAACCGGCCGATGGCAAAGCCTTCATGATCGCCAGCGAGGTGTCAAAATCCGGATCGCCGGCCATGAAATAGGTGACAAGCGCCGGGCGGCCTTCGCTGGCCAGATCGGCAAATCGTTTGTCCATGCGTGCGGTCATGCTGTTACAGCCCCATTCCAAGCAGTTTGCCGACAGTGAAGATGTCCTTGTCGCCGCGGCCGCACAAATTCATCACGATGATCTGGTCCTTGTCCATCTTCGGCGCCCGCTTCATCACTTCGGCGAGTGCATGGCTCGGCTCGAGTGCTGGAATGATGCCTTCGAGACGGGTCAGGAACTGGAAGGCTTCCAGCGCCTCATGGTCCATGATCGGCACATATTCGACGCGGCCGGCATCCTTCAGCCAGGAATGCTCGGGCCCGATGCCGGGATAGTCGAGACCGGCGGAAATGGAATGGCCTTCCTTGATCTGGCCGTCGCCATCCTGCAGCAGGTAGGTGCGGTTGCCGTGCAGGACGCCGGGCGAGCCGGCCGTGAGCGAGGCGCAGTGCTCCTCGCCATCAAGCCCCTTGCCGCCCGCTTCAACACCGACGATCTTGACGCTGTCGTCGTCGAGGAACGGATGGAACAATCCGATGGCGTTCGACCCACCGCCGACAGCCGCGACCAGCATGTCCGGTAGTCGGCCTTCGGCCGCCATCATCTGCTCGCGCACCTCCTTGCCGATCACCGACTGGAACTCGCGCACCATTTCCGGATAGGGATGCGGGCCGGCGGCCGTGCCGATCATGTAATAGGTGTCATCGACATTAGTGACCCAGTCGCGCAGGGCCTCGTTCATCGCATCCTTGAGCGTACCGTGGCCGGCCGTCACCGGCTTGACCTCGGCACCAAGCAGCTTCATGCGGAACACGTTCGGCGCCTGGCGCTCCACATCGGTCGCGCCCATGTAGACGACGCAAGGCAGGCCGAAGCGGGCAGCGACGGTGGCGGAGG
>JAESGK010000169.1_pt1 | contig 52133 bp, 41 predicted proteins | sample 9269681 | NCBI WGS metagenome assembly JAESGK01 (sample SAMN14515347, study PRJNA621673) | algae metagenome | isolation source: Timaviella obliquedivisa GSE-PSE-MK23-08B and co-occurring heterotrophs from... | place: USA: Grand Staircase Escalante National Monument, Utah | collected 2006-08-15
GGGGAGGGTTTGCGGTTGCACCAGGCGTAGTAGCCACTCCTGGACAGCTTTAGGACTCGGCACATCAAGCCAATCGGGAAGTTTTCCTTCTCTGCCTGAATTAGCTCAAAGGGTCTGAGCTTTCCTGAGCAACGGCAGTAGCTTCAAGTCGGCAAAGCCGCCCAACGCTCTGCCTCAAGAAGGTGGCCGCCTTTTTTAGAAAATCTCGCGACCTTTGAACCCGTTTCAGGTCGCGGCGTAAGGTGATCAATTCTTTGCGTTCAGCAGAGGTCAGTTGCCCTTGAGGATCTGGCTGACGGTCAATCCGGGCTTGATTGACCCAGTTGCGGAGGGCACTTTCACTCAGCCCCATTTCTTTGGCAACCTGACTCACGGGTTTGCCCGATTGATTGACGATGCGGACGGCCTCCGCTTTCTGCTCGTCTGTAAATAGCCTGCGGGGTTTTTGTGTCATGTGAACATACTCCTGAGTTGACGACTCTTGGGAATTGTCCACTTTTTCGGGGCAAGATCAGCAGTTAGTTTTGTCAGACGGCAGGCTTCGCTCACCAGGGCAAACGCATAAAAATTTGGCGGAGGTTAGAGGTCTGATTGTTTTAGACCAAACCTGCCATATCTCAGTCGCAAGATGCCAGAATTTTGAAGCACTTTGCCCAGAGGAATTACCTTAGCCCAGGCTGCCTAAGGCGACACAGCCACTCAATAAAGAGGCACTCCCACTCTGCGAACCAGCTCAAAGTTTCACAAACTTGAGAGATTTGAGCTTGCTAAATTTCCGGGGAAATACGGATTGCCGCTGAAAGAAAAGCTGCAATATCATATGTCTAGCGGGGTGCGGGTAACTGTAAAAGCTTTTTAGTCAAATTTTAGACAGCAGCAGCTTTACTCCCATACTATTGACTCTTTGTACAAAAGCGCTAACTTCAGGGCATTTGCTCCATTGTTTCGACCAGTTGGCTGTATTTTTGTCGATCGACTTAGTTAAATCATTTTTACTATGAGTACATATTTCAAAATTAGGCACAAGCGACACTTAACTAGACCATCTCAAGGTTTAACCTTGGTGGAGCTTTTAGTCGTTGTTGTCATCATTGGTATTTTGGGAGCAGCAACGGCACCTAGCCTTTTCTTTGCGCACAAACCACTTAAGAGTGCAACCGATCAGACGGCCGCCATCTTTAAACGAGCACGCATACGAGCAATCTCTACAACGAGTGCCTATCGTATTCGGGTCGATGATGAAACTTTTTCACCAACAACAACTAACGCAACCCGCTTTATCGTTGAGGCTGCTACCTCAGCTAGCTGCGGGGCTGATACCGTCTTAAGTGCTCCAGCAGCATCTGGCGATACTGTGCTACGAGTTGTCTCAACCACTGGGTTTAGAGTCTCAGATCGGATTAGTGTTGATACCTCTTCTACTACCTCTACTACTGCCACCACTACCTATGAAATTCTCGCTGTCGATCCTTCCGCTGGAACTTTAACAGTTAATCGCTCTGGAAGCCCTGCTGGCACAGGTTTGGACTCTGCTAAACCAATTGATACGCGAGTTCAAGCAATAGACCGATGGCGAGGGGCTGATCTAATTACCAGTTTTACCCAAGACGATCGCACCTTACCGCAGCCTAGAAGCCCGTTTGGATTGGCGCAGCAAGGAATTGACGAGTCTGTTGCAGTACCTGAATCAGTGATGATCAATGGTAATCCAACTCGCTGGACACTGTGCTTTGACAGCCGAGGTTTGACAACTTTGTCTAATACCAACGGTGGGGCAGTTATTGAAGGCAACTTAGCTTTGCCGATTCGGCGCTATATCGATAGTACTGCTGCGAGTGACACTGTTGCCCAAGTTACGATTTTTCGAGGGGGAGCAGTCTCAACTGCTGCTAGCTCTGATAATGGTGTAACTTTTTCGTCTCCAGCCCGCATTAATGAGTAATTCAGCGAACAGTAAATCTTAAATCTATGATTACTCCCAAGCCAACCCTACCTAAGTTACTAAAATTTAGTTTCTTAGCCCCAAACCAGGGATTTACCTTTGTTGAATCTTTGGCTGCCCTAGTTGTTGTCACCATTACCTTGGGGTTGATGGGGCCACTGTTCATGAACCAACGGCAGCAAAATGTTGATAGCGATTTGCTAACGGGAGCAACCTCTTTGGCAACTCGCTGCATGGAAGAATTGCGTCAGCAAGACCCAAGCAGTATTGCTTTGGGAGAGAGCAGTTCCCCTAACCCTGCTTGCGACCTGCCGACCGATGCATTTACAGTTGACAATCCGCTGGGAAAAAGCTTTCAAATTACTACCAACGTTCGGACTGCGGTGGTTGATACCAGTAGCACTGCTGCCAATGGCAGCTACACTTGCTCAACTGTGTCGAGTGCTACCTCTGGAGCTAGATGTTTAGATATCACGATTAGTTTTAATGGTCGGCAGATTTATGCAACGCAAACTGTTTACACGCAACTTCGGTAATTCCAGCCGCTGGATTTCTCTCTGGCTCAAAGCCTGTCGAGTTAGCCCTAACGCTAATCGTGGGCTAACTCTGGTAGAACTTTTGGTGGCAACTATTATTGCCTCAATGGTGCTTGGCGTTGCTTTTGGTGGCGCAACCTTTAACCGTCGTCTTTACTTAGAAGACCAAGTTAGAAACAGCGTTGACCAAAATCTGCGCTCTGCAATGGATTTGTTAGGGGCTGATATTCGCCAAGCAGGTGAGTATGTTAACCGTCAAGACCCAGCCGTGCCAGTGATTCAACTGAGTGATGATGCCGCCAACCCTGGTAGTTCTATTTTGACGATTCGACGAGATTTGTTTGACCGTGCTTTGCCAGTCTGTGCCGATCTTGGCACTGCACCTAGCACTCCTGCGATGGGTGTAACTGAGATTACAGTCTTCGACTCCGCTAGCACTGTTGCCAGATGTAATAATGATTCCTCTGGCTCGATCGCCAGCTTACTGACGCTCTGGGCTTCCTACATTACCGCTAATGGTGGGCAAGCCAGAGCCTACCTTTACAACGGTAATGGAGGGCAATTTGTAAATGTGACTGCGGTCAATGGCCCTGGTGGTGAAAGAACAATCACGGCAGATAGCTTCAACGGTCTAGAGGTTTATTTAGCCGATAGCCAAAGTCGCTTGGCGCTATATGAAGAGCGACGGTACAGTCTAATCCCAGACCCAGCAAATGCTAACTCAAAAATCTTGCAAATGGTACTCAATGATGATATAGCTCCAGGCCGGCCACTTAATTTGGTGAATGGTTTAACAAGCTTCAAAGTTTCGATTTTCTTGGCTGGAAATCCCTTGGTGACTCGGAATAGTTTTTGTCAGTACACTTCAAATCCAGCGACTCCCTGCACTACAACTTCAAGCACCGGTTCTGTAAATGATGCCTGGACAACCATTCGCTCCGTCCAAGTTAGCTTGGTTGGGATTGATACAGATGCTGATGCTGGGGGCAGCGCACAACAAGTTACGATCAGACGCGATGCGACTGCCCGTAGCCTAACTCAGCAATTCTTACCCCGTAACGTTCTTAATTTCTAAACCCGATACTGTTGTTACTCGCTAGCCATAAAACCAGCCATGAAAGACTTCAAAAATGCCCGACTTGTATTGCTGTTAATCTCCCAGCTTTCTAAGGCGCAAACTAAGCAAGACCAAGGCTTTGTCCTGTTAGTTGCCATATTCTTGGGCGTTGTTCTGTTGGGATTGCTGACCGCCTATGCGATTACCACCCGCTCTGAGAGTGTGAGCGCAACCGGAACAAAAGATGCAACCAGCGGATTTTATGCGGCGGAAGCTGGCATCAACTTGCGTTCAGAGGCAATCCGGCAAACGTTTTTGGGCTTTAATCAGCCTGCGGGCACCCCTCCCAGTTCAACCAATTGTATATCGACTGATCCGGATGGCACGAATGATTTTCGCTGCATTACTTACGACTTTGCACCCCCTACTCCGGGGTCTGCGTCCCGGCTGGTCTCAACCTATGTGGTTGATAGCACCGTTAGGGATCCCGCTACTGGAGCGCCCACGATCGGTCGAGTCCCATCAGGTGATTCTTTTCAAAACCTGAATATGCAGGAGTATACCTACCAGCTTTACTCAGTTACCCGTAAGAAGGTTAACCTGGACACTTCCGGGCAAACCACTCAAGATTCTCCCTCGGAGGCGATCGTGCAGATGACCCTCCGCAGCCGCCTAATTCCGATGTTTCAGTTCGCTGCCTTCTATAAGAATGACCTAGAAATTAGCCCCGGGCCGAGAATGTTGCTAACCGGGCCAGTACACACCAACGGACGGTTGATGCTGGCTGGCTGGGCGGGCACAGGCGGGCTTCAGATCAATGGACAGGTGACAACTGCTAAACAAATCTATAATGCTGTTGTTGAAGATACCTGTGGTGGAAGTTGTACAACTTTAAGTCGTACCAATGCAAATACGAACACACAAATTCGGAATGCCGCCAACACCGCTTGGTGGAATTTGTTACAACGGGGAACTGGCTCAACCAGTCCAACCTCTAATCCGATGACTCTCCTGGATAGCCCCGCTACCAATAACTGGGGAACGCAAATCCAGACCCAAATACAAGAGGTTACAATTCCTAGTACTACCTTTTTGCGCTGTGATCCCTCTAACGATCAGGCTGTCTTCTGTTCAAGGGCAGACATCAATTTTACCTATAATCCACAAACTGTCACCGCTCTAACCACTCCTACCGATACAGAGCTTTCTGCGGTGCCCTTTAGCGTTTTGGCGACAAATCGAACGGGGACAAGTCCTACCGCTAGCACGCCTAGCGTAGGGCAGTTACGCAGCCTGCGCCAACCTGTCTTAGTGGTGCCGCAAACCACAACTGGCATTTCCACAGCCAGAATTCCCGGCACCAGAGGCTCAGTGCCAGCAACTCGGCAAAATTTAGCTGCTACTGATTCGCAAATTCAAGGAGTTTGTAATGCTGGCACCCTAACCTTTACGAATGGGCTTAGCACTACCTCTTTGACAGCAACCCAGCAAACCCAGGTGCAAAATGCTCTCCGGGTGGCACTGGCTGCTCAGTTACGACCAGTGCCTTTCAGCCAACTTGCAACCAATTTGCCAAACACTATTCCTGGCACAAGACCAAATGCAGTTACAGGTACGTTGCCGAATCTTGTCGCTCATGACTTTAGGCAATCGTTGGTGAACCAAGGTAACACAACATCAGCTAATGCAATTCTGACCGCGCTTAGAGGAACTGGCAATCTGCCTTCCCTCAACATGATTGCTAAGGCAGCAGGGGAAAGCTGCTTTGTGGCAGCACCTGTGCAAGAAGTGCTTGTATTTGACAACGATCGCGAGGATCGTAATATTCGCCTCTTACAAGTGAATGTGGCTAGCATGGCAATTTGGAATAAAGATAATGCCTGGATTCCGTTTGCAGGCAGCGGCATCTCTACTGATACCCCTACTATCCCAACAAGTGGTATCGCTACCAACACAGATCAGGCACTCTATGTGAGACTTGCGGCTGATAGTGCTGCTCCAGCCGATTCTTTTCAGCAGTTTGGCTATGCTGCGGCCGATCGCAGCGATGGTGGGATGGTGGTTCACTTTACATTGAGTGCAACGGCTGCTGCTACCTATACAGCTCCCGCAAGCCCTTACGGATTTGGTATTACTGGCGCTCGACAGTTGTTTGGACGGGCCAGGTATGGTGGAGCGAGCTTCACTCCGGCTGGAGTTACCTTTGCCAGCGACCAGGCAATTTACTCCCAAGGCGACTTTAATAACTTCCTAACTAACCCTAACGATTCATCTTATGATCCTGGCAGTTTGCCGGACATTACTAATACTGGCTTTAATGGCCTTTACCCAACTACTTTGGTTTGGCAACCTGCGTCGATCATTTCAGATTCGTTTAACTCTCTGTCTAATGCTTGCTTAAGCGCAAATCAAGCCATTAATAAAACAGGTAATGGTCAGAACTGTGCAGGTGGCGGTGCAAGCAATACGACCACCCGTGCCGGTTTATTAGCCGGAACTGACATCACAGGGGAAGGTACAGATACACAAAAAGACCCTATTACTGGTGCTTTGGATACGTTGACCAGCGTAGCTGGGTTTAGCGGTGGTTTACAAAATTACCCCCGGTACTTTGAAAACTGGGGCAACACCAGAGGTCACTTTTACTATGGTTCGTTTGTAAGTCTGGGTATTCCTCGCCAAGCGAACGGGCAATGGGACAATCAAGAATACAATCCACCTCGGCGGGTTTGGGGCTATGATGAGCGGTTTAACGATGCAGCAAACTTGCCCCCGCTAACCCCTCGGTTTGTTGCCTTGCAGCAAGATGTGTTTACTCGTCAGTTTGGGCAGTAGTAGGATGCCCTGGTAGATCGGCATTCAAGGATTAGTCTGGGTTTCCGTTTGTTGATTCTTCAAAACCTCGAAAAATCAAAATCTAGGATGAATTAGGCAATCTGATTCAACAGCCAATCAGCATTCAGTTGATGCGGCCCACGATCGCGGTCAGCCAAAACCAAGCGATCGCCCTTATGGCTCAGGCAGATGGTTTGGGTCAAAGCCCTGCGATCGTAAAAACGCCTCCAGCCGTTCTCGTTGATTCTGTTCTTGCTCGGCCCAAAATCGTTCTTGCTCCGCCCGGAATCGTTCTTGCTCTTCTGCGCTCAAATGGCGATCGCCCTTCTGGTCAAACCAACTCAAAACCTCTCGCTCGAATGGATCCGATGGCAAGACACACCGCCCAATCCCTAACCCAATCTCCGGCATCCAGCAGGGTTCGCCGATCTGCAACTGATAAACCCCCTCGACTAATTGATAAACTTCCAAGGGTAAATGCCGGTCTCGCTGCCAAAATCTGGGGTTGTAAATCACGTAATACTTCACCCCAAGTTTGGCGTAGATGCCTAATTTATCGTCGTACTCACCGCCGGGCGTTTGAGAAACCACTTCTAGGGTGAGCATGGGCACGACATTCTGCTCTTCCCAAACCACGTAACTACTGCGGGAACCTCCGCCTTTGCGTCGCTCTACCCCCAAACTCAAAAACCCATCGGGAACCACCGCCACTCTCGGATTCAACCCTGTGGTGTGGTAGACCCCCATGTCAACGGCAAAGAACCAGTCTTGGCGATTCTTCCAGATATATTCCAGCAAAAACAGCAGAATATTGGGGACAAAGTTCTGGTCTTCGTTATCCACAGGGGTCTCGTCTGAACAGGCTAATTCGGCGCTGGTCGGCAGCTGGTTTAGATCGATTTGAAGCATCACCTAACCTCAAAAGTGTCTAGGTTATCTCAACTGTAAGCGATCGCCCTGGCGCCTCTCCAACTTCACAAGGGCGATCGCCTGGCGAAACTACGCATACAGTAACTGATTCACAAACTCTTCGACGGCTAGTACACTGGCCAAAATGCCAATTCGCTGCGCGACTTCATAGGCGTTTTTCTGAGGCACAATTATGATTCCAGAGTGCTGTCTGCCGTTTTTTACAGAGTCAAGATGCAACCGTTCAAAATCAACCCGATTATGGGTCAGCAGACACCTGCCGAGAGAGGCTGCAAATTCCAGTTGTTCAGTGTCAGTCTTGCCAAGGGCTGCTTGTTCAGGCACGGTTGTCACATCAAAGCCACGAGAGCGCAAAAGTTTGGCAATTAACGCCGACATATCCTCGTCTGTGTAAAGCGCCGCAAAAGTTTTCACGATTCATTTAGAGCAGCCTGCACAGAGCTATGCACCAACTCATTAGGCACTTGGTTGCGTTCAATGTACTCATTGACTTCTGCCTGATTGTCGAGGTAAAAGCTCAAGGCATCAAACACTTGAGCCAAGGTTAAATGAGGCAAATGGTTTAGAATTTCCTCTGGCATTACACCCAGCCGCCACAGACCAACGATCGCCCGCACCGATGTCCGAGTCCCTAGAACAATCGGTTCTCCGCTCAAAATTTCAGGGTTGCGGGTAATGTAACGCGATAGGGGTTTGGCCAACATAGAACAATGATTTACTCAATCCAATTTAGCGGCTGACTCAAGCTTACCAATTCGCCCAAGGGATCACGCAAGGAATCGCCCTTATGACTCAGGCAGGTGGTTTGGGTCAAAGCCCTGCGATCGTAAAAACGCCTCCAGCCGTTCTCGTTGATTCTGTTCTTGCTCGGCCCGGAATCGTTCTTGCTCTTCTGCGCTCAAATAGCGATCGCCCTTCTGATCAAACCAACTTAAAACCTCTCGCTCGAAAGGGTCGGAGGGTAATACACATCGCCCAATTCCTAAACCAATTTCCGGCATCCAGCAGGGTTCGCCGATCTGCAACTGATAAACCCCCTCGACTAATTGATAAACTTCCAAGGGTAAATGCCGGTCTCGCTGCCAAAATCTGGGGTTGTAAATCACGTAATACTTCACCCCAAGTTTGGCGTAGATGCCTAATTTATCGTCGTACTCACCGCCGGGCGTTTGAGAAACCACTTCTAGGGTGAGCATGGGCACGACATTCTGCTCTTCCCAAACCACGTAACTACTGCGGGAACCTCCGCCTTTGCGTCGCTCTACCCCCAAACTCAAAAACCCATCGGGAACCACCGCCACTCTCGGATTCAACCCTGTGGTGTGGTAGACCCCCATATCGACGGCAAAGAACCAGTCCTGGCGGTTCTTCCAGATATATTCCAGCAAAAATAGCAGAATATTGGGGACAAAGTTCTGGTCTTCGTTATCCACAGGGGTCTCGTCTGAACAGGGTAATTCGGCGCTGGTCGGCAGCTGGTTTAGATCGATTTGAAGCATTACCTAACCTCAAAAGTGTTTAGGTTATTTCAACTGTAAGCGATCGCCCTGGCGCCTCTCCAACTTCACAGGGGCGATCGCCCAAATTCAGGGAGCGAAAAGACCCTGAGTCAGAGCAAAGACGACGCAATCCGCAATGCCAGATTTTGAAGTGGCTATCCCTCCATTAACAGCCTGGATTAATATATGAAAGTTTGAGCAATTTTTTGATTCCATTTGAGCTAGCGACCCGAATATGCAAGAGCGTGTGACCCCAGCCCAGTTAGCAGCCGCGATCGCGGCCAGCCAAAACCATCTCCTCTCGACCCAGGATGCCAGCGGCTACTGGTGGGCGGTTTTAGAATCAAATGTGACAATGACGGCTGAGGTGGTGCTGCTGCACAAAATTTGGGGGACTGACGGCGGCCGCCCGATGGCGAAGGCCGAGCACTATTTGCGATCGCAGCAGCGAGAGCACGGCGGCTGGGAGTTGTTCTACGGCGATGGCGGCGACCTCAGCACCTCAGTCGAAACCTACATGGCGCTCAAACTGCTGGGGGTGCCTGCTGCTGACCCAGCCTTGCTGAAAGCCAAAGACTTTATTCTCAGCAAAGGCGGCGTCAACAAAACCCGGATTTTTACCAAGCTGCACCTGGCGCTGATTGGCGCGTTTAGCTGGCGGGGGATTCCTTCGCTGCCGCCAGCGGTGATGCTGTTGCCGGACTGGTTTCCATTCACCATTTACGAACTGTCGAGCTGGGCCAGGGGCAGCACGGTGCCGCTGCTGATTGTGATCGATCGCAAGCCTGTGTTTGACACTACTCCCCGAATTTCTGTCGATGAGCTATACGTGGGTGGGCGGCAGCAGGCGAATGATCAACTGCCCCGCAACGGCGACTGGACGGATTTATTTGTTGAGCTAGACGGGCTGTTTAAGCTGGGAGAAGCCTTTAATTTAGTTCCCCTGCGCTTAGAAGGGATTAAGGCAGCCGAGCGCTGGGTGTTAGAGCGGCAAGAGGCGACTGGCGACTGGGCAGGCATCATTCCAGCCATGCTGAACTCGCTGCTGGCGTTGCGCTGCTTGGGCTACGACGCAGCCGACCCCTACGTGCGGCGAGGGATGGCGGCAGTGGATCGGTTTGCGGTCGAAACGGAAGATTCCTATTGGGTGCAGCCCTGCGTTTCGCCAGTCTGGGATACGGCCTTAGTGATGCGATCGCTGATTGATTCTGGCTTACCGGCCGACAATCCTGATTTGGTCAAAGCCGGGGAATGGCTGCTCAGCAAGCAAATTCTCAGCTATGGCGATTGGGCAGTCAAAAATAAAACCGGCACCCCCGGCGCTTGGGCATTTGAGTTTGAAAACCAGTTTTACCCCGATGTCGATGACTCTGCTGTTGTGGTAATGGCGCTGCAAGCCGTCCAGCTTCCAGATGAAGACTTGAAGAAGGCGGCGATCGTCCGCTGCGTGAATTGGATTACCACCATGCAGTGCAAACCGGGGGGCTGGGCCGCCTTTGACATTGACAATGACCAAGACTGGCTGAACCAACTGCCCTACGGCGACCTGAAAGCGATGATCGACCCCAACACCGCCGACGTAACAGCACGGGTGCTAGAAATGATTGGGCGCTGTGGCATGACGACGGGGGAAGCCAGCGTTGAACGAGCCTTAGCCTACCTGCGGCGAGAGCAAGAACCGGAAGGCTGCTGGTTTGGGCGCTGGGGCGTTAACTATATTTATGGCACCAGCGGCGTCTTAGCTGCCCTGGCCTTAGTCGCGCCTAAATCTGACTACCCAATCCTGCAACGGGGAGCAAACTGGCTGGTCAGTCAGCAAAACCCGGATGGCGGCTGGGGAGAAACCTGCCGCAGCTACAGCGATCGCAAACTAATGGGGCAAGGCCCCAGCACAGCTTCCCAAACCGCCTGGGCAATTATTGGCCTATTAGCGACGGGCGAAGCAACTGGCGAGTTTGCCTGGACAGCGATCGAGCAAGGCATCAAGTATTTAATTAGCACCCAGCAAGCCGACGGCAAATGGGACGAAGACCACTTTACCGGCACCGGCTTTCCAGGGCATTTTTACCTCAAATATCACCTCTACCAGCAGCACTTTCCGCTGACGGCTTTAGGGCGGTACGGGGCGATCGTTCAGCAGCAACAGTCCCTAAAAATTCCGCTCAACCTGCAAGTCAAGGCCCAGGAATTAGCAAAACCGCGATCGGATGTGTCTATCTAATTCGGGGGGTCTGGGGGAGTTAGGCCCCCAGAAAGCGGGGGCGCGGGGGGAAGTCCCCCGGCATAATTTTGGAGTTAAGCTAAATCTATCCAGACAGTAATCCAAGATTATGCAGATGGCGCAATGAACTCCCTATTTCCAGCCCGCCCGATCCATCAATTGGATAGCGGCGCGGTTCCAGCCACCAAAGACCTTCGGGTTGAGCTTGTCTTCCTTGAATTTGCCAAAGCTGACCAATACCGGATCGATCGCCACTCCTGGCACGACGGGATACTCATAGTTATTGCCAGCAAAAATTTTCTGCGCCTCTGGACTGGCCAGATATTCCAGATACAACTGGGCTGCCTTGCGATTGGGAGAGTGTTTGGCAATCCCACCACCACTGATGTTGACATGGGTGCCCCGATCTTTTTGGTTGGGAAAAATAATGCCGACTTTCTCCACCGCTTGGCGGTCTTCAGCTTTACTCGATTTGGCTAAACGCCCCAGGTAGTAAGTATTAACCACTGACAAAGACCCCATCCCCGCCGCTAAGGATTTGATTTGCGAAACGTCGTTGCCTTCGGGTGGACGGGCAAAATTGGCCACCAGCCCCTTCGCCCAAGCTTCCGTCTTGGCCGCGCCCAGAGCAGCGATCAGCGATCCGACCAAAGACTGGTTATAAACATTGCTAGAGGAGCGCATTAAAATCTTGCCGCGCCATTTTGGGTCAGCCAAATCTTCGTAGCGGGCAATTTCTCCTGGCTTGACCTTGGTTTTGTTGTAGATAATTACCCGCGCCCGTTTGGTAAACCCAAACCAGAATCCGTCTGGGTCACGCAGGTTGGCTGGAATTCTGGAATATAAAGAGCTAGAAGTCGGGACTTTCTGAAACAGCCCCGCTTGCTGGGTGCGCCACAGATTGCCCGCATCGACGGTGATTAAGACATCGGCCGGGCTATTAGCTCCTTCACTTTTTAACCGTTCAATCAGCTTGTCGGCAGGGGCTTCGACTAAATTGACTTTAATGCCAGTCTTTTTGAAGAAGGCTTGATAAACCTTATTGTCTGCATCGTAGTGGCGAGCCGAGTAGAGGTTAACGACTTTATTGGCCTGAGCAACACCCGGCTCGGCACTCCAGACCTGATGGATTGCTGCCGCTGCGATCGCCGTGCCCGTTGCCAGCAGTGCCCGTCTTTTCATGCCCATATCTGAACTTATTCCTTTGCTTTCCTTATCCACCGCCAGGAAACATCTGACCTCAAATTGCAGCCGCTCAACGCAGCCGGAGATCGCAATCAGGCAGTAGGTATACATTATTACCAAACCATTAATGAAAAATAATTGCAATAGGTCTGACGACTGTTGCCTCGGCCGGCGATCGCCCTGTTAACTGACTTCGTTAACTTTCTTTACAATCGTAGATAGGAAATCTTGGAGCGAAAAACCGTGACGGCTGATTTTGAAATCGAGCTGCAATCTCAGTATTGGCAGTGGCAAGGGCGGCGAATTCATTATGTTCAAAAAGGCGATCAAGGGGAGAATCTGCTTTTAGTGCATGGGTTTGGCGCTTCTACCGATCACTGGCGCAAAAACATCGCCGAACTTTCGCAGCACTACCGAGTCTGGGCGATCGACCTACTAGGATTTGGCCGCTCCCAGAAACCCCAGCTCACCTACACGGGCGAACTCTGGCGAGATCAGCTCCAGTCCTTTTGTCAGGAAGTAATTCAAGCGCCTGTGTTTGTTGCAGGCAACTCCTTGGGCGGATACGCGGCCCTTTGTTTCGCCGTCGATTGTCCTGACTGGGTGCGGGGTTTGATTTTAGTCAACTGCGCTGGCCCCTTTTCAGACGACACTCAAACCGTTAAGCCAGCCTGGCAACAGCAAATCGCTGCTCTGCAACGCCAGATTTTACAGTTGCCGTTCGTGATTGAAATTTTTAGCTGGGTATTGTTTCAGCAAATGCGACAGCGATCGCAGATTCGTAAAGCCTTGCTGAAAGTCTACAAAGACCCCACCGCCGTAACTGACCGCTTAGTGGAAGAAATCTATCAGCCCTCCCTCGACGAAGGGGCTTTAGGCGTGTTCTCTGCGGTATTCAAATCTCCGCCCGGCCGCAAGCTCGATCAGCTATTGCAAGCCCTCGATCGCCCGCTGCTGCTGCTCTGGGGTGCCGCCGATCCCTGGATGACTGCGGGCAAAGCCGAAAAATTTCGCCATTACTACCCAAGCGCTGCCCTAGAGTTAGTCGATGCCGGTCATTGCCCCCACGATGAATGCCCCGAAGTTGTGAATGCGATGTTGCACGGCTGGATGCAGCAGCAAGTTTCTGCCACAGGCTCATTTTAGGTTTGGGGTCAGATTAAGCTAGAGAGAGGATCTATGAGGATTCTATCCCTCTCGTTAGTTCAGATTGCCCCATGTCCGCTCTATCGCCCGCTCTGCAAGCTCGTCTAGCCACACCGCTCCAAATTGGCAATCTCAAAGTCAACAGTCGGGTGCTGCAATCACCCCTGTCTGGGGTGACAGATATGGTATTTCGGCGGCTAGTGCGTCGCTATGCTCCTGACTCGATGATGTACACCGAGATGGTGAATGCGACAGGGTTACACTACGTGCGGGACTTGCCCAAAATCATGGAAGTAGACCCGAACGAGCGTCCAATTAGCATTCAGCTCTTCGACTGTCGCCCTGACTTTTTGGCCGAAGCGGCCCAAAAAGCAGTTGCAGAAGGGGCCGACACCGTAGACATCAACATGGGTTGCCCAGTCAACAAAATCACCAAAAATGGCGGTGGTTCCTCTCTGCTGCGCGAACCAGCCACTGCCGAGGCGATCGTCCGGGCGGTGGTGCAGGCTGTCCCTGTCCCCGTGACCGTTAAAACTCGAATTGGCTGGACAGAAAACGAAATCAACATTCTAGAATTTGCCCAGCGAATGCAGGATGCCGGAGCGCAGATGATTACCGTGCATGGCCGCACCCGCGCCCAAGGCTACAACGGCCCAGCCAAGTGGGAGTGGATTCGGCAGGTGAAAGCGGCTCTGGCGATTCCAGTGATTGCGAATGGCGATATTTTTTCCGTCGAAGCAGCGGTGAGCTGCCTAGAGCAAACTGGGGCCGATGGCGTTATGTGCTCCAGAGGCACGATGGGCTATCCCTTTCTAGTGGGGGAAATTGACTATTTTCTGAAGACGGGCGATCGCAAGCCAGTCCCGACCGTGATTGAGCGCCTAGAATGCGCCAGAGAACATCTGCAAGCCCTCTGGGAGTACAAGGGCGATCGCGGCGTCCGCCAAGCCCGCAAGCACATGACCTGGTATGCCAAAGGCTTTCCAGGCGCAGCCGACCTGCGCGGACAGTTGTGCTTAATTGAAAACGTTCAGCAAGGCTTAGATCTAATTGACCAAGTGATCGCCAAGTTACTGGATCAACCAGAGGAGTCTGAGTTGAGCGAGGAGATCGCCCTCCCAGCAGGTGTTTAGTTCCCTCCTTTATCGCCTGTCGAGGAACTTTTAGGCAGAGCGATCAGATTCAAGTAGGCACTATTTTGAACGTCCACCAGGGTGACGGGCAGCAGTTTTTGCAGATAGGGCTGGTAGCGAAACAATTGATATCCATGCGCCTGTAAAAACTCTGCCACCGGTACATTACCGCCTCGACTGCCCGCAATGTTTTCGTAGAGGATAATCGGAGCAAACTCTTTCAGGATCTGCAAGCTGCCTTGGAGGACTTGCAACTCGTGACCTTCCGCGTCAATTTTGAGCAAATCGACTCGTTGCAAGTTGTAGCGATCGCACAAACTATCCAAAGTCGCGCAGGGCACTGCCTGCACTTTACCCGCCGCCAGATCTTCAGTTGAGGCTTCTGCAACCACCTCATTCAGCTCACTCGCTTGATGCAGGGAAAGGTAGATTTGTCCTTCGCGATCGCTGGCTGCACCAGCATAAATATCGACCCAGGTAAACTGATTTTGCTGGCACGTTTGTATCAACAGGTCAACGCACTGTGGAAACGGCTCCACTGCCACCACTCGCCCTGTTTCGCCTACTCTGGCGGCTGTACTAAAGCTATAAATGCCAGCATTCGCCCCCACATCGATCACCACCATGCCCGGCTGCACTTGATTTCGCCAAAACTCCAGCTCCGGTTCAAACCATTCTCCTTCTGCTAGTAACACATCCGTAACAATGCTCCGCAAGCTGGGTTCAACAGCAAGGAGAATATTGTGATCAAAGGGAAGCCAAGTGTAAGAACTATCGACAGGCAATTCTGTCCAGCGCCAGTGCAGAGAATCGATAGAGTGCTGCTGAGCAAGTTGATGCCAGTATTGCGATTGAGTCATATCTCGCATATCTCGACAAATCAGATGCAAAGATTGCAAAACTGCGTAGTCAGAGAGTTTAGCTTGCCATGCCTGTTGTAAATAAACCAGACCTTCAAGCTGGTTATTCGCCAAACACGCTAGCCCTAGCCGCAGCTTAATTGAGGCTGATTGGGGGCATACATGGGCTGCTAAGTGTAGAGAAGGCAGCGTGTGGATATTGTAGAAAACCATGTGCGATCGCAATAGCACCTCAACTAATAGTCGTAGAGTCTGCTCATAACCATCAGCAGCTATTAACAGTTCATGCAACACTTCTTGCTGATAGTCGCTTAAATATTGAGTAATCGAAGATAGGTATATTAAGCCATGCGGTTCATCTAGATCAGGTTGATATCGACGCTGTAACACAGCTTGCAAGTGTATTTGAGACAAGTTGACTGCCTGAGAACCTTCACCAATCATGCTGTGTATCAGTGCTAAGTGAGCAGCACAGAGAGAATGCTCCGATGCGCCTTGCTCCAAAATATCGATCGCCATCGCCAAAAACGCATCTCGCTCCTGCCCAGTCTCACTTTCTTCAGCCCCAATCAGCGCTAGCACCCCCAAGTTGTTGCAATCTAGGCCAGATTGAGGCTCTTCCCAGTTGGTTGCCGCCAAAATTTGAGTAATCTTTTCTGTTTCAGGAGCAGATAAATTGATGCCCAAGTTTCGCAGATAGCGCCAGTAGTCTGGGGTATAACCGCTGGCAGAAGAGTCTGTCATTGCTGTCAATGGTAGAGGGTTTCTGCTACTCTACTCGATCGTAAAGCCTGCACCGTGGCAATCACCTGCTGGGCAACTTGATCGATTTCAGCAGCAGTGTTGAAGCGACCAATACCAAACCGGATAGATGCTTGGGCTAGAGAGGGCGATCGCCCCAAGGCCAGCAAGACATGGGAAGGTGTCACTCTCGCTGAGCTACAGGCAGAGCCGGAGGAAACAGCGGCGATCGACTGTAGCCCTAACAGCAAAGCTGCCCCATCGACACCTTCAAAACTGACATTGAGGCAACCCGCTAGCCGTTGCTCAGGATGCCCATTTAGATAAACGCCTTCTAAAGTGCTGATTTGTTGCCAGAGGCGTTGGCGTGATTCGCTCAGGCGATGCTGTTCCAGGGCTTGCTCTGCCAGACCTAGTTCAACGGCCTTGCCCAAGCCAACAATCTGCGGTGTGGGCAAGGTGCCCGATCGCAGCCCTCGTTCCTGACCGCCGCCGTGCAGTTGAGCTGCCAATTGGACGCGCGGATGTCGTCGCCGCACGTAGAGTGCCCCAATTCCCTTTGGCCCGTAGACTTTGTGAGCCGTGATCGACATCAGATCAATCTGCATAGTTTGGACGTTGAGGGGAATTTTGGCGATCGCCTGGGCGGCATCGGTATGAAATAAGGCTTCGTGACGACGGCATAGCGCCCCAATTTCCGCTAGCGGTTGCAGAACCCCAATTTCGTTATTGGCGGCCATCACCGAAACCAAAATCGTATCCCTCCGAAAGGCAGCTTCTAGCTCCTGCAAGTCAATTAAGCCATCCGGCTGCACCGGCAGGTAGGTCAAATCAAACCCCAAAGATTCTAAGTAGCGGCAGGGTTCCAGGACGGCATTGTGCTCGGTTTGGACAGTAATAATGTGCTTGCCGCGCTGAATATAGGCTTCCGCCACGCCCTTGATCGCTAGATTATTGGCTTCGGTGGCCCCGCTGGTAAAGTAAATCTCTGCGGGCGTGGCTTGGATAGCAGTGGCGATCGCGGTGCGAGCTTGCTTAACGGCGGCTTCTGCCTCCCAGCCGTAGAGATGGCTATTACTGGCGGGGTTGCCGGGATGGTCAGTAAAGTAAGGCAGCATTGCCGCTAAGACTCGTTGATCAACCGGCGTTGTCGCTTGATGATCTAAGTATATGGGTCGCTTGGTAGGAGTTGAAGTCATCAGTCAAACCCAAAACGGTTCAAGATTCCGATCTTTTCGGGTGAAAGTTACGCTCATCATCAGATCACTCTCCACAACCATCTTTGAGGTTTACGCATTCAAATCAGGCAGCAGTCTATAATTACCCCTAAATTCTTTAATTAAGTTCAATGAGGATTTCGTGCGATGCTTAGCTTGAAGATATTGGTACCATAGTAAAGAAATTCTCAACCCTGCCGCTATGAACACTTTGTCTGGGGAACAGTTGATCAACCCGATCGCCAAGCCTGATGTCCCACAGGAACTGGCCGAAAATATTATTCTGACTTCTCTGAATGATGTTTACGACTGGGCCCGGCTGTCTAGCCTCTGGCCCTTGCTGTACGGTACCGCCTGCTGCTTCATTGAGTTTGCTGCCATGATTGGCTCTCGGTTTGACTTTGACCGCTTTGGTCTGGTGCCCCGCTCTAGCCCCCGGCAGGCAGATTTGCTGATTACCGCTGGCACGATCACAATGAAAATGGCTCCGGCCTTGGTGCGCTTGTACGAGCAAATGCCGGAACCGAAGTATGTGATTGCCATGGGTGCCTGCACAATTACCGGTGGCATGTTTAGCACCGATTCTTACTCAGCCGTGCGGGGGGTTGACAAGCTGATTCCGGTCGATGTCTACCTGCCCGGCTGTCCGCCCCGTCCAGAAGCGATCATGGATGCGATCGTCAAGCTCCGCAAGAAAATGGCCAACGAAGACATGCGGGAGCGGGGCAACCTCCAGCAAACCCATCGCTTCTACAGCGCCAAACACGAAATGAAGGCCGTTGCGCCAATTTTGACGGGGGAATACCTGACCGCCGCCACGCGCCAAGCCCCACCCCGCGAATTGGCAGAAGCGATGGGAATGCCGTTGCCAGCCCTAAAAGCAACTGAAAAAGAAACCGTCGATCGCGCCTAAAACTTGACCAATAACTAGGAGGTCATCCCACTCCTAGCCCAATCAAAATCGACCAAAATTAGTGAGAGGCGTACCCGGTGCGCCTCTCACTGCTGATTTAACCTCAATTTGCAAGCAGTCTAGTGGTGTCTAAGCCCAATGTGACTTCCCAGGTTGTGCCCTCCCTTTACTGGGGAATGTTTCAAATCAGTCGGTTCGTGTTCCGGCTGTATTTTCGCCAGATTGTGATTCAGGGGGCTGAGCATTTACCGATCGCTGGGCCGGCTGTCTTGGCTGTCAAGCACTTTAGCCGCTGGGATCCGCCGATTGTCTCCTTGCTCAGCCACCACGAGCCACTGCGATTCATGACCAACGCCAATCAGTTTGGCGGCTTGCAGGGCTGGTTGATTCAGCGGGTTGGGGCATTTCCGGTTGATTTAGACCAGCCCCAGCTCTCCAGTTTGCGCTACACGGTGCAACTGCTTCAGTCCGGGCAGCAGCTAGTGATCTTCCCGGAAGGGGGAATTGTCCGAGATCGCCCGCTCCGAGACTTAAAGCCAGGGCTGGCTCGCTTAGTCTTGCAGGCAGAAACGACCGCGCCTCAGCCGCTGCAAATTCCAATTGTGCCGATCGCCATTTACTACCAGCCAGCGGCCAAATTTCAAGCCAAAGTGATTTTGCAGGTTTGCCCACCCCTCTATAGCCGAGACTATCAGCAAGCCAAACCGAAACAGACAGCTCAGGCGTTGACCGCCGGGCTGCAAGCTGAGTTACTGAAAGGGTTAACTGCGATTTCCGCACCCAGAATCACCTGGCCGCTGCTTGAAAAAAGCGGTGAGGGGATGCAAGGATTTTGAGCACTGTTGGTTGAGCGAATACGAGTCATCACAAGTTTGAGACAACCAAAAAAGTTAGGATAGATAAACTTCTCTAAACACTGTTGTGGGTCATTCATGTCTTTGTTATCTGTCCTAGCAGCGATCGCCGTTTTAGCCGTCTTGATTGTGGTGCATGAGTTGGGTCATTTTATGGCGGCTCGCAGCCAAGGCATTCACGTCAATCGGTTTTCGATTGGGTTTGGCCCGATTCTTTGGAAGTATCAGGGGTCAGAAACAGAGTATGCGCTGCGGGGAATTCCGCTCGGCGGCTACGTTGGCTTCCCCGATGATGACCCAGACAGCAAAATTCCGGCTGATGACCCAAATTTGCTCCGCAACCGCCCGCTGCTGGATCGGGCGATCGTAATTAGCGCTGGGGTAATTGCTAACTTGGTTTTTGCCTACTTGCTACTAGTGCTGCAAACCGGGATTTTGGGCGTACCGGAAATTACCTATAAGCTAGGCGTGGCGGTGCCTCAACTGGCGGCTGACACCAGCACGGCTGCTGCTAAAGCGGGCATTAAAGCCGGCGATATTATTTTGGCGATCGACGGACAACCCTTGCTAGCTTCTGAGCAGGCGATGACGACTTTAATGAAAGTGATTCAAGATAGCCCTGGTCAACCGCTCCAGTTAGCGATTCAGCGCCAGCAAGACCAGGTGTCTCTCACAATTACTCCCGAAGCAAGTGCCGATGGCAAGTCGCGGATTGGCGTGCAGTTGGCTCCGAATGCCACGGTCGTGCGGACGCGAACGCTGAATATTTTGGCGATCGGTCAATCTGCCGCCAAGGAATTTGAGCGGATTGTCGTGCTGACTATTCAGGGCTTTCAGCAGTTGTTCAGCCATTTTGACCAGGCGGCTAAGCAGGTTTCTGGGCCAGTGGCGATCGTGGCGATGGGGGCAGACATTGCCCGCTCCGATGCGATCCGGCTGCTGCAATTTGCGGCTTTAATTAGCGTTAACCTGGCTGTAATTAATATTCTGCCGCTGCCTGCCCTAGATGGCGGCCAGTTGGCTTTTTTATTAGTGGAAGGACTGCGCGGCAAGCCCCTCTCCAGTCGCTTACAGGATGGCGTGATGCAAACTGGGCTGGTGCTGCTGCTGGGTTTAGGGATTTTCCTGATTGTGCGCGATACGACTCAACTTGAAGGCGTTCAAAAACTCTTGAGTCGATAAGCAGTGAGCATTACTCGTAAGCTTTCAGCTAAGCAACAGCGGGCTTTAGAAATTTTGATTCGCCTGAAGCGGCTTTACCCCGACGCCGTGTGCAGTCTCAATTATCAGACGCCAGTTCAGCTTTTAGTGGCAACCATCCTGTCGGCCCAATGCACCGATGAGCGGGTCAACCTGGTGACGCCAGAACTGTTTCGTCGCTTTCCTGATGCCGCTGCTTTGGCGGCGGCCGACTTGGCTGAGCTGGAAGATTTGGTGCGATCGACGGGGTTTTACCGCAATAAAGCCAAGAACATCCAAGCCGCCTGCCAGCGGATTGTTAGCGAGTACGGCGGGCAAGTGCCGAAGGTGATGGAAGACTTGCTGAGCCTAGCTGGCGTCGCTCGCAAAACCGCCAATGTGGTCTTGGCGCATGGATTTGGCATCAACATGGGCGTGACGGTGGACACCCACGTCAAGCGGCTCAGCTACCGATTGGGGCTAACCAAACAGACTGATCCAATCAAGATTGAGCGCGAGCTAATGCGGCTGCTGCCCCAGCCCGACTGGGAAAATTGGTCGATTCGGCTGATTTATCATGGGCGGGCGGTTTGCAATGCCCGCAAGCCAGAGTGCGATCGCTGCGAATTGGCTGATCTGTGCCCCTCCGCTGGTACCTTTGTCCCGCCATCTTCTGTTAGGCTCTCTAAAAAAGAATTAACTTAGACTTGACGGCTGAGCGCCAAGGAGAAAAACAAATTGATGTCTTTAGGAGTGTCTGAATCTGCTGCTGACCGAATTATTGTCGCCTTAGATGTGCCTTTTGAAGCAGCGGCGATCGCCCTGATCCAGCAACTCCCTCAAGTCAAGTTTTGGAAAGTTGGCTTGGAATTATTTGTGAGCGCTGGGCCAGAGATGCTGCGGCACCTTAAACAGCAACAGAAACGAGTTTTTCTGGATCTCAAGTTTCATGACATTCCCAATACGGTCGCTGGGGCTTGTCAGGCTGCTGCCAGCTACGGGGTTGATCTGCTGACGGTTCATGCGAGTGCGGGTCGATCGGCGCTGAAGTCCGCTCAAGAAGCCGTCCAAACTGGAGCTGAAGCAGCAGGCGTTCCAGCTCCGGCCTTAATTGCGATTACGCTACTGACCAGTTTTTCGGCTCGTGAACTGGCTTTTGACCTCAAAATTCCGCTCGGACTGCCAGAATACGCGCTAGAAATGGCTTTGCTGGCTCAGGAGTCTGGCTTGCCAGGCATTGTTTGTTCGCCCCAAGAAGCGGCCCAATTGCGCCAAGTCTGCGGCCAAGAGTTTTTATTGGTCTGTCCGGGGGTGCGTCCCGCTGGTAGCACCCAGGCTGATCAGCAGCGATCGCTGACGCCAGCCGCTGCCATCCAGGCAGGCGCCAATTATCTGGTGATTGGTCGCCCAATTACCCAAGCGGCTGATCCGGCCGCTAGTTTTGCCCAAATTTGCGAGGAGGTGGCAGCAGTGCTATGAGGATGAAATGGCGTCAACTGGGAATCGCGATCGGGCTTTGTGGCAGCTTGAGCAGTTTGCCCGCGATCGCCCGCCCTAAACTCCGCCTGCCTGTGGCACCGCCCCCGGCCGCCTCTTGCCCAGCCGGTCTGCAAGATCTGACTGCTGGTTTAATCAAGGGTCTGCCCAGTTATGCCAATCGGGCTTACATCCGAGCCGGACTCCGTCAGACCTATATGATCTTGGCGGCTAAACCAGAATTTGAACCTCTGCCGACTGGCTCAGAGGATTCGGCTGACTTGAAGCAAGTGTTTATCACGACGCTGGGGCGAACTTGGGTCAATGACAAAGCGACTGACCTCCAGCAGTACCATCAGCTATTTTTGACCCGTAGCCCCACTGGCTGGCAACTGGCAACGATGTATTCAATGACTGGCCCCTATCCCGCCAGCGGCCCACCGACTTCCCCACTTGAAACTAGCGAGGGTAGCCTGGGGGAAGCAATTCGGAGTTGGCTACAAGACTGTCGGACAGGTTCGCTTTAGATGAGACTTAAGCGACGGTTGTGAAATCAGTTTCGACTAAAGAACTAACATTGCCAACTGCCGCAAATTGTCCACCACTGCCAAATCCGGCTTCTGCGCCATTTTGGTTATAGAACAGGTTGCCCGTGCCAATGCTAAAGGTAATAAACGCTCCACTCGTAGCTGCTAGAGCATCAGTGGTCACATTGTCAAAACTTGTTCCAGCCGTAAAAGTAGTTCGACTCAGCACAATTTTGTCAGTATTGTTAGCTGCGCGCCCAAAATCGGTGAGGCGATCCACCCCGATCGCCCCTGCGGCGTAAGCTGCTCCTGTTGCATAGAGGAAAAAGTCGTTGCCTGCATTCCCAGTCAAAGCATCATTCCCTAGTCCACCGATTAGAGTATCGTTACCACCTCCCCCCACCAGGTAATCATTACCGCCACCACTGCTGAATCTGTTATCGGCATCATTGCCAAGTAAGGTATCGTTACTGGCTGTACCGATCGCATTTTCAACTGTTACCCCAAACCCAATCCGGGTACCTGCACCATTGACAGTGTTGTTGATGCCACTGGTATCACTACGGGCGGTATAGGTTTGGCTATTGAGCGTGGCTGTGTTAGTGAGCCAGCCGCCTGGATTGAGGTCAAAGTAATAGCCACCAGCCCCTAACCCAGAGAAATTGAAGGTATCAGTGCCGCCGCTATCCCAGAGCGTCAGTTTAGTCTCAGTGGTAGTGCTGCCGACGCTGCGGGTTCCATCCGAGTAGCCAAACAAGCTGTTAAAGCTGTAGGTTGTGTTGTCTGGGTTGAACGACCTGGCTCCGTAGAGAGATTGCAAGGCCAACACATCGTAGGCCATTGGGCTACCAGCGGTCGTGCTAGTAAAATTATAGGTCATTATCGTGTTGTCAAAGTTGTCTTGATTAAACGGTAAGAACGGTCCATCGCCGCTGCCGCTGCCGTTATAGTCACCTGGATGCTTCAAGCCAAGCGCATGCAAGGTTTCGTGAATCAGCGTTAAATAGCCGTGGTTGCCGATTCCGCCCTGAAAGCCATTGGTGTCATTGCTATTGTCGTAGCTAGGGTTCAAAAACACATCGCCCGCTAAATCGCTGCTGTTGCCCTGGTTGGCATCGGTTGAATACGGATAATAAGCATAGGCATAGCTAGGGCTAGTCGAATTCAGATAGCGAATTTGTCCATAACTGCTGGGCGAGTCGGCTACTTCGACAAAATCAATGTTGATCAGCGGCGAAACCACATTTTGGAGGATAAAACGCAGATTTGTTTTAACTGCATCACTGACAGTCGCCAAACCAGTTTCGCTGCCGTAAAAAGGCCCCCCAGCATAAAAACTGTAGGTGAGGCTGGTTACACCCCATTTATATTCCCCTAAAAGGGTATCAATGCGCTGATCCGCTGAAGCAGCGGCGCTAGCGTTTTGAGCCGTTGAACTCCCTGAAGACCCTTGAGTTGAACCTTGACAGACCGGACAGCTACAGTTTAAGGGGAAATAGCTGGTGAGGAGCGGAGCCGGAGGTTGTACGGTAGCAGAGGCAACAGAATCAGCGGCGGTTCGACCACTGGGCGATGTGCCTGGGAACGCAATGGGGTTAACGGCAAGATTTAGGCTTTGATCTCGGGTTAAACCAACTGATGCAGGCTGGACGGGCAACGTTGCGGTGCTGAGTACATGCTCTGGATCACCCAATTCTGGCGTCGGTTGTTTTTCAGTTTTTTCCTTGACAGGGGTATGACTGATCAATTGGGCCGCATTGTTGCTTTCGTCTAATTCTGGTGGTAAATGAATTAGATTGAATTGGGAAGCCATAATCGTTGCTTAATATGACTCTAAAACTCGTCTGGAGCGCTGCCCGTGCTGGTTTCGTTGTCGCGTTTAGACCCTAGCAACTCTAGGCGATCGACTTTAATCACCGGGCTAGAGCGATCGACGCCCGTATTGCGGTCTTGCCATTGGTCAAACTTGAGGGCCCCAGTCACACCGATTAAACTCCCTTTCCGAACATAGTTAGCCGCAACTTCTGCGGTTTTGCCCCAGAGTTCTAAGCTGAACCAGTCAGGCTGGTCATCGTTGCGGGTTTGCCGATTCACGGCCAGCGTCAAGCGGCACTTGACGCTGCCTGACTCAAAATACTTGACGTCTGGCTCACCGCCGACTCGTCCCACAAGACTGACAAGATTTAGACTCATGGTTTTTGTCCTATTCACTTCGCTAAGATTGGTTCTCATCATTCTAAGTCAGGGACAGCAAGATGTCTCAGAAGCTTGTGCCATTTCTGTGCCCGATCGCGAAAGCAGCTTCCCGATCAACTTTGCGAAAATGAACCTAGCAACACACTAATTTGAATGAGTATGTCTGCGCCTGAAAGTTTACAGCGGCAATTATTGGCAGAGGCCCTGCAACTATCGCGCCAGGTAGAGACGGGCTTGGCAGAACTAGCGCGGCAAGAGCGGCTGCGCGACATTGGCCAGAAACTGCAAGGGTTTGCTCACCCGCTTCAGCGCGATCGCCTAGACCTAACCGCAATTCCGCTGCCAGTTCGGCAAACCTTTGTCAAAGCTGCACTGCTGCTCAGCCGCTATCCGCAAGTGGGGGGTCTCAATTGGCAAGGCAGTTTGCGATCGCCCACCCTCAGTCAATACCAGCCTGATCGAATTCCGCCGACGCTGCTGGCCGAGGAGAGCCTGGCCCAACTGGGACAACTGTTTGACTTGCCAGACTCATATCTAGACGAGTTAACTGAGGTATTAGCTAAGGTTGACCGCCGGATTGAGCGCCGACGGCGAGTGATCCAAGCCGTGCTGGAGGAGATGAAAGTCCCTGGTCAGACAGCAATAGTGTTCCAACACCTGTTTGGAGCAGTGCCAATGCCAGCGCAGGCTTTGAACTGGGTAGCCACCGAGATGCAAATTTTCTTTTGCATTCACTACGCGCAAGGCTGCCTGTATAGCGATGACGAACAGGGCAAATCCTGTTTTGAGCTTTGGAATCGCCTCAGCCCCGAAGATCGAGACCAGCTCCAGCAATTTTTGACTGAACTGGAACGGTTTAGCTACGGTAAGTTTGATCGGTTTCCAGTGTTTGGCCCCTGTGATCCGAGCCGGATCGACTACGCTTGGTGCGATCGAATTGCCCAAAAAACAGGCAGCTCCTGGGCTGAGGTGATTCAGGTTTTGTCCCAATCAGTCAGCATCATCCCTAGCCAAAAAGCGGAGGCGTTTTTAGTCCATGATATTTGGGGGCATCACTGGCAACTTTTGCTGACTGAATTTGCGGCGGATTACAATCTGCTGGCCACCTGCGGGGAAGCCCTGCGAGCGGGTGAAACTGCCTACACATCTGAGGGGCCGCTCTCCTGTCGGAACCTCTTTAGCGTGGTCGGCGATCGCGTGTACTTGGATCAAGAGCGATCGCGGCTATTTTTTCAGGGTGAAGTTCAGCAGCGGCTGGGGCTACTGTTCACCCATCTAATTGGCGAAATGCTGGCTGACGCGGCCGAATTTAAGTTTGCTTGGGACTACCCACAGCAAATTGCCCAACTCCAAAGCTCCTCTGTGTTTGCTCATACTCCGACTAAACTTGACCTCAGTCTGACGGACATTGACTTTCTGTTTTTAGAAGTTTTACGCCCGCTGCTAGAGATGTCTTTGTCGGCCTTGACCGAAACCCCTTTAGAAGCAGACTTGCTGGCAGACTGGGCCGCTGCTGGTGGGCCCAGCCTGGAACTTCGCACCAGCCTCAAGCAAGCCCTGGCTGAGATGTATCAAGTTTTTCTGGCAGAATACAATGCAACTTACTTGCCGACGCTGACCGGCGATGTTGGTTTGTTTACCAAACTGGTTAGCAATTTGCTCTACCTGCAAAACGCGATCAATCAGCTTTACACTGATGCGGAAGCTGCGGCTGAATTACCGTTTCAGGATTTACTGTTGCTGTTTGTCGGCTGCTACTGTTCCAGCGATAGCTATGCTGAATTTTGGGCGATCGATGATGTTTTGGCCGCCTACTTTTTACCCTGCTGGCAGAGGTTGTTTGACTGGCATCGGGCTCAGACAAGTTAATTTATTAATCTCTTGACTTCATGATTCATTTGCAGGTTACGCCCGATACGCTTGCTGCTGAGCGGAGCCGGATTGATCGCTATTTGGCCGAGCAGCTCCGCGATTTCTCGCGATCGCGGATTCAAAAACTAATTGAGCAAGGGCAAGTGCAGGTGAATCAGCAGGTCTGTGACTCTAAAAAGCTGGTGCTTCAGTCAGGGGACGCGATTCAGATTATTTTGCCGGCTCCAACCACGCTACAAGTTCTGCCGGAAAATATTCCGCTTGATATTCTCTATGAAGATGAGTCGCTGTTAATTGTCAACAAGCCGGTTGGATTAGTCGTGCATCCGGCTCCGGGGCATTGGGAGGGCACTTTGGTGAATGCCTTGCTGGCCCACTGCCCGCAACTGCCCGGCATTGGCGGCGTGCAGCGGCCGGGGATTGTCCATCGCTTAGACAAAGATACGAGTGGAGCGATCGCGATCGCCAAAACCGATCAGGCTCATCAGCACCTGCAAGCTCAAATTAAAGCCAAAACTGCCTGCCGCGAGTATTTAGGCGTCGTTTACGGGGCACCCCAACTCAACTCCGGCACGATTGACCTCCCGATCGGTCGGCATCCGATTGACCGCAAAAAAATGGCGATTGTGCCAGCAGATAAAGGGCGATCGGCGATCACCCACTGGCAAATCAAAGAGCGATTGGGAAACTATAGCCTGCTGCACTTTCAGCTTGAAACGGGACGCACCCACCAAATTCGCGTTCACATTGCCCACCAAGGGCACCCAATTGTTGGCGATCCGGTTTACAGTTCGGGGCATGCCTTGGGGGTAAAGCTAACCGGGCAGGCTCTCCATGCCTGGCGCTTAACCCTAGAGCACCCCCTGTCTGGAGAATTGCTCACCGTTAGCGCTCCTTTACCGCCAACCTTAAGCAAGCTGCTAGAACTCCTGCGCCGCCGGGCTGGCAATCAATAGGATTGCGATCGGGCAATTGCAGTTAGCCATTTTACTGGCAAGGTTTGCTTGGTAAGGGTATGAAGCCCCCAATTGAATCCGCATTACATCCAGTTCGAGTCCTCACTCGTAAATTAGGTATCAGTTATACAGCTAAAGTTAATTGCCAATATGAGAAGTAAAGTCATGTCACTAAAACCCTCACGAATCTGCTTGGTCAGTTTGGGCCTGATTTGTGGAATCTTTGCTGTTCCTCAATTTGCTCTGACTCAAAATGTCAGCGGTCAGGCATTAGTGGTAAAAGTTTGCGTCAATAATTTGTTGTTTCAGAGCATTTTTAAAGACGGAACTCCGGCTGGCCCACGCACAAATCTAGCTCCAAATGATGCCGCGATCGCCTGTCAGGGTGTGAAATCACTGGCCCAAGCGCTCAGCCTCAAATCCTGCGTCAATGGCTTGTTATTTACTAACATTTTCAGAGATGGCACACCGGCTGGCCCAGCCACCAATGTTGACCCCCGCAGCGCTGCGATCGCCTGTGCCATTTGCCCCAACTCCACTGTTTCTCCGACGAAAGCCACCTCATTTTGAAGCCAGATTTAGAGCAGAGAGGTTAAAATCCAGACATCCCTCAAGCTGAAGATCCCTCACAAGTCCTATGCAATTTGACCTACACCAAGCTCTAGAAGATTTGAAGCTGACGGCGGATTGGATTGGGCTACGCCAGGTGAATGAAACCACGACCACCCGTTACGCGCGCGATAGCAAGCCGCAAACGAATGGGCACAGTCGCACCCAGGGCGTGATGGTAGAAGTGCTGGCGCAAGGCCAGTTTGGCTATGCCGCCACGAATCGACTTGATCAGCCTAGTTTGCAGGCAGCGGCCGAACAGGCTTACCAACAGGCGATCGCTGCTTCAAAGTGGGCAGTGCATGCTTTTACTGCCTCAGCTCGCCCCCAAGCTGTCGGGCAGTATCATTCCCCGTTGCTCAAGCCCTACAGCTTTTTGAGCGTCGGCGATCTGAATCATTTGCTGATGCAAGTTTGTGACACCCTCAAAGCTTCGGAGCGGGTTGTCAAAACCTCTGCCCTCGCTCAGATCGTGGAAACCGAGCAAAAGTTTGTCAGCAGCAATGGCTCGAATGTTGAGCAAACCTTCTTTCTGGTTGGCACAGATTTTGAAGCCACGGCTCAAGACGGCAGCGTGATTCAAAAGCGGACGGATAACGGCATGTTGGCCCGCTGCTATCAGGCGGGCATGGAAATCCTTGACCCAGCAGCGGTCTTGGCAAGGGCAAAGCAAATTGGTGAGCAGTCGTTAGAGCTATTGGCCGCCGAAGATTGCCCGACCACAACAACTCATTTGGTGTTGGCTCCAGACCAAATGATGCTGCAAATTCATGAGAGCATTGGGCACCCGCTGGAACTGGATCGGATTTTGGGCGATGAGCGAAATTACGCAGGTTCTAGCTTTGTCAAACTGTCGGACTTTGGGCAGCTTGTTTACGGGTCGCCCTTAATGAACGTTACCTTTGACCCGACGGTGGCAGGGGAGTTTGCCAGCTATGCCTTTGATGATGCCGGTCTGCCGGCCCAGCGAGAATATTTAATTAAAGATGGCATGTTACTGCGAGGCTTGGGTAGCCTGGAAAGCCAGACCAGAGCCGAGGTGCCAGGAGTCGCCAACTTTAGATCTAGCTCCTGGAATCGGGCCGCGATCGATCGAATGGCTAACCTCAACCTAGAGCCAGGCGCCACCAGCTTTGCTGAGATGATTGAGAGCATTGAGTCAGGGGTTTACATGGAATCCAACCGCTCTTGGTCAATTGACGACTACCGAAACAAGTTTCAGTTTGGCTGTGAGTATGCTCGCTTAATTGAAAACGGCACACTGACCAAAACCCTCAAAAACCCGAATTACCGGGGCATTACCAACCCCTTCTGGCGCGGCTTAACCCAAGTTGGCGATCGCTCTACGGTTGGCATGTACGGTACACCCTACTGCGGCAAAGGCGAACCCAACCAAGCAATTCGAGTCGGTCACGCCTCCCCCGTCTGTGCGTTTGCCAATGTCGAAGTCTTTGGCGGGGTGGCGTAAGCAAGTTTCTCTAACGCTGCCCAGTCAGGCACAATGGGCTTGAGAGCCGTGTCCATAACAGCGGCGCACAGGCTTTGCAAATGGCTTCAATATGGCGGTGATCGGTGCCACAACAGCCGCCGAAGACATTGAGATTGTTCAATCTAGCTTTGAGATCGCGGTACTGTTGACCAAACTCTTCCGGGTTGCCATCGTCCAACTCTACCGACTCGTTCAATTCGGCGTGGCTTTTGCTGGAAGCATTGGCTCGGATACCGCGAATTCTGTTTACCCAGGAGCCACCAGCCGTCAGCACAGAAGCAAAATGGCTGGGATGAGCACAGTTGATCATGTAATAGGCAGGAGCATGATTAGTGGCAGCATCGACTTCAGCGATCGCGTCTTTCAAGGTTTGGCCGGTTGGCAGGATGCCATCTGTTTCGACCGTAAACGAAATTACCACAGGCATCCCCGCAGTTTGAGCCGCCCGAACAATGCCGATCCCTTCTTCGACGTAGTTGACGGTAATCGCGGTGACTAGGTCGGCATCAGCAGATCGGAAGGCCTCAATCTGGGGGTGATGATACTCGGCTGCCTGATCCACAGTCATTGTATGAGCGGGAATGTAGCCATCACCGCGCGGGCCAATACAGCCGCTGATTACGATCGGACTCTGGGCGGTTTCGTATTCCTGGCGAATATCGTGGAGGAGGGCGATCGCCTTCCGATTGAGCTGTGCCAGGGCTGGCTGGTCATAGCCCAGTTTTGTCGCCCAATCTGGGTTGGCCCGCCAAGTCGCGCTTTCCAGAATACAGCCAACCTGATAGTCCCTAGCCATGCTGGCATAGGTGCGAAAGTATTTTTGCAGGGCTTGATAGCCCAGCTCAGACTTCAACAGCTCAAAGGCGGCGAAGTCAGACAATTCAAAGCCTTCCCGAAAAATTAGCGTGGTTTCAATGCCGCCATCTGTGATGAACAAATTAGAGGAAAGCTGCGGCAAATTATTTCTGTAGTGTGCCATTGTTGACTCCATTTCAAATCGTCTACGGGTAAGATTCCGATCAAGAATTTCGCTCAAATTTTAAACAGGGTTAGCTTGATCTTTCTGATTACACAACGAGCCAGCGGTTGCTCAGGTCAGCGCCTGAGACGAGCAGAGTTAATCCAGACAATCTTGACTTGGCTTCTGAATGCATAAATTGTTCCTTAGTGCTTAATGTTTGACGCTGGTGAATATCATGCATAGATAGAATAATATTGATTTTTTAGCAGTAGGCTGTGATATCTTCCCCACAGCGATCTGCTAGGTAACACAGCGATCGCCAGCGCAGCTCAACCATTTGCTCGTAGAGCGGATTCAGTTTGCAGAGGGGAGGAATATGCAGAATCGTGCGGCCCCAAAGCTGAATATCTCGCGCAAAAGGGCACTGGGAGGGAATTAGCCTACAAATTAAATGCGCTTGTTGGGAAGAATGAACTTCGATCGCGGCTAGCCACTGCCGGAGCGGATACAGCCAGTCGATGGGACAGTGATATTCGTTATACATAATGATTGTTCCTCACTGATTAAGTTGGACGCTTGAGCCAACTAATCTCAATTTAGAAACTAATCGGGAAGGACTAGGGAAGGCGATCGAAACTGATTGAATGGTTTCTTGGATGAACAATCTTTCGTCCCTTAGCCCCAAATTTAGCAGGCACCAAAAAAGCTGAAGTCTCCCAACTGTAGTCTCCCAACAGTTGGGAGACTACAGCTTTTTGCCAGACGTCATGCCAGAGATTTAATAATGCGTTCACTCAGACTCGAAGGCAACCAGTTGAATATCGGCATGTTTCCAGGCGGCGGCAAAGCGTTTCTGCACTGCCTCTGCCTCTTGAGTTTTGCCTTGGGCACGGAGGGTTTGGACAAGCCCATGCAGCGACCAGCCATTTTCGGGATAAATCTTCAGGTCGTCGCGATAAACTTGCTCTGCTTCTGCCGGCCGATTCGTCCTCAGCAGCATACCGGCCAAGGCCTGCCGGGTCGGTTGATACCAGTCGGCTGGTTCGGTGTAAGTGAGAGCATCTTCTAGCTTTACTGCCTGCTGCAAGTGGGCGATCGCCTGCGGATAATCTTTCTGCTGGGCGGCTAATTGCCCAGACAAGACTTCCACCGCAATGTTTAATATGCTCGCAAAGGAATTAATTCCAAAAACCTTGAGTTCCTGCAGGGCTGGATCAGCCGCAATTGCCTGCAACTGCTTTAGCTCTCCGGCGGCTGGTTGCGACTGACCTTTGCCGAGCCAAGCCATGCCCCGTGCGTAATGCCAAATCCCGCTTGGATACTTGAGGTCTGCATCAGGAGCAGGCAGAGCGAGAATTTTATCCCATTCGCCCAAGCGAGTGTAGGTAAACAGCGGGATCACATAAAAGTGCTGTAATATCCCAGCCAGTTCAGGGTTTCGCATCAGTTGAGCATCGGTCTGCCCAGTTCGCTCCGCCGCCTGCAAAGCTAGGTTGCTCTGCCCACTCATCAAAGCCGCAAACCAGAGAAAGTGATGGTTGTGGGGCATGTAGGCCAGGGGATAAATCCCCTCCGCATGACATTGGGCAATGTAGGCATCGTCGGCAGCAATCCCCCGCTGATTAGCAATCACAGCCTCCTGATAGCGACCCACCCGGATATAAATGTGGGAGGCCATGTGGACAAGATGACCGGCATCAGGCGCAAGTTTCATTAATCGGTCAGCGGCAGCAACTCCCAGTTCCGGGCGCTCCTTCTCAACGGCGTGAATGTAGAAATGGTTGGCGCCAGGATGGTTGGGATTGCGTTTTAGGACTGACTCTAGCGTGGCGATAATTTCCGCGCCTTCTGGTTTGGGCTGACCATTCTCCTGCCAGTAGTCCCAGGGCGTCGTATCCATGAGGGCTTCGGCAAACAGGGTGGCAGCATCCAGGTCATTGGGATAGCGTTTGGCGAGGTCTCGCATTGCATTTGCATAGGCCAGATCAAACGGTTTGCGATCGTCGATTTTCTGCGCTGGATAGCGCTTGGCGAGGGCTTGGATATAGGCTTGCTCTGGCTGGCTGGCCTCTTTGCTGAGGGCGATCGCCTGCTGAAGATGCTGCCAAGCCGCCGGCAAATCATCTTGATTCATGGGCGCGTTAATGTTGGGGCCCAGCACCAATGCCACTCCCCAATGGCACATCGCGCAGTTTGGATCGAGGGCGATCGCCTGTTTAAACGATCGCGCGGCAGCAGCATGATTAAAGCCAAAGGCCAGGTTGAGACCTTGATCAAAATAGCGCTGAGCCAGCGGATTTTGGGTGGAAATTGGATGCTGATGGTTGCTTAAATTCTTAAACAGAGGTTGGATGCCAGGGGCTGTGGCAGGTGTCTGCCCCTGATCATGTTTGGTGGAGTTTGCAGCGCTGGCCATTGTATGGGCGGTAACGGGGGCTGGGCGGTTAAAATCAACGCTAGACAACCCAAAAGCAATCAGTAAACCCAAAAGCACCAGGGTAGGGGTAGTGACTCGTTTCATCGATGTTACCTCCTGATATTTCAAGAGCTAAAAATATAAATAGGTGAGCTGATACGTTGCTGAGCGATTGTTATCGTTAAGTTATTTTCAGTATGGTCGCCAATCGGGATAAACCAGGGAAGATAATGAGCTGTAATACAGAAAATGGCTTTAAAAAATCTACTGAGGTGTCAACCGAATGATTCTCTGTTCAAGCTTTAAAGACAGCAGAGAGCCAGTTGCCCAAACTAGGCTGAACCCGCCTTTAAAACGCAGTTACGCCTGGATTGGTCTAATGATCAGTCTGACCATGACTGCCTGTACCTCTGACTCTGAGACCGCTTTCATCTCAACTTCTAGCCAACCCACGCCAACAGAAAAATTAACAATCTGGTGGGATAAGGGCTATATCTTAGAAGAAGATGAAGTCCTGCGCCAAGTGGTCAAAACCTGGGAAAAGCAGAGTGGTCAACAGGTTCAGCTCGATTTTATTACGGCTGACGAGCTATCGACAAAAGCCCAACGGGCCTTGCAGGCAGGTCATCCGCCCGATATCATGATGAGTCAGGGAGCCGAGCAATCGTTGAATGCCCGTTTGGCCTGGCAAGGGCAATTGGCTGATGTCTCGGACGTGATCAATCCGGTCAAAAGTCTTTATCCAGCCACTGTGCTCAAAAGTGCCTATTTTTATAACCAAGTTACCGATCGCCATAGCTACTATGCCGTTCCGCTGAATCAAGTCACCAGCCAGATCTTTTACTGGCGAGACTTGGTTCGGCAAGCCGGAAAGCGTGAAGCAGATATTCCTGAAGATTGGGATGGATTTTGGCAATTCTGGCAACAGGTGCAGGTTAGTTTACGCACCAAGCATCAGCTCAAAATTTACGGTTTGGGCTTACCGATGATGGCCAGGGCCAGAGATACCTACGAGACGTTTGAGCCAATTCTGGAAGCTTACGATGCCCAAATCATCGGCAATGATGGACAACTGCAAGTTGATAATCCGGAAGTTCGGCGCCGAATTGTCAAAGCTTTAGACTGGTACACGCAATTTTATAAACAAGGTTATGTGCCCCCAGAGGCGATCGCTTGGCTCAACCCCGACAATAACCGCAGCCTGCTCAACCGCCAAGTGGTGATGACTCCCAACAACTCACTGTCGATTCCGGCGGCAGTTAGAGATGACCCCGATCTCTACCATAATAAGCTGGGGACGATTGGCTATCCAAATAAACCGAATGGGCAACCGATGCGGTACATTGTGCTGGTGCGGCAAGCGGTGATCTTTCAAACCTCTAAACATCAAGCTCAAGCCAAGTCCTTCCTCCGCTATCTGCTTCAGCCAGAAATCTCAGATAGCTATCTGAAAGCGGCTGGCCGCAGTCTGCCGATCCTGATCCCGGTCTGGCGAGATCCGTTCTGGACAAATCCGGCCGATCCGCACCGCTCAACGGTGGCCAAGAATTTGCTGCTGCATCAAACTCGCCTCTACGCCTATGACCAGCATCCTGCCTACAGCATGGTTTCAGCAGAAAGAGTCTGGGGAAAAGCCATCAGTAGAATTGTTGAGGACAAAGTCTCGCCTGAACAAGCGGCAGATGAGGCGATCGCCAACATCAAGCAAATTTTTCAGGCGTGGCCGCGGAATTCGTCAGAAGCTAAACTCTAACTGCATGTATAGAAATTTTCTGAGTACAAAGCAAAATTATAGGACAAACCAAAGCTTCTCTCTTTTAGGAAACATAGTCAGCACTAACACAGGAGACAGGATCAAGAAATCTACTGAGGTATCAACTCAATGATGATTCTCTGTTCAAGCTTTAAAGATGGCAGAGAGCCAGTTGAACAGACCAGGCTGAACATGGGATCAAAACACAGTTATGCCTGGACTGGCTTCATGCTTGGTCTCATCCTGACGGCCTGTGCCCCTGAGACAGCTTCAACGTCAGTGACTAGTACCCCTACTCAGCCAGATGTTCTCACTGTTTGGTGGGAAAAGGGTTATCTTTTGGAGGAAGATGAAGTTCTACGCCAGATCGCTAGAGACTGGTCAAAGCAGAGCGGTCAGCAAATTCAACTCGATTTTGTGAATGCTGATGAGCTATCGACGAGAGCCCAGCGCGCTTTCCAGGCTGGGCACCCTCCTGACATTATGATGAGCCAGGGGGCAGAGCAATCTTTGAATGCTCGCTTGGCCTGGCAGGGACACCTGGCGGATGTCTCGGAGGTAATCAATCCCGTCAAAAGCCTCTATCCGGCTACAGCTCTCAAAAGCGCCTATTTTTATAACCAAGCTGGCGATCGCCATAGCTACTATGCCGTTCCGCTGAATCAAGTCACCAGTCAAATTTTCTACTGGCGAGATTTACTTAGGCAGGCAGGCAAAACTGAGCAGGATATCCCCAAAGATTGGGACGGATTCTGGCAATTCTGGAAACAGGTGCAGGACAATTTACGCACCAAGCATCACCTGAAGATTTACGGTTTGGGCTTACCGATGATGGCCAGGGCCAGAGACACCTACGAGACGTTTGAGCCGATTTTGGAGGCCTACGATGCCCACATCCTCGATCAGAGCGGGCAACTGCAGGTTGACAATCCTGAAATTCGCCACAGAATCATCAAGGCGTTGGACTGGTATACCCAGTTTTACAAACAGGGCTATGTGCCCCCAGAGGCGATCACCTGGCTCAACCCCGACAATAACCGCAGCCTGCTCAACCGCCAGGTAGTGATGACTCCCAATAACTCGCTTTCGATTCCGGCTGCGGTTAAAGATGATCCCGATCTTTACAAAAATAAGCTGGGCACTATGGGGTATCCGAACAAACCCAACGGTCAACCAATGCGAAACATTGTGCTGGTGCGTCAGGCGGTAATCTTCAAGGCTTCCAGGCATCAAGAGCAAGCCAAGTCCTTTCTGCGCTATCTCCTGCGACCAGACATTTCAAACAAGTATCTGAAAGCAGCCGGGCGCAGTCTGCCCATCCTGATTCCAGTTTGGAAAGACCCGTTCTGGACAAACCCAGCCGATCCACATCGCTCAATAGTGGCTAAGAATCTGCATAGGCATCAGACTCGCCTTTATGCCTATGCCCAGAATCCTGCCTACAGCATGGTTTCAGAACAATGGGTTTGGGGCAAAGCCGTCAGTAGAATTGTCGAGGACAAAGTCTCGCCTGAACAGGCAGCGGATGAGACGATCGCCAACATCAAGCAGATTTTTCAGCAGTGGCCGCAGAGTCCATCAGGTAGTAAATCTTGATCGAACTCATCGAAAGAATAGCCATCTGACCTTACCTTCTGTCCGAATACGTTAGTTGCTGACAATCCCAGACCACTGAATCTGCTTCTGGTTGCTGCGTCGGTAGGAGAAAAAATACTCTGGCTGCTGGTAAGTGCAGTGGTCAGAGATCGCGATCTGCTCTGGACGAATGCCTAATTGCTCTAGCTGGAGACGATTCACCTGTCGGACATCTAACCGAGCATGACCGGGCTGAGGGTCGCTCAAAATTGGGGAGCCGGGAAGCCGCTCTAGCTCTGATAGCAGGGCTTCTGGGTGGTCATACCAATCAGGCTTGGTGGGGTCAACAACCGTGGCTCCGACTTTGGCAGCGACATCAGTTGAAACTTGATAAACCTGCCCAGCGATCGCTGGCCCCAAAGCAATCCGCAAGTGCTTGAGCTGACTCCCCTCGGCCTGCAAACGGGCGATCGCTGCCGGGACAATTTGTGCCGCTGTCCCGCGCCAGCCAGCATGAATCGCCGCCACCTGCCCGGTTTGCTGATCTCCAATTAGTACAGGAGTACAGTCGGCGCTACAAACCCAAACCGACTGCTGCGATCTCTGACTGAATAAACCATCAGCCTGTTGTAATGAGGGTGATTCTTGCTCACTCAACTCCTGTACAGGTTGCTCCAGTGGTTCAATCTCAGCCGTACTTAGCACCCGATTGCCATGCACTTGCTTGACTCGATAGACCAAAGCTTGCGGGTGCAATACTTCAACCAATTGGGTTGGGGGGCGAGGTGCAAACTGCTGCGTAAAAAAGCCATGACTCCAGGCTTCTAGCCAGCTACAGGTCAGGTAGGGCAACCCTTGCCAAGTTCGCCAGTGCCAAGTGTGCATAAGCCCGTTTGAAATTCACTCCCATGCTAGCCTGCGATCGCTGGGTTCTTGGCGGTTGTGCAGTTCGCCATCTGCTCAACAAATTATCTGCAATATGGACAGTTGTTTGCAAACTAACCATGGTTTACAATTCGTGCATTTACGATGTGAGGACTGCATTTTGACTCATTCGCCTCCTCCTAACCCTCCACCTCCGAAACATGAGCCATTAGGATTTGATGATTTTGTTGGTATCTTTGTCGCTTTTATCAGTCTGGGTGCTGTTGTGCTCTGGGCATTTACTCAGAACAATCAGGCATTTAATTTCTCTCTAGTAGAAACTGCTCCAGCCCTGCGACCTGCAGCGAGTCCGGCTCCCAGCGGTTCTGCTCCCCCAGTTTCAGGTCAAATCGCCTCTCCTGCGGTGCCGATTCCGGCTTCACCTCAGCCCTTGGGTTCACCTCAATTGCCAAAGGTGATTCCGGTTGTCCCGTTAACTGCTTTACCGTCAGGATCGCCTCTGCCGAGGGTGTCCGCTTCACCGCAGGCGATCGCTTTTCCCGATCTCCCGCCTAATTTTTGGGCCAGCCCCTTTATTGCCGAGCTGGCGCGGCGCGATCTTTTGGTCGGATTTCCCGATCGCACCTATCGCCCCAACCAGCCTGTCACACGGGCTGAGTTTGCCACGATGCTGCAGAAGGGGTTTGAGCAACCGAAAAACAGTCGATCGCTAAAATTCAACGATTTAGGAGCCGAGTTTTGGGCCAACTCAGCCATTAATGAAGCGGTGCAGATGGATTTCATGGCTGGTTATCCCGGCAATACGTTCCGGCCTGAGCAGTCTATTCCTAAAATCGAAGCCTTAACGGCACTGGCCAACGGCTTGAACCTACCTGCACCATCCGCTCCAACTGATACCCTCAGCCTCTATCAGGATGCGAACCAGATTCCTGACTATGCCCTGAAGCCAGTGGCGGCTGCAACGACGGCGGGGCTAGTGGTCAACTATCCCGATCACACCGTTCTAAACCCGCAGCAGATCATGACTCGGGCCGATGCGGCTGCTTTGATCTATCAAGCCCTGGCTCATTCAGGAAAAGTAGATCCGCTGAATTCTGCCTATATTGTCCGGCCCTGAGTTGTCCGCTGCACTCCGAGCGATTTCGTCTCGCTGTTTGATGACTGTAAACCTATATAAGCAATTAACCATGAACGCAACCTGGCCAACAATCGCTCTCACCATCGGCTCACCGATCGGATGGCAAGGGCTGTTAGCGCAAACGCCCACTCCCACAATGGCTCCGGCTGGATCCACCTCCGATAGCGTGCTGCTTTCGCCGATGACCCAATTTCTAACAGCGCTGGGTCTGAGCGCCTTGGGGCCAACCCTGCTGAATTTGATCGGGGCGATCGTCATTTTGACGATCGGCTGGATTGCCGCAGTGATCCTATCTGGGGTAGTCAAGCGTCTCCTGAACCGGACTGATATTGACAATCGGATTGCCCGTTCATTGACTGGACAAACCACTGGAACTCAGGAACCGAAAGTCGAAAAACTTATCTCCTCGGTTGTCTTTTGGGTGATTCTGCTGATTGCGATCGTTGCTTTTCTGGATGCGCTCAAACTGACAACGGTTTCCCAACCCCTGAATACATTTCTGAGTCAAGTGTTTGGGTTCTTGCCCAAGCTAGGCGTCGCTGCCATTTTGGCGGGGATTGCTTGGGTGCTAGCAACCCTAGCCAAAACCCTGGTCATTCGATCGGCACGCGCTCTCAATTTGGATCAGCGGGTTGCTGAAACGACCGAAACCACGCTTTCCGAGAACCAGTTTCTGCTCAGCGAAACGCTCGGAAACGTCTTGTACTGGTTTATTTTTCTGTTCTTTTTGCCCCTAATTTTGGGAGTATTGGATTTGCAGGGGCCACTTCAACCCGTGCAGAACTTGTTGAATGACATTCTGGCCGCATTGCCGCGGATTCTGAAAGCCTTGATCATTGCCGCAATTGGTTGGGTGCTGGCGCGGGTGGTGCGGGGAATCGTCACCAACCTGTTGACGGCAACGAGCATTGATCGGGTCGGGGCGCAATTTGGGCTCCGTCGGACTAGCAATAGTCAGTCACTCTCTTGGCTGATTGGCACGCTTGTCTATGTGCTGATTTTAATTCCGACCGCGATCGCCGCCTTGGACGCTTTGCAGATTCCAGCGATTTCTGCACCGGCAACCTCGATGCTCAGCCAGATTCTCAGCGCAATTCCGCAAATCTTTACAGCCGCCCTAATTCTGGTGATTGGCTACGTTGTGGGGCGGTTTGTGGCTGATCTAGTCAAAAACCTGCTAGCCGGAATTGGCTTCGACAACATCTTCGATTGGATTGGCTTACGGTCTACCCCTGCCGCGCCGCCATCTCCAGACGCTCCAGATGTAACCGCTTCGACTCAGCCGTCTGCGCCTCTGTCAGTCCGTACCCCTTCCGATATTGCTGGGATTGTCGTTCTGGTTGGCATCATGCTGTTTGCGACGGTAGCCGCCACCAATGTGCTTAATATTCCGGCCCTGACTGCCCTGATTAGTGGCTTGCTGGTGGTGTTTGGACAAGTCCTGGCAGGGCTGGTGGTGTTTGCGGTTGGGCTGTATTTAGCCAACCTAGCCTTTAACCTGATTAGCAGTTCTGGCAGCGCTCAAGCTCGCATTTTGGCCCAAACTGCCCGGATTGCGATCATTGCCTTAGTATCTGCAATGGCCCTCCAACAGATGGGGATTGCCGCCAGCATTGTCAATTTGGCATTTGGATTATTGCTGGGAGCGATTGCCGTCGCGATCGCCCTTGCCTTTGGCTTGGGCTGTCGGGGCATTGCTGCTGATCGCGTTGAAAGGTGGTTGGCCAGCTTTGACAGAGACCGGACTGATTAGTCATCTGTTTGAACTCCTGAAATTAGCGGCTACAATCGTTCAAAAGACTTACCTGTGTGAGGATGCTCATCCATGATTAAATCATCGCAGACTGCTAGTTGGCTGATGCTAGTGCAGTGGCTAGGGATTAGCTTGGCCACCAGCCTCCCAATCTCAGTCCAAGCTGCCACCTCTGAAGACGTTGCACCAGCAGCGATCGCGCCTCTAGAAATTGCCCCTGCTGACCCAGTTGTGACCGAAGCGCCTGCCCCGGCGACCCTGCCTGACCCAGTTGTTGTCGAGTCTGAACCTCATCCTGCCGCCGCCGCAGCCGAACTAGAGGCGATCGAGGCTCAGCCGGCTGCCCCTAACCAGCCTGAGGTGGTTTCTAACCAAACCTACATTAACCCCCAAGATTTCAGCCTCAGCGAGCAGCCTGATTCCCCAATTTCTCCCGATGTAATTATTTCTGAGCGCTCCAGCGGCTGTCAGGCGGTTTTACAGCCAGGCTCAAGCGTCCCGACAAGCCTTTGCCAGACGCCACCCGCCCAAACGGCCTATACGGTAAGCCCTGAACAAAATCCTTCTGTTGGCCAATCTGAACCAACCGAGTTGGATCGCTCAGGCTACGACGCCAGCGCTGGCTCCTATCGGTCAGCTTCGGCTCCTTATTACAATTCAGGTCGTAATCCTTACATCAGCAAGCTTTATCAGGGGTCTAATCCGCTCAGATGGTTGGGGTTAAACGGAAAAAACATATTTTTCCCGCTGGCGATTCCGGCCGAGATTACTTCAGTCTTTGGCTGGCGGCTAAATCCGGTCAGCGGGCTGTGGCGGATGCATACTGGCACCGACCTAGCCGCACCGATCGGAACGCCAGTTTTAGCGGTTCAAGCCGGCGAAGTGGTGACGGCTGATTATATGGGCGGCTATGGCTTCTCAGTTATTTTGGCCCACAATCAGCATCAGCAGGAAACCCTGTACGCCCACCTGTCAGAAATGCTGGTTAATCCGGGTCAAAAGGTCAAGCAAGGCGAAGTGATTGGGCTGGTTGGCAGTACAGGCAACTCAACTGGCCCACACCTGCACTTTGAAGTTCTGCAACGAACTGCCCAAGGCATGGTGCCCGTAGATGCTGGCCCCAAACTGACGGTGGCGATGAACCAGTTGCAGCAGGCCATTAAAGTTGCCCGCGCTAAGTCCGCAGCTAATTGATCGTGTTTGTCTGCATCGACAGATGGAGATTTGGATCAGTGGTGCGATCGACTTTATCTCTAGCCGCTGTTAATTGTTACAGATTTCGTTTGCTTTAACCTAAGCTTTGGCTTAGAAATCTCTATGTCTTGCACACTCGTCTCAAGGTTCGCCAGCGTAAACTAATCTAGTTGTTTGTGTTCAGGAGTCTTTCCCTTGTTGTCCTTGTTTAGAAGTAAAGTGCTGCAAACTCAGAAATATTGGGTCGTGCATTCATTGCGTTTAGGACTGGATCAAGGTCTTTGGGCAGTTGGGATGATCTTGTTGAGCAGCTTGGGTGCAATTGTGCCGTCAAATGCGGCTGTAGGTGAGCCGCTGTTGATCGCCCAGACTAGTCCACAACTGCTCACCCTGTTGCGGCAAGGTAAACAACTGATTGATGCTGGCAACTTCCAGGAAGCGCTCAAGGTTTATCAGCAGGCAGCGACTGTCGATAGTCGCAATCCGCGGATTTACTCAGCAATTGGGTTTTTGCAGGCCCAAATTGGCAGCTATCCAGAAGCGGCTCGGTCTTACCAGCAGGCGATCGCCTTAGAAGCAAACAATCCGGATTTTTACTACGCCTTGGGGTTTAGTTTAGGCAAAGCAGGAGACAATCCGGGGGCGGCCGCCGCCTACCAGCGGGCCGTCCAACTCAACCCCAAAAATGTACCCGCTATGTTGGGTTTGGGGATCGTGCTCAGCCGTCAGGGTAACGCCTCCGGAGCGATGACTGTTTATCGGCGGGTAATCACCCTTGACCCCCAAAGCTGGCAAGCCCACGAAGCGATTGGCGTACTTTTATTTGAGCAGGGCAATCCAACCCAGGCGATCGCCTCTCTCCAGCAAGCGGCGGCGATCGCTCCCAGCAGTTCTACAGTCCAGTTTTATTTAGGTTTGGCGTTGCTGAGCCAGGGAAATACGGCGGCAGGAGTAGCGGCTCTCCAGCAAGCCGGTCAGCTCGATCCGAGCAATGCGTTGCTCAACCTCAAAATTGGCGATACTCTGGTCAATCAAAAAGATCTGGCGGCGGCATTAATTGCCTATCGACGGGCAGCCGAGGCTAATCCTAAGCTACTGGAAGCAAAATTGGCGATTGGTGATATTTCAATCCAAATCGGAAATCCATTGGAAGCGATCGTTGTCTACCGTGAGGTGACTCAGTTGGCCCCGAATGAACCCTTGGCCTTTCATAAGTTGGGGCTAGCCCTCAAAGAGCGGGGGCGCAAAGATGAAGCAAAAACCGCTTTTCAAACTGCTATTCGCCTCTATCAAACTCAAGGCAATGCCGCAGGCGTGACCCAGGTAAGGGCTGACATGAAACGAAAAAAATAACCTCTAGAGAAAGCTGCTTACCTTTTGCAGCAGTTCAGGCGTGGTAAATCCTTTGGTCAGATAGTCAGTCGCTCCTAAGCGGCGAGCTTCGGTTCCCCACTCTTCCGATAAGCGGGAAGAAATCACCAGCACAGGCATCGTCATTTCCGCTTGCCGACAGCGGTTGATTAAGGTAAAGCCGTCCATCCCCGGCATTTCAATGTCGCTAATCATTAAGGCTGGAGTAGGATGAGCTTGCAGCCAATTCCAGGCCTCTAGACCGTCCCGACAGGTTTGGACAGTGTAGCCATAGGCCGTCAAGCTGGCTTCAATCCGACGTCTGACCAGTGCCGCATCATCGACAACCAGAATGGTTGAGGTCAGAGACGCTTTTGCCTCAGCCACGGGAGCTGCCGGAGCTGGGCTGGCCGCTGAGGTGCTGACGGAATCAAGACCTGTCGCCTCAGCGCTGCTGATCGGATGGCTCAACAGATGTTCTGCCAGCTTGGTTGGGTCTAAAACTGGCACCAGTTTGCCATTTGTAAGCAGGCTGACGCCCATTAATCCAGCCGGAAGCACGAGCGGATTCGGAATTGGATTAATTAACAGATCAACCTGCTCTAGCAATTCATCGGCTAGCAGCCAAGCATCCTGAGTGCCCTTCGCTGCTGCGGCCCGCACCCGTAAACCAACGGCTGTCTCAGGGAGCGATCGCCCGCCTTGGCCTGGATACCAATACTCCAGTAAGTTCAGCCCTGGTAAAGATTGGTCTGCGTCTTGAATCACCCAGGAGTAGCTGAGCTTTGGATCGGCCGGTGTGGCCGACAAACTATCGAGCAGTGTGGTAGTCACCACTTCATCGGCTGGAATCGCTAGGGTGCGATCGCCCGACTGGACTAAGACGCAGCGGACTAGCAAGTGCGGCACCGGAATCTCTAGATGAAAGGTGGTGCCTTGCCCCAAAGCTGTCTCTAGGCTGAGTCGTCCCCCCAAGGCGTTGACTTGGTTGGCTACTACATCCATGCCAACCCCGCGTCCTGAGATGTCGCTGACAAGATCTCGCGAACTGAAGCCGGGTTGGCAGAGCACTGCTAGCAGTGCCGCTGGCGTATCGACTTGCCAGTTCGGCAACCCCTTACTGATCGCGCTTTGGCGAATCACTTCTGGATCAATGCCTTGACCATCGTCTTGTAAATCAAGGGCGTAGGTGTTGCCGCGCCGCCGCAGGGTGAGGGTGAGGGTTCCCAGCTCCGGTTTACCCAGGGCTAACCGCTGGGCTGGCGGTTCTAGCCCGTGGTCGTAGGCATTCCGAATCAGGTGGAGTAGAGCAGGCTCTAGGGCTTGCACGGTGCCAGCATCAAGTTCTAACTGCTCGCCCTGCACCACCAACTGGGCGGGTTTGCCGTAGCGGTTGGTCAGATCTCGCAGAATCCCTCTGGCTCGGAAACTGAGGCTCTTAAACGGAACCAGCCGACTTTCTTCAACTGTTTTTTGCAGGTTGAGAATATTGCGATCGAGCTGCTGAATGCTGACTGCCGTTTGATGGTTACTGGTGGAAACTTCCGCCCCCAGCTCTGAAAGCCGCAAGCTCGACTCTAGAAGACGGTTGATAATGGTATAGCCTTGGCGATAGCGTTCTAGGGTAGGCCCAGCATTAGTGCCGTCAGCCTGTAAATTGTCCAACAGGGCATATTCATCTTGAATTTGGCGCAGGCGAGTAATGTAGTTGGCGCTATCTTGGGCCAATGTCACCATCTGCAATAGTTGAGCTTGCAATGTGCTGTAGAAGCCCTGGACGGCGCGAGCCGACAGGAGAGTTTCCACCAAGTCTTGAGCGGAGCGATCTAAGCGCTCTAGAGGTACAGGAATCTGGGCGCTAGCGGCTGAGGTTGAAGCGACTGGCATCCTAGCAACAGCAGCTTCAGGAGCTTCAGCCGTCCAATCTAAGACATCTTCTTCGAGTGAAGATTTACTCTCAGCGCTCAAGTCTGCAAACGCATCCAGCTCTAACGAAGGTTCGCTGTTAGGACTCGAATCGGCAAAGGTATCAAGTTCCAGGGACGATTCGTTGATATCACTCAAGTCTGCAAACGCATCTAGTTCTAGCCACGACTCGCTGGCAGCATCCAAGTCTACTAGGGCGTCGAGTTCCGGTGCACTAACAGCGCTCAGGTCTGGAAAGGTATCAAGTTCCAGGGACAACTCATTGCCATTGGTTAAGTCCGCAAAAGTATCCAGTTCCAACGAGAGTTCATTGTCAGTGTCCGCAAAAAGCTCAAGCTCTGGTACAAGTGGAGATGTTGTTTCAGGCTCCCCTACTGCTGTTGGATGAGATAGGTTTAGTCCGATCGCGCTTTCTGGCTCAGCAAATAGAGCCTCCAGACCAGCCGATTGACTAGCTTCTGGAAGCTGCCCACCCTTGCGGGCAGAGTCTTTCAGAAGTTGCAAATAGTTGGGCCAGTTGTCGCACCAAAACTGATTGTCTGGGCGATCGAGTAACACTTGAGCGCGATCGAGCAATTGCAGCCAGCCTGCCTCAAATCCTAAGTCTTGGCCAATTTGGATCAGTTGCTGGAGGGTTTGCTTGGCCGCTTGGAGGGCGACTGGCGAGACAATCCCAGCGGTGGGTAATGCCTCCAGGGCCATTGTCAGATCTAGAACAACCAGGTCAAAGCCATTTTCAGCGAACTCTTGGAAAAGCTGCTGATGCTCATCCCACTCTGGCAAATAAGCCTGCTGCACAACTGTCCGGAGAGCGAGAATTCGCTCCACTGTCGGTTGAACGCTCTCTACCGCAGCCTGCCCAACGGCTGCAATTTGCAAGCTGCCCGTCAGTAGTTCTCCCGCTTCCAACAGGATTTGAGACAGTTGCCGATCTGCCAAGGGGGGTGCGATTTGGAGATAGCGCAAATCAGACAGCAAATCTTCTAGAACAGCAGAAACGTGCAAAATTGCCTCTGCTCCGACCGTGACTGCCCCACCTTTGATCGTGTGAATACAGCGGTACAGTTCTTGAATGTCGGCTGTCCATGACTGGGGTTGCAACTGCTGAGCCAAGCTGATGTAGGTTTGCAGATACGCTTGAGTATCAACGTTGAACATGCCGCGCAGTTCTTGTTGCAGTTCAAGTTCAGCCAGTTCTGCTGGACTGAGGGCTTCCTGAGAGGTAGCGCTGGGATGAGTGTTAACTTCAGGCATGGCTTGAGGTGGGAGAGGTAAATGGAGTTATATAGCTTGAGTACAGGGCAGCGGCGAGGCTTTACAGCAGCACACCATGTCCGTTGGCAAGGGCCGCCTGTTCTTGAACGTCAACAGCTTCCTGAGCGGCGGGTTGAGGAGCTGGCTCTGCCGGCAACTGGAAGAATTCAACTCGATTCAGCAACCTCTGCACCAGTTGACCCATCAGATTAGCCTGCTCTTGGGTAAACTGAGATTGTCCCTCGGTTGTGCGGGTAACAACCGCAATGTCTTCAATTGAAACCAGGGTGGTTTGAGCGGCAGCGGCGATCGCTTGGCTGGATTGGCTCACCTGTTGTCCGACCTGAGCCACCTGTTCGGTGGCGGTTTTAATATTTTCAAAGGCTTGCCGAGACTGATCAACGCTGGCGGTAAATTGCTCGACCAAGGTATCAATCCCCTCCGCATCTTGGTTTAGCCCAGATACCTCAGTTTGAATTTGGTCAGTCCGCTGCTGCAACAGCAGCAAACCTCGGTTGGTCTGGACAGCCAGGTCATTCACCTGGCCGGCGATCGTGGCGAACTCCTTGGCAACGCTGGCAAACTGTTCTGGGTCTTGCTGTCCAGAAGCACGAGCCGCAATCATCGAAGCGTTGAGCGCTAGCACGCGGGTCAGGGCCGCCACCCGCTTTTGGTCTTTAGAAAATTGGGCCGCTAGGTCAACGAAGTCGGTCAGAGTTTGCACCCGTCTGACGATTTGGCCAGCTCCGTCCTGCAAGTCGGTGATCCCGTGGGTCATTAGTCCTAAGCCTTCTCGACCCTGAGCAACCGCAACTTGGGCCTGTTGTACCGCCGTATTGGCAATCACTGTCTGCTCAGCCGTGTCTTGAGACAGGTCGTTGACATTGCTCATTAAGTGCTGCACTTCGGCCACAGACTGAGTCTGTCGCTGGACTTGCTGCGCCACGGTCGAGGCTTGCTGCTCTAGGTCATCGGCGCTACCCGCCACTTGCTGAGCAGTGCCAATCACGGTAGACATAATTCTGGAGAGTTCTTCAATCAGCCGGTTGAGCGTGTCTGCGACCAGACCGGTGGCGCGATCGCTGACCTCCGCTTCCACTGTCAAGTCGCCCTCTTCCACCGCCGACACCACATCCAGAATGTGACCCACATCAGCCTGGAGGACTTCGTTTTCTGCTTGAGCTTGGGCGGCGAGCTGTAAGCGCTGTTCTGACTCTTGGCGAATTTTTTCTTCTTTTACCGTGAGCTGATCAAGCAGATTAAAGAAAGAAACAGAAAGTTGCCCAATTTCATCTTCTCGTTGCAGCTTGCCCTGGGTCTGGGCATCGGTGGCAGCCAGCTTGTCGCACTCTGCCAAAATTGGCTGTAAGCGACGGTTAATTTGTCGAGCCACTAAGGCGACCACGATCGCCAGGATCGCTCCTGCCGCTAACGTACCAGCCAGCGTAATCCCTAACACCGGCAGCGTTACCACCGACTGCGGCACCACCGCCAACATCAGCCAGTTGGTGCTGGGCACCCGTCGATAGGCCAGTAGATTACCATCCGCAAAAATCAGTCCAGACTGACCGGATTGAAGTTTAGACCAGACCGCTTTCAGTTGGGGCACTTTCTGATAGCTCTCTACCTTGGCTGCTTTGCTGGGGTCGGGTGGATAGGCCATCAAGGCACCTTTAGCGCTTACCAGCCCAAAGTAGCCCGCATTGTTAATCACGGAGCCGCGAATATTCTTGCTCAGCGAGGAGACGTTGACATCCACACCCGTGACGGCAGTTAGTTTATTTTGGCTGTCATAGTTGGGGCGGACAAACGAAGTCATGGTAATCCCATACCAGATGTAAGGCTCCGTCCAAACAGCCCGCTCCGCCTCAACCGGCAGCGTGTAGTATTCACGGGTCGGATATTTGTCATCCGCGTACAAATCGGAGTAGATCACTCCCTGATTGGGAGGAGGCAAGGCGACTCCCACTTGGTCAGGGGATTTTTGGTCGGTGTAAAAGTAAGGGCCAAACCACTGCCGACTGGCGATGATGGCATTAGGGGCTTGCAAAAAGTAAGTGCCCATCGCTAACTTGGGGCGCTGGTGATAGAAGCCGAGTACAGTCGATTTGTAGGCTTCAATATCAGTGACTTTGGCAGCTTTCAGCGAATCGATCGCGACGCTAATGTTTTGAGCTGTTTGCGATACAGGTGCAATTTGGCTTTCAATCCCGTTCACTTCTGTTTTGAGGGCGTCTTGTACCTGCCGCTCCGCCTGTTGGGCCAGGGTTTGATAGAACAGGAAAGAAATTCCCCCCAGTCCCGCTAAAGCACCTGCCATCACCGCCAGAAATAGCTTGGTGCCAATTGAGTTGAGGCGGGGAGCGAGGCCAGGCTTGGCAGCGGTTGGTTTTGGCGTCTTAGTTGCGGCGGAAGTGAGCAAGGCATCAGCAAGGGCCGATTGAGGTTGGGATGGCGCAGAGGTCATGGGAGTCAGCAATTCCTGAAAGTATGACAAGCAAAGAAGGGCGTGAAGAGTGCGAATGGGCAATCGCAGGCTGATCTGATAAAACCTGCGATCGCTGTTTACTACGACTTAGACAAGACGGGCGGAATGACAGTCACTTCTGGAGCGTCAATATCGGGAGCAGCATCAACATCCAGAGTGGTGGCATCGACGCTTGCCAGGTTGATCCAAGCCGCAGCTTCTGAACTCTGGGACACGGTTGGCACAGTGCCAGGTAAGCGGAAGAACTGGATGCTGTTTAGCAACTGTTTGGATAGGGCTTCCATTTGCTCAGACTGAGACTGGGTGGTTTGAGTCAGTTGAGCCGTTCGGGCTGCCAAATCAGCAATGCCTCGCATTGCCTGGGCAGTTGCCTGAGCAGATTTGACAATGTTTTGGTTGGACTGAGCAACCGCCTGCCCCGCCTTGGCCACATCGCTGGTTGTCGTCTGGACGCTGCTAAATACCTGGTTGGACTGATCCACTCCCTCTGTAAAGCTGTTGACCAAACTGCCCAACCCCTGAACTTCGGTATCAATCGCAGACACGACCGAGTGAATCTGAGTCGTCCGCTGCTGAAGACCGTTCAGACCGTCGTTGGTTTGCTGCGCTAGGTCACTCACCTGAGCCGCGATCGCCTCGAATTCCCGTGCCACCACCAAAAACTGGCGCGGGTCGCGCTGCTCAGCCGCTCTGGCTGCAACCAAGGTGGCATTCAGGGCTAGAACTTGGGTCAAAGAAGCAATCTGGTTTTGCTCTTGCACAAACTGATCGGCCAGACCAACAAACTCACCCAGGGTTTTCATCCGCTGGACAATCCGGTCGGTTCCTTGCTGAAGCACCCCAATTCCCTGGTTCATGCTGTCAATCGAGCTTTGCCCTGCTTCGACCACTGAGCGGACATTCAGTAGGGCTTGGTTAGAGTTATGAACTTGGGTCAAAGAACTGACCGCCGATGCTTTAACTTGCTCTGTGCGCTCCAGAACTTGAGCCACTTCCTGGGCCTGTTCTTCAGCGTTAGCGGCGACAATTTTCGCCAGTTCTTCCAGATTGGCCGAACCCTCGGAAACCTGTTGGGCGGCAGCAAAGACCTGAGTTAGGGTTTGACCGAGTTGTTCAATCAGCCGGTTGAGCGTGTCTGCGACTAGCCCGGTGGCGCGATCGCTGACCTCCGCTTCCACTGTCAAGTCGCCGTCTTCGACCGCTGACACCACATCCAGAATGTGACCCACTTCAACTTGCAGGGCTTCGCTCTCTTTTTGGGCTTCCGTTGCCAATCGCAACCGCTCCTGGGTTTCTGCCAACCGGGCTTCTGCTTCTGCCTGAATTTGCTTTTGGTTAGCGGATAACGTGTCCAGCAGGTTAAAGAATGAGAGGGAAAGTTGCCCAATTTCATCTTCTTGTCGCAATTTGCCCTGGGTTTGGGCATCGGTGGCAGCGAGCTTATCGCACTCCGCCAAAATCGGTTGTAACCGCCGGTTAATTTGTCGGGCTGCTAAAGCAACAACAATCGCCAAAATCGCTCCTGCTACTAACGTGCCAGCTAGCGTAATCCCCAACACCGGCAGCATCACCACTGACTGCGGCACCACCGCCAACATCAGCCAGTTGGTGCTGGGCACTCGACGATAAGCGAGCAAATTTCCATCAACCGTAATTAGCCCCGACTGACCCGACTGGACTTTTGACCAAATCGCTTTCAGTTGGGGCACTTTCTGATAGCTCTCCACCTTCGCCGCTTTACTGGGGTCGGGCGGATAGGCCATCAAAGTGCCTTTAGCACTCACAAGCGTAAAGTAGCCTGCATTGTTAATCACGGAGCCGCGAATATTCTTGCTCAACGAGGAGACGTTGACATCCACACCTGTGACAGCGGTTAGTTTATTCTGACTGTCATAGTTGGGGCGGACAAACGAAGTCATGGTAATCCCATACCAGATGTAAGGCTCCGTCCACACGGCGCGCTCTGCCTTGACCGGGAGCGTGTAGTATTCACGAGTCGGATACTTATCATCCACATACAAGTCGGAGTAGATTACCCCTTGGTGGGGAGCTGGTAGGGCTACCCCCACCTGATCGGGTGACTTTTGGTCGGTGTAAAAGTAAGGCCCAAACCACTGCCGACTGGCGATGATGGCATTAGGGGCTTGCAGAAAGTAAGTGCCCATCGCCAGTTTGGGGCGCTGGTGATAGAAGCCCAGCACAGTCGATTTGTAGGCTTCAATATCGGTGACTTTGGCAGCTTTCAGCGAATCAATCGCGACGCTAATGTTTTGAGCTGTTTGCGATACAGGTGCAATTTGGCTTTCAATCCCGTTCACTTCTGTTTTGAGGGCGTCTTGTACCTGCCGCTCCGCCTGTTGGGCCAGGGTTTGATAGAACAGGAAAGAAATTCCCCCCAGTCCCGCTAAAGCACCTGCCATCACCGCCACAAACAGCTTGGTGCCAATTGAGTTGAGGCGAAATTTTTGGCGAGGCGGATTAGTGACGGAAATACCTGGATTAGGTTGCGAATGAGATGGAGTGGAAGTCATCGGGTGTTACCTAAAAAATTAAAGTTGTTCACGGGCAGAAGAAAGCAGCACGACTTGAACACGCACAGACAAGCCGGAAAGTATGCAAAATAGAAGCAATGCTTGAGTATTAGCTTTGACTACTCCAGCGCTGGGGCTGCCAAAGCTGACTGGAAATATCTTGCAACTGGATCAGTCGAGTTCCTGTCGCCGATAACTGTTCTGCTGAAACGCTGCCCAGCACTCGGTCAACCACTAGCCCAGTTCCTGCCAATTCTCCAATGGACTGGCTCAAACGAACTGCTGTTATCGTTTCTGGCATATACTGTGTTTGCCCAGCGAATATAGCAGCTTGGGCAGAGACTAAGGGCACAACCTCTCCCTGATGGTGCACAACCCCCAAGATTGTCGGGCTGTAAAACGGTAGCTGTAAGATCCGAACTTGTTCAAACTGCATCACCTCATTCACCCAGGCTGGCGGGAAGGCTAACTTCTGCTCTCCGACTTGCGTGAGGATATAGCGCACCCCCCGATCGGGCTGAATTTCAGCCATTGACGGCTGGATTTGAGGTTCTGGAATCATAACGGACGAGTCAGAAACCATAGCAATTACACTTTTTCTAGAACTTGGGTTAGAGTTTCGCGAGTCACAGGCTTAACCAAATAGTCATTGGCTCCCGCTCGCTTAATGCCGTAATCAACCTCAATCGGAGTCTTCTTGCTAGAGCAGAAGATGACGTGCTGTTTGGCTGTTTTTTGGTTGGAGCGCAATTCCCGCAGAAACTTGTAGCCATCCTGCTCTGGCATCACAATGTCTAGAAAGACCGCCTCGTAGTTGCCAGTTGAGATTTTGTCCAATGCGCCTTCAGTGGTTGGACAAGCTTCGACTTGGTGCCCTAACTCTTCCAACAGAGAAGCCATCAAATGGCGATCGACAGAACTATCATCTACAACTAGAAAACGCATTGCTTGATCTCCTAAGGTGGTTTGAACGCTGAGCTTTGAATGCTAAGCAAAGTTGCCGCTGGCTGGCACAAGCTCTTGCAGCAGAGCCTGCAGTTCGGCGCGGAATGTAGGAACTTCTTCCGGGGTACGCGGCTTGGCCAGAAACTTGCAGCTTGCCCACTGGGCCCGCCATTGATTAGAAACACTTCTTTCGGCCGTTAGCAAGACGACGGGAATTGTCGCCAACTGATTTTGGCGGCGAATTTGCTTGATCAACTCAAATCCCGATGCACCAGGCATGTTGATATCTAGGAAAATCACCGCTGGTTCTGCTGCTAAGAGAGATTGCACTGCGTTTAAGGCATCACTTGAGAATTTGACTTGATATCCCCAGCGAGTGACTAAGTTCTGAAACTGCTTAATCAGCAGCGTAGAATCATCCACAATAAAAAGTTCTGGCTGTGGTTGCGTCGTTGCGGAATTTGTTTGCTGAAAGACAGAACTTCGGCACCTTGAGTCAGAACTTCGGCACCCTCTTAAAAGCAACCCCTGGCAGGGGAGAAAATCGACAGGAAATGGGGGGTTAAATCCAGGCGCTCTCGGATGAACTAA
>JAESGK010000171.1_pt1 | contig 51516 bp, 55 predicted proteins | sample 9269681 | NCBI WGS metagenome assembly JAESGK01 (sample SAMN14515347, study PRJNA621673) | algae metagenome | isolation source: Timaviella obliquedivisa GSE-PSE-MK23-08B and co-occurring heterotrophs from... | place: USA: Grand Staircase Escalante National Monument, Utah | collected 2006-08-15
CCAAACAGATCTGCGCTACACTCTGTCGGCATCGGGGCTAATCCTTGGGACTGAGGAAAGTGTTGCCACACAACAACTCTCTCAAAGCCCGTGCCCCGATGCACCCTTCATCTGTGAGATATCCGGGTTAGGGACACCTGGCGGGGGAACAGCGGGACACTTCGTGTGCCGCTGCCCGGCTGTCGGAGGGCCTCAGCGGTCGATGTCTTCGAGGTTGACGCGGGTCGTCTCGATGCGGAACCGCCAGGTCACCAGGGCGCCCAGCAGCGAGGTGCCGATCAGGACGATCAGCAGCACGTCGGTGCCGACCTGGGCCAGCAGCACCGGGAAGAGGAAGGCGGTGGCGACCGCGCCGATCTTGGCGAAGGCCGCGGCAAAGCCCGCGCCCTTGCCGCGGATGCGGGCCGGGAAGACCTCGCCCGCCAGCAGGTAGGTCTGGGCGTTGGGCCCCACGTTGGTCATGAAGTTGAACAGCATGAAGCCGCCGAACAGCAGGAAGGTGCGCAGCGGCTCGGCGACATGCAGCGACAGGGCCGCGAGGCCGAGCGCGAAGGCGCAGCCGATGAAGCCCCAGATCTGCAGCCGGATGCGGCCGATGCGGTCGGTGAGCAGCACCGCGGCCCCGATGCCCACGATCAGCAGGGTATCGACCAGGGCCGCGCCCTCGGCGGCCAGCAGGTCGCGGGCGATGACGGCGGAGATGTTGTGCGCGTCGTCGATGTCGTGGCCGATCGTGGCGGCCAGGATCGTGGGCGTGAAGATGCCGATGCCGTAGGTGCCGAGGTCCTGCAGGAACCACGGCACAGAGGCCAGGACGGTGGCGCGCCGCACCGGTGGTTTGAACAGCGCCCGCCAGCCGTACCGGCCGTGTCCGCCGCCGGCCGTCGGGGCGGCGGTCGGGGACCCGGGGGCGGGCAGGTCGATCAGGCGGACTTCCTTGGGGTACCTGGGATCGCGTTCGAGCAGCCGCCCGACGGCGCGCTCGGCGTCGGCCTTGCGGCCCTGCGACAGCAGCCAGTGTCCGCTGTCGCAGACGAACAGGCGACCCAGCACGACCAGGGCGGCGGGCACGATGGCGGTGGCGTACATCCAGCGCCAGGCGCTCACCTCCTGCAGGTTGGCCAGGATGGCGTAGCCCAGCGCGGTGCCGACCAGGGCGCCGACCGCCTGGAAGGCGAAGGCGCCCAGCACCAGCTTGCCGCGGTCCTTGCTGGGAATGCTTTCGGAGACCACCAGGTGCGCGGTCGGATAGTCGCAGCCCAGCGCCACGCCGACGCCGAACAGGCAGACGACCAGCCAGACGAGGTTGGGCGACCAGGCCAGTGCCGCCAGGAAGACCGTGAACACCGCCATCTCGACCACGAACATCAGCCGGCGGCCGTAGCTGTCGGCGAGGCCTCCGAGCGTGATCGCGCCCACCATGATCCCGGCCAGCGGTGCCGCGCTCACGATGCCCTTGCCGACGGGCGAGAGGTCGAAGTCCTTGACCATCAGCGGCAGCGCCACGCCGGTCATGAAGACCACGAGGCCCTCGAAGAACTTGCCCGCGGTGGCCAGCAGCCAGATGCGCCATTGCATGCGGGTCATCGGCACCGACACGGTCGGCGTGCCGTCGGGCCAGAAGGGTGTCTGGTCGATGTAGCTCTGAACGCTGCGTGGCTCGGTCATGCTGTCTCCCCAGGGCAGCGGAGTATCGAGGGCCGCCATGACGGTTGGATGATCAGGGCGGCCGTTTGCCGAGCCGGGCGGCGAGGGCGGCGGTCAGCGCCAGCCCCAGCGCCGCCATTGCGAGGACCGCGCCGCGCGGCCCGAGGGGCGCTGCCAACAGACCCGCCGCCAGAATGCCGAGCGGCCCGGCGCCGATGCCGACCGTGACCAGGCCCATCAGCCTGCTGCGCATCTCGGGCGGCGCCTCGGTCAGCATCAGGGTCGATTGCATGTTGCCGAAGCCCGCGGTGCCGAAGCCGCCGACGAACAGCACCAGCAGCGCCAGCCAGTAGACGGGCGAGACGGCCATGACGACGAGCGCCGCCATGAACAGCGCCGCGCCGCCGGCGAAGGCCATGCGCCGGTCCATGCGGAGGAAGCCGGCGGCGATCAGCGTGCCGCCGATCAAGGCTCCGGTCGGCTCGGCGGCGGCCAGCACGCCCACCAGCGCCGGCGAGACGTGGAATTCGCCGAGGCCCAAGGGTGCCACCAGCCCGGTGTAGGAGAAGGCGAAGAGGTTGGTGACGACGGTGATGCCGAACACCAGCAGGATGGTGGGCTTGGTCCAGGCGTAGCGCAGGCCTTCGATAATCTCGGCGGGGATGTTGGCGACGGCGAGCCTGCGCGTCACCTGGGTATGCACGAGGCCGGCGAGCGCAAAGGCGCCGGCGAACTGCACCAGCGCCGTCATGGTGTAGGCGCCCTTCATGTGCAGCCATTCGAAGGCGAGCCCGCCCAGCAACGGGCCCACCATGCGCGTCATGGCGTTGGTGGCGCTGTCGAGCGCGATCGCCTGCACGATCCGATGAGGCCCCGCGGCCTCGCCCACCATGCGCCGCCTGGTCGACATCTCGGTGGTCCACATGGTGCCGGAGACGAGGTTGCCCACGGCCACGTGCCAGAGTTGGAGATGCCCGGTGGTGGCGAGCGTCGCCAGCAGGGTCGAGGCGACGGCCGCCACCACCAGCGCCGTCATCAGGATCAGCTTGCGGTCGATCGCCTCGGAGATGGCGCCGGCGAAGGCACCGAGCAGGAGCAGCGGCAGCTGGCGCACCGCCACCACGACGGCCACGGCCAGTGCCGAACCGGTCACTTCGTAGGCAAACAGCCCCGACGCCAGCATCTCCAGCCAGCGCATGGCGTTGGCGAAGGCGCCGACCAGCCACAGCCGCAGGAAGTCGGACGAGCGCAGAAGCTCCCGGATGGGCGATTCCATTGCCGGTGATGATAGCGCGGGTCCCTGTGCTAGGCTTCCGCCAACAAGAGCCCAAACGAGGAAGCCCCATGAAGAGACGTACCCTGCTCATCGCAGCCCTTGCCGCTCCGTCGATCGTTCGCGCGCCATCGGTTTGGGCCCAGTCCGCCTGGCCCAACAAGACCGTGCGCTTCATCTGCCCCTTCGCGCCGGGCGGCGGCACCGACACGGTGAGCCGGCTGATCTGCGACCAGCTCGGGCGGATCCTGGGCCAGACCTTCGTGGTCGAGAACAAGGGCGGGGCCGGCGGCAACATCGGCACCACGGAACTCGCCCGGGCGGCGCCCGACGGCTACACCGTCGGCCTGATCTCGGTGGCCAGCCACACGCTCAATCCGATGCTTTATTCGAAGCTGCCCTACAATCCCGACAAGGACATCGTGGGCGTCTCGCGGCTCGCCATCCTGGCCAACCTGCTGGGCGTGACGCCGTCGCTGCCGGTCAACAACGTGGCCGAGCTGATCGCCCTCTGCAAAAAGGATCCGGGCAAGTATGCCTACGCCTCGTCGGGCCCGGGCACGTCGCTCCATCTAAGCGGCGAGTTGTTCAAGTCGATGGCCGGCGTCGACATCCTGCATGTGCCCTACAAGGGCGCCGGCGTCGCCTATAGCGACCTGGCATCGGGCACGGTCCAGATGATGTTTGCCAACATCACCAGCATGTTGCCGCAGGTCCGTGCCGGCAAATACAAGGGACTGGCGGTCACCGCGGCCGAGCGCTCCAAGGCCGCACCCGATCTGCCGACCATTGCCGAGACTCTGCCGGGCTATGTCGCGACCTCGTGGTACGGCGTCGGCGCGCCCGCCGGCACGCCCGAGCCGATCCTGGCCCGCCTGGAAACAGCCATCGCCGAGGCGCTGGCCAACCCCGACATCCAGAAGCGCTGGGCCGGCGACCTCGGCCTCGACATGCCGCCGCCGGGCCGCAAGGGCTTCGACGAGTTCGTGGTCCAGGACCGCAAGCTCTGGGCGCCGGCGGTGAAGTCGTCGGGCGTGAAGCTCGACTGAGGCGCGGTCACGCGCGATGGGCGATCACGTTGAATCCCTCGTCGGGCGACGGCGGCACGAAATAGCGCGTGAAGAGGTCGAATTCGATGTCGCTCGGCTGGTAGGGATGCCCGCCTGCTTCGTTGCGCTGTCTGAGCCGGCGCTTGCAGGTCTCGTCCGACACGTCGAGGAGGTGCAGCTCGTGGTCGGCCCCCGACTCGTCGATGATCGTCCGCATCCAGCGGCGAACGGCCAAGGTATTGGCTTGGAAATCGAGCACCACCGACAGGCCCGCCTTCAGGAGCGATACGACATGCGGCCCCAGCACGGCGCGGACACGATTCGAATAGCGGCCGTAGTCGTCGATGGTCTTGATCTCGTCGGGAAACAGCGTGGCATTCCACTGGTCCTCGCTGAGGAGGACGGTCGCGGGCCGGTCGGCCAATTGCCTGGCCAGCGTCGATTTTCCCGCGGCGATCTTTCCGCACAGGAGGTAGAGCGTCGGCATCGCTAGATGAACTGCCGCATCGCCGCGATCACGACCAGCGCGCCCAAGGCCATCAGCGCGCTGCCGGCCGAGATGACGTAGAGCGCCCGGCCGGGCGACAACTTGCCCATCGACGCCGCGATCCAGAAGAACGGGTCGTTGACGTGGCACACCGCCATCGATCCCGCACCCACGGCCGCGGCGGCGAGCGCGCGGCCCGACGCGCTGTCGAGGCCCAGCGCCGGCAGCATGGGCTCGACCATGCCCGAGGCCGTCAGCACCGCGGTCAGCGAATTGCCCTGCATGGTCTTCACGATGGCGGCGGCCAGGAACGGCGTCAGCACGCCGTAGCGCGGGTGCAGCGCATATTCGGCCAAAAGCTCGGCCATGCCGGTTTCGTCGAACACGCGGCCGAGACCACCCGACGCGCCGACCGCGAGCAGCAGCGGCGCCCAGGAGCGGCCGACCAGCGCCGAGGGTTCCCAGCGCCGCGCAAGCACGATGGCCAGCGTGATGGCGATGGCGGCCAGGATCAGCGGCTTGGCGATACCGGTGTAGAACTCGCGTGCGCCGCCTTTGCCCAGAGGCTCGCTCGGCATCTGAGCGACCGATTGCACGATCAGCAGTGCAATGGGAATGCCGATGCAGAGCCAGCCCCAGTCGAGCTTGCCCGGCACCTGCGTCGCGGGCTCCTGCCGCGCCACGTGCCACCAGCCCAGCGCCACGGCGACGACGGCGGTCGGCACCGCGACCATCAGCAGGGTGTGGAGGTTGGCCTTCATCACCGACGCCGCAGCCACGGCAAGCGGCGAAGGGGCAATGAGAGCGGCCACGGCCAGCAGGGTCAGCGCCATGCCCAGCGCGCGACGCGGTGCGTCCTGGCCGGCCGGCTGCAGGAGGGCGAGCCCGCCCGCCGCCGAGCCGCCGAGTCCCGCCAGCACGCCCGCCACGGCCGAGGTGCCGGTGCCGAGCGGCGTGCGCAGCAGCACCGCGCCCGCCAGCGCGCCGGCCACGACCAGGAGGCCGACCTGTTCCAACGCATTGCTGAAGCCGAGGCCAAAGGCCTTTCCGATCGACTGGAAAGTCATGTCGGCGGCGATGCCATAGACCACCACGGTGGCCATGATGGCCAGGAAGGCGGGCAGGCGGATGCGCTGGACCAGGAGCACGATCAGCGCCACGGCGATCGGCACGAGAAGGGAGGCAAGAAGCATGGGACGAATCTTAGTCGGCTGTTACAGTGCCGTCATGCGCCTCCTCGTCGCTTTGCTGTTGATGCTTGGATTTGCCCTGCCGGCGAGCGCCGACACGCTCGTGCGCATAGAAGGCAAGAACTTCATTGCTGCCGACGGCAGCACCATCCACCTGAAGGGCATCAGCCTCGGCAACTGGCTGATGCCCGAGGGCTACATGTTCAAGTTCGAGGTCGCCAAGGCGCCGCGCCAGATTTTTGGCGCCTTCGACCGCCTTTTGGGACCAGAGCGCGCGGCGTCGTTCTGGCGGCAGTACCGCGACACCTACATCACCCAGGACGATATCAAGTTCATCAAGTCCGTCGGCTTCAACATGGTGCGGGTGCCGCTGCACTATCGTTTGTTCATGACGGCGGACGGCGAGATCTCGGGCGAGGGCTGGGCGCTGCTCGACCGCGTCGTCGGCTGGGCCGCGGCGGCAGGGCTCTATGTGATCCCCGATCTGCATGCGGCGCCCGGCGGCCAGACCGGTATCAACCACGATGACGGGCCGGGCTATCCGTTGATGTTCTACGTGCCGCGCGACCGCGATCTCACGGTCAAGCTATGGCGCGCGGTGGCGCAGCGCTACAGCGGCAATCCGACGATCCTGGGCTACGACATTTTGAACGAGCCGATTGCGCCCTACCACGACGTGGCGACGCTGAATGCGCGGCTGGAACCCTTCTACAAGCGGGCGACGGCGGCGATCCGCGAGGTCGATCCCGGCCGCATCGTGATCCTGGCGGGCGGGCAGTGGAGTTCCAGCTTCGCCATGTTCGGCCCGCCCTTCGCCAGGAACCTCGCCTACACCTATCACTCGTTCTGGGCTTCTACGAAGCGCGACTCGATCCAGCGGCATCTCAACTTCGCCAATCTCTACGACGTGCCGCTATTTCTGGGCGAGACCGGCGAGCTCACCGACGAATGGAACGAGCGCTTCCGCCGCCTGCACGAGACGCACGGCATCGGCTGGTCGTTCTGGACGTTCAAGAATCTCGACACGCAATCGACGATCGTGTCGATCCCGCGGCCCCAAGGCTGGGCCGAGATCGTGGCCTATGCCGATGGCAAGCGAACGGACAAGCCTTCGGGCGAGGTGATTGACCGCGCCGTCGCCGAATATCTCGACGGCATCAAATTCCGCAACGGCACGATCCGTTGGAGCTATCTGGCGTCGCTCGGCCTGAAGAGCGCGCCATAGCGCTCCCTAGATGAACATGTCGCGCTGATTGTAGTTCTTCAGCATCGTCTCGCGCGTCGTCTCGTTCCAGCGGCTCTCGTCCTCGCGTCCCGCCAGCGGCCGATAGACATAGGCGCGCTCCTGCGGAAACCGCTGCCGCCGTGCATCGATGGCGAGCTGGAGGATACGGCAGCGTTCGTCGATGCGCGCCTCGTCGTAGGTCTCGACCGCGCCGGTCAACCGCCGCGTCGTCACGCCCAGCACGCGCTTCCTGGGAAAGAAGCCGGCATTGAGGGTGATGCGCCGGTCGGGCGAGGAGTTGGCGAACGAGCCGTGCAGCAGCTGGCGGTTGGTGACGATCGTGTCGCCGGCCGCGCACAGCATCGGTACGGCGCCCTCGATCCGGTCGGAGCCGCTTTGGGCCACCAGCTTCCTGATGTCGGCCTTGCCGAGCTTGTGGCTGCCGGGCAGCACCCAGACGCCGTTGCCGGCCGTGCTGGCGTAGAGCTGCGTCATGAAGTTGAAGCCGTGGGCGCCCATGTCCCAGTCCGGTGCCGTCCAGTGGGTCGTGCCGTCCTGGTGCCAGGCGACGGAGGGCCCCAGGCCCGCTTCCTTGACGAAGGTCACCTCGTTGTAGGGCACGAAGTCGTCGCCCAGGACCGCCGCCGCCACGCCGAGCAGCCCGGGATGGCCGTACAGGCGCAGCGCCGTGTCCATCAGGTGCAGGTTGCCGTCGAGCAGTTCCACGGTCCAGGCGGGGCCGCCTTCGCCCAGGGTCGGCTGGAGCATCTCGACCGGATGACGTCCGTTGTTCTTGTCCGTGCCACCGACGGGATCGCTCAAGGGCTTGGCCCAGCGATAAGGCGGCTTGATGATCCCATCCGTGCGGTTGCGGTCGGCCTCGGGTGAGGCGGGTGCGCGCGCCAGCACGGAATCGACATCGCCCCGCAGCTCCGCCAGCTCCTCGGGCCCGACCACGCCCTCCAGCACGTAGAAGCCATGGGTCCAATAGGAGTCGAGGATCGATCGATCGAGTTTGCCATCAGCGTCGAACCGGATCGGTCCGCGGTTGCCGAGCGCCCAGGCGCGCGCCTCGCCGGCACGGCTGTAGTCGGCCATCGCGCGTGCGTGGTCGGCGGCGGTAAGCGAAGGGGCGGGGGAAGCAGGCGCGGTGGTTTTGGTCATCGACATCGGAGTTTCTCCGGGAGACGGGACGCCACGACGATACGCCCGCGTTTCCGGTCAGCCAAACGGCGTCCTGCCCGATCCTGGCCGGGCCATCCGCTCTGCAGACATGGGAAATTCCCGACGATGACCGTTCGATGACGATTCCGAGGCGGAGTTTTCATGCTCAACCGGCATCGCGATGCTTATGCTGGCTGGGTTGCTGCCATCCCGTGGCGAACCTTCCGTCGCGAGTCCTCCGATGATTCAATCGACCACGCTTCTTGCCGACGCGCTGTCCGATCATCTTACGCGCAGCTTTTTGCGCGCTTTCGGCAACAGTGCGCCACATCATGCCGACCTGCTGGGCGAGGCGGCCCGCCTCGTCATGGAGCGTCTGTCGCTCAGCGACGCGCTCTATCACACCGCCGAGCATACCGCGCTCGTCACCATGGTGGCACAGGACATCCTGCGTGGCCGCCGCATGCGCGCGGATGTCTCGCCGGACATGTGGCTGCACGTCATCCTCTCGGCCCTTGCCCACGATATCGGCTATGTGCGCGGCGTCTGCCGTGGCGATTCCGCCAACCGCTGCGTGGTCGACAAAACGGGCGGCACCGTCGAGCTACCGCGCGGCGCGTCCGATGCCTGGTTGGCGCCCTGGCATGTCGAGCGCTCCAAGATTGCTGTTCGCGAGCGATTTGCCCGCCATCGACTTGTCGATCCCGAGCGGCTCGCGCGCAACATCGAGCTCACCCGCTTTCCGGTTCCCAACGATGACGACCATGCGGCGACCGATACCGAGGCGGCCTTCGTGCGCGCCGCCGATCTGATCGGCCAGCTCGGCGACCCTCTTTATCCGCGCAAGCTGAATGCGTTGTTCCACGAGTTCGCCGAACTCGGCGTCAATCAGGTGTTGGGCTACGAGAGCCCGGCCGACGTGGCCGACCGCTACCCGGCCTTCTTCTGGTCGAAGGTCGAGCCGTTCCTTGGCGAGGCGGTCCATGCGCTGGGCATGACGGCCGAGGGGCGCCAGTGGCTGGCGAATCTCTACAGCCATGTCTGCGTGATCGAGCACGGATTGCGCAGCATGGGCCCGTCGCCATCGCCGCGGCCCGAGGGCGAGCCCGAAACGCGCATCGCGCTCGTCGTGCGGGAGTTTCCGCGGCGCGCGCATGGCAGCTGAGGGGGCGATATAGCGGCAAGCTCGGCAAGACGCTGCGTGTCGCCCTCGCAAGCCGGAAGTCAGACCGGCGGCCATCCTAGGGCGATCATCCTGGCAACTCGAATCGCACGCCGGCGCGCGCCAGTCCGCCGCCCATTGCCGCCGCCGACCCGTCGGCGCGCCAGCAGGCTGCACCCGTCATGCCGCCGTCGTCGTGGAATTCGATGGCGTTCATGCCGCCGGCCACCGTCGGCATGATCTTGAGTGCGTGGCCGCGCGACTCGAGGCCCTGGCGCACATCGGCGGGAATTCCATGCTCGACTTCCAGCATTGGCCCTTCGGTCCAGACGCGTGGCGCCTCGACCGCCTCCTGCAGTTCCATGCCATGGTCGATCAGGTTGACCAGCGCCTGCAGTGCCGAAGGGAAGATCTTGCGGCCGCCGGGCAGGCCCAGCGCATAGCGCACCTTGCCGTCGCGCACTGCCATCATCGGCGACATCGAGGTGGTGACCCGCTTGCCCGCCTCGATCGACAGCGCATTGCCGCGCCTGGGGTCGAAATTGTTCATGTAGTTGTTGGGGATCATGCCGGTGCCGGGCACGATGAAGCGCGCGCCGAACAGGCTGTTGATGGTCTGCGTGGTGCTGACAACGTTGCCCTTGCCGTCGGCCACGGTGAGATGCGTGGTGTCCGCGCCTTCCGCCGGCTGCAGGCCGGCCTTTTTCAATCCACTCTGCCAGCGTATGGCGCGTGCGAGATCGAGGCCGGCGCGGCGGGAGTCGGCGTAGTTCTTGGCGACGATGCGCTCGACCGGCACTTTCACGAAGTCGGGATCGCCGCTGGCCTCGGCGCGGTCGGCGAAGGCGATTTTCAGTACTTCGGCCAGCAGATGAAACGTGTCCACGGTGCCGAAGCCCAGCTTTGCGATGTCGTAGCCTTCAAGGATGTTCAGCATCTGCGTGATGTGCACGCCCGAGGCGGCTGGCGGCGGCGGGCCTAGAATGTCCCAGCCGCGATAGCGGCCGCGTATCGGCGCACGCTCCGCCACCTTGTAGCCGATGAGATCCGCACGGCTCACGAAGCCGCCGGTCTTCTCCATGCATTCCACCAGCAGGTCGCCGAGCGCCCCGCCATGCAATGCCTTCTCGCCCTGCTGCGAGACCAGAGTCAGCGCCTCGGCATAGTCGCCCTGGACGAGACGCGTGCCAGGTTTCAACGGCATTCCACCTGGAAGAAGGCGCGCCGCCGCAAGCTTGTCCTTTGAGAGATCGGTCGCGGCGTCCTTGATGCAGTCCGCCAGATAGGGCGTGACGGCAAAGCCCCTGAGGGCGTGGCGGATCGCGGGCTGCATCACGTCGGCAAGCGGCATCGTGCCGTAGCGTTCGAGGGCGAGGCACCAGGCGCGCAGCGAGCCAGGTGCTGCCACCGACTTCGGACCGACCAGGTTTTCCGCGCCCTCGACGTCGTAGACTTCTGGCGCGGCGCCTGGCACGGGCCGGTACATGTCGGGATGGCCCGACTTCGGCACGGCACTCATGCCGTCCAGGATGCGGTGGCTGCCGTCGGCGAGGCGGATGTGGCAGGTCGTGCCGCCGACCAACCCCACCATCATCGGCTCGACCACGGTCAGGGCGAACTGCATGGCAACGGCGGCATCGATCGCGTTGCCGCCCGCTGCCAGCATCTCCGCACCGGCGGCCGAGGCCAGCGGATGGTTGGACACGGCCATGCCACTCTTGCCGCGCGCCGGCTGCTTCTCGCAGGTGAACTTCGTGCCCGCCCGGTCCCGCCAATTTGTCATCGACTCCCCCTCACCCAACTTCTGCCCCAAATGTTGGGAGAGGAGCATGACCGAAAGATCTCTTCTTTCATATTCCTCTTGCCCTTGAGGGAGAGGTAAGGTGAGGGGGAGGGCCGCAACGTGGATGACGAAAAGTACCTGAAGAAAGCCTTCGACGTGGCCCGACGGGCGCGCGAGGGCGGCCAGCATCCCTTCGGCTGCATTCTGGTCGACGCCGAGGGCGCCGTCCTGATGGAGCAGGGAAACGCGTATCTGCAGGAAGGCCACGACATGACGGCGCATGCCGAGCGCATGATCGCGACGCGCGCGTCGAAGGCGTATCGCCCTCCCTTCCTCGCCGCGTGCACGCTCTACGTATCGGCAGAACCGTGCGCGATGTGCGCCGGCGCGATCTACTGGGCCGGCATCGGACGCGTGGTCTATGGCCAGGCCGAGCACGACCTCAAGACGGCGGCGGGTCTCGATCCCGAGAACCCGACGATGAGTCTGCCGTGCCGGACGGTCTTTGCGGCCGGACAACGGCAGGTGGAGGTCGTCGGCCCCCTGCTGGCCGACGAGGCCGCCGAACTGCAGGCGGATTTCTGGAAGAACCGGGCGTGACGCGGCAGCCGGCCTGACGGCCCATGCTGCGCCCGACAGGATTTGTTCGAAGGGGGCGTGATGGTGCCGTCCGGTCTAGCCGATATCGTCCGCGGCCTGCGCTCCCGGCGTGTCGAAGAAGAATTGGCCGCGCGCCAGAACCCCTTCCTCGTCGAGGCCCTGCGCAAGGAGAAGCTCGGGGGACAACGCATCGCGGCCTGGGCGCGAACGGTCGCGCTCGTGGCGAGCGGCATCCTGATCACGTTCCAGAACCCGACCTGGAGCGTTCTCTACTTCCACATACTTCTGCTGTTCTTCATCGCCCTGGGCTGGGCGCAGCTGCGTTATGCCCGGGTCGGCCATTCCCGCGTCGAGCTTGCGCTGATCCTGGCCGACCTCGTGCTGTTGGCGTTCGCACTTACCGTCCCCAATCCCTTCGCGCCGGAAGATTTTCCCACGGCGATGATCTATCGCTTCGAGACCTTTCCCTACTTCTTCATCATCCTGGCGCTGGCGACGCTTGCCTATTCCTGGCGGACCGTCCTGACCATGGGCGTAGCCTTCGTGGCGATCTGGTTCCTGTCGGTGCTCGGCGTCGCCCTGTTCGGCGCGACCGACCCGGAACTCGGCCGCAACGTCGCCGCCGCGTTCGCCGAAGTCCCCGGCATGCGCGACATCGTCGATCCAAACTCCGTGGTCTGGTCGATCCGCGCCCAGGAGATGGTCATCTTCTTCCTCGTTTCGGCGATCCTCGCGCTGCGGGGGCAGCGGTCGAACGCGCTCCTGATCCGACAGGCCATTATCGCGGCGGAACGTGCCAACCTCTCGCGCTACTTTCCGCCCTCGCTCGTGGACGAGCTGGCATCCGCCAGCAGCGACGTCGGCGCGGTGCGGTCGCAGGAAGTTGCGGTGCTGTTCGCCGACATCGTGGGTTTCACCCAGCTCGCCGAGCGCGAGAGGCCCGAGACGGTGATTCAGCTCCTCAGGAGCTGTCATGCCGTCATCGAGCAGGCGATCTTCTCGAACGGCGGCACTCTCGACAAGTATCTGGGTGACGGCGTGATGGCGACCTTCGGCACGCCCAGGGTCTCGCCCGCTGACTGCGCCAACGCGCTCGCCGCCGCCAGGGACATCGTCGATGGCGTCGCAATCGGCAATGCCGCGCTGGCGACGTCCGGCCTGCCGCAATTGCGCATCTCCGTCGGCGTTCATTTCGGGCCGGCCATTCTCGGCAACATCGGCTCGGAGCGGCGACTTGAATTTGCGACGCTCGGCGACACCGTGAACGTGGCGAGCCGGCTGGAGGCGGCGACGCGCGGCCTCGGATGCCAGATCGTCGCCAGCGACGCGGTGGTGTCGCGCGGCGATGGTGGCGCAAGAGGCGGTTTCCGGCGTGTCCCGGCGCTCAGCTTGCGCGGGCGGGCGGCCCCGATCGACGTCTGGGTGTCGTAGCGACGCCCGCGCCCTCCGTCTTATTTCTTCTTCGTGAAGTCGGCGTAGCGCGCCTTGGCCTCGTCGTTGGGCGGATAGAGGCCGGGCAGCGGCACGCCGCGCTCGACTTCCGACATGATCCAGCCTTCGAGCCGCTCCTGCTCCTGGCCTTCCTTGGCGACCGCCTCGACCAGGTCCTTCGGGATCAGCACCGCGCCATCATCGTCGACCACGATCACGTCGTCGGGGAATACTGCCACGCCGCCGCAGCCGATCGGCTCCTGCCAGCTCACGAAGGTGAGCCCGGCGACCGAAGGCGGCGCCGCGGCGCCCTGGCACCACACTGGAAGCCCGGTGGCGAGCACGCCCGCCATGTCGCGCATCGCGCCGTCGGTGACCAGGCCCGCCACCTTCTTCTTGGCCATGCGCGCGCACAATATGTCGCCGAAGATACCGGCATCGGTGACGCCCATCGAATCGGCCACCACGATCGCACCCTCGGGCATCGCCTCGATGGCGGCGCGCGTCGAGATCGGCGAGCCCCAGCTTGCCGGCGTCGCGAGATCTTCCCGCGCCGGCACGAACCGCAAGGTGAAGGCGCGCCCGACCAGCCGGCCCTGGCCGGCCTTGATCGGCCGAGTGCCGCGCAGCCAGACGTTGCGCAGGCCCTTCTTCAGCAGGATCGTGGTGATGCTGGCCGTCGTCACCTTGGACAGGACGTCCTTGATGTCGTTCGAAAGAGGGGTCGCAGGCGTGGTCTGCACGGTATCTCCGTTTCTGGAAGAGTGTCGGAACAAACTAGGGCTGGGTCTTGTCCCCAAGCCAGGCGCGCGCCTCGGCCTCGGTCTTGAACAGCGCGGCGGGCCGTTTCGACGGCGAGACGTTGACGAAGCGCCGGAAGGCCACCTCGACCTTGCCGCTCAGCCCGACGACGGCGAGCGGCCCGCTTGCCATCGTGGCGGTGTAGGCGCTGAGCCGCGCGCCCATCGTCATCACGTCGTCGTCGCTGTAGACCGGATCGGCGAGCGTCGCGTCGAACAGCTTGGCGTAGGACAGCACGTCGGCGACGACCAGGGCGTCGAAATGGTCCTCCATCTCCTTCAACGTGACCGGCCCCTCGGCCACGATGTGGATGAGCTTCTCGGGGTGAAGGATTTCCCAGCGCAGCGGCATGATCTTCTCCTAGCGGATCACGAAACGCACGATCCCATCCACGACTTCCGCGTCGGCGCCCATGAAGCCGTGCGCCGAGTTGGGGCCGCAGGGATCGCGCCCGCCGCCGGCGCCGCCGATCCACTGCAGCGTCGCTCGGCCGGCCGTCCAGGCGACGAAGGGCTCGACTGCCGCGACCGGCGTGAGGTCGCAGCCGTCCTTGCGGTTGGCCATCACCAGGGTCGGCGGCAGCACCGTCGGTGTCTTGAGCTGCTCCTGTGCCGGCTGCTTGCCGGGCGCCATTAGCGAGCCCGAGATCAGCACCAGCATGTCGGGCCTGGCGCCGCGGCCGACGCCGGTGGCGGCGAAGAATACTCCGGCGCTCATGCCGATCAGCGCCACCGGCTCCTTCACCTTGCGCATGTACTCGATCGCCTGGCCGAGCCGCGTGCCGTGCGGCACGGTGAGCGTGGCGATGCCGCGGGCATTCAGTGCGGCGCGGTTGCGCAGCAGCGGATCGGCGGGATCGATACCGCCCTTGCCGGGTATCAGCACGGCGCTCGCCCGGGCGCCCGGCGGCACATGCAGAAAGGCCTCCTTGTCGCCGATCGTGACGCTCTGCTGCGTCTGCGCGAAAAGAGCGGCGGGAAGGGCGAACAACGCCAGGGCGGCGGCAAGAAGCAGTCCGTGCATCCCGCCAGACTACTTCCTCCCTGCGTTCCTGCAAGGTCGGCCGAACATCAGCGCCAGCCCATTGCAAACTTTCAGGCCATCGGGGAGGCTGCGGCGTGATCCGGCCTCTTCTTCTCGTGCTTGCCTTCTTCATGGCCGCCGGTGCCGTGCCGGCCCTGGCGCAGTCCTTGGAGATTACGGACCGCGGGGCGACGAAGACGCTTACGGCGGCGCAATTGCTGGCCGACAAGCACGCGCGCTCCCTCGAAATCGCCGACCCCGTCTACAAGCGCACCATGACCTACCGCGCGATCTCCATGGCCGACCTGCTGCGCGATCTCGAGGTGGGAAGCGACGACTATGTGCAGGCGCGCGCGGTCGACAATTTCTCGGTCTCGATTCCCGCGGCGCTGCTGAAAGCGGACGCTTTCCTTGCGATCGAGACGACCGCCGCGCCGTGGCCGAAGTTGCCGGGCGGCAGCAACACGACCGCCGGGCCGTTCTACATCGTCTGGCAGCGTCGCCCCGGGATAGAGATCAGCAGCGAGTACTGGACCTATCACCTGGCCGCGCTCGCCGTCACCGACAGCCCCGCGAAGCGATGGCCGGGGCTCGCCGTGGGCGCCGAGGTTCCCGCCACCGATCCCGTTCATCGCGGCCTCGACCGCTTCGTGGCGGTCTGCATGGCCTGCCACCGTTTCGCCGGGGCGGGCGAGGGCACGCAGGGTCCCGATCTCGCACGGCCGATGAACCCGGTCGACTATTTCCAGCCCGAGGCGCTCAGGAAATTCCTGCGCGATCCGAAGTCGGTGCGCGACTGGCCGGAGCAGAAGATGCCGGCCTTCGGCGAGGAAATGCTTTCCGCTGCCGACATCGACGCCATCGTGGCCTGGCTCGCCTACAAGGCCGCCAAGCGCTGAGACGTGTGCGTCAGCCGGGAATCTCCGGCTGCGCGAGCTGGGCCAGCAGCGTGAGCGATTCCTGCCAGCCGAGAGTGCAGGCCTCGGGCGGGATGACCGCGGGAATGCCCTCCTGCACGATGTTGATTTCGGTGCCGACCAAGACTTTCTTCAGCGTGATCGTGGTCGTCATCTCGCCGGGCAGGTTGGGATCGTCAAAGGTTGCCGTGTAGCGCAGCCGCTCGTTCGGCACGAGCTCGAGATAAGTGCCGCCGAAGGCATGGCTCTTGTTGGCGGAAAAATTGGTGAACGACATGCGATAGCTGCCGCCGACCTTGGCTTCCATCTTGTAGACGTGGCCGGTGAAGCCGTGCGGCGGCAGCCACTTCGACATCGCGTCGGCATCGAGGAAGGCGCGGTAGATGCGCTCGGCCGGCGCGGTGAGGACGCGGTGGAAGCGGACGGTTCCGGTGGCCATGATCATGTTCCTTTTGATTTGAGAGCGGGTTTGTCGTCGTATTCGTCGTGGCGTTGCCACCAATCGTAGGGAGGCGTCTGCGGCCATCCCTTGGGCGAATCCTCCCAGGTCTCCTGGCGCCCGAACGGCACCAGGTCGAGGTAGCTCCAGGCGGTGCCGAGCATCTCGTCGCCCCGTCCGCTGGTGGCGTAGGTGCGATAGACGCTGTCGCCATCCCCATCGACACCGCGCAGGAAAACGCTCACGGCGGATTTCTCGTCCTCGCCGACCGTCGCGCCAAAATCGGCGTTGAAGTCGCTGCCGAAGGACGAGAACCACGGCACCGTCCAGCCCATGCGCTTCTTGTAGGCTGCCAGCTTCTCCAGCGGCGCCCGCGACACCAGCACCAGCGAAACGTCGCGCGCATGCAGATGGGAAAGATGGCCGATGTCGTCGACGCTCATCGAGCAGCCGACGCAGCCCTGCTTCCATGTCGGGCCGAACATCACATGATAGACGATGAGCTGGCGGCGGCCGTCGAACAGGTCGACCAGCCAGGCTGGACCGTTCTCGCCCTCGAAGCGGTAGTCCTTCTCGATCTTCACCATCGGCAGGCGGCGGCGTTCCGATGCCAGCGCGTCGCGCGCCCTGGTCGCGGCCTTCTCCTTCGCGCGATGCGCGTCGAGCGCAATCTGCCATTCGGCCTGCGAGACCACTGGCGGCAGCGGATTCGTGGTCATTGGACTGGCTCCTTTCCCAGCAGGCTTTCGAGGTAAAGGCGGAGGTGCGCCAGGTTCCCGCGCGCAACCGCCGCGTCCTGCTTGGCTTTGGCGAAGATGAACGAGCCCTGCAGCACGGCCTGGATGAAGTAGCCGACACTCTCGGCGGTCCAGGTGGCGTCGGGCGCGTAGAGGAGACGCGCCGCCTCGATATCGCGCGTGAGGCCGGCCACGTGGGAGGACATGCCGCGGTCGCAGGCCGCGCGGACCTCGGGATGCGTGGCGTAGGTCTCCTGCACCAGCGTGCCCATCAGGCAGGTGAACTGCGCCACCTCGCGGTCGAGCAGGTCGCGGCGGAAATCGAGATAGCCGAACAGGCGGGCGCGTGGATCGGCGGCGGCGGCGTAAGGCGCGGTGGCGAAGATTTCGTCGGTCCAGCTGCCCCAGTGTGCCACCGCTGCCAGCACCATCTCTTCCTTGCTTTTGAAATGGTGGAAGAAGCTACCCTTGGTGACGCCCGCCGCGGCGCAGAGATCGTCGACCGTCGTGGCGGCATAGCCCTTGGTGCGCACGACGTCGGCTGCCGCTTCGAGGATTTTCAGACGCGATGGAGGAAGGGTCGTCGGGTTCATGATCAACCAAACCAACTAGTCGGTATTGTTGTCAACAGCCCATGAAACCGGCTGTTTCGGGCTCACCCGCGGATCTCGCCCGGCGCGAAGCAATAGATGAACTGTTCCTTTTCGCAGAGATGCGAGCGGCCATCGCCGGCGTGGTTGGGCGGCAGGACGCGGTCCTGCGGGACCTGCAGCCACATCGCGCCGTTCCACGCCCGCCAGTGGCCCTCGTCATCGACGAAGGCGCGCGTCGGCCGGCAATCGGAATCGTCGCAGCATGAGGTGTTGGGATTGAGCGGCGGAGTCCAGAGCTTGTAGATGTCGTGCATCTGGGCGTGACCGTCGCCGTGCCGCCCGCTGTAATCAGCGGGCCGCCCGCTGTCGTCAGCGGTGAATTGGCTGAACGCTGTCGGCGCGAACGCGAACACCCAGAAAGCAACGAGGGCAGTAATGCCCGCTATCCGACCGTTCATTGCGAGACCTCTGCGAGGGGGCGGCTCGCGAAGTCAACGGTGTCGGCGTGCAGGAGTTCCGTCGCCCGGCTTTCCTCAGGCGACCAGGGTCCGCCCCGGGTTCTTGCCCAGCCTCATGTCCAGATGGATCGCGCGCGGCGACTTGTAGAAGCGCGCCACGAGGTAGCGGCCGGCGAGGTAGGCGGCCAGGAAGACGGCCGAGGCGCCCAGCACGCCGAACCGGCCCGACTCGCGCACCATCATCTGCGAGGTCACCATCCGCGCCAGCGTGAGCAGCAGCAGCAGCGTCGCCGCGCCAGTGCCATCCCAGGCGCGGGCCACGCGCACCAGGCCTTGCCCGTAATCCCGGTTCACCTTCAGCAACAGGCCCGCGACCGCGCCAACCGGAAGGCCGACGATGATGGCCGCGACCCACAGCTCATAGCGCTTGCCCGGCGACACGATCAGCAGAATCGCCGCCACGACGATCGCCAGCGCCGGCGTCACCGCCCAGGTAAGGCGCGTGGTGGCTCTTTCGTTGATTTCGTGGCGGATCGACCACAAGGCGAAGGCCGCCAGCAACGCCGCGGCAAGTTGGAAGAGGAAAACGATCATGGCGCCCTATTATAACCAAAGCGTGTCGTCGCTGCTACCTCAGGGTGTGCCGGCCCCCGTGCGACCCGCCCCCGTGCGACCTATGGGCGAGGCGACCAGCCATAGGCCCTGGCGCAGGCGCCGCCCATCAGCATCGCGCGTTCGCTGTCGCCGAGCCGCTTGGTCTCGAGGAACGGTTTCACCGCCTGCTCGTAGTCGACGACGGCGAAGGCGCGCGTCCAGTCCGTGCCCCACAGGCAGCGCTCGAACCCCCAGGCGTCGAACACGCGCTGCAGCGGGTCCCAGATGTCGGGAAACGGATAAGGCTCGCGCGACAGCGTGCAGGCGCCGCTCACCTTGATCACCGCGTTCGGGCGCTTCGCGAGCTCCAGCACTTTCGGGAGATCGGCCCATGGCTGAGGCGGCGCCGGCGGCACGCGCGGCTGCAGGATCGCGAGGTGATCGACGATGAAGCGTGTCTCGGGGTAGCGATCGATCAGCGCGGTGCCTGCGTCCACATTGTCCCAGCACAGGACATTGACCGGAAAGTCGTGGTGGACGGCGGCGCGCGCGATGCGGCCGAGGCCGGGATGGTCCGGCCCGCGCCCGTTTTCCTTCGTCAGCATGATGCGGATGCCGACCGCGCCCGGCACCTTCTTCCATTCGGCGATCACGTCGGCCACCGCGGGGTCGTCCGGATCGATCGGCTTGACGATGGCCATGCGCGTCGGATGCGCCTTCGCCACCTCCATCGCGTAGCTGGCGTCGTAGCGGTATTGCGAGAAGGCGGAGATGAAGATTGCGCCATCGACGCCGACCTCGTCCATGGCCGCCACCATCTCGTCGCCGGTCACATGCGGCGGCCAGTTCGGCACCGTGGCCCAGGGCCGCTTCGGCGTGTTGGCCTCGTAGGCGTGGACCTGGCTGTCGATGATGGTCATTCGGGAACCTCCTCTGCGTCATGCGCACTTCCCGCGGCCTTCGGCGTGTGGAAAGCTCCCGATCCTACTCAAAAGGACAGCCCATGCACGACATCGTCATCCGGGGCGGCACCATCGTCGACGGCACGGGCGCGCCTGCGTTCACGGGCGACGTCGCCATCGACGGCGACAGGATCGTCCAGGCGGGCGGCAAGGCCGGACCGGGCAAGCGCGAGGTCAAGGCCGAGGGCCGGCTGGTGACGCCGGGCTGGGTCGACGTCCACACCCACTATGACGGCCAGGCCACCTGGGATCCCGTCCTGGCGCCGTCGTCCTGGCATGGCGCCACCACCATCGTGTTCGGCAACTGCGGCGTGGGCTTCGCGCCCGTCCGCCAGCAGCACCAGCAGGCGCTGATCGAAATGATGGAAGGGGTCGAGGACATCCCGGGCATCGTGCTGACCGAAGGCCTCAAATGGGATTGGGAGAGCTTCCCCGAATATCTCGACGCGCTCGCGAAGCTGCCGCGCACCATCGACATCGCGGCCCAGATCGCCCATCACCCGTTGCGCGTCTATGCCATGGGCGAGCGCGCCATCGCCCGAGAGGCGGCGTCAGCCGACGACATCGAGACCATGGCCCGCCTCACCGAGGAGGCGCTCAAGGCCGGCGCCGTCGGCTTCACCACCAGCCGCAGCGACCAGCACAAGACGCTGGCCGGCGAGCTGGTGCCCGGACGCTATGCCGAGCATGAGGAACTGATCGCCATCGGCCGCGCGATGGGCCGTGCCGGCCGCGGCACCTTCGGCATGCTGTCGGACTTCGAGGACGAGGCGTCCGAGTTCCGCTGGATACGCCAGGTGGCCAGGGACAGCGGCCGGCCCGTCTGGTTCCTGCTGACCGATCGCAGCTACGATCCCGAGCGCTGGCGCCGCCTGATGGACGGCGTGAGCGCCGCCCGCGCCGACAACCTGTCGGTCTATGCCCAGGTCGCGGGACGCCCGGTCGGGCTGACCCTCGGCCTCGGCACCTCGCTCAATCCCTTCGCGCTGCGCGAGGCCTTTGCAGCACTCGCCAAACTGCCGCCCGCCGACATGCTCGCCCGCCTGCGCGATCCCACGACGCGCCGCCTCGTGCTGTCGCAGGAAGCCTCGCCCCGCCTGCTGGACGTGCTGCCGCCGCTCAACCGCCAGATCGCGACGCGCTGGGACCGCATGTACCTGCTGGGCGATCGGCCGGACTACGAGCCGCCGCCCGAGCGCAGCATCGCCGCCATGGCGAAGCGCGAACGCGTCGACCCGGCCGAGTATTGCTACGACTATCTGGTCGGCGGCGACGGCAGCCGCATGGTCTACTTCCCGGTCACCAACTATGTGCATGGCGACCTGGAAGTGGTGCGCGAACTGATCGAGCACCCGCACACCATTCTCGGCCTGTCGGACGGCGGCGCGCATTGCGGCGTGATCTGCGATGCCTCGCTCAACACTTCCATGCTGAGCCACTGGGTGCGCGATCGCACGCGCGGCCCCCGCATGCCGCTGGAACGCACGATCCAGCGCATGACCGGCGAGACCGCGGATTTCTACGGCTTCAGGGACCGCGGCCGGCTGCAGCCGGGCAAGAAGGCCGATGTGAACGTGATCGACTTCGACGGCCTCACGCTGCACAGCCCGAAGATGATCTTCGACCTGCCGGCCGGCGGCCGCCGCCTGGTGCAGAGCGTCGACGGCTACGACATGACGATCTGCTCCGGCACGCCGATCTTCGAGAAGGGCCAGGAAACCGGCGCCCGCCCCGGCAAGCTGGTGCGGTCGACCGCCTGATTTCATGATCTTTTGGACCGCGCGCGTCCCGCTCGATCATGCTCATGAGCGAGCGGGACGCTCGCGGTCCTCATGAGTTCGTTATGCCTTCACCGGCCCCGGCAGATCCAGTCCCACGCCGGTCAGGTGCCCGAACGAGGCGTGGAGTCGCTCGATAATCTGAAGCGGAAGCGCGGGCCGCAGGATCGACTCCACGTTGGCCCGCACATGCTCCTTGCTGCCGGTCCCGAACAGGACGACATCGGCGCCCCGCTCGTGGCGCGCGTAGCGATAGGCCGCATCGGTGATGCTCTCCGCCCCGCCCTCGGCCACCAGGAACCCCAGCGGATCGCCGTCGGCGAGGATCGAAGGATCGAGCAACCCTTGCTCGACCAGCTTCGCGAACACGTCACGGCGATAGGCGTCGTTGCTGAAAATGTTGCGCACCACGAACATCAGCAGCGTCCCGATGCCCCGACGTTGCGTCGTCGGAAAGATCCCGCGCCGCGCGCCCTGGTTTACCAGACTGTAGGCCAGCATGATGACTTCCCATGGGCCTTCAGGGGGCGCTTCCCCGATCGCCTGCGCCAGCATCTTCTGTTCCGGATCGCGTGGCCCCGTCTCGGTGATGCCCACATGGCGCACCTTGCCCTGCGCTTTGAGCTTCAGCAGCGCCGGCGCCAGCACGTCGCGATGATGCGCGTAGGCGGCAGGCCCGACGGCGTGGAAATGGAAGACGTCGACATGATCGAGGCCCAGCCGCTTCAACGACGCCTCCACCTTACGCGTCACCGTCTCCGCGGTGTCGCCCTCCTTGAAGAGCGCCTTGGTCGAGATCACCAGCCTGTCGCGGTCATGGAAGCGTGCGGCGGCGCCCACGATCTCCTCGGTGCCATAGGCCTGGGCGGTGTCGAGGAAATTGACACCGAGATCCACCGCCGTCCGCACGACCGCTACGCACTCGTCAAAGCTCGCGCCACGGCCGAGACCGAGCCGACTGTTGCCGCCGCAGCCGAGCCCCGCGACGCTGACGCTGAGGCCGGTGTTTCCGAGGGGGCGATAGTCCATCATGTATCCTCTGGCGGAATGACTCCCGCGCTATGATCGCGTAAACACTAGCAGCTTCTAGGGCAGGACCGACATTTGTCTGATCAAGAAGACATCTCTCTTGACTGGGCCGAAACGCAGCCAGGCTACGCGCATGGCCTTCCACCCTTCATTCGCGGCACAAAGCACAAATTGCTATCTCGAGGTGGGGCTCCCATTTGGGCGAAGCCTCGAGCCAAGCTCAACGACGCCGATATCTATTTTCTCGAGAATTTACATGCGCGCTATGGTTCCGAGCCATTCAAGCGGGGCGATCTTGATGCCGGTCGGATAAATCGGCTTCTTGGACGCGAGATGGTCTTTGCCACCGACAACGATGACCCCCTGTCGCCCGAGACGATGCTTTGTATCCAAGTATCGCCAAGGGATGCTTCTACAGATTCCAGAGAGGGACGCCGGTATCGGTACGGAACGAAGCCCACATGGGAGATTGTACTCGACGCTGTTCGCTCGTTTGGCAGGCCGGTGTCCGCTACTGAAGTCAGCAACCGCATTGCTGCTGATATTCCGGACTTTGCGCGGACAAATGTGGGGCCGGATCTTTCTGTGCTCTCGGTGAACTGCCCTTCCCGCGGACATTATTCAATGAACCGCACACCTCGCAAAACGAACTCTGGAAACCCCTATGACCAATTGATCAGGACCGGGAGCGGGAGAAGCGTTCTCTTTTCCATCTACGATCCAAATTTCCACGGCATCTGGGAGCTGGTTGACGTGGGCGGCAAGGTACTTGGCGTCAGGTTCGTAAACACCGCAGATAGCGCAGAGTTAGATATCGCGCGCGAAGCCGCTGTTGCGAATGAACTGTTCGCCCCTGGTATGGATGCAAGGAATCGCATCATGGCCGCGATCGTGCAGCGAGAGGGTCAACCGGCCTTTCGCCAGGCACTTTTGAGAGCCTATCGAGGTGCCTGCGCGATCTCGGGTTGCCGCCTTGAAGCCCTTCTCGAGGCAGCGCACATCGTCCCCTATCTGGGCTCGCATACGAATATCGTAGAGAATGGATTGTTGCTGCGCGCGGATCTTCACAAGCTCTTCGATCTGCACCTGTTCTGCATCGATCCCGACACCCGAACCGTTCAGTTGAGCGATGAGCTTAGAGACTCCGAATACGCATGCTTCGACAATGTTCGACTACGTGATCCTTTGGGGTCTCAAACGGCTCCGCTGACTGAAGCACTCAAGCATCACCACGAGCGCTGCGGCTGGGTGAACGCTGGACTCGACAGAGCGCTGCCGGAAGAAGGTCACTCTTGAGCCGTGAAGTGCCGGGACTTGGGCCGCGGACCAGTTGGTCTGTCTGGGCCGGTTGCTCTGCGGCAATGGCGGGCACGCCGCAGAGAGCCTTGCCCGTCGAAACCGGGCTGGCAAACAGGGGTAAGATCTGCCTCACCTCCTCGTCCCGGCGCTTCGCCCGCGTTCCGCCAAGCCGATGAACCGGGCCTTGATCTCGGCGAACAGGCCGGGCGGCAGAAAGCCGTAGGCGAAGGCGCCCGGCCTGCCGGGAAGCGGCGAGAGACCGGCGCTCGGCCATTCGTCGACATTGTGTTCCGAAACGATCACCCAGCTCGGCGCATCGTCGAGGCCGAGCGCCTGTCGCACGCGTTGCGGAATTTCCATGTCGACCGTATCGCCCGCCGGCGCGGTGTGGGTGATCGGCAGCAGCACGACGAAACGCGGCCGGGTCGCGACGTCGCTCGCGGCGACGAGGCAGGCCGGGCGATCCTTGCCCTGATCGCGGCCCGCTGCAGCCTCGTGGGTCCAGAGATAATCATAGCGGACGACCAGACCCGGCGCCGGGTCGGGCAGGGCCATGGCCTGCCGCTCACTTCAGCAGGTCGTCGAGGGCGGCGTGCCGGGGGTCCATCTCCGCCCGCCGCACCGCGTCGAGGACGACCGGCGCCGCGTCCGCCGTTTGCGCCGTCCGTCGCGCCGCGGCCATCAGCCAGTCGTAGTGATCGGCCGACATCAGCACCCATTGCCGCCGGCCGTGGCGGGTGATCTCCACCGGCTCGCGCTGCGCCTGGTGCTGGAACTCGCCGAACTTGCGCTGGAATTCCTGGGAGGTTGTCTGGCTCATGATGGCCTCCGGTCGTTCGTGATATACATGTAAAACATATTATACGTAGTATGTGAAGAATAGCCAGCCCGAGATAGTTTGACAAGATCAGCAGGAAACGATAGGCATTTTCCTGTAGATTGGCCGAAGTGCATGGACGCTCCGGGCGGTCTTCCAAACCAACATGAGGCGACCGCGCCACCGGACCTCCCTCCGGCGTGCCTCCCCGATCCTTTAGGGATCGAATACGCCTCGGCATGGTCCTGACCATGCCCTCGACAACGAAGTACGAGACTCAAACAGCAAACGAATGCCGACGGCGAACGTCGGCCCCGAGGACCGGCGTGCAACGGGATTCCGGACAGGTTTCCGGACAGAACGCGTTACATTCGGGTGTCTTCAAACAATGCAGGAAAGCCGTGCAACCGCGGCATCGAACGGCCTCGCGGCCGTGAAAAAGCCAATGGGGAATGGCGAAGGACTTAGGCAGGGAGTTTGCCCGCGTCCCTAGCCGCGGCTCACCCAGTTTCCATCCACCACCACAGGCCGCCTCCGGGCGGCCTTTTTCATTTCTGGAGACCCGTATGAACGAGCCGCAATCCACCGAGGACACCGAACGCCTGCCCGATCGACCCACCGCGACCTCGCACGAACTCAGATTGTTGCCCGATCGCGGCGACTTCGTTGGCGAACTGGTGCCGCTGCCGGATCGGGGGGATACGGTTTACGAACTGGTGCCGATGCCGCATCCGGCGGGTCCCCCCGGCCTTGCCGACGACGAGATCGAGCCGCCCATCGAGCGGCACGATCCCTTCGCCTGGATGCGCAACGCGCCCTGGATGGACCGCCGGCTGAGCGCGTCGGGGCGGGCGGCTTACCTGCTGCGGCGCGACCTCGAGGCCTTTCCCGTCATCGAAGGCCGCGATCCCAACCATGCCGACCTCGACGCCATCGTGCAGCGCACGGTCGATTACATCGTGCCGATCATTCGCCGCGAGCAGGCGACTGACATGGTCTACGAGGAGCTCGAAAAGCGCCGCGCCGACCGGATCGCGGCGACCGACAGTGGCGAAGCCGACCCGAACGTCCATCGAGTCGGTGGTCTGGGCAGAGTGCCCCGCCTCGACCCACGCATGCCACCGCCTCCGGTTCCGCTGCCGCGCCCGGAGGGCTCGCCCTTCACCCCGGTGCCTCACGGGTCGACAAGTCCGCCGCCGTTTCCGGCGCCCGAACCGGCAAAGCCAAAAATTCTCTCGACGCCGAAGGCGCCTTTGCTGCCGCAGTTCTGGGACGTCGTTCCGCCCGACCTGCGCGATCTCGTCCGACCGATCCCGGGTGGCCAGGTCATCGTCGAAGCCGGCGAGCCGTTCATCCTGCCCGGCGCGCCGATCCCGGATCCATCGACGCAGGCGCTGATCCATTGGTACGGGCAGCTCGTCGGGACGGCCGGCTCGCAGGGACGCGGCGTGACGGCCATCGTCGAGCGCGACGACATCGTCCGCGCAGATCCGAGGTACGGATTGCTGGAAGGCCTCGCCAAACAGGCCATGGAGAGCGTCGGGCCGGGCCGCGGTCGCGTGCACGGAACGCACGTGCACGCTGCGTTTGCCAAGCTCGTCAAGGATGCGGTCGAGCAGGGCAAGCTCTCGAACGCGAGGACGGAAGTCTCCTATATGGAAGACGGGCCAGCCAGCCGGTATGGCCAAGCCGGCTCGCTGAGGGTCGATGTCATCTGGGAGGACAAGGATAGCAAGACCCTGAAGATCTACGAACTCAAGACCGGCGCTGCGAGACTCACGGAGCGACGTGTCGATCGCACGCTCGACCGCAAATACATGGAAAAGGCGTGGAAGTCGGTGACGGTCATGGAGCTCAATCCGTGGCGGCACCTACTCGAGTGATGCAACCAAGGATAGGTGGCGGACGCCCGTCTTCGCATTATTGTCGGCGGACCATCTGGAGATCCGGTCTTGGCGACAGCCGTGCAACTGAAGCAGATCACCCGCCCCTTGCTTGAGCTCGATCCCAGGTTCGTGCTCGTGAAGCGCTGGCTGGTGATCAGGCCCGTCGGACACTGGTTGCATGGCTATCATCTGGATCGCCGAACGGCGAAAGGCGTGTTCGTCGTCGAGGCATCCGTCATTCCCCTGTACAGCAAGGGGTGGATAAGACCTCTATGGGACATTCTTCCGCCACGTTCCGCCGGTGGTACCGGAACGTGGGAGGCGACGATGCCTCATGTCGATCGACGCCTGATCGAGATCATGGCGGGAAGCGCGTCGGATGCCGTGACTCAGGTCGATTCGCCGGACAAGTTCCTCACTCGGCTTGGGAGGCAGGGAAGAGAGGAGAAGGTCAATACATTGGCTCTGGCCGGTCGGCTGAGCCACGCGATCCGTCTCGCCGAAAGGTTGATCGTCCGCTACCGGGATCCACCGGGCGGATATGCTCCCTACGTCAAAGACATCCGTCGTCTGCAGCGCTTGATCGCCGTGTTCAGGGCTGGCCAGACGCGTACCAATCGCCTGCTACGCACCTTCGAATGGATCAACGTCCGGCAGCGCGGCATCGATCGGTGGTGGACGTGGACGCCGGTCGCGACGTGATCGGCGCCTGAGCTTAATGCTTCGCCGCCGCGTAATGATCGGCGAGCCCGTTCAGCGCCGCCGCCCCGTCGCCCTTGAACGTCGGCCCGTGCATCAGCGCGATGGTCGTGGGCGCGAGCGACGCCAGCCGCCGCAGCGTCGGCTCGGCCATCGGAGTCGGCGGCATGAAGGGCAGCCGGTCGCTGACGGCAATCGCAGGCGCCACGATGTCGCTCCTGGTCGTGGCGTCGGCGGGCCCCACCTGGGTGAAGAGGTCGCTGCTGAACAGCGTGCCGGTCGTCTCCTCGTAAATGAGGCCGGCGTCCCAATTGTGCGGCACATGCGGCGTGTCGAGCCAGCGCACGCGCTTGCCGCCCAGCTCAAGCACCTCGTCGTTCTTGAGCGCGCGCGGCGGGCGGTCGGCCATGTCGGTGAGCCAGATGTTGCAGCCGAGCAACCCGTGCGCCGGCGTGGCGTTGGGCGCGGCGGCGAGCCACTCGTTCAGCGCGCCGCTCTCGTCGCCCTCGACATGGCTGCACGTCGTCCAGCGGAGTTTTTCCAGCGGGATCACGCGCTTCACCGCCTCGGACACCAGCGGGAACAGCGCGCGCTGGCCGTAGTGGAACAGCAGAGGCTCCTCGGCGTCGATCAGGAACTGGTTGAAGGTGAAGCCGGTCGGCCCGACCTGCGGCACGAATGTGGAGAGGCGGTAGATCTTGTCGGCAATCTCGAAGACGTCGGTTTGCATCACTCTTTCCTCTTGCCCGCCTGCATTTGCCGCCGCGCCGCACCGGCCGCCGCCAGCGCCGCGCGGTTGTCGTCGCCCACCCACATGTAACGTTCCCGCCAGCGCGCGTCGGCGTCGCCCTCGGCCCAGGTCTCGGGCCGCTGCACGGTCGTGCGCGGCTGCCACGCACGCTCCAGCAGTGTCAGCGCACCGCCCACGATGCCGTATTGCATCTTCGCATCCCATGGCTTGCCGCAGGGATTGCCGAGCGGGAAATCGACGAACAGGAAGCGCGGCACGCCGCACTCCTCGACGATGTCGCGGGCCGAACCCACGATCACCGTCGGAATGCCGGCGGCCTCGAGATGTCGTGCGACCAGACTCACGGTCTGGTGGCAGACGGGTCAAAGAGGAACGAGGAGGGCGATGTCGGCGCCGTCCTCGCGCATCCAGGCTTCGACCTGCGGCGCATCCTGCTCCACCGTCAGCCGCTGGCTGTAATCCGTCGGCACGCCGTAGAAACGCGGGGCGAGCGAGCCGAGGTGCCCGGCCGCGACATGCTCGGCCAGGCGCTGGAGCGGCAGGTAGGTTTCCGGATCGTCGGTGTGGGTGGCTTCGCGGTCCCACGATTTCTCGGTGAAGAGGCCGCGGCCCTCGCCGTTGGGCGCGGCGAACAGTTTCGTGGCGCGCGGCGCCGTGCCGGGTGCCTTGTCCGCCGTCGTCACCACGCCGATCCGGCATTGCGACAATGGCTTGTCGAGGCGCGCAAAGGGCACGTGGTCATGGCGCGGCCAGCGATAGGGCCGATCGTAACCGTGCGCCGCGTAATACTCGCGGCTCTTGTCGATGTAGCTGACGGCGCGGCGGTGGCTGATGGTCTCGCTCATGCTTTCCTCGCTACGACCCGGAAGGGTCATGATCTTTTGGACCGCGCACATCCTGCGCGCTCATGTGACTCTCGTGTCCCATCTCAACCACTAGGAGGCCGCGGGCGTAGCTGGCAGCAGCCGGTCGATCGTCCCGATCCACGTCTCGACGGCGGCGTCGAACGACAAGCCGTGCCGCCCGCGCATCAACCCCCAGGCCTCGAAATCGGTCAGGGCTTCGAGGGCGATCAGCAGGCGGGTGCGCTCGGCCTCCGGCAGGGTCGAAAGCTCCGGCCGGTACATCAGCTTCAGCCTCGCCAGAATGGCTTCCCGCACCAGGTGGATGCGGGCCTTCACCGAATCGCCCTCGCCCTCGTGACGCACCAGCACGCGCCACATCGGCAGCCAGTTCTCGCAGATCCGCGCCCGCGTCTCGACCTGGAACCGGAGCCGCGATTGCCGGTCGCCCGCCGCCCGGTCGCCCACGGGCGTCGACAGGCCGAGGCCGATGACATGGTCGATCGCGGCGAGGCCGAGCTTATCCAGGTCGTCAAAACGTTCGAAGATGGAGCGTATGGAGCAGCCGGCCCGCTCGGCGATCTGCCCGCCCGTCGGTACCTGGGGGTTCTCGCGCAACAGGCCGAGATAGGCCTCGATGATGGCCTGCCGGGTCCGCTGGCTCCGCTGGCGTCGACCGTCGATGCGGCCGGGCCGCGAGGGTGGCTCCGTGGAGGGTGTCTCGGTCGCGGCGCCCTGGTCGTTGCCTTGCATGGACCGAGCCTAGCAGAAGACCGGCGCATCGCGAAAAGCGGCGGCGTTTACTGGCGCGACGGCAGCCGTCCGTCCGAGGCGCGGATCTCGCGGACCGCGTCGTGCCACGCCGCCAGCCGCTCCGGCCAGCTTGACGCCGGAGGCCGGGGCGGTCTGGATCGGGCCGGTCGCCATGCCGAGCGGCGGAACGACGACGCTGATCGCCGTCATGACGATGGTGCCCAGCAACGACCCGGCCATCCGGGTCTGCCGGTGACCGCCGCAAGGCCGCTCCCTCGCTACAGCGCACCCTAAGGGCGCGCGCGCTCGCGGCCTTGCTCCTGCCAGCTACACCACCACCGGGGGCACGACCGAAAAACTCTTGAGGCAGCACAGCGTCCGCCACGTCGCATAATTCGTAAGTAATAGAAATGCTAGCACTGCCAGCACCCAAGAATCCTTTGAGACAGTTTGACAAGTTCAGCAAGAAATGATAGGGCATTTCCTGTAGCATGAGACCAGCACGCCCGGCCCGCAAGGTCCGGGCTTTGTCATGCCAGGGCGGGTGCTGACCTGTCCGTTCACAACCACAGAGGCCGCCGCGCCCCACCGGCCACACGCGCGGCACATAACGAAGGGACGCAAAAGCTCCCCGGTACGCCCGCCCCTTCGATTCCGCCGACCGCTGCTATGACAGCACTGCAGGCAACGTCCTGCGCCAACGAACGAGACTCCCGCGAGAGAGACGAAAAAGCCTCCATGGAGTTCGTGTGCCCTGAGACAAGTTGGACAAAAGCGTAACGCTTCGGTGTCCGCACGGAGAAGCCGGAAGGCCTGCTGGTGGTGGCTTTCCGGGCTTAGGCTGCGCCGCTACCGGGAAATCGAATCGATCCAGGCGTCGAGTTCGTCCTGCGTCGCATGGCGCCCGGTCTTCACGTAGTCGCGCCAGGCTCTTGCCGCCTCGTCGCGGAAATCTCGCCGCGCCTTCTCGGGTGTCGGGCGGTCGGGAGACGGCTGGGCGATCATGACGTGAAGACTATTGCGAGGGATGAGAGGGAGCAATGACAGGCGTGAATATTTTGACAGGGTCCGCGATTCGGGCCTGCGTTGAAAAGAATCATTCGGTTCAAGCAGGCCAGCGATTTGCGAATTTCCGGACAGACAGATTCCGGACACTTCGTGTTCGTAAAATCGACGGCGAATGCTCCACTCTGACCCCCTCCGGCCTTCGGCCACCTGGCGGCTATGGCCGATGTGGCCATAGCCGCGACCCGTAAGACGGGGGAGGAGAGACTTGCTTCAGAGGCGCGATTGGAGGTCGCGTGAGCTATAGAACTGGTTTCTATAGCTCACAAAAGCACAGGCCTCGGTCAGATTCTCTGCCAGATCGAGCTGCGCACCTCGCCGAACTCGCGCGCGAGCTTGGTCCAGCTCTCGCCGCCGTCGGTCGAGCGGAACGACTGGCCGAGGTTCGAGCAGACGAAGATCAGCTTCGGGTCGGAGGGGTGCGTGGCCACCGTCCACGGCGTCGAGTTGAGCGTGCCGGGCAGGCCCGCATCCTCGAACGTGGCGCCGTAGTCGCGGCTGCGCAGCAGGCGGCCGGTCGAGCCCGGCGGGCCGTTGCCGTTGGTCAGGAACACCGTCTTGTCGCCGTCGGCGCGCGGCACGATCGTGCGCGTGTATTGCCAGGGCGAGTCGAGTTCCTGGAAGCTAAAAGTCTCGCCATTGTCGCGGCTCACGTTCAGGCCGCGGTTGGTGGTGGCATAGACAAGCTTGCCGCCGTTTTTGATGATTGCGACGCCGTGGATGTCCTCGGAGTTGATGCCCTGGCCCACCTTATTCCAGGTGCGGCCGCGATCGGTCGAGCGGTGCACGCCGTCGATCTCGACGCCGGCCCACAGCGTGTCCTCGTCGATCGGGTCGAACAGGATCTGCGTCACGCGGGGTTTGCCGACGAAGATGCAGGCGTCGGCAAAGGAGCCCCTGGTCGGCGCGAAGGATTTTCCGCCGTCGGTCGAGATGAAGATGTTGGCGGGCTGGGTGCCGACCACGATCGTGTCGGGATCGTCCGGCGCCTGGGCCATCGACCAGATGTCGTAACCGTCGAGCACCGAGGGCAGGTGTGTCCATTTCTGCGCCGTCTCGTTCCAGCGGTAGAGGCCGGAGTCGGTGCCGGCCAGGACTTCGCCCGGGCGCTGCGGGTGCGCGGAGAGCGCCCAGACGCGCGCCTCGAGATAGAGGCCGGATTCGATGTAGGGCCGGATCCAGGTCTCGCCATTGTCGCGGCTGAACCAGACGGACATGCCGGCGGTGCCGACGCAGAGCAGGTTGGACATTGTCTCCTCCCTCAAGGCGACAGGATTTTTATCAGCCGCTCATTGAAGGCCTCGGCGGCCTCGTAGGCAACCCAGTGGCCGGCCCCTGGGATGACGTTCATTTCGAAATCCGGTTTCAGCGCCCGGAAAAGATCGATGCGCTCCTGAATGTGAGGATATGTCGTGGAATCGAACTCGCCCCAGATGCCGGTGAACGGAGTCTTCACCCGCGGCAGGACTTCCGAGAGCTTGTATGCCTGGCCCATCTCGCGGCTCCTGGTCTTGGCGCGCGTGGTGTTCAGGATCTGCATGTGGATCGCCACGCCATCGATCCTGGCCGGGTCGTGGAACATCAGGATTTCGAGGTTTCTCCGCGCTTCGGTCGCCAGCATCTCGGGCGGCATGTCGGCCAGGAGCTTTTGGAGTTTCGGCCCGGGCTTGCGCGTGGCTTTCAGGCCGCCGGCGCCGACGAAGGCGATTTTCCGCAGTTGCTCCGGAAACAGCGTCGCGATGTGGCCGCCCACCATGCCGCCGAAGGAGAAGCCGGTGATGGCAAACTGTTTGTCCTTGGGCAGCAGCTCCTTCATCGCGTGCTCGACGCAATGGGTCACCGACCAGATGTCGCGCACGTCGTCGGGCGGGTCGCTGTCGCCCAGGCCGGGAAGGTCGGCGGCGTACACGGCGAAGTGCTTGGAGAGCGGTTGGACGTTCCGGATCCAGTGGATCCACGAGCCCGAGCCGCCGTGAAACAGCAGCAGGATCGGCTTGTTGCCGCCGTCGTCCCAGACGTGCCAGGTCATGCGCCCGCCGTTTCCCATCGGCATTCTGACAACTTGCGACGCAGTGCTTTCGATTGTCAGAATATGTTCGGCGGCGGTGCGGCCGTCCGGCATTTTCGGCACGGCCGAATAGTCGAGGCTCATGATTTGATCGCACCCAGCAGGCGTTCGACGAAACCGGGCGCCTTCTTGCGGTCGATCCAGCGCAGCACGGTGACAAGATCGTTGTCGGGATCGATCCAGACGATGTGGCTGCCCCAGCCCAGCGCGAAGTAGCTGCGCTCCGACGCGGCCGCAAACTGCCGCTTGTCGGTGTTGAGCCACCACATCAGCCCGTAGAACGGCGCGACGGGGCAGGGTTTCACCAGCTCCGCCGTCCAGCCCTTGGGCAGGATCTGCTTGCCTTCCCAGACGCCCGCGTTGGCAACGAGTCTGCCCATCAACGAGAGATCGCGCGCCGAGATCACGATTCCGCCGCCCCAATGCCCGCCGCCGGGGACGGAGAGCATCGGCTTGCCGTCGATGGTGACGGTGGAAGTTTTATAACCGTCCCACTTCCAGCCGCTGGACGCGCCGATCGGATCCATGATGCGGCGCTTCAGGACCTGGGGCAGCGGCTCCTTGAAGACCTGGAGCAGCGAGTAGCTGAGCCGGTTCACGCGCACGTCGTTGTATTCGTAGAAGGTGCCGGGCTTCTTCAGCGCGCGGCGCGTGCCCTTGGGCGCGTCGGCCACGGTGACGCCGACCACGCGGTTGTGGTCGATGCGGTCTTCCTTGCCGAACACGCTGCCCGACCATTCACTGGTCTGGGTCAGCAGGTGGCGCCAGGTGATGTCCTTGTTCTGGTCGGACTTGAAGCCGTCATCGGTCACGTAGGGCGCGACCTTGTCGTCGAGGCTTTTGATGAGGCCGTCGCCCAGCGCCAGGCCGGCGAGGAGCGCGAGGTAGCTCTTGGCGACGCTGAAAGTCATGTCGGCGTTGTCGACGTCGCCCCATTCGGCGAGCTTGTTGCCGCCCTGGTAGACGATGCCGGCGCAACCGCCCCGCGGCGTCACCGGGCCCAGCACCTCGTTGTCGGGGGCCTTTTCGCCGGAATCGCAGGTCATCACGAACTGGCCGTCGGGCATGTACATGCTTTTGGGCCAATGGGATTCGGCGGATTTGGCGAAGTCTACGGCGTCGTTCAATTTGTTCATCATGTTCATGCCCGCAATCAACATTGGTGTCTGCCTGCGAGCAAGCTAGAAAGCGCCTTATGCCCATGCCTTCCACGCTTACCATCCGCCGCCCCGACGACTGGCACGTCCATCTGCGCGACGGCGCCATGCTTCAGGCCTGTGCCGTCCATACCGCACGCCAGTTCGCCCGCGCCATCATCATGCCCAACCTGGTCCCGCCCGTGACCAAGGTGGCCGAGGCCGCGGCCTACCGCGACCGCATCCGCGCCGCGGTCCCGGCCGATCTCAAGTTCGAGCCGCTGATGACCTGCTACCTCACCGACGGCGCCGACCCGGTCGAGCTTACGCGGGGCAAGCAAGAGGGCGTCTGGGTCGCCGCCAAACTCTATCCCGCCCACGCCACCACCAATTCCGCTCACGGCGTCACGTCGATGGACCGCGTCGCCAAAGGCCTTGAGGCGATGGAAAAGGCCGGCATGCCCCTGCTGGTGCATGGCGAAGTCACCGACCCCGACGTCGACCTCTTCGACCGCGAGGCGGTGTTTTTGGACAAGGTTTTGTTTCCGCTACTGAAGCGCCATTCCGGCCTGAAAATCGTGCTCGAACACATCACCACCCGCGAGGGCGTGGCCTTCGTCGAGGCGCATCTGGACCGGATGGGCGGCACGATCACGCCGCATCATCTCAACTACAACCGCAATGCGATCTTCAAAGGCGGCATCCGCCCGCACTTCTATTGCCTGCCGATCGCCAAGCGCGAGGAGCATCGTCTCGCTCTGCGACGCGCCGCGACCTCGGGCAATCCGGCCTTCTTCCTGGGCACCGATACCGCGCCGCACAGCACCGACACCAAGGAATGCGCCTGCGGCTGCGCCGGCATCTTCAACGCCCCTGTCGCGATGCAGGTCTATGCCCAGGTCTTCGCCGAGGAGGGCAAGCTCGACAATCTCGAAGCCTTCGCCTCGCTGAACGGCCCGCGCTTCTACGGCCTGCCCGCCAATGAGGAGAAGGTGACCCTGCGCGCCGCTCCCCTCGACGTGCCCGAGACGGTCGAGGTCCCCGGGTTATCCAAGACCATCACCGTGTTCCGTCCCGACACCCCCGTCGGCTGGTCGTTCTAGGGCCGCTGGTCTATCGTGCCTGCATGAGCAAACGAGCAATACCCGCCGGCGCCGTCGTGCGCGGCACCGACAAGGGCTACGTCCACGGCGATCTGAAACCCGGCAACGAACGGCCGGTCGAGCAGATCGAGAAGACCTACCCCTACATGCGGCCGCGCGATGCCGCGACGCTGATCCTCGTGCGCATGAAGGGCAAGACTCCGGAAGTCCTGATGGGCTGCCGCGCCGCCGCCCACGCCTTCATGCCCAACCGCTACGTGTTCCCCGGCGGCCGCGTCGATCGCGCCGATGCGCATGTCCCGATCGCCACGCCGCTCAACCGCTTCGTCGATGCCCGTCTGCAGAAGGCGGCGACGGCCCTGCGCGCCCGTGCGCTGGCCGTCGCCGCCGTGCGCGAGACCTTCGAGGAGAGCGGCCTGATGCTGGCTAAACCGCTCAAGGGTGGCGCGCCCGACAAGGATTTCGGTGAGCCCTGGAAAGGGTTCCTCGACACCGGCATGGCGCCCGCGCTCGATTGCCTCGACCTGATCGCGCGCGCGGTGACGCCGCCCGGCCGGCCGCGCCGCTTCAACGCCCGCTTCTTCATGGCGCGGGCCGAGGATGCGACGGGCGACATTCGCCATTCGAGCGAGATGGGCGATATCCGCTGGGTCCGCCTCGACGAGGCGCGCGAGCTGCCGTTGCCCACCATCACCGGGCTCATCCTCGGCGAGATCGGCAGGCTGGTGAAGGAACCGCCGGATCGCAAGAAGCAGCGCAAGATCCCGCTGTTCACCACGATCCATCGCAAGCACTTGATGATCGAGGAATGATCCCGTGACGATGCGCGCCGAGATTTCCTCGTCGCCCGTCGGTCCTGGGCCCATGAACGTCGGAGGGGCTCCCGGTCTGCCGCGGCGCGGCGTCGTTCGCCTGCGCGCCCTGGTGCTGATCCGCTGGGCCGCCGTTGCGGGACAGCTCTTCACTGCCGCCGTCGTCCACTGGGGATTGGGCTTCGGCCTGCCTGTCCTCGCCGTCAGCGGGACGATCGCGCTCTCGGCGCTGCTCAATCTCACCGTCAGCCTCGGCCGGCCAGCGTCGGCCCGCATCGACGACCGCGAGGCCACGATCTTCCTCGCCTTCGACATCCTGCAACTCGCCGTGTTGCTCTATCTTACCGGTGGTCTTCTCAATCCCTTCGCGTTGCTGCTGCTGGCGCCCGTCGCCATCGGCGCCACCATCCTGTCGCTCAGCAGCAACATCGCGCTGTCGCTGCTCACCATCGTCAGCATCGCGGTCCTGGGAATCTTCCATCAGCCGTTGCCATGGCGCGGGCCGCCGCTCGAATTGCCGGAGATCTATCAGGCGGGTGCTTGGGCCGGCCTCACGCTCACGACGCTCCTGATCACGCTCTATGGCTGGCGGCTGGCCGAGGAGGCGCGGCAGATGGCGGATGCGCTGGCGGCGGCACAAGCAGCCCTCGCGCGCGAACAGCGGCTCTCGGCGCTGGGCGCGCTGGCAGCCGCCGCGGCGCACGAACTCGGCTCGCCGCTTTCGACCATCGCCGTCGTCGCCAAGGAGATGTCGCGCGAGATCGAGCTCGACGATCCGCTGCGCGAGGACGTCGAACTGCTGTCGGCCGAATCCGACCGCTGCCGTTCGATCCTCGCGCGCCTTTCCGTCGATCCGGCGGGTGACGTGTCCGATGCCTATATCCTCGTTCCCCTGCCGGCACTGATCGAGGCGGCGGCGCAGAATTACGATCGCCGCACTGTCGATATCGCCTACGAATCAGGCCCGGTCGGCGACGGTGTCCCGGCGATGGCGCCTATCCAGATCCGCAGCCCGGAGATCATGCAGGGTATCGGCAATATCGTGCAGAACGCCGTGTCCTTCGCGCGGCACGAGGTTCGGATCGCCACGCGCTGGACGACCGAATGGTCCGAGGTCGAGGTGATCGACGATGGGCCCGGGTTTTCGGAAGCGACGCTCGATGAACTCGGCACCCCCTTCATTTCGACGCGGCAGGGCCAGGAAGGCCACATGGGCCTCGGCGTCTTCATCGCCAAGACGCTGTTGGAGCGCACCGGCGCTACGGTGACCTTCGGAAATCGTACCGTCGCGGGCGGGGGCGCGGTGGTCTCCGTGCGCTGGCCAAACCCCGTCTTCAAGGCTACATAGCGGCCGATGCCGAAGGAGTTGCCATGAGCCAGGACGCAGGAGCCGGCCGGCCCATATCGCCCGTGATTGCCGGCACGACGTCGAACAAGGATCGGACGCTGCTGATCGCGGATGACGATGCGGCGTTCCGCAACCGCATTGCCCGTGCGCTCGAGCTGCGCGGCTTCATCGTGACCGCCGTCGGTTCGGTCGCCGAGGCACTGACGCAGACCGCGCGCCCACCGGCCTTCGCCGTTCTCGACCTGCGCCTGGGCGACGGCAACGGCCTCGAACTGGTGGGTCCGCTCCGCCAGGCGCGGCCCGATATCCGCATCGTGGTGCTGACCGGCTACGGCAACATCGCCACCGCCGTTGCCGCCGTGAAAGAGGGCGCCGTCGATTACCTCGCCAAGCCCGCCGACGCCGACGCCATCGAGCAGGCGCTGACCGCGCACGGCCGCAAGCTGCCACCGCCGCCCAGCAATCCGATGTCGGCCGACCGCGTACGCTGGGAGCACATCCAGCGCGTGTTCGAGCAGTGCGACCGCAACGTCTCGGAGACGGCACGTCGCCTCAACATGCACCGCCGCACCCTGCAGCGGATTCTGGGCAAGCACGCGCCCCGCGAGCACTGACTACGCGCGGCGGTTCGCGGCGTTCCAGTAATGTTCGAGATTGGCGATCAGCGCCGGGCTGAAGTGGCAGTAGGCCTGCTCGCGGGCATAGAGCGCGGCATAGCGGCGGAACTTGTCGAGCGGTTCGACCGCGAGGCGCAGCGCCCGGCGATTGCCGATCGCACCCACGACGCCCGAACCGGTCAATCGCTCGACGACATGATCGATGGTTCTGTCGATCGCATCGGGTTCCACGACCTCGTCGCAGATCAGCCGGCCTTCCTCTGAATCACATTCGAAGCGGCGCTCGTACATGATCGCCTGGCGCGCGAGGCGATCGCCGAGGAAGCGCGCCAGCCGGAGGTTCGCCATCGCCGGAATGATGCCTTCCTTGCGCGCCGGCAGGGTCATGTAGGCGTCGCGGGCGGCGATGTTGAAATCCGTGGCAAGCAGGATCTGGCAGCCGCCACCGATGGCGAAGGTATCGACCGCCGAGATCCAGAGCTTCTCGATCGAATCGCCCGCGACTTCATCCGGCGTCACGTCGGGATGCGCCAGTCCTCGGGTCATCTTGTTCACGAATCCCATGTCGCGGATCAGGAACCACAGATAGGGAATCTTGCCGTAGTAGAGATGCGTGAGGTTGATGCCGGCATTGAAGACGCGCCGGCCAGCGTACTTGCCTTCGGGTACGAAGTCGCCGCGCAATACGGCAACCTGGCTCTGCGGATCGAGGATACAGACATCGGCGCCGATCTCGGTCGCCGACTGGGTCGAGAGATCCTCCGAGTTGAGGAAGCGTGGGTTGGCCAACAGCAGCACCGCGGCCTTGTCCTGGCGCTCGACCTTGGCCGTGCCGAGATCGAGTTTGCCGTCGCGCAGGAACTTGGCGAGCGCCTCGGCGGATTCTTCGCGCGGCAGCAGCATGGTGTGGCAGAGATGCAGCCCGCAGGCCGGATCGGCGAGGAACTGGTTGCACAGGATGCCCTGGTCGATCTCCACGCCTTCCTTCTGCGACTGGCGCAGCTGCGATTCGGCGGCGACTTCGGCGCGTGTCGGCACCAGGCCGGGGACGATGTCGGCGGCCTCGTAGACCAGACGTTCGAGACGCACGAACTTCCGCCGCCCATCGGTCAGCCGGTCGTAGAGCGTGCTTGCGTGCCTGCGCAGGAACAAAAATCGCGCCGCGCGCGCGGCCAACTTGAGCGCTTCGGTCGGTTGCTTGTCCAGTTGTTCCCGGGCGGAGCGCCAATAGGCGGAGAAGGCAGTCGCGTCGGCCGCAAAGTCGCCGTTGGCCGCGACCGGCGCCGTAATCACCGCATCCATGTCGACGTTCCTGCCCAAAGCGAAATTTGGAGCGGGCGACGGGATTTGAACCCGCGACCTACGGCTTGGGAAGCCGACGCTCTACCCCTGAGCTACACCCGCGTTGCCGCCATACTAGCCCGCGGTTGCGCCGTAGGTCCAATCGTGTATCTGAAGCCGATGCTGGATGAAGTCCTGACCGTCGAGGAACGCGCCGTCGTGGCGCACGCCAAGGCTTTCGCCGAGGCGCATGTGGCTCCCAATGCCGCGCGCTGGGAATGGGAGCGGCGTTATCCGCTGGAGACGATCAAGGCGGCTTGCGCCGCGGGCCTCAACACCATCGAGCTGGCGAAACAGCATGGCGGACAGGCGCTCTCTTTTTCCTGCAAGCTGCGCGCCTTCGAGGAGATCGCGCGGCATGATTTCGCCTTCACCTTCGCGCTGATCAACCATCACAACGCCTGCGCCCGTTTTGCCCGGGACGGCAAGCCGACGCATGTCGCGCGCTTGCTGCCGCGCATGATCGCGGGCGAGGTGATCGGCTGCGCGGGGCTCAGCGAACCCGGCGTCGGCAGCGACTTCGGCGGCCTGGAGATGGCGGCGGTGCGGGTCGAGGGCGGCTGGAAGTTGAACGGCGCCAAGGCCTGGATCACCAACGCCGCGGTGGCCGGCTTGTCGGTGGCCTATGCCCAGACCGACAGGAGCCAGGGCTATCGCGGCATCGCCTGCTTTGCGATCGAAGCCGACCGGCCGGGCTTCCAGCGCGACAAGCCGTTCGATCTCCACGGCGGCCACGCCATCGGCGTCGGCGGATTTCACCTGATCGACTATTTCGCGCCCGACGAGGCCGTGCTGCACGAGCCGGGCAAGGCCTTCAAGGCGGCGCTGGCCGGCATCAACGGCGCCCGCGCCTATGTCGCGGCCATGTGCTGCGGCATGCTGCAGGCCTCGCTCGAAACCGCGGTGCGTTACACGCAGCAGCGCAAGACCTTCGGCCAGCCGGTGCTCGACCATCAGGGCGTGCGCTGGAAGCTGGTCGATGCCGCGACCGATCTGGAAGCCGCGCGCCTTCTCACCTATCGCGCCGCCCGCCTGATCGACGAGGGCGCCGACGCCGTTCTGCCGGCGGCCTATGCCAAGAAGTTCGCCACCGACATGGCGGTCAACCGCATCGCCGATTGCATCCAGGCGATGGGCGCCAATGGCCTGCGCGCCGAATATCCGCTGGTCCGCCATCTCGCAGGCGCCAAGATCGCGGCCTACACCGACGGCTCGATCGAGATGATGAACGAGCGCATCGGCGCCGGTTTACCAGCTGTGTTCGGGACGCCGGCTTAGTCAGGCGTTGTCGGCGCGGCGCAACGCCTGATCGAGATCGTCGAACAGATCGCTGCTGTCCTCGACGCCGACGGAAAGGCGCAGCAGGTCGGGCGGGCAAGGCGTGCCCGGGCCTTCGATGCTGGCGCGATGTTCGATCAGGCTTTCGACGCCGCCCAGCGAGGTCGCGCGCTTCCACAGCGCCACGCGCGCCGCCGTGGCGATCGCCGCGCGCTCGCCCGCCTTGATGCGCACCGAAAGCATGCCGCCGAAGCCGCCCGTCATCTGCTTCCGCGAGACCGCGTGGCCGGCGAACGAAGGCAACCCGGGATAGAGCACCTCGCTCACCATCGGATGCGCGGCCAGGCGCTCGGCCAGCGATTGTGCCGAGCGGCAGGCCCAGTCGACGCGCGGAAACAGCGTGCGCATGCCGCGCATCAGCAGCCATGCCTCGGTCTGGCCCAGGATCGTGCCGAGCTGGGCGCGGATGGTGCGCAGCTTCGCCCAGTGGGCATCGTCGCGGGCGCCGATCAGGGCGCCGGCGATGATGTCGGAATGACCGTTGAGGTACTTGGTCGCCGAATGCATGACCACATCGGCGCCGAATTCGATCGGCCGCGTCAGCACCGGTGTCGCTACCGTCGAATCGACGCCGAGCAGCGCGCCGGCGCGATGGGCGATGTCGGCGGCCGCCGCGATGTCGGTGACGCTCCAGGTCGGGTTGGCCGGCGTCTCGATCCAGATCAGCTTGGTGGCGCCCGGCCGGACGGCGGCGGCGATGGCGTCGGTGTTGTCGGCATCGACGAAGTCGACCTTGAGACCCCAGTGCGTCGCAAAATTTGCCAGCCAGTTGCGCAGCGACCAGTACATGACCTTGGGGACGACCACATGGTCGCCGGGCGCGAGCGCCAGGAAGCAGGCGGTCGCCGCACTCATGCCCGAGGAGAAGACCAGCGCCTTGGGCCCACCTTCGAGCGCCGCCAGAGTCGCCTCGGCCTGGTCGAAGGTCGGATTGTCGGCGCGGGCGTAGATCCTGCCGGAGCTGTAGCCGTTGTCCTCGTCGCGCAGATAAGTGCTCGCCATATGGATGGGCGGCACCACGGCTTTTGTCACCGGATCGATCCAGCCCATCGCCTGGGCGGCGAGGGAAGCGGCAGTAAATTTCTTGTCTGTCATCGGCACACCGGGACCTTACGAATGGCTTACACGGACGATTATTTATTGCGAATCAGCGGGTTGTCTTCGCATGGGCGTTGGTATCCGCTGCCTTGCAGCGACGTTGATACATCAAAGCGCGGCGCCGGTCCTTGCCCAAGGAGAACGGCGGTGCAATCGCGGCAAGGTAGGGGGCTCGAATGGATATCGAAGTTCTGAATCGGCAAGCGCCGTCGCACCCGGTCGTGAACGGCAGTCGCGTCTCGCGGACCCGAGAAGCCATTGTCACTTCGGCGCTGGCGTTGGCGGAGACCGGCGACGTCGCGCCGATCGTCCGCGACATCGCCAAGATGGCCGGCGTGTCGGCGCGCACCGTGTTCCAGCATTTCGCCGATACGGCCGAGCTCTATGTTGCCGTTCTCGAGCGCGTGCTCGCCGCCGACTTCGGCGACATGCTCGGACCGGGGGCGGCACTGCCGCTGGACGGGCGCATCCAGCTCGTCGTCGACCGGGGCGCGGATCGCTACGAGCGGCTGCTGCCGATGTGGACGTTCGTAGAGACCCTGCAGCGCAGGTCACCACCAGCGGCGGAACTGGTCGCGCAGGTCTATGAGACCAACCAGGCCAACCTTGCCCGCTGGTTCGACCGCGAACTGGCGTCGCTTCCGGCCGAGCAGCGTGGACGGGTGCTCAATGCGCTCGCGTTGGCGCTCGCGCCGGAAAGCTGGGTCGTCCTGCGCGAGCGGCTGGGCCTCACGATCGAGCGTGCGCGCGACGAGCTGCGCTTCGTCATGGTCGCCGCTCTCACCGCCGGCGCGTCCCGCCGCTAGTTTCGGCCCTTGGTTTCGGCTCGCCGCGCCAGTTCTTCCAAGGTGCGGTCATGCAACCCGAGGTCGCGCAGATGCGCGACGGTGTTGCGGAGATAGTCGACATTGCTGCCGGTGGCCCCCTTGCCGCCCAGCACCAGGGCCAGCGCCCTGGCGGCCGGCAGCTTGCCGGCGAACTGCCGGTGCCGGCGGTCGGCGAGATAGACCAGCGCCTCGACCGTGCGCCCGTCGTGCAGACGGATCGGCCGGATCTCTTCCTTGTAGACGCCGTCGTTGTCGATCTCGCGCATCCGCAGATAGCGCCGCACGGCGTCGTAACCGGCGCGCGGCAGGCGGTGGGCAACGCCGCGGCAGGCGCCGCCCGGCAGGAGGCCCAGGATCAGGCCGGGCTTCCTGGGCGTGCCACGATAATGTTCGGAGTAGATGCAGAAGGCGCGATGCCAGCCGTGCAGGCGGGCGGCTTGGGTCTCGGGCGTGGCGAAGCCCGGGTTCCACATCAGCGAGCCATAGGCAAAGACCCAGTAGGGTTTCGCCGTGCTCACGCCTGGTTGAGGTGGATCAGCGCGCGGCGGATCTCGCGCGTGCGCGTGAACAGGTCGAACAGCTTGTCGCCCTCGCCCCAGCGGATGGCGCGCTGCAGGTAGAAGAGGTCTTCCTGGAAGCGCTGCAGGACTTCGAGCACGGCCTCGCGATTGTTCATGAAAACGTCGCGCCACATGGTGGGATCGGACGCCGCGATGCGCGTGAAGTCGCGGAAACCACCGGCGGCGAAGCGCAACACCTCGCTGTTGAGATGTCCGGCCAGGTCGTCGGCCGTGCCGACGATGGTGTAGGCGATGAGATGCGGCAGATGGGACGTGATGGCGAGGATGCGGTCGTGATCGGCGGGATCGATGTTCCCGACCGAGCTGCCGAGCGCCTTCCAGAAGGCTTCGAGCTTGGCCACGGCCCCGGCATCGCTGTCGGGCAGCGGCGTCAGGATGCACCAGCGACCCTCGAACAGATCGAGCAAGGCGGCCTCCGGGCCGGAATTCTCGGTGCCGGCCACCGGATGGGCGGGCACGAAATGCACGTCTGCCGGAAGATGCGGCTGCATGGCGGCGATCACCGCCTGCTTCACCGAGCCGACGTCGGAGACGATGCAGCCGGACTTCAGGGCGGGCGCGATCTGGCGGGCGGCTTCGCCGCAGGCGCCGACCGGCGTGCAGACGATCACCAGGTCGGCGTCCATGACGGCGGCGGCCAGATCGGTGCCGCAATGGTCGGCGAGCTTCAGTTTGTTGGCCAGCGCCGCCGTCTCGGGGCTGCGTGTTGCCGCCACGATCGTCTTGGCCAGGCCGCGCTTGCGCGCCTCGAGCGCGATCGAGCCGCCGATCAGGCCGATGCCGATCAGCGCGATCTTGTCGAACATTGGCTTGCTCTGGGGCTCGCTCATTTGGCGGCCACGAACTTGGCGAGAGATGCCTGCACCGCCTTCACTTCGCTCTCGGTGCCGATGGTGATGCGCAAATGCTCGGGCAGGCCGTAGCCCGCGACCATGCGCGGGATCAGCCCGTCGTTCATCATCCAGTCGTTGGCGGCGGCCGCACGTTCCTTCGAGCCGAAGCCCACCAGCAGGAAATTGCCGACGCTGGGCAGCGGCGCGAGGCCAAGCTTGGCGAGCTCGGTGCTGAGCCAGGGCAGCCAGATGTCGTTGTTGGTGCGGCTGGCGTCGGTGTGGGCGATGTCTTCCAGCGCCGCGATGCCGGCGATCTGCGCCGGCAGGTTGACGTTGAACGGCTGGCGCAGCCGGCTCATGACATCGACGATGCCCGCCGGGGCATACATCCAGCCCAGCCTGAGGCCGCCCAGCCCGTAGATCTTGGAGAAGGTGCGGGTCATCACGACGTTCTCGGCCTTGTCGGCCAGCTCGACGCCCGATTCGTAGTCGTTGCGGCTCACATACTCGGCATAGGCCGCGTCGATCACCAGCAGCACGTTCTTGGGCAGGCCGGCATGCAGGCGGCGCACCTCGTCCTTGGTGGTGTAGGTGCCGGTCGGGTTGTTCGGGTTGGCGAGGCAGACGATGCGCGTCCTGGGCGTCACCGCCGCCAGCAGGGCATCGACGTCGCTGCCGAACTCCCTGGCCTTGGCCGCCACCGGCGTGGCGCCGACGCCTAGCGCGTTGATGGCGTACATCAGGAAGCCGAACTCGCTGTGGAGCAGCTCGTCGCCGGGGCCGCAGTAGGCGCGGACCAGCAGGTTGAGCAGCTCGTCGGAGCCCGCGCCGCAGACGATGCGCGCCGGGTCGAGGCCATAGTGGCGGCCGATCGCCTTGCGCAGTCTCTCGGCGTTGCCGTCGGGATAGCGGTGCAGCTCGGCTGCTGCCTTGGCATAGGCCGCCATCGCGTTGGGGCTCGGCCCCAACGCGCCTTCGTTGGACGAGAGCTTGGCGATGGTCTGCTTGCCCTCGACCGAGTCCTTGCCCGGCACGTAAGGCGCGATCTTCATGATGCCCGGACGCGGGGTGAGCGCGGTCATGGCAGTCTCCCGTAAGTGGTCAGGGCCGCACGTCTGCCGGAACAGCATAGGCACCGATCACGGCGACACGGCCGCTCTTCAGCCCCAGGGCCTCTCCGAGCTCGCGCAGCCGCAGGTCGCCATCGACGATCACGCCCGGCAGTTCGATGAGATAGTGATGCACACCGTCGACAACCTGGTCCAGCACCGATGTGAAGGCGGGCAAGCCCACCTTGACCAGGCCGCCGGCGATGCGGTCGCGGCTGAGGCCGGCCGGCGTTTCCAGCGCGATGAGGGCGCGGTCGTCGCCGCTTTCCTCGGGCTCCATGCGGGCGAGCACGAGGGCCGAGATGCCGCGGGCGCGCGCGTTGGGCATGCCGAGAAACGGCAGCCGGGCCACGATGTTGGGCAAGGTCGCGTCGCCGCCGGCGAGCAGCGGCCACCACGGCGCGACATCGGATTCGATGGGCGCCGGCACGATGCCGAGCGTCGTCGGGCCGCTGCGAACAGCGGCCAGCACCTGGGCCGGCGTGTCGTGGGCGACAAAGGGGATCTGGCAGCCGAAGTGATCGCGCGCGAGGTCCCAGTAGCCGGGCTGCTCGGCCGGCCGGCAGATGGCGATCTTCAGTCCCGGCGTCTGCATCAGGGTGAGCGCGCACATCATCTCGCGCCACATGCGGAAGACGGCGGCCACCGGGAAGGGCCCCAGGTGGGTCGCCAGGCGCTTGCGCATGACCAGGGCCTCGCGGCCCGGCCTGAGTGCCAGCCCACCAGCCGGCTTGGTTCCCGCGATCCGGCTCACCACGTCGGCGCGCCGGCCGATCAGGCCGTGCAACTCGCCGTCGATGGCGTCGATTTCTTGCCGCAGGCTGTCGAGAGTGGGTGCGTTCATAAACCGGTAATTCCTGTGCGCAGCGGCGATACTACGTTCAGCCACATCGCGTAAAGGCAAACAAGCTCCAAGAGGCTTGCACGCATGCGGCGAGGTCCGTATACAAGCGGTCCGTGGAATTTGAGCCGACCGGCTTGCGGCCACGTTAATCCCCGCTAAAAGGTCGGAGTGCTTTGAAAAAAGCCCCCGACTTCCGGTCGGGGGCTTTTTTCGTTGGAGAGGACGTTGCTCCAGGATCTGACCGACGCCGAGCAAATGGCACTCGCCCAATGCCGCCACGCGGTCCTGGGAGACGGGCAGCCGTTGCGTCTCGACTGCGGCGTCGATCTCGGGCCGTACCGTGTAGCCTATCAGACCTACGGCACGTTGAACGCCGACAAGACCAATGCGATCTTGGTCTGCCACCCGCTGTCCTGCGACCAGTTCGTCGCCGAGCGGCATCCGGTGACGGGCAAGGAAGGCTGGTGGGAGAGCCTGGTCGGACCGGGCAAGGTTCTGGATCCGGCGCGTTACTTCATCGTTTGCGTGAATGTGCTCGGCCATTGCATGGGGACGACCGGTCCGCTGGCGCGCGAGCCCGCGACCGGCCAGCCCTGGAACCTGCGTTTCCCGGTGGTGACCATCGGCGACATGGTGCGCGCCCAGGCGGCGCTGCTCGATCATCTCGGCATCCCCGACCTGTTCTGTGTCATCGGCGGGTCGATGGGCGGCATGCAGGTGCTCGAATGGGCCGCGACCTATCCTCGTCGTGTCTTCTCGGCCGTGCCGATCGCCTGCGCCGCGCATCATTCGGCCCAGAACATCGCGTTCCACGAGGTCGGCCGCCAGGCGATCATGGCCGATCCCGAATGGAAGGGCGGCGACTATCGCCTGCACCAGACGGTGCCTGCGCGCGGCCTCGCGGTCGCGCGCATGACCGCCCACATCACCTATCTTTCGGAGCAGGCGCTGCAGCGCAAGTTCGGCCGCGCCCTGCAGGATCGCAATGCGCTCGGCTTCGGCTTCGACGCCGATTTCCAGGTCGAGAGCTACCTGCGCCACCAGGGCTCGACCTTCGTCGATCGCTTCGACGCCAACTCCTACCTCTATATCACCAGGGCGATGGACTATTTCGATCTCGCCGGCGCCCATGGCGGGGTGCTGGCGAATGCCTTCCGTGGCTCGTCCACGCGCTTCTGCCTGATGTCCTTCACCAGCGACTGGCTGTTCCCGACGCATGAGAGCCGCGAGATCGTCCATGCGCTGAACGCGGCGGCCGCCAATGTGTCGTTCGTCGAGGTTGCAAGCGACAAGGGCCATGACGCCTTCCTGCTCGACGAGCCCGAGATGTTCCGCACGCTCGGCGGCTTCCTCAAGGGCGCGGCCGCGGTGCGCGGCCTCAAGGGTGTGTCGTGAACACCATCCGCGTCGATCTTCAGCTCATCGCCGACATGGTGAAGCCGGACACGCGCGCACTCGATATCGGCTGCGGCGACGGCGCGCTGCTGGCGTATCTGGTGAACTTCAAGCGCGTCGATGCGCGCGGAATGGAACTCAGCCAGGCCGGCGTGAACGCCTGCGTCGCCAACGGCCTGTCGGTGATCCAGGGCGATGCCGATGCCGATCTGCGCGCCTATCCCGACGATGCCTTCGACTACGTGATCCTCGGCCAGACACTGCAGGCCACGCGCGAGCCGCGCGAGGTGTTGCGGCAGATGCTGCGGGTCGGCAAGCGGGCGATCGTGTCGTTCCCCAATTTCGCCCACTGGCAGGTGCGGCTCAGAATGGTGTTCGGCGGCCGCATGCCGCAAACCACGTCGCTGCCCTACAAGTGGTACGACACGCCCAACATCCATCTCTGCAGCATCGACGACTTCCGCGCCCTCTGCCACGACATGGGCGTGCGCATCGAACGCGCCATCGTGCTCGACAGCAAGAGCCGCCCGATCCGCATGCCGCCGCCACTCGCCAACCTGTTCGGCGAACAGGCGGTGTTCATGCTGAGAAGGGACTAAACCTCTTCCGGACCGCGAGCCTCTGGCTCGCTCATGGATCTAAGCGAGCCAGAGGCTCGCGGTCCAGAAGACGAAAAGGCCTTTCATAATGGCCCTCGATCTCGTCTTCGCTGAGCTTCACGAAGCCGTGGCGGAGATAGAAGCGGTCGGCCTTGCTGCCGGTCAGGACTTCGAGGCGGACGGGAAGACCTGCTGCATCGGCTTCGGCCAGCAGCACTTTCAGGATCTTCGTGCCGAGTCCGGTATTGTGCAGGCGACGCTCCAGATAGAACGAGTCGATCTTGATTTCGCCATCGCCTCTGCGGAAACCCACGCAGCCGACGCGCTCGCCCTCCAGCAGGATCAGGCGTATTCCCGGTTCGTCGAAATGCCCGCGGAAGATTCGTTTTGCGCGCGAGGGCTTGTAGCGGAAGACGCGTTCCAGATGCTCCCGCATCACCTCGATGCGAAGCGCCAGCAACGGTTCGAAGTCGGCTTCGCTCGCCGGCCCGAAGCGCCAGGTGTCAGGCACGGGAGGCGATCCTGGCGATGCGCGGCTTGGCTGCGGCAAGCCAGTCCTTTGTATCGAGTTCCATCGAGCGGTCGAGCCGGCCGGCGTTGAAGAACAGCGTGTCGTTCGCGAGCAGGTCTTCCTCGACCACGATGGCGAGGTCGGGATTCAGCGCGAAGGGCGGCACGGAGCCCATGACGCAACCCGTCAACGCCTGCGCCGTCTCCGGCGAGGCGAAACCGCACTTGCGCGCCTCGAACAAGGTCGCCACGGCGGCGAAGTCGAGCTTGCGGCTGCCCGGCAGGATGGCCAGCACGTGACGCCGGCCACCGCCGCCGCCGCGCACGTCGAGCACCATGGCCTTGGCGGCCTGGTCGGGCCGGTTGCCGCGGATGACGCTGATCTCGGCGGATTTGCCTTCGGCCTCGTGCTCGATGACGCGGAACTTCGCCTTGGCTTCCGTCAGCAGCGCGACCAGCTTGTCGAAAACATCAGACGCCACGGACGACCTTCTCCGACAGGATTTCTAGCGCCTCGTCGAGGCTCGGCACCTGGCCGTCGGCTGGTGCGATATGGGCATCGACGGTGCGGCGATGGCTGCGCTCGATGGCTTCGGTCATCAGCGGATCGACGCCGGTCTCGCGCAGGGTCTGCGCCACCAGGCCCATCTCTTCCCAGCGGCGATGCGCATGCACGACGTGCGTCCGCACCAGCATGGTGATGAAGCCGCGCAAGGTCTGGGCGTCGGCGTCGCCCAGGCAACCCAGCACCTCTTCCAGGATGCCCTGGCGCCTGGCCGTCACCAGCGCTTCGACACCCAGCGCCTCGATGCCTTTTACGAGCGTGCTACGCAGCATCTTCACCGACGACGCGCTGCCGGGCTTCGGGCCCAGCAACGTGGCGACGAAGCCGTTGGCGTTCATCCACGCCACCATCTCCGCCGCGTCGTCGCCCGCCACCAGCATGGGTGCCTCGATGCCCTGGCTGAAGAAGCCGCCCATGACGGCGATGTCGATGTAGCGGCCGGCGCCTTTCTCGATCTCGGCACGGTCTTCGTCCGACATCTTGCCGGTGATGGTGCAGAGATCGAGGTAATGCGCGCCCTTCTTCAGGAGCGGCGCGGCCGCGGCGGCGGCATCGTGGGCGAATTCGCCCTGGACGGCGCAGATCACCAGGTCGGCTTCGCGTAGTGCCTCGGTGTAGGCGCCATCGATCGCCACATCGAGACCGCGCGCGGTCTTGCCCAGTGCCGTCCCGCGCGCATCCTTGTCGAGCGCCGTGTCGATGGCGATCACGCGGCGAGGCGCGTTGTCGCCGGGCTTGGACGGGCCGCGCCAGCCCCCTTCGATACAGAGGCCGCGGGCGATGGCCGAACCCGCTTCGCCAAAACCGATCAGCGCGATCACGCGCGGAGAAAAAGACATGTCGTTGTTTCCGGAGGTCAGGAGACGGGGGCTTCGCCATCCTTGGTGCCCCGCGCAGCGTGTGTCTCGCGCGAGCTGGCGATGCGCAGCTTCGGCCGCATGGCGGCGACCGGCTGGTTCTGCGCCCGTTCGGCGATGCCGGCGTAGAGCTGCTTGCCCGACTCGATCACGCTGACGCCGGCGAAGCGGCCGAGCCAGCGCTGGCCGAAGCGCTCGAACGCGGGCGCCATGCGCATGGCCAGTCGCGAGCCGGTCGGCGGCATGTAGAGGGCGCGCGTCTGGCGTAGCGGCGCGAACATGTTGGCACGCAGGAGGGCGGCGAGCTGGCCGGTGGAATAGGGATGGCCCTGGTAGAAAGGCGAGCGGTCGAGCTGCGACCAGAAGCCGGCGCGCGACGGCGCCACCACGATCAGGCGGCCGCCGTCGGCCATCACCCGCCAGATCTCGCGCAGCAGGGGCCGCACCTGCTCGGTGCATTCGACGGCATGGACCAGCAACACGCGGTCGACCGAACGGTCGGGCAACGGCAGGTCCATCTCGTCGACCAAGGCCGCAAGATTGCGGCCCTCGCGCGGCCAGCGCGCGACGCCCTGCTGGGCCGGCATGAACGCCAGCGTGCGCTGGGCTTCCTCGACGAATGGCCGCAGCAACGGCGTGGCATAGCCCAGGCCCAGCACGTTCTCGCCGCGCACATTCGGCCACACTTCGCGCAGCCGCGCGCGCAGCAGCCGCGCCGTCGTCTGGCCAAGCGTGCTGCCGTAGAATTCCTCCAAGTCGAGGACGTCGCTCCACATGCGTCGATCCTAGCAGAAATCGAACCCTCTCGACCATGGCCCGCGCAGGTCAGCTCTGCTAGCGTCGCGCATCATGAGCACAACACTAGACATCGTCCGAATCCCGGTCCTGAGCGACAATTACGTGTGGTTGATGCGCGAGCCCCAGAGCGGGGCGGTCGGCGTCGTCGACCCGGCCGTAGCCGGGCCGATCCTGGCCGAGGCGGAAAAACGCCATTGGAAGATCACGCATATCCTCAATACCCACCACCATGGCGACCATGTCGGCGGCAATCTGGAAATCAAGAACGCGACCGGTTGCACCATCGTCGGCCCGCGCCGCGACCGGGCGCGCATCCCCGGCATCGACGTCGAGGTCGACGACGGCGACCGCTACCGTTTCGGCGAGGCCGAGACGGAGGTCTTCTTCATTCCGGGTCACACCAGTGGCCACATCGCCTATGCCTTTCGCGACGAGCAGGCACTGTTCTGCGGCGACACGATCTTTGCGCTGGGCTGCGGCCGCATGTTCGAGGGCACGCCGCAGCAGTTCTGGACGTCGCTCAGCCGGCTCCGTGCGCTGCCCGACGACATGCGCGTCTATTGCGCCCACGAGTACACCCAGTCCAACGCCCGCTTTGCCGTAACCATCGAGACCGGCAACAAGGCCCTCATGGCGCGCGCCGCTTCCATCGACGCCGCCCGCGCCCGCGGCGAGGCCACGGTGCCGTCGCTGCTCGGCGAGGAGAAGGCCACCAACCCGTTCCTGCGCGTCGACGTGCCGGCCGTGCAGGCCGCGGTCGGCATGGCCGGTGGCGATCCCACGGCGGTGTTCGCCGAGGTCCGCCAGCGCAAGGATGTGTTCCGTTAGAAAATGACAGCCCGCAAAGCCACGGAAGAAGACGCGGTCGTAGCTTTCGTTGCCCGCTGGAAAAAAAGCGGTGGCGCCGAGCGGGCCAACTACACGTCCTTCCTGACCGAGCTTTGCGACATCCTGGGCGTGGAGCCGCCACGGCCGAGCGCCAACGATCCCGAGCGCGACGAGTATGTCTTCGAGCGCGCCGTGACCTTCCATCACCCGGACGGCGCGGCTTCGACGGGGCGTATCGACCTCTACAAGCGCAATGCGTTCGTGCTTGAGGCAAAGCAGGGCATCGAAGCCGAAGCGCCAGAGTTGTTCTCGCTTTACCCCCCCCCCCTGGGCAGGGCAATCGCATATGATTTTATCCCCGTCGTCCTGAGCGGAGCCGGCCGAAGGGCGGCGCAGTCGAAGGACCTCTTTTCCGCAGTCCATCGAACGGAAAAGAGGTCCTTCGACTACGCTTC
>JAESGK010000172.1_pt1 | contig 50928 bp, 50 predicted proteins | sample 9269681 | NCBI WGS metagenome assembly JAESGK01 (sample SAMN14515347, study PRJNA621673) | algae metagenome | isolation source: Timaviella obliquedivisa GSE-PSE-MK23-08B and co-occurring heterotrophs from... | place: USA: Grand Staircase Escalante National Monument, Utah | collected 2006-08-15
GCCGGCCGAAGGGCGGCGCAGTCGAAGGACCTCTTTTCCGCAGTCCATCGAACGGAAAAGAGGTCCTTCGACTACGCTTCGCTCCGCTCAGGACGACGGGAGTGGCCATATGCGATAGCCCTACCCTATCGGGGGAGAGGAACATGAAGAATGGAAAGTAGAGATGCGCGCTGAAGCCCAGGCGATGGTGAAAGAGATCGAGGAGTCGGTGGAACTCCTGAGGAGGCGTCTTTGACTACGACCGGGCGGTCGTACGGCTGGACGAGCTGAACGCGCGCGCCGAGGATTCGGCGCTGTGGAACGATCCTGCGCAGGCCCAGGCCGTCATGAAGGAGCGCACGCGGCTCGAGGCCGCGATCGCCACCATCAAGCGCCTGCGCGCCGCCATCGACGACAATGTCGGGCTGATCGAAATGGCCGAGTCCGAGAAGGACGAGGCAATGATCGCCGATGCCGAGCGGGCGCTGGGCGAAGCGCGCACCGAGGCCGCCAAGGCCCGGCTCGAGACGCTGCTGTCGGGCGAGGCCGACGGCAACAACGCCTATATCGAGATCAATGCCGGCGCCGGCGGCACCGAAGCCCAGGACTGGGCGGAGATGTTGGCGCGCATGTACACGCGCTGGGCCGAACGCCGCGGCTTCAAGGTGAGCTGGCTCGAAGAGAGCGCCGGTGAAGAGGCCGGCATCAAGTCGTGCGCCTACAAGGTCGAGGGACCGAACGCCTACGGCTGGCTGAAAACCGAGTCGGGCGTGCACCGCCTCGTGCGCATCTCGCCGTTCGACGGCAATGCGCGGCGCCAGACCAGCTTCGCCTCGGTCTGGGTCTACCCCGAGGTCGACGACGACATCGAGATCGAGCTTCTGGACAAGGACCTGCGCGTCGATACCTACCGCGCCTCGGGTTCGGGCGGCCAGCACGTCAACAAGACCGACTCGGCCGTGCGCATCACGCACACTCCCTCGGGCATCGCGGTTGCCGTGCAGCAGGAGCGCTCGCAGCACCAGAACCGCGCCAAGGCGCTGCAGATGCTGAAGGCCCGCCTCTACGAGGTCGAGCTGCAGAAGCGCGAGGCCGAGCGGATGGAGATCGAGGCCAACAAGACCGACATCGGCTGGGGCCACCAGATCCGCTCCTACGTGCTGCAGCCCTACCAGATGGTGAAGGACTTGCGCACCAACGTGGAGCGCTCCGACCCGCAGAAGGTGCTCGACGGCGACCTCGACGAGTTCATGGCGGCGTCGCTGGCCGCGCGCGTGGGCGAAGGCAAGGACAAGGAAGCGGCCTGATGCTCCTCATCCAGGATTACAGGAACCGGGCCAGGTGAGCGCCGACGCATTCGACAAGCTTCGGACGCGTATCCAGGGTCTTCGCGCCAAGACCATCGACAATGGCTGCACCGAAGGCGAGGCGTTGGCGGCGGCGGAGAAGGTCGCGGAACTGCTCGATCGCCACGACCTGTCGCTGACCGACATCGAGATCCGCGAGGCGCCCTGCGAGCGGCGCGAATACGAGACCCGCGCCAAGAAGCGCATCCCGCTCGACGATTGCGTGGGGGCCATCGCCGAGTTCTGCGATTGCCGCGTCTGGCGCGAGAAGGACGCCGCAGGCGAGGGGCGCTACGTCTTCTTCGGCCTGCGCGCCGATGTCGAGGTGGCGCATTATCTCGCCGAAGTGATCGATGCCGCCGTCCGCGCCGAACTCGGCCGCTACAAGACCTCCCCGGACTACCAGCGCTTCCGTCACCAGGAGCGGCACCTGGCCAATGCGTCCTTCTCCCTGGGCATGGTCGCTTCCATCGCCGACAAGCTCATGACGATGAAGGCGGGGCGGGACCAGGTGATCAACGGCACCGGCCGCGGCTTGGTCGTCCTCAAGGCGGCGGTGGTCGACACCGAACTGGAAAAGCTCGACCTGAAGCTGCGGACCGTTCGCCGGACCAGCCGGACGATCTCGCCGACGGCCTACGACGCCGGCGGCGAAGCGGGCGAGTCGTTCGCGATCAAACCCGCCATTCGGGGGAATTGACCGCCGCTGTCGCGATCGTTGGCGCGGTCGTTGGAACGAAGGGGCCTGACCAGCGTTGCCGCTCCGTCAGGAGTGCCTCGATGGTCAAACAGTCGGTATGCGCGTCGCTTGTCGTCGGATTGGGCGTGGCGCTCGCCGCCTGCGCCGCCCAGACACCCACCGCCAGAGTCCCGGCCCCCAACTATCAGGCCGCCACGCCGGCGGCCGCGGCGCCCGCCAACCTCCGGGCCGTCTGCTACGACGCCGCCGATCTCGGCACCTACCGCGTCCGCAGCGTCCAGCAGCAGCTCGCCGTCGGGGTGCTTTCGTGCAAATCGGCGGACGGCGCCCGCCGCCTCACCGATCAGTACCAGGCCTTCGTCACCAAGTTCACGCCGGACCTCGCCACCAACGCCGCCGAACTGAAGGGCCTGGCCGGCCGCAAGCGGCTCGACATCGATGTCCTGGTGACCGAGATCGCCAACCGGACGGCGGGCCGTCCCACCCAGGATGCCGAGTTCTGTTCTAGGCACGAGCGCGCCTTTGCCTGGGCGCTGACGAGCCAGGTCACGTCCCTCGCGCAGGTACCGTCGCCCTACGATTTCGGTCCCGAGATGAAGGTGTTTCCCTGCCCCTAGGGCTGAGGCCTATACTCCCGGCATGGTCTCAACGCCCAATGTCGCGCAGTTCATGTCCGCTCTGTTGACCGCGGTGCACGAACTCACGGGAAAAAGACCGCCGCCCACCTGGACGCATGTCGAAAAGCTTCAACGCAAGCTGGCGACGGCGAACACGGACGCCGTCGAGGCCGCGATCAGGCTGGCGGTCGGCAAAGGCTGGCTGCGCTCCGACGGCGATCCGGCCACATCGGTTACGCTCACCGTCGAAGGTCTCAAGCTGCTGCGGCCTCGCGCGTGATGCAGGAGCAGCATGGTGGGGGAAAGCAAATGACGTTCACGAAACTCGGCTGTGCGCTCGTTCTGGCGGCGGGCTTCGGCCTCGCGGCCGCCCACGCGCAGCAAGGCAACTCCATCTCCGTTCAGGTGAGCGGGCTGCGCAACAACAACGGCGACGTGCGCTGCGGCCTCTACAATTCGGCCGCGACTTTTCCCAAGAGCGGCCAGGAATTCAAGGGCGTGGTGGCGCCGATCTCCGGCCAGCGTGCGACCTGCACCTTCACCGACGTGGCTCCCGGCGTTTACGCCGTGGCGTTCTTCCACGCCGAGAAGGGCGAGACCAGGCTGCGGACCGGCTTCTTCGGCCAGCCCGAGGAAGGCTACGGCTTCTCGCGCGACGCCAAGGGCAGCATGGGCCCACCGGCCTTCAACGCCGCCGCCTATACCTATGCCGGTGGCACCACGATCTGGCCGGCGACGATCACCTATCCCTAAGCCGGCTGCGCCGCCGTGCGCACCATGTCGGCGCACTTCTCGCCGATCATGATCGAGGGTGCGTTGGTGTTGCCGGCGACGATGGACGGCATGATCGAGGCGTCGGCGACGCGGAGGCCGGCGATGCCACGGACACGAAGCTGCGGGTCGACCACGGCGTCGGGCTCGTGGCCCATGCGGCAGGTGCCGACCGGATGCAGGTTGGAGACGCCGGTGGCCCGCAGGTAGTCGCGCAGCGCGCCGTCTTCCGTCACCGACGCGCCGGGCATGATTTCCTCGACCACGAAAGGCTTCAGGGCCGGCTGCCGGCCGATCTCCCGACAGATGGCCATGCCTTTCAGCATGGCGTCCCAGTCGTTGGCGGTTTTCAGGAAGTTGAAGCGGATCTCGGGCGCGGCCAGCGGATCGGCCGACTTCAGCCGCACCGTGCCCCGGCCGTCGGGCCGCAGATGCACCGGCGACAGGCCAAAGGCGGAAAAGGGCTGGGCGACCACGCCGTTGCGGTTACGCTCCTTGATCGCCCAGGCGAACATGTTGATCTGCAGGTCGGGTCGCTCGAAGCGCTTGTCGCTGCGCACCATGGCGCCGACGAAGAGGCCCATCGAGGCGAGCGGCCCGGTGCGGCCGAAGGCATACATCATGCCGGCCAGGATGCGCCGCGGCAGGCTGTTGGCCAGGTCGTTCATGGTGACGGGCTGGCTGCATTTGTAGGCGATGTAGGTGTTGAAGTGATCGTGCAGGTGGCTACCGACGCCCGGCATGTCCTTCACGACCGCGATGCCGTGCTGTTGCAGGTGTGCCGCCGGGCCGAGGCCGGACAGCATCAGGAGTTGCGGCGAGCCGTAGACGCCACCCGAGACGATGACCTCGCGCGTGGCCTTGGCGACCTGCAGGCCGGCCGGCGTGCGGTATTCGACGCCGACGGCGCGGCCGTTCTCGATCAGCACCCGGGTGGCGTGCGCCGAGGTGGCGATCGTGAGGTTCCTGCGCTGCTTGGCGTCCTCGAGATAGGCACGCGCGCTCGACCAGCGGCGCGAATTGTTGATCGTGGTCTGGTAGTAGCCGACGCCTTCCTGGTTGGCGCCGTTGAAGTCGGGGTTTTCCGGGATGCCGGCTTCGAGCGCGGCATCGTGCATTGCCTTGGCGAGCGTCGGCTTCCACGCATGGTCCTGCACTTTCAGCGGCCCGCCGGTGCCGTGGAAGTCGTTGCCGCCGCGGGCATTGTCCTCGGCGCGCTTGAAGTAGGGCAGCACGGATTCGTAGTCCCAGCCCTCGCAGCCGCGCTGGCGCCACTCGTCGTAGTCGGCGGCATTGCCGCGCATATAAACCATGCCGTTGATCGAGCTGGTGCCGCCCAGCACCTTGCCGCGCGGCTGGTACATGACGCGGCCGTTGAGCTCGGGCTCCGGCTCCGAATCGAACATCCAGTTCACTTTCGGATTGTTGAAGGTCTTGTGGTAGCCGAGCGGCACGTGGATCCACGGATAGGAGTCCTTCGGCCCGGCCTCGAGCAGCAGCACGCGGAAGCGGCCGTCCTCGCTGAGCCGGCCCGCGATGGCGCAGCCGGCCGAGCCCGCGCCGGTGACGATGAAATCGTACGAACCCTCGTCCTGCATTCCGCCCTCGTCGTTCTTGCTGTTTTCCCAAGCGTAGAGCGATTTGCCCGGGCGTGCTAGAAATCGCGGATGAAAACCAAGCTCCTCGGCCGCACCGGCGTCTCCGTCTCCGAACTCTGTTTCGGCACGATGTCCTTCGGTGGCGATGCCGACGAAGCCACCTCGGCCGCCATGTACAAGGCGGTCCGCGACGCCGGCATCAACTTCTTCGACTGCGCCGACGAGTACAACAAGGGTGTCTCGGAGCAGATCCTCGGCCGCCTGGCGAAAGACCATCGCGACGATCTCGTGCTGACGACCAAATGCTTCAGCCCGCACAGCGACGACATCAACGCGCGCGGCAGTTCGCGCCGCCATGTGGTGCGCGCCGTCGAGCGCAGCTTGCGCCACCTGCAGACCGATCGCATCGACGTGCTGTTCCTGCACAAGTTCGATCCCCTGACGCCGATCGAGGAGATGATGCGCGGGCTGGAGGACGTGGTGCGCTCCGGCAAGGTTCTCTATCCCGCCGTGAGCAACTGGGCGGCGTGGCAGACGCAGCGCGCCGTCGATCTCCAGGAGCGCCACGACTGGGCGCGGCTACAAGTCATCCAGCCGATGTACAACCTGGTGAAGCGCCAGGCCGAGGTCGAACTGCTGCCGATGGCCCAGGCCAACGGCATCGGCGTCATCCCCTACAGTCCCGGCGCGGCCGGGCTTCTGTCGGGCAAGTATCTCGGCCAGGCCACCGGGAGACTGAAGACCAACAAGATGTACGAGGCGCGCTACGGCGAGTCCTGGACCTTCGAGGTCGCCGAAAAATTCGTCGCCTTCTGCAAGCAAAAGGGCATGCATCCGGTCAGCGCCGCCATCGCCTGGGTGGGATCGCATCCCGGCATCACCGCGCCGATCGTCGGCGCGCGAAACCTCGACCAGCTCAAGGACTCGCTCGCCTCGGTGAAGATCGACATGACGCCCGAACTGCGCGCCCAGATCTCCGCGCTTTCACCCACGCCGCCGCCCGCCACCGACCGGCTGGAGGAGCAGAAGGCCGCCAAGGGCTAGAGGGACGGTCGCCGCAACGCGGCCGATTTGTAGCGTAGTCAAACGTCGGCCGTTGTCGGCTTGGTGCTGCCGCAATGGCTGCAGCGCTCGCTCGACGACACGCGCAATCCCCGGCAGCCCGGGCAGACGCCCATCTCGAAGCGCGACAGGTCCCGCAGCGGCCGGTCGTTCGGTGTCGCCGGTTCGGCAAACAGATCATTCAGCCATTTGAAGCGCATGCGCATCAGCTTAGCGCCGCGCGCCGAATTCTGTCACTCTCGGTCGACACCCGCCGGAGCGTAAAAATCTTCAATCTCTACCTCGCGCTCGGCGCCATGACGGTGCAGCAGTCCTTCGCGACGCTGGGCCGTTCGACGGTGCCGTTGATCGCCGCCGCCATCGTGCTCGACCTCCGTGTCGATCCGGCGCTGGTCGGCGTCTATCTCGCCATCGGCGCGGTCGCGGGTTTCATCACGACCATGGGCTGCGGCGGGTTCATCGTCCGTTATGGCGCACTTCGCATGACCCAGGTCGGCATGCTGGCGCTGGGTGCAGGTCTTGCCGTCACCACGGCGGGCTGGCTGCCGCTGTTTGCGTTGGGCGCCTTCGTGGGCGGCCTCGGCCAGGCACTCTCGACGCCTTCCAGTTCGCACCTGCTCGGCCGACTGTCGCCGCGCCACCTCGCGCCGCTGATCTTCTCGATCAAGCAGACCGGCGTGCCGGCTGGGCTGATGCTGGCGGGCGTGGTGGCACCGGTGCTGGCCGTCGAGTCCGGCTGGCGCACGGCTTTGCTTGTCGTGGCTGGCCTCTGCCTCGCCACGGTGGTGGCGCTGCAGCCGCTCCGCGCGCGCTTCGACACCGATCGCAACCCCGTCCAGGCGCTGTCACCCGCCGACATCCGCGCCAACGTCGCGAGTGTCCTGCGCGACCCGGCGTTGCGCGCGCTCTGCGTCGCCATGTTCAGCTTCGTCGGCCTGCAGTCGCTCTTCACCGGCTTCTTCGTGCTCTATCTCGTGCGCGGCCTCGGCTACGATCTCGAACGCGCCGGCATCGTCTTCGCCATCGCCGTCGCGGTCGCGGTGCCGGCCCGCATCGGCTGGGGTTGGCTCGCCTCGCGCCTGGTAAAGCCCGCGACGTTGCTGGCGATCCTGGGCATTGCCATGGCGGGTAGCTCGGTTCTTGCGGCCCTCATCGATCCCGCCTGGCCGACCTGGGCGGCCACGGGCATCGCCATTGCCTTCAGCGTCACCGCCGTGAGCTGGCACGGCGTGCTGCTTGCCGAGGTGGCGCGGCTCTCGCCCTCGGGCCGCATCGGGGCCACGACCGGCGCGGTGCTGGCGTTCGGCGACGCCGGTTCGCTGGTCCTGCCGTTGCTGTTCAGCGCGGCGCTGTCGATCACCGGGGGATATGGCAGCGGCTTCGTGATCGGCGGGATGTTGGCCCTGGGCGTGGGGATCACGGGCCTGTGGCGGCGGGCCAATCGCACAGCGTAAGCCGAGCCCGGTCAGCGTTTCGGTGCGGGACGGACCGCGAACAACAGCGCCAGCGGCATTGTAAGCAGCGGGACCAGCGTCATCAGGTAGAAGGCGTTGATGTAGCCGATCATCGAGGCCTGACGCTGGATTTCGGCGCTCAGCCGCGCCTCCGCCTGGCCGCCGGCGCGGCCGAAAGCGTTGAGCCACGGCGCGATCAGATCCTGTGTGAAGGCGGTTATGCCGCTCGTCAGGTTGACATGAGCCTCGGCGGTGGCGTGGGCGAACACGACCAGGGTCAACGATATGAAGACGCTGCTGCCGAGCATGCGCACCAGGGCGAAGATGGCGTTGCCCTGGGTCAGCAGCCGGCCCTGCAGAGTCGAGAAAGCGAGCACCGCCATGGGCGTGTAGCAGAGTCCGAAGCCGAAGCCGTGCAGGATATTGGTCCACATCACGTCGTTGGCCGTGAGGTTGATGTCGAGCGACGCCATCCAGAATCCGGCAAAGGCCTGGATGGCCAGCCCGAGGAACAGGCAGAAGCGGGGGTTGATCCGCGTGAGCTGGGCCACGACGCAGAAGGAGGCGAGGTTGCCGAGCCCGCGCGCGGCGATCAGGTAACCGATCATCGTTTCCGGATAGCCGAGCAGCTCCTGCAGGAGGGGCGGGAACAGCACCATGGGCGTGTATTGCAGCATGCCCATGACGAGTGCGACGGCGACGCCGACGGAGAAATTGCGGTCGCGGAAAGTGGCGGCGTCGAACAGCGGCGCTTGTGCCGTGGCCATGTGGATGGCGAACATGGTCGCGAACAAACCGGCGACGACGCATTCGGCGACGATCTCGGGCGAGTCGAACCAGTCGTTGCGCTGACCACGGTCGAACACGAGCTGGGCTGCTGCGATCGCGATGGCGATGAAGACATAGCCGATATAGTCGAAGCGGGGCGCCGTTCCTTTCTCGCGATCGGTCAACGCCAACAGCACCGCCGTGAAGGCTGCGGCGCCGAGCGGCAGGATCAGGAAGAATGTCCAGCGCCAGCTCATCATGTCGGTGACCAGGCCGCCGAAGGTTGGCCCGAGGATAGGCCCCATGACGCCGCCGACCCCCCACATCATGATGATGAAGGGGTGCTGGCTGCGGTGGAAACTCGCGAGCAGGATGGTCTGGCCCATCGGGAAGATCGGCGCGCCGAATGCACCCTGGATCACCCGCAGCGCCAGCATCGCCTCGAGCGACTGCACCAGGCCGCACAGCATCGAGGCCACCGTGAAGCCCGCCACCGAGCAGGCCATCAGCGTGCGCCAACCGAGCTTTGCCGCCAGCCAGCCGGTGAGTGGCGTGGCGATGGCCGTAGCGACGAGGTTGAAAGTGAGCACCCAGGAGATCTGCTCCTGGGTTGCGGACAGAGCGCCCTTGAGCTGGGGCAGGATCACGGTGACGCTGGTCGCCGTGAGGCCGAACAGGATCGTCGTGAACTGCACGCACAGAAGGATTAGCCACTGTCGTGCGGAGATGCCCATGTTGTCCGAGCCTGCGCCACGCCGCGGCGCATCGTCAACGCCGGGGTCCGTTTGCGGCCGAATGGTTCACTGTGCGGTATGGCGGGCACCGTTGCGGCGGCTCTTGATGCCCTCTCTGCAGCACCATAGTTTCGACAGCCAATGATTGGGAGGCCAGACCGCATGCCGACAATCGACGCGCAGGTTCACTGTTACGAGCGCAATCATCCCGGCCGCCCGTGGGCGGCGGTGCTCGCCGGTCCGCCGGAGGTGACGGCGGCCGACATGATCGAGGCCATGGACTCCGTCGGCGTCGATGGCGCGCTGCTGGTGTCGGTCTATACGATGTACCGCTGGGACGAGAGCTATGCCGTCGGTGTCCAGAAGGCGCATCCCGGCCGCTTCGGCGTCATCAAGCCGGTCAATGCCAACGATCCCAGGGTCGAGGACACGATCGCCGCGTGGGCGGCAATGGACGGTGCCGTCGCCATCCGCATCATGTTCACGCCGGAGATTTCGACCGATGCGGCCGATCCCGGCATCAACCGCGTGCTGGCGGCCGCCACCAAGCACGACTTGCCTGTCAACCTGATGGCGCGGGGCCGGCTGGAGCAGGTGGGTTTGCTCGCCAAGCGCAATCCCGACACGATCCTGGTGATCGATCACCTCGGACTGGAACAGCCGATGGCGCCGCCGGCGCCGAAAGATCCGTGGCATGAACTGCCCAAGTTGCTGACGCTGGCCTCGAACCCCAACGTGGTGGTCAAGATCACCGGCGCCTGCACACTCAGCCACGAAAAGTTTCCCTATAAGGATATCTGGGATCCGCTGGGCCGCATCTTCGACGCCTTTTCGCTCAATCGCTGCATGTGGGGCACCGACTGGACTCGCGCCGTGGCACTGCTGACCTACAAGGAGGGCGTCGATTCGTTCCGCGTCACCGATCGACTGTCCGACAGCGACCGCGCGACGTTGATGGGTGGATCCCTGCAGAAGATCTATGGCTGGTCGCCGAAGAAGGCATGAGCGCTGCCGGAAGCACGCGAAAATCCCGGAGCGGGCGGTGACGAGCAGTGATTTCGGCGGTACCTTCCTGCGGGCTTCGGAGGGCCGGACGTGACCGAGGGGACGACCGAGAAATCCGCAATCGACCGGCCCGAGTATCACTCGGCGCTGGCCAACGGGCTCGTGATCGGACGCTACAAGATCCTCGCGGTGCTGGGCGAGGGCGGCTTCGGCATCACCTACCGCTGTCACGACACCCAGCTTCATCGCGACGTCGCGATCAAAGAGTACCTGCCGAGCGGCCTCGCGATCCGCCAGGGCGATACCCAGGTGCTGCCGCGCTCGACCGAAGTGTCCAAGGATTTCGTCTGGGGGCGCAGCCGCTTCCTCGACGAGGCGCGGACCATGGCGAAGTTGAGCAATGTGCCGGCGGTCGTCCGCGTCCACGATTTCCTCGAGGCGCACGGTACGGCCTATGTCGTCATGCAGCTTCTCGAGGGCGAGACGCTCGCCCAGCGCCTGGATCGCGAGACGCGTCTGTCGCAGGCCGCGATCGAGCAGATCCTGCCGCCGCTGCTCGACGGCCTCGAACAGATCCACGGCGTCGGCTTCCTGCACCGCGACATCAAGCCGGCCAACATCATGCTGGGGCCCGACGGCGCGCCGACGCTGATCGATTTTGGCGCCTCGCGGGCCGACATCGCCGGCCGCACGCAGGCGATGACCGCCATCTTCACGCCGGGCTTCGCGGCTCCCGAGCAGTCGAGCGCCGGCAAGCAGGGACCGTGGACGGATATCTACGGGCTGGCGGCGACGCTCTATGCCTGTGTCGCGGGCAAGCCGCCGCCCAGCGCCCTGGAACGCCTGATGGAGGACGATTCGACTGTCTCGACCGATACGGCGGGTGCCAGCTATGCGCCGGCGCTCCTGGCCGCGATCGATGTCGGCATGCTGCTCCAGGCCCACGCACGACCGCAAACCATCGGCGCCTGGCGGCAGGTCTTGGCCACCGGCGTCTGGAAGGTGCCCGACAGCAGCTCCCGGCAGACCCAGCGGACGATCGTGATGCCTGCGGTGCCGGCGCCGGCCGGCGCACCGGCATCGTCGACGATTGAGTCACCGATCCAGACGCCGGCCTCCACACTGGCGCCGACCCCAGCGAAGAGCGGGCACTACAAGCCGATGGTGCTGGCGGCGGCGGCCGTGGCGCTGCTCGTCGTCGGTGGTGGCGCGGGCTACGCGATTTTCGCGCCGCGCGCCCCCGATGCCGTGGCCCCCTCATTGCCGGCGAGACCGGCACCGCTGGCGGCGACGCCAGCGCCGACTGCACCGCGTGCCAACGAAGAGGCCAGCCGCGAGGCCGCCGAGGCCCGTCGCCAGGCCGAGGAACAGCGCCTCGCCGAGGAAGCGGCGGCGCGCGAGCGCGAGCGGCTGCAGGCCGAGCAGGCGGCGGCCAAGGCAGCCGAGGAAGAAGCAAGAGCCCGCGCCGAACCGGGAGAAGCCGAGCTCAAGCTGACCAACCGGGATCGGCAGAAACTCCAGGTGGCCCTGCTGTCGCTGGGCTTCGACGTCGGCGGCATCGACGGCACGTTCGGTCCGCGTTCGCGCCAGACGATCGCGGCCTGGCAGGCCAGGACCGGCGACGTCTCTACCGGCTTCTTCACGGCGGCACAGAAGGCGTCGCTGCTCGCCGAAGGAGCGCCCGCCATTGCCAAGTGGGAAGACGCGCAGCGGCGCGCCTATGCCGAGGAGCAGCGGCGGCAGCAACAGCAGCAAGCCCCGCCGCCGCCTCCGCCGCCAGCGAAGCGCGGCTTCAAGTGGCCGTGGGAATAGGCTGCATCACCTCACCCTTGTAAGGGCGCTTTGGCGCCCGTCTCGAAGGGGGGACCAGTCTTGTCGTTGCCATCCTTCGAGACGGCGCTGCGCGCCTCCTCAAGGGTGAGGAAGAGGGAGAGGGTTTGAGATCATGAAAATCGGCGCGGTGATGTTCTTCACGACGGAGTCCATGCAACCCGCGCCGCTCGCGCGGGCGCTGGAGGAACGCGGCTTCGAATCGCTGTGGGTCCCCGAGCACACGCACATCCCGTCGTCGCGCAAGTCGGAGTATCCGGCGGGCGGGCCGCTGATCCGGCCCTACTACGACATCATGGATCCGTTCCTGGCGCTCAACACCGCGGCCACGGTGACGGCCAGGCTCAAGGTCGGCACGGGCATCGCGCTGCTGACCCAGCGCGACCCGATCGTGACGGCCAAGATGGTGTCGACCATCGACCAGCTCTCGGGCGGCCGTTTCCTGTTCGGTGTCGGCAACGGCTGGAACCAGGACGAGATCGAGAACCACGGCACCGACTTCAAGTCGCGCCACAAGCTGGCGCGCGAGCGCATCGAGGCGATGAAGACGATCTGGACCGAGGACGAGCCCGAGTATCACGGCGAGTTCGTGAACTTCGACAAGATGAAGCAGTGGCCCAAGCCCCGGCAAAAGCCGCATCCGCCGATCATCGTCGGCGGCGCTTTCCCCTATGCCGCCCGCCGCGCCATCAGATATGGCAACGGCTGGATCCCACGCGCCGATCGCCTCGCCAAGGACGGCATCGGCGTCACCGTGAACCAGTTTCGCGAGCTGGCGACGAAGGAGGGGCGCGATCCCGCCACCCTGCCGATCAGCATCTTCCGCGTGCCCGAGGAGATCGACGGCTTGCGTTTTTGCCGGGACATCGGCATCGACCGTGTCGTCTTCTCGCTCCCGGCCGAGAAGGAAGACAAGATCCTCCCCATCCTCGACCGCTGGTCCGAACTGAAGAAGCAACTGAGCAAAACATAAAGTGGCCCAAAGATAGACTTGCAAGTTCAGCAGGTTTCGGCCTATATTTCTGGCAGGCTGGCGAGGATTGCGCCGGTCTTTTTAGTCTCCGGCAAGACCTGCCCGTGGCCGTCCACGGGTCCGCGCATTGCGCTCGGTGCAGCCGCCCTGGGTCCTGACCCAGGGGTATGAACAGTCCATCCACGCCCAAAGGGCTTTGTGCCGGCAGTGCCGGCATCAACAGCAAAGAGCCACGCCTCGAATCGTGGACAGACAATCGTGTGTCGGCTGGGGGCGAACTCCGGGCACACTTAAGGGCCCAACACACGCGCGTTTCAGGTGGGCCCGCCGAGGCGGGAAAAAGCCCGGATCCGTTGGCTTTCCGGCGGCTGGAAAGCCAAATATCTGCACCTTGAGTTGGGCCAACTTTGAAAAGTTGGGCCAACCCGGCGAGAGGGTGGAAGCGGCCTAGTCGGCGGCCTTCGCCTCGGGTTCCAGCACGTCCAGCACCTTGGGCGGCGACATGGGCAGGCTGTAGAAGCGCTCGCCGAGTGCGCCGTGTAGTGCGTTGGCGACTGCGGCCATCACGGGGACCAGCGGCACCTCGCCGACGCCGCGCACGCCCTGCGGATGCTTGGGGTTCGGGATCTCGATCATGACGGCATCGAGCATCGGCAGGTCCGAGGTGACGGGCATGCGATAGTCGAGGAAGCCGGCGTTATCGAGGCGGCCGTTCTTGTCGTAGATGTACTCCTCGCTGAGCGCCCAGCCGATGCCCTGGGCGACGCCGCCCTGGATCTGGCCCTCGCAATAGTCGGGATGGATCGCGCGGCCGACGTCCTGGAAGGCCGTGTAGCGCGTCACCCAGACGCGGCCGGTGTCGCGGTCGACCTCGACGTCGCAGATGTGCGTGCCGAAGCCGCCCTCGGCGCCGGTCGTGTTGGTCGAGGCGCCGGCACCGATCGGGCCGCCGGTCTCGGTCGCGCGGGCGGCGAGCTGGGCCAGCGACAGCGGATCGAACTTGCCGGCGTTGTCGCCGGCAGGCCTGGCCTCGCCGTTGTCCCAGGTCACGGCCTCGGGATCGATCTTCCATATCTTGGCGGCGCGGCGCTTGAGGTCGGCGATGACCTTGCCCGCGGCATCGGTCACCACCATCGCCGAGGCGAAGGTGACGCGGCTGCCGCCGGTCAGGTTCGAGAAGCCGATGCTGCTGGTGTCGCCGATCAGCACCTGCACCTTGCTGTGCGGTATCCCGAGCAATTCGGCTGCGATGTTGGCGGTGGAGGCGCGCGAGCCGCCGATGTCGGGATGGCCGGTCATCACCACGACCGTGCCGTCCTCGTTGATGCTCATCTGGGCGCTCGATTCGCCGCCGGCATTGAACCAGTAGCCCGAGGCGACGCCGCGGCCCTGGTTGGGCTTCAACGGTGCCTTGTAGTGCGGATGGGCCAGCGCCTGCTTCACGGTCTCCTGGTAGCCCATGACCGGATAGACCGGACCGTGGACGGCCTTGGTGCCCTGCTTGGCCGCGTTCTTCAGACGCAGCTCGAGCGGATCCGTCTTGAGCTTCTGGGCGAGCTCGTCCAGGACGCACTCCACGGCATAGGCGCCGATCGGCGCGCCCGGAGCGCGGTAGGCCGCGACCTTGGAGCGGTTGGAGACGACGTCGAAGCCCTGGGTGTAGGCATTCTCGATGTCGTAGGGACCGAAGGCGCAGCCGGCGGCGCCGCGGATCGGCGAGCCGGGGAAGGCGCCGGCCTGCAGCCAGTAGGTGCCGTGGGCAGCCACGATGGTGCCGTCCTTCTTGGCGCCGATCTTGACCTTGCTCATCGAGCCCGAGGTCGGGCCGGAGGCGCGGAACACTTCCTCCCGGCTCATCACCATCTTGACCGGTCTGCCCGACTTGCGGGCCAGTACCAGCGCCAGCGGCTCCAGATAGATGATGGTCTTGCCGCCGAAGCCGCCGCCGATCTCGGCCGGGATGGCGCGGATGTCGCTCTGCGTCACGCCCGTCAGCAGCGCGGTCATGGCGCGGACCATGAACTGGCCCTGGCTCGAACTCCAGATCGTGGCCTTGCCGTCGGTAACGCTGACGAGGCAGGCGTGCGGCTCGATGTAGCCCTGGTGCACGGCCTCGGTCTTGAAGCTGCGCTCGACGATCACGTCGGCCTGCTTGAAGCCCGCTTCGATGTCGCCCTTCTTGTGCTCGAGCGTGCCCGCGATGTTGGAGGGCTTGCCCTCGAACTTGACGTGGTCGTGCAGGGGCGTGGCACCCGGCTTCATCGCGTCCTCGACGTCGATGGCGTGGGGCAGCACTTCGTAGTCGACCTTGATCAGCTTGAGGGCTTCGGCGGCGATCTCCTGCGAGGTCGCGGCGACGGCGGCGACGGGATGGCCGTGGAACAGCGCCTTGTCGCGCGCCATCACGTTGCGGCACATCCAGCGGATGTCCTGGATGCCCAGCATCACCGGGCCCTTGTCGATCGGGAAGTCGACGATGTCCTTGGAGGTCATGACCGCCTTGACGCCCGGGAAGGCCTCGGCTTTCGAGGTGTCGATCGACTTGATGCGGGCGTGGGCGTGGGGGCTGCGCAGCACCTTGCCCCAGATCATGCCCGGCATGTTGGTGTCGGCGGCGTAGGCGGCGCGTCCGGTGACCTTGTCGGCGCCGTCCGGCCGCGGGGTGCGCTTGCCGATCCACTTGTTGTCGGGATTGTCGTTGGTCATGGAGTGTTCCTGTCCGGGCGGGTGAATTTCGGATTGGAGCGTAGGGCAGGGCACGGGTCGGCGGCAAGGCGGTCGAGGCCCGCCCGTTGCCAGGTTAAAGCGCCTTCAGGGCGTCGCGGACCTCGTCGACATGGCCCGCGACCTTGACCTTGCGCCAGATCTTGCGGATCACGCCTTCCTTGTCGATCAGGAAGGTGGCGCGGTCGATGCCCATGTACTTGCGGCCGTAGAGAATCTTCTCGATCCAGGTTCCGTACTTCTCGCAGATTTTGCCGTCCTCGTCGGACACGAGCGGGAAGTTGAGTTCGTACTTGGCCTTGAATTTGTCGTGGCGGGCGACACTGTCCTTGGAGACGCCGACCACCTGGGCCTTGAGTTTCTTGAAATCGGAGGCCGCGTCGCGGAAGCCGCAGGCCTCGGTCGTGCAGCCCGGCGTGTCGTCCTTGGGATAGAAGTAGAGCACGACAGGCTTGCCGCGCAGTTCCGAGAGCTTGAGTTTCTTGACCCCGTCGGTGGCGGCGGTGAAATCCGGCGCCTTCCTGCCTTCCTCGACACTCATTTGTCTCTCCTTGCCTGCCAGCCGGCGGCGCGCGCCGGGACCTCGACGATGCGCTCGTATATAGCACGCGCGGCTGCCGCCTCGGTCGCAATCCGTGCCTTGAGGTCCGCGAGATCGGCCGCGTCCTCGGTGGCCGCGATCAATCGGCGCTGGCCTTCCGGCGCGCTGGTCTCGTCGAAGGCCGCTTCGTCGCCGTTCAGGGTCAGGCGGAGCAGGCTCTGCACGTCGGAAAGCAGCGTCCGCGTGGCCTGCAGGCGCTCGGCATCGGCGCGCTCGATCAGACCGGCCTCGGCCATCCGCCGCAGCATTTCGGCGGGATGGGCAGCGAGCAGTTCGGGCTGCGCCGCAGCGTGGAGGAGCGCCAGGTATTGCGCCACGAAGTCGATGTCGAACAGCCCGCCCGGCAGGTGCTTGAAGTCCCACGCGCTCTTGGCCGGGGCGTGCCAGGCGATGCGGTCGCGCATGTCGGCCACGTCGCGGACCAGCGCGCCGGCGTCGCGCGGCCGGCAGAGCGTGGTCCTCACGATGTCGGCTAGGCGGCCGACCAGCGCCTTCGGTCCGTGAATCACGCGGGCACGGGTCAGCGCCATGTGCTCCCAGGTCCAGGCGGACTGCGCGTGATAGGTCTCGAAGCCTTCCAGCGAATTGGCGAGCGGCCCAGAGCGACCCGACGGGCGCAGCCGCATGTCGACTTCGTAGAGCGCGCCTTCGTTGGTATGGGCGGTGAGCGCCGTCACGATCTTCTGGCTGAGTCGCGTATAGTACTGGATCGGTGACAGCGGCTTCATGCCGTCCGAGGTCTCGAGGTCGGACGGGATGTCGTAGACGAAGATCAGGTCGAGGTCGGAAGTGGCCGACATTTCCCGGCTGCCGAGCTTGCCCAGCCCCAGCACGGCCAGGCGCTGGCCGCGGAAACCGCCATGGACGTCGGCGAAGCGCTGCTCGACCCGGTCGCAGAGCGCCGAGATGGTGGCGGCGGCGACATCGGAATAGGCGAGGCCCGCCTGCGCCGGCCGAACGATGTGCTTCAGTTGCTGTACGCCGATCTGGAAGCGCCGGTCGTTGGCCCAGCGCCGTGCGAGGTCGAGGATGTCCTGCTCGTGATCGACGTTTGCCAGCACGGAAGCCAGTTCCGCGGTCATCTCCTTGGCCGGAGGCAGGGGGCGATAGAAGTCGGGCGACAGCACCGAATCGAGGAGGAGCGTGCGGCGCGCGAGATGGGCGGCAAGGCCCGGCGCGCTGCCCATGATGGTGGCGAGAAGTTCGAGCAGCGCCGGATTGGCCTTGAACAGCGAGAAGAGCTGCACGCCCGCAGGGAGGTTAGCGAGGAAGAGATCGAAATTGAGCAGCGCCTGGTCGGGCGCGGCAGTCGAGCCCAGTGCCTTCAGGAGACCGGGCATCAGTTCGGTCAGCAGTTCTCGCGCCCGGGCGGTCGCGGTGGCGCGGTAGCGACCGTGATGCCAGCGCCGCACGATGCCAGCCGCTGCCGACGCATCGCGGAAGCCCATGGCACTAAGTGACTCCAAAGTGCCGGGATCGTCGTCGGTGCCGGTGAAGACCAGGTTGCCGCCGGGGCCCGCAAGACTCGGCGCCTCCTCGAACAGCCTGGCGTAGTGGCCTTCGACGCAGCGCAGCCGGTCGAGCAGGGCCTGCTGGAACGAAGCCGAATCGGGATAGCCTAGGAAGGTGGCAATCGCCGCCACCCCGGCCTCGTCGGCCGGGAGGCTGTGTGTCTGGCGGTCGTCGACCATCTGCAGGCGATGCTCGACCCGGCGCAGGAAGCCGTAGGCCTCGATCAGCTCGTCCGCGGCCACTGGCGTGACGTGTCCCGTCGCCGACAGCGCCCGGATGGTCTCGCAGGTGCCGCGCAGCCGGAGCGACGGATCGCGGCCCCCGAAGATGAGCTGCTGGGTCTGGGCGAAGAATTCGATCTCGCGAATGCCGCCGCGACCCAGTTTGACGTTGTGACCGAAGACCTTGACCGTGCCGCCGCCGCGATGGGCATCGATCTGCCGCTTGATCGAGTGAATGTCGTGGATTGCCGCGAAGTCTAGATGCTTGCGCCAGATATAGGGGCGCATGTCGGCCAGGAAGGCTGCACCCACGGCCCGGTTGCCGGCCACCGGATGGGCCTTGATCATCGCGGCTCGTTCCCAGTTCTGCCCGACGCTCTCGTAATAAAGTTCGGCGGCCTGGACCGACATGGCGAGCGGCGTCGAGCCGGGATCGGGGCGTAGCCGGAGATCGGTGCGGAAGATATAGCCGTCGGCCGATGTCTCCGAGAGCAGTTGCACCAGAAGGCGGGCGCAACGCACGAAGTGGCGCGGCATCTGGTCGTTACCGGCGATTGCCGGTGCATCGCGGTCGTAGAGCAGGATGAGGTCGATGTCGCTCGAGTAGTTCAGTTCGCCCGCTCCGAGCTTGCCCATGCCCAGGACGGTGAGGGCCGCCGCCTCGGGATCGCCGCCGAACTCGATGCGGGCGTCGCGCGCGAGTTGGAGAAGGATCGAGTCGGTGAGCGCGTCGAGGCAGCCCGAGGCGAAGTCGCTGAGCGCCCCGGTGATCTTCTCCAGTGGCCAGACTTCGGCAATGTCGGCCACGGCGACGGCCAGCGCCACGCGGCGTTTGAGCCGGCGCAGCGTGGTCGCGACGGCTTCGGGCGAGGCGCCATCGCGGGCCATCGCCCGCACGGCACGAAGTTCGCTTGCAAGAACGACCAGAATGGCCTCGGGTCCATGCCGCCATAGATCGGTCACAAAAACCGGATTTTGTAGGGCTGTTTCCGTCAGGTAGGGGCTGTTGCCGAACAGCGCGTTCAGCAGCGCGACCTCCCCGGGGTCGCTTGGCCGCTGAGCCTTGTCGGCCCATCGGGCCCATGCCACTGCCTGCCGCTCTTGATCGTGCGGGCGTGGCAGGCGGGCAGTCGAAAGCCAAGACATACGTTGCGGCGGTCGGGTAAGTTGTCGGTGTCTGCTCGCACGCTTGCCTGCGGGTGACGCTGTCGTCAAGAAGCTGGAAGTATCGATCTTTGATCAAAAGAGTTTACCGCGTCGCTCTGCGTGTCACCGCCGGTTTCGTCGTCGGCGTGGGCGTCCTTGTTGCCGTCGCGGCGCTTCGTCTGATGGCCGGGCCGATCGATCTCGATTTCCTCAAGTCGCGGATCACGGAACAGTTCGACACTCCCGAGGCCAAGGTCAATATCCACGCCGACCGGATCTACGCGGAATGGAGCGGGCTCAGCCAGCCGGTCCGCCTCGTGTTCGGCGGCCTGAAGATCAGCAATTCCTCCGGCGAAGCGATCGCCACGGCGCCCAGCGTGGCGCTCTCCTTCGATCCTCGCAGCATCGTGCGTGGCAAGTTCCTGCCGACGTCGATCGTCGTCGACCAGCCGACGCTCGACGCCGATGTCGCGCGAGAAGGGGGCATGCTGCGCCGTGTCCTTGCCAGTCCCGACACGAAATCCCAGGGCGAGATCGTCGACCTGCTGGTCGATCAGCTTTTGGCCGAACCGAACCAGACGTCGCTGCTCGGCCAACTCGACACGGTGCTGGTCCAGCGCGCGCGTGTCACGCTGCGCGACGTGCAGAGCGGCGTGGCCTGGACGGCGCCGGCCGCGATGGCCCGCCTCACGCGCGATGCCAGCGGCGTCGTCATTGTCGCCAGCGCCCAATTCAGTAGCGGCGGCGCGCCGATCGACGTTTCGCTGTCGGGCTTCTACGCGCGCGACCGCAGCAGGATTTTCGTCGAGGCAAATATCGATGGGCTGAAGCCGCTGATGTTCGCCGATCTGTCGGCCGATACTGCCGTGCTGCGGGGTATCGACATCACGCTGTCCGGTCGGTTGCGCGTCGAGGCGAGTGGTGCAGGTGACATCCGTGGTCTGGAGATCGACATCCACGGCGGCAACGGCAAAGTGACGCTTCCGGATATATTGCCGGCAACGCACCAGGTACGGGCGGTCAATGCCCGGCTCCTGGTGGACGCCGCATCGCGTACCGCCAAGATCGAGAAGATCGAACTCGACATCGGCGCTACCACGGTTTCGATGACCGGAGTCGGCGTCAAGCAGCCGGAAGGGCAGACCTTCACGGGGCGGGTCGACGTCCGCAAGATTCCCGTCAGCCGTCTCGGTGACTATTGGCCGCTCGAATTCGCGCCGGGTGGGCGACAATGGGCGCTCGCCAACTTGAGCAACGGCGAGGCCGATGCGGCCGCCGAGTTTGCGCTCAGTGCGTCGGGCAACGAGATTTCCGAGTTCAAGGTCGATCGCTTGGTCGGTTTCCTGGACTACCGCGGCATGACGGTACGCTACATGCCGCACATGCCGGAGTTGCAGGGCGTGTCGGGCAAGGCCCGCTTCGAAGGCGAAAAGCTGCATTTCGATGTGGCCAGTGGCAATGCCGTCGGGTTGCGCCTGACAAGCGGGACCATCGACCTCACCGGCCTCGACCAACCGCTGCCTCACGCCAACATTCAGCTTCTTGTTGCCGGTCCGGCGCCCCGGGTCGCCCAGTTTCTGGCGCGACGGCCGCTCGGATTGCCGAAGGATGTCGTCTACGACTACAGGCGGGTCGGCGGGGAAGTATCCGTCGATATCGGCTTGGCCTTTCCCCTTATCGACGCGCTGGCGGTGGCCGATATCGAGATCAGGGCCGATGCGGAACTGCGGGGCTTCTCGCTCCGGGATGCGCTGGGCGATGTCGACCTCAGCGATGCCGTTGCCCGCGTGAAGTACGGCGGCTCGGAGTTGAGCATCACCGGGATTGGCAAGCTCGACGGGAATGCCGTCGAGATAGGCTGGCGCGAACTCTACGGCACCAAAGTGCCGTTTCGCCGTCGCTATGAGTTGAAGGGCACTTTGCCCGCCGCTCTTGTGGCCAAGGCGGGCTTCCCCACGCCGGAACCTTACGTGACAGGACCAGTCGGCATCGCGTTGCAGTATCAGGTGGCGACGAACGGCACCGGCGAGGTGACCGGCCGTTTCGATCTCAAGGCGTCCAAGCTTTCGGTTCAGCCGCTGTTGTGGACAAAGGACCCGGGCACCGACGGCCAGCTCACGATGGTGCTGAAGTTGGCAGCAGGCGGCAAGCTTACGACCGCCGACTTCGAGGGACGCGGGAACGGCTTGCAGGCCAAGGGCCAGATGCGGTTTTCCGGCGACAATTCCGTGCAGCAGGTCACCTTGCAGCAGATCAAGATCGGGCAGACCGACATCGCCATCGACTGGAAGCGAGGTCCGGGCGGCGTCGAAGTCAGCCTCAAGGGCAAGACGCTGGAATCGCAACGCGTGCGCGACATGCTGAAGGCGCGAGCGGAAATTGCCGCGAAGGAGCCCAAGGGGGCGGCTGCCGTATCGCGCACCAGCACGAAGGCGGTGGTGCAACTGGAGCAGATCCTGGTGAAGCGTGGCACGGTCGGCTACCTCAACGGCCGGTTGGAGCTCGTGGGCGAGCGCATTGCTTCGGCAGACATGACGTTGGGTGGTGGCAAGGGATCGACGTTCCGCATTACCCCGGCGGGCAAGAACCGCCATCTGTTCTTTTATGTTGCCGACTTCGGGCAGTTGCTGAAGGACGCCGGCTGGATCGACGGGCTGGTTGGCGGATATCTCCATGTCGAGGGTCAGTTCAACGACCTCTGGGCCGATCCACCGCTCGAGGGTACGCTCAAGATGGGGCCGTACCGTATGCAGGTCGTCAAGCCGCGGCCCGACGTTGGCACGTTGAATGCCGCGATCGAGGGCCTGGGTCGTGCCGGCGACGCCACCCAGCAGTTCGACGGTCTGGAAGCCAAGATCAACAAGGTCGCCGACCGCATCGACGTCAGGAATGGCCGGACCAGTGGCCGCTCGATCGGTCTCACGACCCAGGGTTGGCTCGATCTCGCTCACGAGACGGCGCAGTTGCGCGGCGTGGTGGTGCCGGCCTTCGCCCTCAACAATCTTCTGTCCAACGTGCCGTTGCTCGGGCCGCTGCTTACCGGCGGCAAGGACGGCGGGCTGTTCGCAATCTCCTACAGCCTCGAAGGGCCGTTCGACGACCTCAAGAGCAACGTCAGCATGATGTCGGCGGTGACGCCGGGCGTGTTGCGCGAAATCTTCAACGCGCCGCCCGACAGCAGCACGCCGCCGCCGCCGCCAAACCCGGAAATGAACCGCGCGCCCTAGATGGCCCGCACGATCACATGCCGCTTGCGGCCGGCCGACAACTTCAGCGTGCCCGAGCCGTCGAGGTCGCCATCCCTCACCATGACCGTGTCCGAGGCGATCGGCTTGTCGTTCAGCCGGCCGCCGCCGCCCTTGATCAGCTTGCGCGCCTCGGTCCGGCTTTCGGCCAACCCGGCGTCATGGAAAAGCTCGAACGCGGCGATACCCGCCGCGAGCTTGGCGCGCGCGATGTCGATCACCGGCAGCGTCTCGCCCTTGGCGGCTTCGTCGCCGTGGGCAAGGCGGGTCACCTCGGTCGCCAGGATCTTCTTGGCTTCGTTGATCTCCAAGCCGCCCAGTTTTTCCAGCCGTGCGATCTCGTCGAGCGGCAGATCGGTGAATAGCTTGAGGAAGCGGCCGACGTCGGCATCTTCGGTATTGCGCCAGTACTGCCAGAAATCGAACGGGTTCAGACGCTCGGCCTTGAGCCACACAGCGCCGGCGGCGGTCTTGCCCATCTTTGCTCCTGAAGCGGTGGCGAGCAGCGGCGAGGTCAGCGCGAACAGCTCGGCACCTTCCATGCGGCGACCGAGATCGGCGCCCATCACGATATTGCCCCACTGGTCGGAGCCGCCCATCTGCACGATGCAGTTGTGCCGCTTGTACAGCTCCACGAAATCGTAGGACTGCAGGATCATGTAGTTAAATTCGAGGAAGCTGAGCGGCTGGTCGCGCTCCAGCCGCAACTTCACAGAGTCCATGGTCAGCATGCGGTTGACCGAGAAGTGCCGGCCGACGTCGCGCAGCAACGGGATGTAGAGCAGGGTGTCGAGCCAGTCGGCGTTGTTGGCCATCACCGCGTCGGTCGGACCGCTGCCGAACGCGAGGTAGTTGGCGAAGCTCGCCTTGATGCTGGCCATGTTGGCGTCGATCTGCTCGGACGTGAGCAGCTGGCGCGTCTCGTCGCGGCCCGACGGGTCGCCGACCTTGGTGGTGCCGCCGCCCATCAGCGCGATCGGCTTGTGGCCGGTCTTCTGCCACCAGCGCAGCAGCATGACCTGCAACAGGTGGCCGACGTGCAGCGAGTCGGCGGTGCAGTCGAAGCCGATGTAGGCCGTGCGGGTGCCGCTCGACAGCATCTCGTCCAGCCGTGCCGCGTCGCTGCACTGGTGCACCATGCCGCGCTCGTGCACGACACGCATGAAATCCGACTTGAAACCCGTCATCTCGCCGCTCGACTCGCATTGTCCGTGAAGGGGCCGGGGTGTAACACATTCCCGCCATGCCTTCATCTCCCCTGCGCACCCTCGGCCTGATGAGCGGCACCTCGGTCGACGGCGTCGACGTGGCACTGATCGAGACGGACGGCGAGCGCATCGCCTCCCTCGGCCCGTGCCTCACGGTGCCCTATGCCGACGAAGTGCGACGCCTGATCCGCGTGGCTTTCGGCGCCGAGCTTCCCTCCGACGCCACCCACGCCGCCGAGCAGGCCGTCACGAAAGCGCACGCAATGGCCGTGCAGCGCTGGTCGGCCGAACAAGGCATCGCGCTTTCGACGATCGACCTCATAGGCTTCCACGGCCAGACGATCACGCACCGGCCGGAGAGGCGCTTTACCTGGCAGATCGGCGATGGGGCGGCGCTGGCACGTTCATTGGGTGTGCGCGTGGTCAATGACCTGCGCGGCGCCGACGTGGCGGCGGGCGGGCAGGGCGCTCCCTTGGTGCCCATCTATCATGCAGCCCTCGCGGCGGACCTGCCGCGGCCGCTCGCCGTGGTGAATGTCGGTGGTGTCGCCAACGTGACCTGGGTTGGCGCCAACGAGTCACTTCTGGCGTTCGATACCGGGCCGGGCAACGGCCCGATCGACGACTGGTGCATGCGCCGCGCCGGACAGCGCTACGACAAGGACGGCATGCTGGCCGCGAGGGGCACCGTCGACCGCCCGCGGCTGGAGCATTTCAGCGAGCATCGCTTCTTTGCGCGTATTCCGCCCAAGTCGCTCGACCGTGGCGACTTCAGTGATGCCTGGGTGGAAGGGCTTGGGGCCGCCGATGGCGCTGCCACGCTGACCGCCGGCACGGCACGCGCGCTGTTGCTCGCTGCCCGGCATTTCCCCGAGCCCGTGGTGCAATGGGTGATCTGCGGCGGTGGCGCACGCAACCCGACGCTGTTGCGGGCGATCGCCGAGGAGACGCGCGGCAAGATCGTGACCGCGGCCGATCTCGGTTGGGACGGCGACGGGCTGGAAGCACAAGCCTTCGGGTTTCTGGCAGTGCGCTCGCTGCGCGGCCTGTCGATCAGCTTTCCGACGACGACGGGGGCGCCGCGGCCACTGACCGGCGGCACGCTGCATCTGCCGTAAGCTTCAGGGTTCCTTGTTGCTCGTCGCGCGGCCTGGCGGCGTGAGTAGGCTCTTGGCGACGTACCTGTCGACATCGACCGCGAGTTTGTCGAGCGAGTCGTGGAAGAAGTGGTTGGCGCCTTTCACCGTGCGCGACTCGACGGTGATGCCCTTCTGAAGCGACAGCCGCGCCACCAGCTTCTGGATGTCGGCGAGCGGCACGACCTCGTCCTTCTCCGCGCCCACGATCAGGCCAGAGGCCGGGCAGGGTGCGAGGAAGGTGAAATCGTAGGAGTTGGCCGGCGGCGACACCGAGATGAAGCAGTCGATCTCGGGGCGGCGCATCAGGAGCTGCATGCCGATCCAGGCGCCAAACGAGTAGCCGGCGATCCAGCAGGATTTGGCATCGGCGTTCATGCTCTGCAGCCAGTCGAGGGCGGCGGCGGCGTCGCTGAGCTCGCCCATGCCGTTGTCGAAGCGGCCCTGGCTGCGGCCGACACCGCGGGTATTGAAGCGCAGGACGGAAAAGCCCCGGTTCACGAAGACGTGGAACAGCGAAAAGACGACCTTGTGGTTCATCGTCCCGCCATATTGCGGGTGGGGATGCAGGATCAGGGCAATCGGGGCGTGCTCTTCCTTGCTCTGGTGATAGCGGCCCTCAAGGCGACCCTCGGGTCCGGTAAACATCACATCAGGCATGGAGGCTCCGGTTAATCACCCATTTAGCCCCTCCGAAGGGGCCAAAGGTGCGCTGTCTTATAGGGGAATCTTGATACTTGACCAAACTACTCGGATTAACTAAATCCCACTCCGTGAGTTGGTTTTTTCCCAGTTCCCGTGTTGGGGGTTGGAATATCTTAGTAATGCCTTGGTTTTCAAGACCTTTAGGCATTCGGTAAAGACGGCCGGCAGGCACCGGCACGAGGAGGATGCTGTGAAGCTCAGCACCAAAGGACGTTACGCCGTCATGGCGATGGTCGATTTGGCCCGTCACGCCCAGGTCAAGCCGGTGTCTTTGTCGGACATCGCGACCCGACAGGAAATCTCGCTGTCATATCTGGAGCAACTCTTTGCCCGGTTGCGGCGCGCCGGACTGGTGAAGAGCGTGCGCGGTCCAGGCGGTGGTTACCGCCTGGCGCATGGCTCGGCAGAGACTCGTATCTCCGAGATCATTCTGGCTGTCGACGAGCCCATCAGCGCTACGCGTTGCACAGAAATGGGCGAAGCGGGCTGCCTGGCGGATCGCAGCAAGTGCCTGACCCATGACCTGTGGGCGGAGCTGGGTAACCAGATCCATGCCTTCCTGAACTCGGTAACCTTGCTCGACGTGCTAGAACGCAAGATCAGCTCGCGTCTGGTCGAGGCACCAAGCCCGGCTGCCAAGACCGATGCGATGGCCGCTGCGAGCTAGGACCGTTTCCATGTCCGCGTTCGCGTATCTCGACCACAACGCCACCAGCCCGCTGCGGCCGGCGGCGTTCGACGCCATGGTCGACGCGCTGCAGGCAGGCGGCAATCCTTCGTCCGTGCATCGGTCCGGTCGAGCGGCACGCGCGCGCGTCGATGCCGCGCGCCGGCAGGTGGCGACTCTGATCGGCGCACGGCCGATCGAGGTCGTCTTCACCTCGGGCGGCACGGAAGCCAACAATTCGGCCCTCGACGGGGCAGGCCGCAAGCGCATGCTGGTCTCGGCTGTCGAGCACGACAGCGTGTTGAAAGCGGCCCGCGGCTTGGAAGTCATGCCGGTCGATGGCAACGGCATCGTCGACCTTGGCGTTCTGGAGAAGAGTCTGGCGGCGTCCGCCGAGCCTGCTTTGGTGTCGGTGATGTTAGCCAACAACGAGACGGGCGTTCTTCAGCCGATCGCCGACGTGGTGCGCCTGGCGCGCGCTGCCGGCGCGCTGGTGCATTGCGACGCCGTGCAAGGTGCGGGCAAGGTGCCTGTCGATTTTCGCGGCCTGGGCGTCGATTATCTCAGCCTGTCGGCCCACAAGCTGGGCGGCCCGGCAGGCGTCGGTGCGCTGGTCGTGCGCAGCGGCGCGCCCTTCGTGCCGGATCGTCTCGGCGGCGGACAGGAATCCAATCGTCGCGCCGGGACGGAAAACCTGGCCGGGATTTCGGGTTTCGGCGCCGCGGCGACGGAAGCGAACAGCGGATTGGCGACGACGGAATGGCGGAGTCGGCTGGAAACGGCGCTGCTCGAGATTGCGCCGGCGGCTAGGGTCTATGGCGCGGGCGCTGATCGTTTGCCCAACACGACCTGCATTTCGATGCCGGGCGTGCGGGCGGAAACCCAGGTCATGGCCTTGGATCTCGCCGGCATTTGCGTGTCGGCGGGTGCGGCCTGTTCCTCGGGCAAGGCGACACGTTCGGCGGTACTTCTGGCCATGGGCGTGGAACCTGCTGAAGCCGAGACGGCGCTTAGAATCAGCTTCGGCTGGAGCACCGTTTCGGACGATATCGAACGCTTGATCGCCGCGTGGCAGGACCTATATATCCGAGTGGGACACTCGGATATTAACCAAGCCCGCGCGGCCTAGGATTTTCAAGGGGTTAGCATGACCGCCATTGCCCAGATCCGGCGCAACGACCAGCCGATCTACCTCGACTACCAGGCCACGACGCCGATGGACCCGCGCGTCCTGGAAGCGATGATGCCCTACTTCACTTACAAGTTCGGCAATCCCGGCTCGCGCAGCCACAGCTACGGTTGGGAAGCCGAGGAAGGTGTCGAGAAGGCGCGCGGCCAGGTCGCCAAGCTGATCGGCGCCGACGAGAAGGAAGTGATCTTCACCTCGGGTGCCACCGAGTCGAACAATCTCGCGATCAAGGGCGTCGCCGAGTTCTACAAGGATCGGCGCAACCACATCGTCACCACGGTCACCGAGCACAAGTGCGTCCTCGATACCTGCCGCCACCTCGAGCAGCAGGGCTTCGACGTCACCTATCTGCCGGTGAAGAAGGACGGTCTCGTCGATCTCGATGAATTGCGCGCAGCCGTCACGGACAAGACGGTCCTCGTCTCGATCATGGCCGTGAACAACGAGATCGGCGTCATCCAGCCGCTGACCGAGATCGGCAAGATCTGCCGCGAGAAGGGCGCCTTCTTCCATACCGATGCGGCCCAGGCCGCCGGCAAGATCGCGCTCGACGTCGAGGCGATGAACATCGACCTCATGAGCATTTCCGGCCACAAGATCTACGGTCCCAAGGGCATCGGCGCCCTCTATGTCCGCCGCAAGCCGCGCGTGCGGCTGGTCGCGATGATCGTGGGCGGCGGCCAGGAGCGCGGCTTCCGCTCGGGCACGCTGCCGACGCCGCTCTGCGTCGGTCTCGGCGAAGCCGCCGAGATCTGCATGAAGGAAATGGACGGGGAGGCCGTGCGTCTCGCCAAGCTGCGCGACCGCATGCTGAAGGGGCTGAACGCCAAGCTGCCGGAGATTTACGTCAACGGCGACCTCGAACGGCGCATTCCCGGCAATCTCAACATCAGTTTCGCCCATGTCGAGGGCGAGTCGCTGATGATGGGCATCAAGAACCTGTCGGTGTCCTCGGGCTCGGCCTGCACTTCGGCCTCGCTCGAGCCCAGCTACGTGCTGCGCGCGCTCGGCGTCGAAGAGGAGATGGCGCATACTTCGTTGCGGATCGGCCTCGGCCGGTTCACGACCGAGCATGAGGTCGACACCGCCGTCGAAGAACTGGTTCACCACGTCACCAAGCTGCGCGAAATGAGCCCGCTCTGGGAAATGTCCCAGGAGGGAATCGACATCAAGTCCATCGAATGGGCGGCCCACTAGGCCCGTCGAAAGTTTGAAGCAGGATTTTGAGGAGAGTGTCATGGCATACAGCGAAAAGCTGCTCGACCACTACGAGAACCCCCGCAACATCGGCTCGCTCGACAAGAACGCCGAGGATGTCGGCACCGGTCTGGTCGGCGCGCCGGCCTGCGGCGACGTCATGAAGCTGCAGATCAAGGTCGGCGCCGACGGGCTGATCGAGGATGCCAAGTTCAAGACTTTCGGCTGCGGCTCGGCGATCGCGTCCAGTTCGCTCGTCACCGAGTGGGTCAAGGGCAAGACCATCGACGAGGCCGAGACGATCAAGAACACCGACATCGCGCGCCACCTGGCGCTGCCGCCCGTGAAGATCCATTGCTCGGTGCTGGCCGAGGACGCGATCAAGGCGGCGATTGCCGACTATCGCGCCAAGGCCGGCAAGAAGGACGAGCCCCAGGAAGCTGCCAAGTAGGCAACCCCACGTAGGCAGCCGGATAGTTCGGAGTAGAGCGTCATGAGCACGACCGAGACGACCCAACCCACCGCCGCAGCGACGACACCGGCGCCCGTACCCGTCGCGCCGCGCGTCCGCCGGCCGCGTCCGCAGGTGATGTCGGTCACGCCGGCCGCCGCCGAGCGCGTCAAGGCGCTGATCGACGGTCGCGGCAAGCCGACCGCCGGCATCCGCATCGGCGTGCGCACGAAGGGTTGCTCGGGGATGAGCTACACGCTCGAGTTCGCCGACTCGCAGCAGCCGATGGACGAAGTCGTTGAAGCCGGCGGCATCAAGCTGCTGATCGATCCCAAGGCCTCGCTGTTCCTGATCGGCACCGAGATGGACTACGAGGAAGAGAAGCTGAAGTCGGGGTTCGTGTTCAGGAATCCGAACGAGAAGGGCCGCTGCGGCTGCGGCGAATCCTTCCACGTCTGAAGCAGAGCCATGGATCACTTCGCGCGGCTGGGATTGCCGGCGGCGCTCGATCTGGAGCCCGCGACGCTCGACCGGGTCTATTTCGCCGCCCAGCGTCAATGGCACCCGGATCGCTTCGTCGCCCGCCCGCCCGAAGAGCGGGCACGGGCGTCGAGCGAAGCAGCGGGGCTGAACGACGCCTATCGCACCCTGAAGGATCCGCTGTCGCGGGCTTTCTATCTTGCCGAATTGAACGGCGTCGAACTGCCGGGCGACGGCAAGACAATCGACGATCCCGACCTCCTGATGGAGGCCATGGAAGCGCGCGAGGCGCTGCATGAGGCGGCCACACCGGAGGCGGTCGATTCACTCGCCACGCAGGTGCGCGAGGACAAGCAACAGGCGCTAAAAGGTCTCGGGACTTTGTTCTTGCGCCACGACAAGGCCGCCATCAGAAAGGCGCTCCTTCGCCTGCGCTACCTCGACAAGTTCGCCGAGGAGGCGCGCGCCAGGCGCACAAATCTGCAACGAGTGAAGGCATGAGTCTGCTGGAAATCCACGAGCCGGGTGAAACGCCGCTGCCGCATGCGGGCGAAGCGTCGCTCGCCGTCGGCATCGATCTCGGCACGACCAACTCCGTGGTCGCCATCGCGCGCGAGGGCGTGCCGGCGGCCTTGCACGACGAGACCGGCAAGGCGCTGGTGCCCTCGGTCGTGGCCTATCCCGACGCCGGCGGCGTGCTGGTGGGCGAGGAGGCCCGTCTCGTGATGGCGCGCGAGCCACGCAATGCCGTGGCGTCGATCAAGCGCCTGATGGGGCGCGGTGCGGCCGACCTTCATACCGTTGCCGGTGTGCTCCCCTACGAGATCGAGCCGGGCAGCGGCCAGACCGACATGGTGAAACTGTGGATCGGCGGCAAGGCTCGCTCGCCGGTCGAGATTTCCGCCGAAATCCTGAAATCCTTGCGTGCCCGCGCCGAAGCAGCGCTCGACAAGCCGGTCGAGCGCGCGGTGATCACCGTACCTGCCTACTTCGACGATGCCGCCCGCACCGCCACGCGCGATGCCGCCCGCGTCGCCGGCCTTGAAGTGCTGCGCCTCGTCAACGAGCCGACGGCGGCGGCGCTGGCCTATGGCCTCGATAAGGGCTCGGAAGGTCTCTACGCGGTCTACGATCTGGGCGGCGGCACCTTCGACTTCTCCCTGCTGCGCCTAGAGAAGGGCGTGTTCCAGGTCCTGGCGACCGGCGGAGACACGGCACTGGGCGGCGACGATTTCGACCGCGCCATCGCCGAACGCATGCTGGCGGAACGCAAGAAGGACGGCCTTTCCGATCGGGTCGACGAAGCCGCGGTCAAGACCGCGCTCGCGCTTGCGCGGCAGATGAAGGAGCAGCTCTCGGAGCGCGACCAGACATCGGGCCGCCTCGAAGTTGCCGGCACGCCGTCCTTCCATACGCTCACGCGCGCCGAGTTCGAGGCCATGATCGCGGCCTTCGTCGCGCGCACGCTCGATATCGCGGTCAATGTGCTCGCCGATGCCGGCATGTCGGTGTCCGACGTGCGGGGGGTGGTACTGGTCGGCGGCTCGACGCGTCTGCCGCTGGTGCGGGCGGAAGTGGCCGGCATGATCGGCAAGCCGGCATTGACCGACATCGATCCCGACGAGGTCGTGGCGCTCGGTGCCGCACTCCAGGCCGAGGCGCTGACCGGCGGCGGCGACACGCTGCTGCTCGATGTTGCGCCGCTGTCGCTGGGGCTGGAAACCATGGGTGGCATCGTCGAGAAGGTCGTGCCGCGCAACACGCCGATCCCGGTGCAGCTCGCGCAGGATTTCACCACCTACCAAGACGGCCAGACCGCCATGGCGATCCATGTCGTGCAGGGCGAACGCGAGATGGTGGCCGACTGCCGCAGCCTCGCGCGCTTCGAGCTATCCGGCATCCCGCCGATGACCGCCGGTGCGGCGCGGATCCGCATCTCGTTCGCGGTCGACGCCGACGGTCTTCTCGCCGTCTCGGCCGAGGAACGCACGACCGGCGTGGCGCAGCGTATCGAGGTCAAGCCATCCTACGGGATCAGCCACGACGATATGGCCGACATGCTCTACGACAGTCTCGACAATGCCGAGACCGACATGATGCAGCGCCTCCTCGCCGAAGCGCGGGTCGAGGCGCGACGCAATCTGCTGGCACTCGACGCCGCGCTCGCCAAGGATGGTGCGCTGCTCGCGGCGGAGGAACGTGCCTTCATCGACGAGGGCCGGGCCCGTGTCGAGGCGGCGATCGCCGGCGAGGACCGCGACGCCATCAACGCCGCAGCCGAGGCATTGGAGGCGCTTTCGAAGCCCTTCGCCGAGCGGCGCATGGATCGAGGCATTCGCGAGGCGCTGGCCGGCCTGTCGGTCGGCGAGCTGGAAAGCAGAGTTGGGGAGTAGCGGAGCACTTCATGCCGAAATTGACGTTCATCCTCAAAGACGGGTCGCGCAAGGAAGTCGATGCGCCGATCGGCCTGTCGGTGCTCGAGATCGCCCATCGCAACCACGTCGATATCGAGGGCGCGTGCGAGGGCTCGCTGGCCTGCTCGACCTGTCATGTCGTCGTCGAGAAGGAATGGTTCGAGAAGCTGGCGCCGGCCAGCGAGGACGAGGAGGACATGCTCGATCTCGCCTTCGGCCTGACCCATACCTCGCGCCTGGGTTGCCAGATCCTGATGAGCGAGGCGCTGGACGGGCTGGTCGTGCGCCTGCCGGCGGCAACCCGCAACATGATGGTCGACAAGTAGGAGAGGCCGATGGCGCGCAAGCTGCGCTGGACCGACGTTCACGATATCGCGATAGAGCTCGAGGAACGCCATCCCGACATCGACAACGTCAACCTCAGGTTTACCGACCTGCACCGCTGGGTGATGGAATTGCCTGGGTTCGAGGACGATCCCAACCGCTCCAACGAGAAGATCCTGGAAGCCATCCAGGCCGCCTGGATCGAGGAACGCGACTAGCGGCACGCCGTAATTTGGCCGAAAATGCCGGCGAAATAGCGCTTCTGGGGAGGCCGTCATGATCGGGAATTGGGTCCGCCGTTTGCTGCTTCCGCTGGTGCTGGCAGCCGGGCTGGCCGCTTGCGAGTCTGGCGGCGTTCAACCGGGCATCGTCAACACCTCGGCCGCCGGGCCCCCAACCACCAATGGCTCCACCGTCATGCCGGGCGGGCAGGGCCGGGTCGTGTCGATCCGTGAGGTTGGCCTCAAGGGAGCCGGCGGCGGTTCGGGCAACGGCGCCCTGATTGGCGGCCTGCTCGGTGCGGCAGGTGGTGGAGCGATCGGCGGCATCACCAGCAATTCGGTCGGAGGCGGTCTTGTCGGCGCGCTTCTCGGAGCCGTCGGTGGCGCGATCGCCGGCAGTATCGCCGACGGACAGCGGGGCAGCGGCCGTGGCATCGAGGTTGTCGTTCAGCGCGACGATGGGCAGAAGATTACCGTGGCCCAGCGCGACGACGGCGACGTCCAGCTCGGCGATCGGGTTCAGATCGTGCAGGACCGACAGGGCGTGGCCAAGGTCGTCCGCGATGGGTCGCGGAACCCTGACTGAGATTTGGCGTTCAATTCTACCGAGGCTGCGTTCGAGAGAGGGTTTTTGACTATGTTCGGCAAGCGGCTCTTGAGCCTTCTTCTACCGGTGGCGTTGGTGGTAAGCCTTGGTGCCTGCAATGGCACCAGCGGTGGGGTGCAACCCGGAGTCGTCAATACCTCGGCACAGGGCAGCTACCGCGGCGAAACCGGCCGCGTGATGGCCATCCGTGAAGTACCGGTTCGCGGCGGCAGCGGCTCGGGCGTGAGCGACGGCACCCTGATCGGTGGCGGTCTGGGCGCGGCGGGCGGCGCGGCGATCGGTGCCGCCACCACCAACTCGGTGGGTGGCGCGTTGGTTGGCGGTCTTTTGGGCGCCGTTGGCGGGGCCATCGCCGGCACAGCCGTCGATCGGGGCAGTTCCCGGCGCGGCATCGAGGTAACGGTGCAGAAGGACGACGGCCAGCAGGTGAAGGTCGCCCAGTACGACGATGGCGACGTGCAGATGGGGGATCGTGTCCAGATCGTCTACAACAGCAGCGGCGTCGCCAAGGCCGTCCGCGACACCACCCCGCGCCGCGATTAACTCGCGGCCCGGCTGGCGGGATTGAGGGGCGGCGCCTATATAGGCCCCTTCATGGCCCGGAATTCCCTCGATATCGACAAGGCGCCCGGCGACACCCGCGTGGTGGTCGCGATGTCGGGCGGTGTCGACTCGTCGGTCACGGCAGCACTCCTGAAGGAGCAGGGCTACGACGTGGTGGGCGTCACCTTGCAGCTCTACGACCACGGCGTCGCAATCGGCAAGAAGGGCGCCTGTTGCGCCGGGCAGGACATCCAGGATGCCCGCCAGGTCGCCCAGCGCCTCGCCATCCCGCATTACGTGCTCGACTATGAGAGCCGCTTCCGTGCCGAGGTGATGGACTCCTTCGCCGACGCCTATGCGCGCGGCGAGACGCCGGTGCCCTGCATCGCCTGCAACCGCACCGTGAAGTTTCGCGACCTCTTGAAGACGGCGCGCGAACTCGGCGCCGAGGCGCTGGCGACCGGCCACTATGTTCAGCGCCTCAGGGGCGAGGCGGGGCCGGAGCTGCATCGCGGCGCCGATCCGGCGCGCGACCAGAGCTATTTCCTTTTCGGTACGACGCAGGAGCAACTCGACTATCTGCGCTTCCCGCTCGGCCATCTGCCCAAGAGCGATACGCGGGCGCTCGCCGAGCGCTTCCAACTGCCGGTGGCCGCGAAGCCCGACAGTCAGGACATCTGCTTCGTGCCCAATGGCGACTACGCCGCCGTGGTGCAGAAGCTCCGACCGGAGGCGGTCGAGCCCGGCGAGATCGTCGACCTGCAAGGAAGCGTGGTCGGCCGCCACGACGGCATCGTGCATTTCACCGTGGGCCAGCGCCGTGGCTTGGCGCTGGGCGATCGCGACGGCACCGACAACGACCGGCTCTATGTCGTGCGGCTCGATCCCGAGGCGCGCCGCGTCGTCGTGGGCCCACGCGCCGCGCTAGGCCGGACCGAGATGGGACTCTACGACCTGAACTGGATCGGGCCGGTACTGGAAGGCCGCCTGCCGGTGCAGGTGAGGGTGCGCTCCAGCCAGGCACTGCGCCCGGCCGAGATCGAGCTTTCGGGCGAGGGCGCCACGGTCCGCTTCGCCGAACCCGAGATCGGCGTCTCGCCCGGCCAGGCCTGCGTGGTCTACGACGCCGCGACCGGCAGCCGCGTCCTGGGCGGGGGCTTCATAAGGCGCTTTTCTTGACAGGTCCGAGCCCCGCCGCTTAATAGCGCGCACCCATGGCTGGGTAGCTCAGCTGGTTAGAGCACGGCACTCATAATGCCGGGGTCGGCGGTTCAAGTCCGCCCCCAGCTACCAAATTTCGGCCCCCGGTCGTTCCCGACCGGGGGCCTTTATTTTGCGGGTCATCTTCGCCACCTTAGGACCATGGCCAACGGACATTCCCACCAGACCGACGTCGTCATCGTAGGCGCGGGGCCCGTGGGCCTGTTCGCGGTGTTCGAGTGCGGCATGGTCCGGCTCAACTGCCATGTCGTAGACGTGCTCGGCGATGCCGGCGGCCAGTGCACGGCGCTTTATCCGGAAAAGCCGATCTACGACATCCCGGGCTTTCCCCGCATCGAGGCGGCCGAGCTGATCGTCCGCCTGAAGGCGCAGGCCGCGCCCTTTCGGCCCGTTTACCATCTCGGCGAGCAGGTCCAGGCGCTCGACGCGCTGAGCGGTGGCTTCTGGCGGGTGACCACGTCCAAGGGCACGGTCCTGCAGGCGCGCGCCGTCATCGTCGCCGCCGGCGTCGGCGCCTTCGGCCCCAATCGCCCGCCGCTGCCCGGGATCGAGGCCTATGAGGGCAAGAGCGTCTTCTATTACGTCACGCAGCGCGAGACCTTCCGCGGCAAGCGCGTGGTGATCGCGGGCGGCGGCGACACCGCCGTCGATTGGGCGATCTCTTTGGCCGAGGTCGCATCCCGCGTATCGGTGATCCATCGCCGCGACAAGTTTCGCGCAGCACCCGAGAGCGAGGCCCGGCTAAAGGCGTTGGCGAAGGCCGGCAAGATCGATCTCGTCATGCCGTACCAGCTCCACGGGCTGGAAGGCAGCGGCGGCCAGTTGAAGGCCGTCACGGTCTCGACGCTCGATGGCGTCACCAAGCGCATCGACGCCGACATGCTGCTGCCGTTCTTCGGCCTGTCGATGTCGCTGGGGCCGATCGCCGATTGGAGCCTCGCGCTCGAGCACAACCAGATCGCCGTCGAGCCGTCGACCGTCGCCACCAGCAAGCCCGGCATCTTCGCCATCGGCGACGTCGTCACCTATCCCGGCAAGCTGAAGCTGATCCTCACCGGCTTCGCGGAGGCCGCCATCGCGGCGCGCTCGGCCTATGCGCTGGTCCATCCCGAGACGCCGCTGCACTTCGAATATTCGACCACTGCCGGCGTCCCTGACGTCTGACGATCAAGTCACCGGCCGCGACTGCGGTAGGCGATCGCGCGTGCCGTAAACCGGCGGCGCGAGTTGATCGGCCGAGCGGCCGGCCCAGTCGCGCTGGCTCACGGTCGCGAGGCGCTTGCGCTGGCCTTCGATCAGGCCCGCGGTCGCTGCCTCGACATCCACCGTCAGTACCTTGCCGTTACGCACCACCTGGGTGCCGTCGACATAGACATGGCGAATGGCGCGGTCGCTTGCCGAGTAGATCAGGCTGCGCACCGGCTCATGCGCCGGCTGCATGTAGGGATGGCCCATGTCCACCAGCGAGAAATCGGCCTTGCAGCCCGGCGCCAGTCGCCCGAGGTCGGGCCGGCGCAGGATAGCGGCGCCGCCCACGGTTGCAGCCTCGAAAGCATGCCGGGTCGTGCCCATCTTGTAGTTACCGGTAAGGACGCGCGCGACGTAGCAGGCAAGCCGGATCTCATCGACCATGTTGTGCGGGAAGGTGTCGGTGCCGATGCCGACCGGGATGCCGGCGTTCATGTAGCGACCGATGGTATTGAGCGCCATGCCGCGGCGCGCGAAGACGGTCGGGCAGTGCGCCACCGCCGCGCCGGAATCCCTCAGGATCTCGAAGTCGCGGCCGTGCGGATAGTGAATCTGCGGATGGTCGCTGAGGAAAATTCCATGGCCGATCACCAGATCGGGGCCGAGCACGCCAATGGCGTCGAGCCATTCGATCGGCGTCTTGCCGTATCGATGGAGGATTTCGTGGAATTCGACGACGGCCTGGCAAGCATGCGTCTGCACCGGAATGCCACGCCTGCGAGCCTCCTGAAGGGCGTCCTTGAAGTAGCCCTCGCGGCAGGTGTCGATCTGCGAGGGACAGACCATGCCGGACAGGCGCCCGCTCGGATGCCGCATCGCCGCGTCGATGGTCTGCATCGCTGTGTCGAACGCCTTGGCGCCGGCCTTTTCGTCCCAGGCATATTCGACCGTGTGGCCGTTCTTGGTGAACCAGTAGCCCTGGCGCATCATCGGGGCGACGACGGCGCGGATGCCGGACGCGGCGAGGTCGTCGAGCCAGCCCGGCCGGCTCACCGAAAGATCGGTGATGGTGGTGACGCCGCTCTTCAGGAGTTCCGACAGCGCCACTTGCGTCGAGGGGCCGGCATCCTCGGCATCGAGGCCGAACACCGGCAGATATTCGTAGAGCGAACTTTGGCCGAGCTTGTCGCTGCCGACCTCCTCGGTGAGGCCCTTGTTGGCGGGTTCGGAGAAGGGATGGCTGTGGACATTGACGAAGCCCGGAATGGCCATGAATCCGGCGCCAGCGATTTCGGCGTCGGTGGGACCGGCAAAATCCGGACCGACATGGACGATCTCGTTGCCCTTGATCACGAGGTCCGCGTTCTCGAGATAGACGTGCCGCTGTTCGGATTCGTCCCAGGCCACGGCGAAATCGAGACCCCGGAAACGTGTGGTCTTTGTGCTCATCTTTTCTTCCCTTCGCCGGTGAGACTGGCATGATCCGGGGATGACCAGCAAACTCACCGAAGCCGCCAAGGGCGTCTACATCATCGCCGCCACCCCGTTCACCGACGAGGGGGCGCTCGACCTTCAGAGCGTCGACATCTTGACCGATTTCTATTTGAGGTGCGGCGTCCATGGATTCACCCTGCTCGGCATCATGGGCGAGGCGCACAAGCTGACGGCCGACGAGTCGCTGGCAGTTGTGAATCGCGTTATCGGCCGTGCCCAGGGCCGGCAGGTGATCGTGGGCGTGAGCCACGCCGGCCTCGAGAACGTGCGCCGCCTCGCGCACGAGGCGATGATCGCTGGCGCGTCGGGCGTCATGGTGGCGCCGCCGCAGGGCCTCAAGGGCGACGACGGCGTCTACAATTACTATGCCCAGGTCTGCACCGCGCTCGGGCCCGACATTCCGTTGGTCTACCAGGACTATCCGCAGACCACCGGCGTCTATCTCTCGGCGCAGGTGTTCGAGCGCATGGTCGACGACTTCAAGCAACTCGTCATGCTGAAGCACGAGGACGCGCCGGGGCTGGCCAAGCTGACTCGTATCCGGGAAGGCGAGAAGAAGCCGGGCCGGCGGCGCGTGTCGATCCTGGTCGGCAATGGCGGCATCTGCTATCCGCAGGAGATGCGCCGCGGCGCCGACGGGCCGATGACCGGTTTCGCCTGGCCCGAGATGCTGGTGCAGGTCTACGAGCTCTTTGCTGCCGGCAAGGCCGACGAAGCGGAGGATCTGTTCGACATCTACCTGCCTCTCGTGAAGCACGAGGTTCAACCGGCCGTCGGTCTCGCGCTGCGCAAGGAAGTGCTGTTCAAGCGCGGCGCGATCAAGAGCCCGAAGCAGCGCGCGCCGGGCTCCTCGCTCACGGCCACCGACCATTCCGAGCTGAACGCGCTGATCGCGCGGCTGGATCGCAGGCTTGCCGCTTCGGGCCATGGCCGCAAAGTCGCGGCGGAGTAGAGAATGACCGACTACGATCTCGTCATCCGCAACGCCAAGGTCGTCACCGAGGATCGCCAGCTCGACGGCGACATCGCCGTCAAGGACGGCATGGTCGTGGCGCTGGAACCCGCAATCGCCGGCAAGGGCGCCCGCGAAATCGACGCCGGTGGAAAGTTCGTGCTGCCGGGCGGCGTCGACAGCCACTGCCACATCGAGCAGAAGTCGGGCTTCGGCATCATGTGCGCCGACGACTTTTATTCCGGCACGGTATCGGCGGCGTTCGGCGGCACGACGACGGTGATCCCCTTTGCCGCCCAGCATCGCGGCATGTCGCTGCGCCAGGTGGTGAAGGATTACCACGAGGCGGCGACGCCGAAGGCGGTCATCGATTACGCCTTCCACCTGATCGTCACCGACCCCAGCCCGCAGGTGCTGGGGCAGGAGCTGCCGGCGCTGATCAAGGACGGCTACACCTCGTTCAAGATCTACATGACCTACGACGCGATGAAGGTCAGCGACTACCAGATGCTCGACATCCTGGCGCTGGCGCGGCGCGACGGCGCGCTGGTCATGGTGCATGCCGAGAACCACGACATGATCAACTGGTTGGCGCATCACCTTGTCGATCAGGGCCATGTCGCGCCCAAGTTCCATGCCATCGCCCATGCGCGTATCGCCGAGGCCGAGGCGACCAACCGGGCGATCGCGCTGGCGCGGCTGGTCGATGCGCCGCTGCTGCTGGTGCACATGTCCGAGATCGAGGCGATCGAGACGCTGCGCCAGGCGCAGAAGAAGGGGCTAAAAATCTTCGGCGAGACCTGCCCGCAATATATTGCGCTCACTGCCGACGACATGGACAAGCCCGGCGTCGAGGGCGCGATGTGGTGTTGCAGTCCGCCGCCGCGCGATTCCGAGGCGCAAGAGGCAGTGTGGGCGGCGCTGAAGGACGGCACCTTCCAGACTTTCTCGTCGGATCACGCACCCTACCAGTTCAATGCTGGCGGCAAGATACCCAAGGGCGACAAGACCACTTTCAAGGAAATGGCCAACGGTGTGCCGGGGATCGAAATGCGCATGCCGTTGCTCTTCTCCGAGGGCGTGCAGAAGGGGCGCATCACGCTGCAGCAGTTCGTGGCGCTGACGGCGACCAATCATGCGCGGCTCTACGGTCTTTATCCGCGCAAGGGCACGATCGCCGTGGGCTCCGACGCCGATTTCGCGATCTGGGATGCCGACAAGGAAGTGACGCTCGACTGGTCGATGCTGCACGACAATGTCGGCTACACGCCCTATGCGGGCCGCCAGATCAAGGGCTGGCCCATCACCGTGGTGAGCCGCGGCCGCGTCGTGGTCGAAGGCGGCAAGCTCGATGCCGCGCGCGGCTCGGGACAGTTCCTGCCGTGCGCCTCGCCCGACTCGTCCAAGCCCCTCGGCCAGGCTGCACCCGAATTGCAGGCGATGTCGCGCTTTGGCGCCAAGCCGCTGTTCTAGAGGAGAGAGAACGTGTCCCGTCGCCTGAAAGTGTCCTCGGCCCAGTTGGGCCCGATCAATCTCGCCGACAGCCGGGCGAGCGTGGTCAAACGCATGGTCGAGATGCTGAAGGAAGCCGACAGCCGCGGCTCGAAGTTCGTGGTCTTCCCGGAACTCGCCCTCACGACCTTCTTTCCGCGGTACTGGACGGAAGATCAGGCGGAGGTCGACAAGTATTTCGAGAACCAGATGCCCAGTCCCGAGACGGCGCCGCTGTTCGAGCTGGCGCGTTCCAAGGGCATCGGCTTCTACCTGGGCTATGCCGAACGCACCGAGGAAGAGGGGGCGACCCACCGTTTCAACACCTCGATCCTGGTCGGTCCGGACGGCAGGCTGATCGGCAAATACCGCAAGGTTCACCTGCCGGGCCATGACGACCACCGGCCGAATGTGCCGTACCAGCATCTCGAGAAGCAATACTTCGAGGTCGGCGACCTCGGCTTCAATGTCTGGAAGATGTTCAAGGAAAACGTGATCGTCGGCCAGTGCATCTGCAACGATCGCCGCTGGCCCGAGACCTTCCGCGTCATGAGCCTCAAGGGCGCCGAGATGGTGGTGCTGGGCTACAACACGCCGACCGACAACGTCTATGCGCCGCACGAGCCGCCGTATCTGCGCGTGTTCCATCACAATCTCTCGCTTCAGGCCGCGGCCTATCAGAACGGCATCTGGGTCGTGGCGACCGCCAAGGCCGGCAAGGAAGACGGCTACTGGCTGCATGGCGGCTCCGTGATCGTGGCGCCGACCGGCGAGATCGTCGCCAAGGGCACGACCGAGGAGGACGAGGTGATCTCCTACGATTGCGACCTGGCGCTAGGCGAGTACATCCGCAACACCACTTTCAACTTCGCCAAGCACCGGCGCCCGGAGCACTACAAGCTGATCAGCGAGCGCGCCGGGGTGAAGGTCGAACCGTCGAACTGAGGAACCCCGAAGTGCAATACGCCGTTTCCGACGTTAACCATCACGACCGCTACAAGATCCTGACGGCCTTCGTGCTGCCGCGCCCGATCGCCTGGGTGACGACCCTGGGCCCGACCGGAATCGTGAATGCCGCGCCCTTCAGCTTCTTCAATGTCTTCGCCGAGGATCCGCCGCTCTGCATGTTTGCGGTGAACAAGCGGCCGGACGGAAGGCTGAAGGACACCTGGCTCAACATCCAGCGCACCGGTGAGTTCGTGGTCAACCTGACCGACGAGCCGCTGGCGCGGGCGATGCACGATTCGAGCGGTGACTTTCCGCCCGACGTCGGCGAGCCGGACTACCTCGGCCTGAAGCTCGCGCCCTCGGTCGACGTCGCGCCGCCGCGTCTGGCCGATGCGCCGTGGGCGATGGAGTGCAAGACCTGGCAGGTGATCAGCGTCAAGGAAGACCGCCAGCTCGTCCTGGGCGAGGGCCTGCGCTTTCATATCCGCGACGAGCTGTGGGATCCCAAGGCGATGCGCGTCCACATGGACAAATATCATCCGGTGGGCCGCATGTTCGCCGATCGCTACTGCCGCACCGACGACCGCATGGAGTTTCCCTCAGCCCCGGTCGTGAAGGCCGAAGCGGCGGAGTGAGACGCGCCGGGGCGGACTTGTAAGCTCGCCCGGGGTGACCACCTTCGAGCAATGACCGCGCGCTCCGTTGAAGGCTGGCCGCGCTGGCTGGCCGCACTCCTGATGGGCCTGCTGTTGGTCCTGGCGCTGTTGATCGCGTCGTGGCTGCTGCGGACCTGTGCGGCGGTCGAGCCGTCGGCCAACGTCGTCACGCTCGAAGCCGAGCGGCCGCCGCCGCCGCCGCCGGCGCATCCCGATCCTACACCGGTGCTGAAAGCCTCGCTCGACGGGGCCGCGGCCGACGGCAGGAAGCTCGCGGCCGAGGTCGCGGCCCTGGAAGCGGACGTCAAGCGAGCCCTGGCGCAATGCAAGCCGGTCGAGCCGCCCAAACCTCCGCCTCCCAAGCCGCCACCCGTCGCCCAGGCATCGCCGCCTCCGCCGCCGCCACTGCCGGCCGACCGATGGGCTCAGAAGGACCTTTCGATGCTGCAGGGCTGCTGGCGGCTGGGGCGGGACACGCGGGGCAGCCTCGACCAGAGCGGCCGGTCGGAAATGTGCGACGTCAGGGCGGGCCGCATCTGCTTTGGCAGCAACGGCGGCGGCGAGCGCCAATCGACCTCCGTTTGCCCGAGCACCGGCACCATCGCCTGCGCCGCGCCGATCACGGCCAGGTTCGGCAACGACGACACGCTCGGCACGACGCAGCCGGCCGTCCGCTGCAGTCCGCCGACGGCGCAATGGAATGGTCCGCCCAACGGCCTGACCTGCCGCCGCGTCAGCGACACGCTGGCGCTCTGCCGCGACAGGCTCAACTTCGAATACGAGTTCCGCCGCGAATAGAACGCCTCAGGCCGACCAGCCGAGCCGCGAGCGGCCGATCGCCATGGCGACGGCGGCCTGGCTGGGCTCGACCACGGGCAGGCCGACGTGGCGCTGCAGGCGGTCGCGGTAACGGGCCATGCCGGCGCAGCCCATCACCAGCACGTCGGCGCCGTCCTCGTCGCGCAGCTCGGCCGCGACCTCGGCCATGCGGATGAAGGTGCGTGCCTCGTCGGCGAGCTCGACGACACCGAGGCCGATGGCGCGGTCGCCGGCCATGCGGTCGGCCACGCCCATCTGCCCGACATAGCGCAGGTGGCGCGGAATCGACTTCTTCAGGATCGAGATCACGCCGAAGCGCTGGCCCAGGGTGAGCGCGGTCAGGATGCCGCACTCGGCGATGCCCAGCACCGGCTTGGTGGTGATTTCGCGCGCCGCATGCAGGCCCGGATCGGAGTAGCAGGCGATGACGAAGGCCGAGCAGTCGTTGTCGCGCTTGGCCACCATCCTGCCGATCGGCCCCACGACCTGCTCGACATGGGCCTGGTTCTCGATGCCGGGCGGGCCGTCCTTCAGGGTCACGCACTCGATGACGGGGCCGCCATCCATGCGCAGCGGCTCCATGGCGGCATCGATGCCCCCGGTGACGGTTTCGGTCGAATTGGGGTTGATGACGAGGATGCGATCCGACATGGCGCCAAGGATGGCCCCTAAATTGCTATTCAACAATGCCTGATCTAACGTCCGTGCCTGGGGATTTCTTTGGGAGGAACATCATGATGAAACGTCGCTATGCCGCGATCGCCGCGGCCCTGCTGCTTTGCGCCGGGCCCGCGCTCGCGCAGGACAAACTGCCGCCGCTCAGGACCGGCGTCGATGGCACCTTCGCACCGCATGCCATGCCCAAGCTCGGCGGGGGCGTCGAAGGCTTCCAGATCGATCTCTTCACCGAGGTCGCCAAGCGCATGAAGCGCGACATCACCATCGATGCCGTGAGCTTCTCGACCCTCATCCCCGGCATGCAGGCCGGCCGCTACGACTTCATCGCCGCCCCCACGACGGTCACCAAGGAGCGGGCGGAGAACATGCTGTTCACCGCGGGCTACCTGTGGACCGCCTTCCAGTTCGGCATCAAGAAGGGCTCGGCGCCGATCAAGAGCTGGGCCGACCTCAAGGGCAAGGCCGTCGCCGTCAACAAGGGCACGCCCTACGAGACGCTCTCCAAGAAGATGGGCGAGGAACACGGCTTCACCGTTCAGGCCTACGACACCCAGCCCGACGCGGTGCAGGCCGTGCTCTCGGGCCGCGCCTACGCCACGCTGGTCGGCAACACCTCGATCGTCTACGCCGCCTCGAAGAACTCGATGCTGGTGGCCGACCTCGAGTTGAAGGAAACCCGCGCCGCCTGGGCCGCGCCGGTGCCGAAGAACAATCCGAAGCTGCGCGCCGAGCTTCAGGATGCGCTCGACTGCATGAAGAAGGACGGCACCATCGCCAAGATGTCGGAGAAGTGGTTCGGCAAGAAGCCCGAGCCCGACGATCTCGCCGTCGTCATCACGCCGGGCTACGGCGTGCCGGGCATGCCCGGCTACGATCCCACTCCGCACGAGCTGAAGTGTGGCTGATATCGTCGATGCGCGCGCGGTCCACAAGCATTTCGGCGCCCTTCACGTTTTGAAGGGCGTCGATCTCAAGGTGGCCGAGCGCGAACTGGTGTTCGTCATCGGGCCTTCGGGATCGGGCAAGTCGACCCTGCTGCGCTGCCTCAACCGGCTGGAGGAGCCTTCCTCCGGCTCGATCGTGGTCGACGGCATCGACATGCTCGATCCCCGGACCGACATCAACCATGCCCGCCAGCGCATCGGCATGGTGTTCCAGTCCTTCAACCTCTATCCGCACATGACCGCGCTCGGCAACGTGACGCTGGCGCTGCGCAAGGTCGCGGGCAAGAGCCGCGCCGAGGCCGATGCGCTGGGCCATGCCGCGCTCGAACGCGTGGGCCTCGCCGACCGCGCCGAACACACGCCCGGCCAGCTCTCGGGTGGCCAGCAGCAGCGCGTCGCCATCGCGCGCTCGATCGCGCTGGAACCCCGCGTCATGCTGTTCGACGAGCCGACCAGCGCGCTCGATCCCGAGCTGGTGGGCTCGGTGCTCGAGGTCATGCGGAGCTTGCGCGAAAGCGGCATGACCATGGTGGTGGTGAGCCACGAGATGGGCTTTGCCCGCAACGCCGCCGACCGCGTCGTCTTCATGGACGACGGGCTGATCGTGGAGCAGGGGCCGCCGGCCGCGATTTTCGAGACGCCGACCCAGGACCGCACCCGCGCCTTCATCGGCCAGATCCAGCGGCACTGACCGACCGCCTGCATGACCACCTGGGACCGCTTCGTCGATACGTTCTTCAACGCCAAGGTCATGGCGAAGTACCTGCCGGACATCCTCTGGGGGGTGGTGGTCACGATCGAGCTCGCCGTGCTGATCGTCGTCTCCGGCCTCGCCGCCGGCCTTGCCCTGGCCCTGCTGCGCAGTCTCGCCATCCGGCCGCTCAACTGGCTGATCATCTTCATCGTCGACCTGTTCCGTTCGTTGCCTCCTCTCGTGATCATCGTGCTGATGTATTTCGGCCTGCCCTATGGCGGGATCTCGCCCTCGGGGTTCGTGTCGACCTGGCTGTCGCTCGCCTTCGTGCTGATGGCCTTCTCCGAGGAGATCTTCTGGGCCGGCATCACCTCGGTCCACAAGGGCCAGTGGGAAGCGGCGCGCTCGACCGGCCTCTCCTTCGGCGAGACGCTGCTGGCCGTCGTGCTCCCCCAGGCGCTCCGCCTCACCATCCCGCCGCTCACCAACCGCACCATCGCCATCACCAAGGGCACCGCGCTCGGCACCGTCGTCGCCGTTTCGGAGATCCTGGGGGCGGCGAGTTCGGCCATGTCCAACTCCTACAATCCCTCGCCGCTGATGATGGGCGCCGCGGCCTATCTCGTGCTGTTCCTCCCTGTCGTGGTGTTGGCCCGCCGTCTCGAAAGGCGCTTCGCGTGGAAGCGATGAGGGCGAAGCGATGATCGAGACCTTCTTCAACCTCGACATCATCGTGGCCTCGTGGCCGATCGTGGTGGCGGGTCTTCTGAACACCGTGCTGCTGTCGCTGATCGTGGTGCCGCTCGGCCTGCTGGGCGGCCTCGTCCTGGCGCTGCTGGCCTCGGTCCGTCATCCGCTGGTGCGCTGGCCGCTGATGGTCTGGGTCGATTTCTTCCGAGCCTTTCCGCCGCTGGTGCTGTTGATCCTCCTGTTCGCCGGCCTGCCGTTCGCCGGCCTCGACCTCGGCGGTTTCGCTTGCGTCGCCATCGCCTTCTTCCTCAACACCGGCTCGTACTACGGCGAGATCTTTCGCGCCGGAATCGAGTCGGTCCCGCAGGGCCAGGTCGAAGCGGGACGCTCGACCGGCCTCGGCCGCCTGCAGGCCATGCGCTACATCGTGCTGCCCCAGGCCGTGCGCAACGTGCTGCCCGATCTCCTGTCCAACACGCTCGAGGTGGTGAAACTCACCTCGCTCGGCAGCGTCGTGGCCGTGCCCGAACTGCTCTACCAGGCGCGCCAGGCGCAGAGCCTGACCTACAATCCGACGCCGATCGTGGTGGCGGCGGTAATCTACTTCCTCATGCTGTGGCCGCTGGTCCGGCTGCTCAGCCGCCTCGAAAACCGGGCGCTGGCGGGACGCCGCTAGTCCCGGGCCGCGGACCTCCAGGTCCGCAGCCCGCTAGTTAAATTCCTCCAGCATCCGCCCGTCGGGCAGGATGGTGACTTTGGTCGGCACGCCCCTGGGGCGGGTCGGCACGGCGTCGCGGGTCGTCTCGGCCTTCCACGAACCGTCGTTCCGCGGCTCCAGCCGCTGCACCTTATAGCCCTGCGATTGCATGCGATCGCGCGCCAGCGACTCGGTGTTGGGATAGCGCGCGCCTGCGGAGGTACCACCCGGCGGCATCGTGGGCGGCAGCGCCGGCTGGACGGGCGCCTGCGAGCCGATCGAGGTGACCGGCGGCAGGCTGGGATTGAGCTGGGCCATGTTCTGGGCCGTGGCCGCGCCTGCGACCGTGATCGACACGAAAGCGAGGAGGGGGATACGCATGCTGTCGATATGGAACCCCTTTCCAGGCGCCGCAACGCCGGGAGTCACGATTATCGGCGAAAAGGCCAGGCGGTTGATAAGACGCCTCTTTCCGGCCTGGCGGAGTCACGGACCGTTGAAAAACGAAAGTGCCGTCCCGCGCTGGCGGGCCTGCAGCCTGGTGTCGATGTACATCAGCAGCCGTTCGTTCATGCGCGAGACCGGCAGGTCGAAGAGGCCGCGCGGCCGGACGGGCGGCGCGGCCAGCGCGGCATCCCAGGCGTCGGCGAAGCCCGGAACGCTGGCGCGCCAGGCATAGGGCGTGGTGCGGTCGACATCGACGATGGCGGCGGCGAAGGCGGCGCAGCCCGTGGCGTTCAGCGCTTCCAGAAAGGCCCGCCGGCGCTGGCCCTTGCTCTGCCATTTGCGCCGGCCGTGGCGGGGTATTGGGACGATACGTTCCATTGGCTCCTCCTATTTAAGAGGAGGATAGGAACAGAATACGATCCTGTCAAGGCCTCGGCGCCCCCTTGCGTTTGGGCGGGGTCTTGGGCCCCGCCTTGGGCTGCGCCTCGGGTTTGCGATCCGGTCGCTCGTAGCGCCGGTATTCGTGGTCGGGGTCGTAGGCGCCGCGCTCGGCCTCTTGCCTTGGTGCGGCTGGGCCCGGTGCGACTGGATCCGGTGCCACTGGGTCCGGTGTGGCGTCGGCAGCGGGCTGCTCGTGGGCGCGGCGGCTATCGCCCTGTTCGGTCGCGCTGTAGCTGCCGTATGCTTTCTGAACGTCGGCCTTCTGCGCGTCGCGCGGGCGGGGATTGTCCTTGCCGGAATGTTTGTCGCGGGCCATGTCGTGCTCCTGCTGTATCCGGACTCAATGCAGGAGCGGCAAGAGAGGTTCCCCGCTCAGCCCACCCACTCACGCCATCGCACGCCGCCTCCGAGACCACCACAGCCACGCCGCCGCCACGATCAGCAGCGCGAAGGCGATCGGCCCGTGCGGGCTGGCATGCGCCACCTGCAGCTCCCAGCCGAAGCCCACCAGCGGCACCATGTTGGCCCAGCCCGCGCGGCCGGCCTGCAGGAGCGACGCCGCCACCAGCACGGCGCTGGCGAAGGCCGCCCACGAGGCCGTCTCGCTCACGAACGAGCCGACGCCGCCGATCACCGGATCGACCCACAGCGTGTTCTGCAGCGCCACGACGCCGTCGAACTGCTGCGGGCTGAGCTTGCCCTCGGCCACCATCTGCTGGACGACGAGGATGGTGCGGCCGAGCCCGATGCCGCCGATGGCGTCGAGGATGGTGAAGTAGAGCGCGAAGACGAAGATCGCCGCGCGCGCCAGCCAGGCCGTGACTCTTGTCGCGGTGCCATCAGAGGGGCCGATGCCGTCCAGCATCAGCCACAGGCCGACGGCGACGAGGCCGACCATCGGCGTCTGGATCATGTGCAGCACGAACCACCAGTGCGGCCCGAAATAGCCGAGAGCCGAATGCGCCACATGCGGGTCGGCATGGGAGAGGAACTGGTACATGCCGGGTGTGGTGGTGAAGCCGGCGGGGTGGAACAGTTCGACGGCGATCAGGACGGCAGGGGCGACGAAGAGGCAGAGCCACCAGAGGAGGTGCTTGGTCGTGTGATCTAGATTGTTCATTAGTCTCTCACCCTCACCACTTCGGTGACGCGCTGAACGATTGTAGTTTGCCTCATACTGGACAGGGGTTCGACGGCTTTAGATGCTACTGATACTCACGGCTACCTGGTCTACTTCGAGCGCATGGACCAGACACAGACCGCCAGCATGGACATCGCCGTCGGCAAGGCGAAGGCGGCGGCGACCTATCGCCGGCCGACGCGCGCCTTCACGGATGCGATCAAAAAGGGCTCGCCGGCGACCGCCACGCTGCCCGGCGTCTTCGCGTCGCCCGGCGGCGTGCCGATCATGGTCGACGGCAAGGTGACCGGCGGCGTCGGCGTGAGCGGCGTCACCGGCGACCAGGACGAGCAGTGCGCCAAGGCGGGACTTGGGAGTTAGCTGCGCTGACATTAAGTTTGTTCGTCGTCCCGACCGGAGCCGAGCGTAGCGAGGCGTAGTGGAGGGACCTGCTCTCCACGATAAGCTGCCACCGATGGAGACAAGGCCCCTCGGCTACGCTCGGGGCGACGGGTGTTGGGATCGCCCGCAACTCGCCAATCTATTCACCCGACCTCAGTACACCGACTCTAGAATCGGCACGATTTCCTGCGCGCCCTCGATCTTTCGCGGGTTGCTGAAGGTCCAGTCGTCGAGCATGCAGTTGGTGGCGATGCGCGGCAGGTCGTCGCGCTTGACGCCGACGTCGCGCAAGCGCCGCGGCAGGCCGAGGCCGGCGATGAAGCGGTCGAGCACCTCCGAGGCCGGCTGGCCGGCGGCGCCGAGGGCGGCGCTGATCTCGGTCTGGCGATCGGCATTGACCTCTGCGTTGAACGCCAGCACGGCCGGGAGCATGACGCAGGAAGTGTAGCCGTGCGGCACGCCGGCGCTGCCGCCCAGTACATGGCCGATGGCGTGGCTCGCGCCCATGCGCGTGCCGGTGACGATGGCGGCCATGGAATTCCAGGCGCCGATCTGGCAGTCGAGCCGCGCCTCGAGATCGGTCGGATCGCGCTTGGCCGCCGGCAGGCCGCGGCCGAGCAGGCGCAGCGCCTGCAGCGCGGTCGAGTCGGTATAGGCGTTGCCGTCGATCGAGCAGAAGGTTTCGACCGCATGATCGACGGCGCGGATGCCGGTCGAGAGCCACAGCCACTCCGGCGTATGCACGGTGACGGCGGGATCGAAGATCACCACCAGCGGGATGAGGCCGGGATGGATGTAGGCCTGCTTCAGCCGCAGCCGGGGGTCGACGATGCCGGCGCGGGCATTGAACTCGCCGCCGCTCAAGGTGGTCGGCACGCAGATCTGCCGGACCCGCGGCGCGCGGTATTGCGGGAAGTGGCGCTTGCCCGTGATCTCGTCGACCACGGTGCGGAAGGGTTCGAGCCCATCGGGCTCGCGAATGTCGTGTTCCAGGCAAATGGTGACCGCCTTGCCGCCGTCGGTGGTCGAGCCGCCGCCGACGCTCACCAGCAGGTCGCAGCCGGCCTCGCGGGCCTTGTCGGCGCAGGCGATCACGGCGTCGCGCGGGCTGTGCGCCGGCATCTCGTCGTGCACGCCGGCGTAGCGGTCGCCCAGAGCTGCGGCGATCCGGCGGACGGTATCGGTTTTGCGGTTGAGGGTGCTGCCGGCCAGGATGAAGACCCGCCGGGCGCCCAGCCGCTCGGCGGTCTCGGCCACGGCTTCCGCGGCCGGGCGGCCGAACACCACCCGTTCCATTGCCGTGAAGACGATCTCGCCGGTGCGCATGGGATCAATCATCCGTGCCCACTCATCGCAGCGGCGGCGGGTACATCTGGCCGCCCTGGTTCCACAGGGCGTTGATGCGGCGACCGAGCTTCAGCGACGAGTTCATGCCGACATTGCGCTCGTAGATCTCGCTGTAGTTGCCGACCTGCTTGACGATATTGTAGGCCCAGTCCTCGTCGAGGCCGAGCGCCTTGCCGTTGCCCGGCGCGACGCCGAGGAAGAGCCGCACCTCCTGGTCCTGCGAGCGGCGCTCCTGGTCGACGTTGGCCCGGGTGATTTCGCGCTCCTCGGCCTCGAGCATGGCGTAGTGGGTCCACCGCACCACGTCGAGCCAGGCATTGTCGCCGTTGCGGACATAGGGACCGAGCGGCTCCTTGGAGATGATGTCGTTCAGCATGGTGAAATCCGCGGCCTTGCCGCGCCGCACCAGCGACGCCGCCAGCGCGGTGGCATCCTGGGTCACGGCGGTGCAACGGCTGGCGAGGAAGGCCTCGAACATGGCATCCGGGGTGTCGAAGCCCAGCGGCACGACGGTCATCCTGCGCGTGCGAAACCAGTTCACCATGTTGGCTTCGTGCGTCGTGCCCCGCGTGAAGCAGATGGTGGCGCCGCCCAGCAAGGCCAGCGTCTTGACGTTGAGCTTGTTGGAAACGACGAAGGCCTGGCCGTCGAAATAATTGATGGCGGCGTAGGTCACCTTGAGCCCGGCGTCGCGCTGCAGGGTGATGGTGGAGTTGCGGGCGAGCACGTCGATCTCGCCCGCTTCCAGAACTTTGAAGCGCTGCTCCGCCGTCACCGGCACGAACTTCACTTTCTTCGCATCGCCCAGGACCGCGGCCGCGATCGCACGGCAGAGGTCGACGTCGAGGCCCTGCCACTCCTTCATCGCGTTGATGAAGGAAAAGCCCGGCGCCTGTCCGTTGACCCCGCAGATCAACTGGTCGCGCTTCTTCACCGCGTCCAGGGTCGACTGCGCCGACGCCGGCGCCGCGAGCAAGGCGGCGCAGGAAACGACCGCACCAAGTATTCGGTTGATGATGTACATGGCCCCCCCAAATGCCGAGGAGCAGATTCCTGCACCACGCACCGCTTGGCAAGGCCAGGTTCGCCTGCAACAAACGGTGTCATCCCGAACGCAGCGAGGGATCCCTGGTCGGCAGGAAAAAAAGGTCCCCCTGAACTCACAAACGAAGTGCAACACCAGATTAGGGTGTTGCGATGGGAAGACATTACGGCCACCTCACCCTCGAGGAGAGGTGCACGATTGCCCAGCTTCAGCAAGCCGGCCAGTC
>JAESGK010000176.1_pt1 | contig 50272 bp, 45 predicted proteins | sample 9269681 | NCBI WGS metagenome assembly JAESGK01 (sample SAMN14515347, study PRJNA621673) | algae metagenome | isolation source: Timaviella obliquedivisa GSE-PSE-MK23-08B and co-occurring heterotrophs from... | place: USA: Grand Staircase Escalante National Monument, Utah | collected 2006-08-15
ACCGCGAACTCTTCGACGCCGGGATCGCCGCCTACAACAACACGCCGCGAAAGTGCCTGCGGTTCAGGACCCCGGCTGAAGTCTTTCTTGCCAAACTGTTGCACTTCGAACGTGAATCCACACCCTCACTTCGTTCGGGATGACATTACCTCTTCCCAGGAACGGGAGTTTTGAAACGAGTCAGTCGGCGACTCCGGCGACAGCAACGGCCAGGGGTCTTTTATCAGGAAAATCAAGAGGTTAACGGCTCTCTATCAGTTACTCGCCGACAGCAACGACGTGTCTCAGTGTCCCGGCAGCCATGACGGGAACGACGAGCGCGGCGGGCCATGGTCCTGTAGCATCCGCGCCAACGAATGAACGAGGAAAAGACGATGTGGCAACCCAACGAGCGCTACCCCGATCCGGCGGTGCGCGTGCTCGACCCGTCCTTCGCCCAGTATCGCCTCGCGCTGGCGTCGGTCGAACGGCTCTACACCGGCTGCCGTTGGGCCGAGGGCCCGGTCTGGTTCGGCGACGGCCGCTATCTGCTGTGGAGCGACATTCCCAACAACCGCGTGCTGCGCTGGGACGAGGAGAGCGGCGCGGTCTCGGTGTTCCGCAAGCCCTCCAACAACGCCAACGGCCACACGCGCGACCGCCGCGGCCGGCTGATCGCCTGCGAGCACGATGCCCGGCGCGTCGTGCGCTTCGAATATGACGGCGCCATCACGGTGCTGGCCGATTCCTACAACGGCAAGCCGCTCAACTCGCCCAACGACGTCGTCGTGAAGTCCGATGGCTCGGTGTGGTTCAGCGATCCGACCTTCGGCATCCTGGGCTACTACGAAGGCCACAAGGCGCCGAGCGAGAACAAGCCCGCCGTCTATCGCCTCGATCCGGCGACCGGCAAGCTCACGGTGATGGCCGACGACATTCCCGGGCCCAACGGCCTCGCCTTCTCGCCCGACGAGAAGAAGCTCCATGTCGTGGCGTCGCGCGCCGAACCGCACCGCACGATCGTGAGCTACGACGTCTCCGCCGACGGCCTGAAGACGAGCGGCGGCAAGGTGCTGATCGATGCCGGTCCGGGCGGCTCGCCCGACGGCTTCCGCGTCGATGTCGACGGCAACCTGTGGTGCGGCTGGGGCATGGGCAAGGCCGAACTCGACGGCGTGCGCATCTTCAACCAGCAGGGCAAGCCGATCGGCCATATCGACCTGCCCGAGCGTTGCGCCAACCTGTGCTTCGGCGGCCGCCATCGCAACCGTCTATTCATGACGGCCAGCCATTCGCTCTACGCACTCTACGTCAACACCCAGGGCGCGGCCGGCGGCTGATCGATCCATGTATGGCGTAGATTCGAGTTATTCGTGGTGGCGGCTTGCCGCCAGCGTGACGCTGAGCGCGGTCGGCGGCATCGGCATGTGGTGCCTGGTCGTCGCCCTGCCGACGGTGCAGCAGGATTTCGGCGTCGGTCGAGCCGACATCTCGCTCGCCTACACGATGAACACGCTGGGCTTCTTCGTGGGCGGCGTCGCCATGGGCCGCCTCGTCGACACCCACGGCATCGTGTTCACCGCCATCCTCAGCACCATCGGCCTGACCGCGGGCTTCGCGCTGGCACCGGCGGCCTCCAGCCTGACACTGTTCGCCGCCGCGCAGGTGTTGATCGGCTTCAGCTCGGCCGCGACCTTTGCACCGTTGGTCGCCGATATCTCGCACTGGTTCGAGAAGCGTCGCGGCATCGCGGTCGCCATCGCGGCGTCCGGCAACTACATCGCCGGCACGATCTGGCCGCCGATCATCCAGCTCCTGATCCGCGACCATGGCTGGCGGGCGACCTACTGGATCGTCGCCGGGGTCTGCCTCGTCGCCATGATTCCGCTGGCGCTGACGCTCCGCCGCAAGCCGCCGCACCACCACTACGAGACCGCCGGCACCGCCGCCGTCGCGCCGCATTCGTCGCGCTCGCTCGGCCTGTCGCCGAACGCCCTGCAGGCGGTGCTCGTCGTCGCCGGCATCGGCTGCTGCGTCGCCATGTCGATGCCGCAGGTCCATATCGTCGCCTACTGCGCCGACCTCGGCTACGGCATCGCCCAGGGCGCCAACATGCTGTCGCTGATGCTGGGCTTCGGCATCGTGAGCCGCATCGTCTCGGGCTGGATCGCCGACAAGGTCGGTGGCGTGAAGACCCTGCTGCTGGGCTCGACGCTACAGTGCGTCGCGCTTGTCTTCTACCTGATCGATGATTCTCTGAATTCCCTTTACCTGGCCTCGGCCATGTTCGGCCTGTTCCAGGGCGGCATCGTGCCGTCCTATGCCCTCATCGTGCGCGAGTACTTTCCGCCGAAGGAAGCGGGCTTCCGCGTCGGCCTCGCCATCTCGTCGACCCTGGTCGGCATGGCGCTGGGAGGCTGGATGGGCGGCGTGCTGTTCGACATGACCGGCTCCTACCGGGCCGCCTTCATCAACGGCATCGCCTGGAACCTGCTGAACGGCGCGGTGGCATGGTGGCTGCTGTTGCGGCAGAACCGTCGCAACGTCTACGCCTGAGGCCCCGACCATGCGCATCACCGCCATCCGCGACATCGTCTCGCCGATCCGCTCCAACATCGCCAACGCCTACATCGACTTCAGCCAGATGACGGCGAGCGTGGTGGCGGTCGAGACCGACCGCATCGTCGATGGCAGGCCGGTGGTGGGCTACGGCTTCAACTCCAACGGCCGCTACGCCCAGCACGGCCTCCTGGGCGAGCGCTTCATCCCGCGCCTGAAGGCCGTCAAGCCCGACGCCCTGCTCGACGGCGAGGGCTTCATCGATCCCGCAAGATGCTGGGCCGCCATGATGGCCAACGAAAAGCCGGGCGGCCACGGCGAACGCTCGGTGGCCGTGGGCGTGCTCGACATGGCGCTGTGGGATGCGCTGGCCAAGGCCAAGCGCGTGCCGCTGTGGAAGCTCCTGGCCGACCGCTACAACGGCGGCGCGCACGACGACAAGGCGTGGGTCTATGCCGCCGGCGGCTACTACTACCCCGGCAAGGATGTGGAAGCCCTGCAGGACGAGATGAAGGGCTATCTCGACCTGGGCTACTCCTGCGTAAAGATGAAGGTGGGCGGCGTGCCGCTTAGCGAAGACATCAAGCGCATCGAGGCGGTGCTGAAGATCGTGGGCAAGGGCGAGCGGCTGGCAGTCGACGTCAACGGCAAGTTCGATCTCGCCATCGCCATCGAGTTCGGCAAAGCGATCGAAGGCTACGGGCTGCGCTGGTACGAGGAGCCGCTCGATCCGCTCGACTATCTGGCGCACGCGGCACTCGCCACCCAGTACGCCCCGCCGCTCGCCACCGGCGAGAATCTGTTTTCCATGCAGGATGCCCGCAACCTGGTGCGCCACGGCGGCCTCAGGCCCGACCGCGACATCCTGCAGTACGACCCGGCGCTCAGCTACGGCCTGGTCGAGTATCTGCGCACGCTGGAAATGCTGAAAGCGCACGGCTGGTCGCCCCGGCGCTGCGTGCCGCACGGCGGCCACCAGTTCGCGCTGAACATCGCCGTCGGCCTGCAGTGCGGCGGCAACGAGTCCTATCCTCAGGTGTTCGCGCCCTTCGGCGGCTTCGCCGACGACTGCCCGGTCGTCGACGGCCGCGTGGCGTTGCCCGACGCGCCCGGCATCGGCTTCGAACGCAAGGCCGATCTCTGGGCAGCGATGAAGACCGCTTAGGACGACGCGGCTTCAGGCGCGGAAGTTGTCCCAGCCGCCGCCGTGAGTCTGGTATCGCCCATCCTGGGGAATGCCCGATGTGGTGCAGGCGGCCAGCGTCGCCACGGCGAAGAGCGCAAGCGACGCCACGAAGGTCTTCAGGATCGATACCGTCATGGCAGGGATATGGCACCCGCAAGGCCCGGCTTCAACGGGGCGGACTTCACAAGTCCGCCAGCGATCGGTCTTGCCTGCATGCGCTTGAACGCATGTTCACATGTCGCCGCTATCCCGCCCCAATTCGGGCTCAGGTGAAGGATCGCCGGCCGGAGAGAACCGCGGTTGCCGGCATCGAAGTGGGGTCCATGACAATGTCGACGCGTCGCAGGTTTCTGAAGGTGATGGCAGGCGCTGCCGTTGTCGGCAGTGCGGCCGGATCGGCGCGCGTGTCCGCGCAGGAACGGCTGGCACTGAAGGGCTACGATCCCGTCGCCTATTTCACGCGTTCTGCCCCGGCACGGGGCGTCGTCGAGCACGAGTATGTCTGGGATGGCGTGCGCTATCGTTTCGCGACCGCCCAGCATCGCGAGATGTTCAAGGCAAATCCCGAGAAGTACGCGCCGCAGTTCGGCGGTCTGTGCGCCATGAACATGGCGACCGGCATCCGTCTCGAGGCCGACCCGACCGTCTGGATCATTGCCGACGGCACGCTCTACGTCTTCGCCACCGCCACTGGCTCCGAGCGGTTCCGCTTCGAGACAAGGACCAACGCAATGCGGGCTTCCTCCAACTGGCAGGCCCTGAAAAACGCGCCGACCCAATAGCGCGGCATCAGTTCAGGCCGGCCTTGCGCAGGCTGGCCGCGAGCCGGTGCTGCAGTGCGCGGTCCTTGAAGCGCGAACCGAAGCTCGCGAGGTCGAAGTGGGGATTCTTGCGTCGCCCGGCTTCGAGCGCATCGAGGGCCTCGGCGGTGCGGCCAAGCTCGGCGTAGGCGGCGGCCAGCGGAAAGTCGAGCAGCGGCTGGGCGGGATGGCGCAACCGCGCCGCCTCCAGCAGCTGGACGGCGTCGGTGTATCGGCGGGCAAGCAGATAGGCGATGCCGAGATTCAGGGCGGCGTCGGGCGGCAGGTTGACGTCGAGGCGGGCGGCGACCTCCGCTTCGGAGATGGATTCGTCGATGCGGCCGGTCCACAGCAGGACGGCGGCGCGGGCCAGCAACACCTCGGCGTCATTGGGATTGAGGCGCAGGGCGCGATCCGACTCGGCCATCGCCAGCTCGTATTTCTGAACTGCGACATAGGCTCGGGCGAGTACGCTCAGCCCGGCCACGCACTCGCGGTCCAGCTCGACCGCCTTCTGGCCGAGCCTGATGGCGGTCTCGATGTCTTCCTGGGGGAATTCCGACCAGCCGAAGGTCGCCCGCTTGAAGTAGGCATCGGCGAGCTCGGCATAGGCGTCGGCGTAGCCCGGCGCCAGCTCCACGGCGCGTTGCAGGGCTTCGCGCGCCGCACGATTGGACGCGCGCGTCGATTCCTCGACGAGCGCCCGGCCGCGCAACACCAGGTCATAGGCGTCGAGATTGTCGGGCGGCTTGCGCAGACTCTGCTGCAGGGCGATCTGCTGCAGGTTCGCCGCCAGGGTTCCCGCGACACGGCGGGCAATCCGCTCCTGGACGGCGAAGATGTCCTTCATATCGTCGTCGTACTGCTCGGCCCACAGCTGGGTGCCGCTGGCCGCCTCCGTCAACTGGACGGTGACCCTGACGCGCTCGGCCATGCGGCGCACGCTGCCGCTCACGAGGTAGCGTGCCTTGAGCGCGCGGCCGACCTCCGCCGGCGGCACCTGCTTGCCGCGAAACGGCAGCACGGCGCCATAGGCCAGCACCGTGAGTTGCCTGAAGCGCCCCAGCGCGCGCGTTATGTCCTCGGTGAGCCCGTCGGCGAAGTAGTCCTGCGCCGGATCGCCGCTTTGATTGGCGAAGACGAGGACGGCAACCGACTGGCCGCTTTCGGCCGACGGTCGGCCCACCGCGCTTGCGACATCGATCGATGGCGGTCCGGCCGAACGATAGGCGAAGATCGCGGCGAGCGCGACGGCGACGATCGCGACGCCCGCCACCAGCGCCATCCGCAGGCGGCCCGCGAAGAGCCCGCCGCGACGCGCCGGCAACGGGTCGGTCTCGGCCAGCCTCGCCGCATCGAGCGAATACATCCGGATCGGTCGCTCGATGTTCTTGACCGTCCGCCTGCCGAGATCGCGGAACGGCAGGGCGAGCTTGTCGCGCACCTGCTCGTAAACGCTGTCCGACAGCACGATCGAGCCGGGCTCGGCCTGGCCCTGCAGGCGGGCCGCGACATTCACGGTGTCGCCGAACACGTCCTCGTCGAGGGCGATGATGTCGCCCAGATGCAAACCGATGCGGAACGCCTGACGCCGCTCCGGCGGTGTGTCGACATTGCGCTCGACCATGCCGCGCTGGAGTTCGACGGCGGAGCGTATGGCTTCGACGGCGCTGCCGAACTCGACGAGCACGCCGTCGCCCACCGTCTTGACGATACGGCCATGAAACCGCTCGACCACAGGCCCCACCAACTCGGTCAAGTGCGCGCGCAGGTCGACCAGGGTCCGTTCCTCGTCGGCACGCATCATGCGGCTGTAGCCGTCGATGTCGGCGAACAGGATCGTCGCCAGTCGACGATTGGTGCCGGGGTTCGACATCGCGCGGCCGTACCGCGTGGCTCAGCGGTAGACGAGGACCGGCGTCGTGCTGTGGGTCAGCACTTTCGTGGTCTCGCTGCCGAGCACGAGGGCCGAGATGCCCCGCCGGCCGTGCGACGCCATGGCGATCAGGTCGCAGCCCCGGCTCGCCGCCGTCTCGATGATCGCCTGGTAGGGATGGTCGTGATCGACCTGGACGGTATCGCACGGCACGCCGGCCGCCTTGGCCTTGGCGAGGGCCTCGCCGAGATGTCGGGCGGCCTGGTCCGCGGCATGCTGGTGATAGCGGGCTTGCTGTTCGGCCAGCTGCACCATCGCCATCATCACGATGGGCGCGGGTTCGATGGTCATCAGCACGGTGACCCTGGCGCCAATCTCCCGCGCGAACGCCAGACCCTTGTCCACCGCCTTGTCCGACAGCGCGGTGCCGTCGATCGGGACGAGAATGTGCTTGAACATCTGATTTCCTCCTGAAAGCCCGTCGCGGATGCTGCCGTCCGGTCGCTAGAGATACACGGCCTTCATCGCCGCTTCGGGATAGCGCGTGCCCGCCGCCGCGCCGGGCGGCAGGGCTGCCGAAAGCTGCGCCACCTCGTCGGCCGACAGCACGACATCGAGCGCCGCCAGGTTCTCGTCGACACGCTCCGCGCGCTTGGTGCCCGGAATGGGCACGATGTCGTCGCCCTGCGCCAGCAGCCAGGCGAGCGCCACCTGCCCTGGCCTGCAGCCTCTGGCCCGCGCCACCGCCTCGATCGTCGCGACCTTCGCCAGGTTGCGCGCGAGATTCTCGGCCGCGAAGCGCGGATGCCGGCCGCGGCCGTCGCCCTCGGGAATGTCGGCGGCCTGGCGCACCGCGCCGGTGAGCAGGCTGCGGCCGAGCGGCGAATAGGCCACGAACGAGATGCCGAGCGAGCGCGTGGTCTCGAGCGTCTCCTCGGCGTCGACACGGAAGAGCAGGGAATATTCGCTCTGCACCGCGGCGATCGGATGGACCGCATGGGCCCGGCGGATGGTTTCGGGCCGCGCCTCGCTCAGCCCCAGCGCCCTCGCCTTGCCGGCCTTGACCAGATCCGCCATGGCGCCGACCGTTTCCTCGATCGCCACCGAGGGATCGACGCGATGCTGGTAATAGAGATCGATCGCCTCGACGCCCAGCCGCTCGAGGCTCGCCTCGCAGGCGGCCTTCACATGCGCCGGCCGACCATCGACGCCGTTCTGCGTCTGGCCGAACTTGGTGGCGAGGATCGCCTGGCCGCGGCGGTTGCCCGCCAGCGCCTTGCCCAGCAAGCTCTCGTTATGGCCCCAGCCGTACATGTCGGAACTGTCGAGCAGCGTGACGCCGCGGTCGAGCGCGTGGTGGATGACGCGGATCGCCTCGGCATCGTCGCTCCTGCCGTAGGCGCCGGAGAACGACATCAGGCCGAGCCCGATCGGGAAGACCGCAAGACCGCTGCGGCCGAGCGGGCGGGATCTGGCGGGATGGGCAGTCATGGTCTTCTCCTCGGGCTCCTCAGCCATAGACGAACGTCCGGTCGTCGAGATCGATCGCCGGCCACTGGTCCTTCTCGTTCCAATAGTCCTGGGTGTGCTGCCACTCGGGCTTGTCGCCGCGCTTGGGCAGCAGATGCATGCCGCGCATGAGATAGCCCGGATTGAAGTTGGCCGGATCGATCCAGGGCAGCAGGGGCATGTCCTTGTCCTCGGGCCGGAGCGCCACGGCCACCTTCTTCGCCTGCCTGTCCTTCATGTGCCGGAGCAGGCGGCAGACGAAATCGGCGACCAGATCGGCGCGCAAGGTCCAGCTCGCGCGGAAGTAGCCGAACACCCACGCCATGTTGGGCACGCCGGTGAACATCATGCCGCGGTAGGTGACGGTGTCGGCGAAGTCGAGCGGCTTGCCGTCGACGACGAAGTCGATGTCGCCCAGCGCGTTGAGATGGAAGCCCGTGGCCGTGACGACGATGTCGGCTTCCAGGTCCTTGCCGGACTTGAGGCGAATGCCGGTTTCGGCGAATGTCTCGATCTCGTCGGTAACGACCGAAGCATGGCCCGCACGGATGCCCTTGAACAGATCGCCGTCGGGAACGAAGGCGATACGCTGCCGCCACGGCCGGTAGTTCGGCGTGAAGTGCGTATCCATGTCGTAGTCGGGACCGAGGTGGGCGCGCACGCCGCTCAGCAGTTCCTTGGCCACGACTTCCGGTTCCTCGAACGCACGACGCGTAAAGGCCGCCTGATCGTGAAGGATCTTGCGGCGCACGATCTCGTGGATCCAGCTTTCGTCGATCTGCAGTTGCCGCAACGTGTCGGCGAGATCGTCGGCATTGCGGGCGGCTCTGAAGAAGGTCGGCGAACGCTGCAGCATCGTGACGTGATCGCACTTGCCCGCGATTGCCGGTATGAGCGTTGCCGCGGTCGCGCCCGAGCCGATGACGACGACTTTCTTGCCCGCGTAGTCGAGGTCCTCCGGCCAGGTCTGCGGATGGACGATCCGGCCCTTGAACCTCTCCATGCCTTCCCATTCGGGCGTAAAACCTTCCGAGTGCCGATAGTAGCCCTGGCACATCCAGAGGAAGTTCGCCGCGAACCGGACAGCCTGGCCGGTGTCGGCGCGCGTGGCCTCGATCGTCCAGCGGTTCTCCTCGCTCGACCAGCGGGCCGAGGAGATCCTGTGACCGTAGCGGATGTGCCGGCCGAGGTCGTTCTCGTCGATGACTTCGCCCATGTAGGCCAGGATCTCGGCGGCCGTCGCGATCGGCGCGCTGGTCCAGGGTTTGAAGCGGTAGCCGAAAGTGTAGAGGTCGCTGTCGGAACGGATGCCGGGATAGCGGTGGGTGAGCCACGTGCCGCCGAAGCTTTCCTGCGTCTCGAGGACGACGAAGCTCGTGCCGGGGAGTTGCTTGGCGAGGTGATAGGCGCCGCCCACACCGGAAATGCCGGCGCCGACGATCAGGACGTCGAAATGCTCGGTCTTCTGGGCGGCGGTTGCAGGCAAGGTTGCTGTATCGGGCATCGGTCGGTCTTCTTTCGCGGGTAGCGGTGTACGACGGCCAGCGTGGGCCATTCTTTCGTGTCGTGCCAGCGATTGATGATCGGACAGTGCTCGAAGGCAGGTGCCTTGGCCTGATCCGCAAACGCTATATAGATAACCATCCGGATCGCCTTCGAGGGCAAGACCGTCGCAGAGCTGCAGGCGAACGATATCGTGAAGCAGCCCTACCTGGAAGGTAGGCGCGGGCGAGCGCGAGCCAAAGCTACCGCGCTGGCCATGACAGCTGGTCTTTCGGCAGACGACCGCTGGGATCATGGACCTCTACGCGATGCGGAAGGTCTGCGCCCCACTTCCAAAGCACGAGATTGTGCATTTCCGACGTTGCCCCATTCGCGAACGAGGGCACCAGCACTCCCGCCTTGTCCTGCGCGATCAAATCCTTTGCGATGCGCCAAGACGCAGGTTCGCGCCCATGCGTGGCGTCGTCCAGCCACGCGCATCCCAGGTCGGCCAAGGCGATGCCGTTCCGTCTGCGGCTGGCGTCATCTCTCAAGTCGACCACGCCTTCGACATCGACATCGTACGTGCAGACCGTCAACGGATCGAAGCGATGGGCAAATCCATGCCCCATCTCCAGGAACATGCCACTGACGGTCAGCGCCAGATAGAGCGCCGGCGTCCCTCTGGGGTTGAGCCGTCCTCCATGTATCTTGGCGCCATCGCCGGATAGCGGCGAGAAGGCCCACATCGGATCGTGGGCCCGGTAGCACGTTCCCTTGTATCTCAAGCAAAGCCGCCGAGGGCGACGTGATCGAGATAATCGCGCACGTCGCCGGCCCTGCCTTCCTTGACGAGCGCCTCCGCTGTCCGCCCGCCGAACGCCGCGATGGGTTCCGCACGGTACCAGGCCATCGCCTGATCCTTACCGCCCGCCCAGTCCGAGACACGATCGACGATCTCCAGCATTTCCTTGAGCCTCGCTTGCGTCTTTGCGGCAGAGACCCGCTTCGGACGGTAGAGCGTTTCGAGGCTGAGGCCAGTCGTTGCAGCAAGCTGCAATCTCGAGAAACCGAAGCGCCGGACGAGGCTTTCGATCCCGATGGTCCCTTTCGAGCCGATCAGCGCGCTGCTGCTCGACTCGCGCCGTAACTTGAATCCAGCAGCGCCCCACCGAGCAGCCTTGCCGCCCTTGCCTTGTGCGAACGACTTCTTGACCGCCACTGCCATATCCCTTGTACGTTACAGGTGGCATAATATACGGCATTGGTGACAATATTCAATGCGTGCCGATTCCAGCTAGTGGATCGAATCTAACGGAAGGTACCGCGTCTTGAAGCGAGCGCTCCGCGGCCCAAGACCCGAAGATGAGCGCGCAGGATGCGCGCGGTCCACAAGATCATGAGCTTCCGGACCGCGCGCATCCTGCGCGCTCAAGGGACTCTTGTGTCTGATTTCAACCACTAGCCGCAATCCGAACATAGGAATGCCGCCGTCTGGCGGCCAATGCGGTTGTTCCCGGACATCCACGCCGCTCGAAAGTGGCTGAGTACGAGAGCGACGACGTGAGGTTACCGGTCGATCGTCTGTCGAACATCACCACAGGCGTTTTCGGGCGAATGCACGTCCCGATCCGGACTTCAGGTAATACTCAAGCTCCCGTGCCCGACGTTCGTCCGCGAAGGCATGATAGCTGATCAACTTCCAGGGTTTGTACTTCGCCGTATGGACCGAGCCGCCTGCATTATGCGTGGCGAGGCGTTCTCGCAAATTCGTCGTAAAGCCCACGTATCGCTGGTCGGGAAAAGACTCGCTCTGGATGAGGTAGACGTAAAACATCCTTGCCTCATTGGAGCCAGCCCTCCTACGCCAAGGCTTCGGAGGGCAGCCTTCGCTCTTCGAGCTTCGACTGGCGTAAGCCAGCCGAAGCTCGAAGAGCGAAGGCTGGCGGAGAGGGTGGGATTCGAACCCACGGTACGCTTGCACGCACAACGGTTTTCGAGACCGTCCCGATCGACCACTCTGGCACCTCTCCGGGCGCCGGGTTATAGGCGGGAGAAATTGACGGGGCAACTGCCTCGGCGAGGCGGGGAAACGACATGAAATTGCCGGAGAAGGGGCTCGCCTGGCCCGAGATCGAGGCCCGGCTGCAGGACGCCAAGAAGGATGACTTCTCCTGGCGGGAAGGCCGGATGGCCGTCTACTACTATTACCTGGATGACGAGCTGGCCGAGGTACAGAAGCGCGCCTATGCCGCCTTCTGGACCGAGAACAGCCTCGGCAAGCGCGCCTTCCCGTCCCTTGCGAAGCTCGAGAACGACGTCGTCGATTTCGGCCTGTCGCTGATGAACGCGCCCGAGGATGCCGCCGGCACCTTCACCTCGGGCGGCTCGGAGAGCATCTTCCTCGCGGTACAAACGGCGCGCGACTGGGCGCGTGCCACCAAGGGCATCGACAAGCCCAATTTCATCGTGCCGCGCACCGCCCATCCCGCCTTCAGCCGCGCCGGCCATGCGCTGGGCATCGACGTCCGTCGCGTGCCCACCACGCGCAACGACTTCAAGGCCGACGTCGGCGCCATCGCTTCGAAGATCGACGACAACACGATCGGCCTCGTGGGGTCGGCGCCCTGCTATCCGTTCGGCGTGTTCGATCCGATTCGCGAACTGGGGGCGCTGGCGCAATCGCGCGGCCTGTGGCTGCACGTCGATGCCTGCGTCGGCGGCTTCCTGTCGCCCTACGTGAAGCGCCTGGGCCATGCCGTGCCCGACTGGGATTTCTCGGTCCCGGGCGTCACGAGCCTCTCGGCCGATCTGCACAAGCACGGCATGGCGGCCAAGGGCGCCTCGCTCATGATGCTGCGCTCGAAGGAACTGAAGGAGAAATACCAGACCTTCGACTTCCGCGAATGGGAGCGCGGGCCGTACGTCGCCTGGACGATGCAGGGCACGCGGCCGGGCGGCGCCATCGCGGCCGCTTGGGCCACGCTGCACCACCTCGGCGACGAGGGTTATCTGCACTGTGCGCGCATGATCATGGACAACAAGAAGGCGCTGATCGACGGCATCGGCCGCATCCCGGGGCTGGCCGTGCTGGAGCCCAGCGAACTCTCGATCTTTGTCACCCGCTCGGCCGATCCGGCCCTGGATATCGGGGCGGTATCGGATGCCATGGGCAGCCGCGGCTGGCTGATCGGCCGCCAGGTCGAGCCGGCCGGCATCCATATGCACCTCAACCCCAGCCACGAGCGCATGGTGGGCGATTATTTGGGCGACCTCGCCTGGGCGGTGGGCCAAGCCCGGCAAAGCGGCGCAAAGTCCCGTCAGGCTGGATCGACCTACTGAGGAAAAGTTGCAACTTCAGCAGGAATATGCCTATATCTCCTGTAGGCTGGCGCTTGGATTGCGCCTGCCTTTTCCATTTCGGCACGACCCCTCGCGGCACGCCCGCGGGACAGGCCCTGAGCCCCGGGTGCAGCCGCCGCGGGTCCTGACCCGTGGACAGTCCCAAGAATGACCCCGTCTCCACGACGCGCCAAATAACGACGCGCGAACAGACACTTAGACGACACCTGGGCACAGGTGCGGCGGGGCTGACGCTCAAGACGAAGTCCGGGAACGGCTCAAAAGCCACTGGAATAAGGCTTATCCCGGAGTCTGGCCCAACTCCGGGCACAACATTGGGGCCATTCAGGTGGGCCCCTTGAGCGGGTTAAAAGCCCGGAAATATTGGCTCCTGGGCGTGCCGGGGGCTGAAATTCGCTACCGCGACTTGGGCCACGATCGGCCCTTAGCCGGCCCCTTCGCCGACGTTGACTTGGGAGACTTCCTGCGTATATTCCGCCCTCTTCCGGCGGGTCGCTCAGGCCCGCCGCGTCCTTTCGTGCTTTCCCGCATTTGGGTCCGAATTGCCCGGTCCGGAGAGCTTTAGTCAGGTGCCCTCATGATCGCCGTTATCCGCACGGGTGGTAAGCAATACACAGTGGCCGCCGAAGACACGCTCACGGTCGAAAAGATCGAGGGCGAGGCGGGCGCCAAGATCGAGTTCACCGACGTGCTGATGGTGGGCGAGAAGGTCGGCGCGCCGACCGTGGCCGGCGCCAAGGTGCTGGGCTCGATCGTCAAGCAGGCCCGCGGGCCGCATCTGATCGTCTTCAAGAAGCGCCGTCGCCAGAATTCGCGGCGCAAGAACGGTCATCGTCAGGATCTGACGGTGGTCAAGATCGAACAGATCGTCGCCTGACCTCATCATCCTTTAGGGCGACCGGAGTAGAACGATGGCACATAAGAAAGCAGGCGGCTCCTCGCGCAACGGCCGCGATTCGGCCGGCAAGCGACTGGGCGTGAAGCGCTTCGGCGGACAGAAGGTCCTGTCGGGCAACATCCTGGTCCGCCAGCGCGGCACCAAGATGAATGCCGGCGAGAACGTCGGCGTCGGCCGCGACCACACGCTGTTCGCCACCGCGCCCGGCATCGTCACGTTCCGCAAGCGGACGGGCGGCAAGGTCGAGGTGAACGTGTTCCCGGCGCCGGCCCAGAACCCGACGAAGATGGCTGCCGAATAGCCGTTCCCACCCAATTGGAATTCGTAGGGGGAGCGGTCAACCGTTCCCCCTTTTCATTTCTGGAAACATAACCGAGCCTTGGGCACATGAAGTTCCTCGACCAGGCCAAGATCTACGTCCGCTCCGGCAACGGTGGCGCGGGATCGGGAAGCTTTCGCCGCGAGAAGTTCATCGAGTATGGCGGTCCCGACGGCGGCGACGGCGGGCGCGGCGGCGACGTCGTGCTCGAATGCGTCGATGGCCTCAACACGCTGATCGACTACCGCTACGCCCAGCACTTCAAGGGCGAGACCGGCCACCACGGCATGGGCGCCCAGCGCACCGGCGGCAAGGGCAAGGATGTCGTGCTGCGCCTGCCGCGCGGCACGCAGGTCTTCGCCGAGGACAACGAGACCTTGCTGGTCGACCTCACCGAGATCGGCCAGCGCATCGTCCTGGCCAAGGGTGGCGACGGCGGCTACGGCAACCTGCATTACAAGAGTTCGACCAACCGCGCCCCGCGCCGCGCCGACAAGGGCTGGCCGGGCGAGGAGCGCTGGGTGTGGCTTAGATTGAAGCTGATCGCCGATATCGGCCTGGTGGGCCTCCCCAACGCCGGCAAGTCGACGTTCCTCTCGTCCAACTCCAATGCCCGGCCGAAGATCGCCGACTATCCGTTCACCACGCTGCACCCCGGCCTCGGCGTGGTGAAGGTGGGCGAGCGCGAGTTCGTGATGGCCGACATTCCCGGCCTGATCGAGGGCGCACATGAAGGCGCCGGCCTCGGCACGCGCTTCCTGGGCCATGTCGAGCGCTGCCGCGCGCTGCTGCATCTGGTCGATGGCACGCAGGACGACGTCGCCGATGCCTACCGCACGGTACGCGCCGAGCTGCGCGCCTACGGCGGCAACCTCGCGCGCAAGAAAGAGATCGTGGCGCTCAACAAGACCGACGCCATGACGCCCGAGGACATCGAGGCCAAGCGCGGCAAGCTCGCCCGAGTGAGCCGCAAGACCGTGCACGTGATCTCCGCCGTCGCCGGGCACGGCGTGACGCCCCTGCTCCACGAGCTGATGAAACTCGTCGAAAAGCAGCGCGACACCGGCGCCAATTCGGGCAAGAAAGCGGCATGAGCCCGCTGGCCGGCTCGAAACGGCTGGTCGTCAAGATCGGCTCGTCGATCCTGGTCGATGAAGCCAAGGGCGAAATCCGGCACGACTGGCTAAAAGCCCTGACCGACGACGTCGCGCGCCTGCACGAGGCAGGGTGCGAGGTGGTGCTGGTGTCGTCCGGCGCCATACGCCTCGGCCGTACGCACCTGAAGCTGGCACCGGGCACGCTCAAGCTCGAGGAGAGCCAGGCGGCTGCCGCCACCGGCCAGATCCAGCTCGCCCATGCCTACCAGGCGGCACTGGCGCGCCACGGCATCACGGTGGCGCAGGTCCTGCTGACGCTCGACGACTCCGAGGAGCGCCGCCGTTACCTCAACGCGCGCCAGACCATGGCGACGCTGCTCGGCCTGAAAGCCGTGCCGGTGATCAACGAGAACGACACGGTGGCGACCGACGAAATCCGCTTCGGCGACAACGACCGCCTGGGTGCCCGGGTCGCCGAGATGATCTCGGCCGATACGCTGGTGCTCCTGTCCGATATCGACGGCCTCTATACCGGCGATCCGCGCAGCGACTCGTCGGCGAAGTTCATTCCCGAGATTCGCGAGATCACGCCGGAGATCGAGGCGATGGCGGGCGTTGCAGCGTCCGAAATGTCGAACGGCGGCATGGTGACCAAGTTGATGGCCGGGCGCATCGCCATGGCCGCGGGTTGCCGCATGGCGATTGCCGACGGCCGGCCGGTCGGCGCGCTGGCCACCTTGATCGACGGCACGGCACGTTGCAGCTGGTTCCTGCCCGAGGCCTCGCCTTTGTCGGCGCGCAAGAAATGGATCAAGGGCTCGCTCAAGACCGCCGGGACGCTGACCGTCGACGACGGTGCCGTCCGGGCGCTGTCGGCAGGCAAGAGCCTGTTGCCGGCCGGCGTCACCACCGTCGAGGGTGAGTTCAAGCGTGGCGACGTTGTCGACGTAAAGGACCGCGCCGGCCGCGTGTTGGCGCGCGGGCTGGTGGCCTACGCCGCCGAAGATGCCCGCCGCATCGCCGGCCGCAAGAGCGCCGAGATCGAGCGCCTGCTGGGTTTCCGTGGCCGAGACGAGATCGTCCATCGCGACGACCTCGTGGTCGAGTGAGCGCCGGCAAGGCATACTGGAGCGGCCGATGAACGTTCAGACCAAACCTGCCGAGGATGCCGTCGCGATCGTGGCCGAACTCGGCCGGCGCGCGAAGGGCGCCGCCGTGGCACTGCGCAATGCCGGCACCGCGCCCAAGAATCGCGCGCTCACCGAAGCTGCCCGACTTATTCGTGGCGAGAAGGCCGCGATCCTCGCCGCCAACGCCAAGGACATCGCCGCGGCCCAGGCCGCCGGCATGACGTCGGCGCTGCAGGACCGACTGCTGCTGAACGAGGCCCGCGTCGAAGCCATGGCCAAAGGACTGGACGAGATCGCGATGCTGCCCGATCCGGTCGGCGCCAAGATCGAGGAGTGGACCCGGCCGAACGGGCTGGTGATCAGCCGCGTGCGCGTGCCGATCGGCATCATCGGCGTGATCTACGAGGCCCGCCCCAACGTCACCGCCGATGCCGGCGCGCTCTGCATCAAGTCGGGCAACGTGGTGGTGTTGCGCGGCGGATCCGACAGCTTCCATTCCTCGCGCGCCATCGTCGAGCTGCTGCGCCGGGCGCTGGCGGCATCAGGCCTGCCCGAGGATTGCGTGCAGCTCGTGCCCACCACCGACCGCGCCGCCGTGGGCGAGATGCTGCGCGCCATGGACTGGCTCGACCTCATCGTGCCGCGCGGCGGGCGCTCGCTGATCGACCGCGTCACCGAGGAAAGCCGCGTGCCGGTGCTGCGCCACTACGACGGCATCTGCCACGTCTATGTCGACCATGACGCCGATATCGCCATGGCTCGCGATCTCGTGGCCAACGCCAAGATGCGCCGCGTCAGTGTCTGCGGCGCGGCCGAGACGCTGCTGATCGACCGCGCCGCGCTCGACACCCATCTCATGCCCGTGCTGGCCAAGCTGCACGAGCTCGGCTGCGAAGTGCGCGGCGATGGCGAGGTCCGTCGGCGCGATGCCGCGGCGCTGCCTGCCACCGAAAAGGACTGGCGCACGGAATATTTGGCGCCGGTCATTGCCGTCGCGACGGTCGACGGCGTCGAGGGCGCCATCCGGCATATCGCCACCTACGGCAGCCAGCACACCGAGACGATCGTGACCGACAACGAGGCCACCGCGGCGCGCTTCCTCGACGAGGTCGACAGCGCCATCGTCATGCACAACGCCAGCACCCAGTTCGCCGATGGCGCCGAATTCGGCCTGGGGGCGGAGATCGGGATCTCGACCAACCGCATGCACGCCCGCGGGCCGGTCGGGCTGGTCGAGCTCACCACCTACAAGAACATCGTGCGCGGCAAGGGCACCTTGCGCCCGTGACGACAGCGCACCATCCGATGCCCGGCGTGTCGCGCGACACGACGCGCCGTATCGGCCTCTTGGGTGGTTCCTTCAATCCGGCCCATGAAGGCCATCGTCATATCAGCCTAGAGGCGCTGAGGCGCCTCGACCTCGACGAGGTCTGGTGGCTGGTTTCGCCGCAGAATCCGCTGAAGAGCGACGACGGCATGGAGCCGCTGCCGACCCGCGTGGCGCGCGCGCGCCAGCTCGCCCGCCACCCCCGCATCCGGGTCGATGCACCGGAGTTGCTGCTCGGCACGCGTTATACGCTCGACACCGTGCGGGCGCTGCGCCGACTCTACCCGTGCGCTGAGTTCGTTTGGATCATGGGCGCCGACATTCTGCCCCAGCTGGTGCACTGGCTGGGCTGGCGCGACCTGTTCGCCGCCATTCCGATCGCCGCCTTCGCGCGGCCGGGCTGGAGCTATCCCGCCCTGGCCGCCGCAGCCCCGCGCGCCTTTGCCCGTTACAGGTTGGCGGCTGGCCAGGAACGCCGCCTCGCCTCTTGCGAACCGCCGGCCTGGTGCTTTATCCCGAGCCGACTGGACAACCACTCGGCCACGGCGATCCGCGCCGTCCGGCCCCGACGAACCCGAGCGAAAGGAACGACCATCTCCGATCAAAATTCCTCCACGGGAGCCCGGCAGCTTCCCGACCGGAGCAAAGCCTCCACCGCGTTGCTCGCCCTCGCCCGGCACTCTCTGGAAGAAGACAAGGCCGAGGACGTCGTCGTCATCGACCTCAAGGGCAAGTCCGCCTTCGCCGACTACATGGTGATCGCCTCGGGCCGCTCGACCCGGCAGGTCGTGGCCATCGGCGAGCATCTCGCCGATCGCCTGAAACAGGCTGGCCATGGCTATATCCCGGTCGAAGGTAAGGAGACCGGCGACTGGGTGCTGGTCGATGGCGGCGATGTCGTCGTCCACATCTTCCGGCCCGAGCCTCGCGCCTTCTATGCCTTGGAAAAGATGTGGGCTCTGGAAGAAGACGCGGGCTCCAAGCCGGCGAAGCCCAAGGCCGCACGGGCGGCCCGGCCGCGGCAGCCCAAGAAGCCGGCGTGAAACTGCTGATCGCCGCCATCGGCCGCGCCGCCCGCGGACCGGAGCGCGATCTCTACGAGCACTACGCCGCCCGCATCCGCTGGCCGCTGGCGCTCCGCGAACTCGAGGAACGGCGGAAGCTGCCGCCGGCGCAAATGGTCCTGCGCGAAAGCGAGCTGTTGCTGGATGCCGTGCCGGCCAAGGCCGTCCTTGTCGCGCTCGACCGTCGCGGCAGGGTCATGGACAGCGAGGCCTTCGCCGGCCGCCTCGGGTCCTGGCGCGACAATTCCGTGTCGGATATCGCCTTCCTGATCGGCGGGGCCGATGGACACCCCGAACCGCTGTTGAAAAAGGCCGCTTTGGTGCTGTCTTTCGGGGCCATGACCTGGCCCCACCTGCTCGCCCGGGCGATGCTGGCCGAACAAATCTACCGCGCCCAGCAGCTCCTCGCCGGCCATCCCTATCATCGGGCTTGATCCGGGGCCTGAAATGGCGTCGATTTTGCCTCTGTTCTGACGAAAAACCGAGGCTACATTGGCGCCCATGAATGTTCACTTCCGATGGCCCGCCGCCACCGCCCTCGCCGCCGCCGTGGCCCTGGTTTCCGTCGTCGCCCTGGCCCAGACCGCGCCGTCCGCCAAGCCGGCGTTCAAGCCGGTGCGCAACGTTCCTTACGTGTCGATCTCGGGCGTGGACGGCAAGCAGCGCCACTACGAGACCAACGCCATTCCGCTGCTGTTCAACCGGGCCTGCTTCGGCTGGCGGATGTACCTTGGCGGCCCGAACCGCGTCGTCTCCCTGACCGAGGTGCTGACGACCTCGCAGCCGGCCGAGCAGGTGATTGCCGGCCCCGAAACCGAAGTGAGCGCCGACAAGACCCGGGCGACGACGCGCATGCTCGAGACCGTGCAGGACGGCGTGCTGCAGCGGTCCTGGTGCATCATCCCCGGCGATCCGCCGGGCACTTATACCTACGACATCAGCATCGACGGCGAGCCGCGCGGCGAGTTCGTGTTCTGCGCCATCGAGGTACCGGACCAGAATCCCAACACCGACCCGCGCGATCTCAACTGCCCCAACAAGTTCAACGCGGTCGAGCGCGAGCGACGGCGCGCCGGCAAGCCCGCCTGATGCCCACTTCCCAGCGTCCGCGGCCGGCCGTCCTCTGCATCCTCGACGGCTGGGGCCATCGCACCGATCCCAAGGACAACGCCATCCTCGATGCGCGCACGCCAAACTACGACAGATTGATCGCCACCTGCCCGCAGGGGCTGATCGACGCGTCGGAGACCTTCGTCGGACTGCCCAAGGGCCAGATGGGCAACTCCGAGGTCGGCCACATGAATCTCGGCGCCGGCCGCGTCGCGGTGCCGGACCTGCCGCGGATCGACAACGCCATCGAGGACGGATCGCTCGCCCGGAACCAGGCGCTCACCGAGCTCATGGCCACGCTGAAGAAGACCGGCGGCACCTGCCACCTGATGGGGCTCGCGTCGCCGGGCGGCGTGCATGCGCACCAAGATCACCTGATCGTGCTCGCCAATCTGATTGCGGGTGTCGGTGTGCCGGTGGCGATACACGCCTTCCTCGACGGCCGCGACATGCCTCCGCGCAGCGCGCTCGAATGCGCGGCGCACATCGAAGCTGGTCTCAAGTCCGGCCTGCCGATCCGCTTCGCCACCGTCTCCGGGCGCTTCTACCCCATGGACCGCGACAAGCGCTGGGATCGCGTGGCGCTCGCCTACGACGCCATGGTCGATGCCAAAGGCGAAGCTGCCACGACGGCCAAACACGCGGTCGACAAGGCTTACGCCGCCGGTCTCGACGACGAATTCGTGAAGCCGACGGTGATCGAGGGCTATGCCGGCATGAAGGACGGCGACGGTGTCCTGATGTTCAACTACCGCTCCGACCGCGCGCGCGAGATCCTGACGGCCTTGCTCGATCCGATGTTCGACGGCTTCAAGCGCCACAGGCTGGTTACGTTCGCCGCGGCGGCCGGGATGGTCGAGTATTCGGCGGCGCTCAACCCCTTCCTCAAGGCGCTGTTTCCACCCGAAGTGATCAAGATGGGCCTGGGCGAGACGATCGCGGCAGCCGGCCTGAAGCAGTTGCGGATCGCCGAGACCGAGAAGTACGCGCACGTCACGTTTTTCTTCAACGGCGGCGAGGAACGCGTGTTCGAGGGCGAGGAGCGGATCCTCGTGCCCTCGCCCAAGGTTCAGACCTACGACCTGAAGCCCGAGATGAGCGCACCCGAAGTGACGGACAAGCTCGTCGAGGCGATCGGCTCGGGCAAGTTCGACCTGATCGTGGTGAATTACGCCAACACCGACATGGTCGGCCACTCCGGCGTTCTTGCCGCCGCCGTGAAGGCGGTCGAGGCGGTCGACACCTGCCTCGGCAGGCTGATGACCGCGATCAAGCAGGCCGGCGGCGTCATGTTCGTCACGGCGGACCATGGCAATGCCGAACAGATGTTCGACGAGAATTCCCACCAGAAGCACACCCAGCACACGTTGAATCGGGTGCCGGCGCTGCTGTTCAACGCGCCCGCCTCGATCCATTCGCTGGCCGACGGCAAGCTGGCCGACGTCGCGCCCACGCTGCTGGCCCTGATGGGCGTGCGGCAACCCGCGGAAATGACCGGAAAATCGCTGCTTTCCGAGGCATCGCGGCCCGCCATCCTGGCCGCGCCCCACGCTGCTGTCGCTGCCTCGGCCTGATTTGTGAAGCTTCGTGACCGCCCGCGCCTTGATCCTGCCAAAGACCGACCTGTATCTTCGCCCCGACACCCGCCCCCGAGTCGCCTGTCCGGTGCCGGCCAGCGACATTCCCTGAAAGCAGTCCAATGACCCGTTTGCGCATCGCTTCCACTGCCGCAATCCTGGCTTTTCTGGCCGTTCCCCTCGCCCTGCCGGCGTGGTCCCAGGACAAGGCCCCCGCCAAGCCCGCCGCCGGCGACAAGAGCGAGCTCTATCAGCAGCTCAACCTGTTCGGCGACGTGCTGGAGCGTGTGCGGCGCGACTATGTCGAGCCGGCCGACGAGAAGACGCTGATCGAGAATGCCATCAACGGCATGCTCACCGCGCTCGACCCGCACTCGAGCTACATGAACCCCAAGACCTACAAGGACATGCAGGTCCAGACCAAGGGTGAGTTCGGCGGGCTGGGCATCGAGGTCACGATGGAGAACGGCGTCATCAAGGTGGTCTCGCCGATCGACGATACGCCTGCGTCCCGGGCCGGCATTCTGCCGGGCGACCTGATCTTCGCCCTCAATGGCGAGCCGGTGCAGGGGCTGACGCTGCAGGAAGCGGTCGAGAAGATGCGCGGCAAGGTCGGCACGCCGATCAAGATCTCGATCCGCCGCGCCGGCAAGGACCCGTTCGACGTCTCGCTCACGCGCGAGACCATCAAGGTGAAGTCGGTGCGCTACCGCCTGGAAGGCGGCGACATCGGCTATATCCGCGTCACTTCCTTCACCGAGCAGAGCACCTCGGGCGTGCTCGATGCCGTCGAGAAGCTCAAGAAGGAAGCCGGCCCCAAGCTCAAGGGCTTCATCCTCGACCTGCGTAACAATCCGGGCGGCCTGCTCGACCAGGCGATCGCCATGTCGGATGCCTTCCTCGACAAGGGCGAGATCGTCTCGGTCAAGGCGCGCAAGAGCGAGGACGTGCAGCGTTGGAACGCCAAGCCCGGCGACGTCACCGGCGGCCTGCCGATCGTCGTTTTGGTGAACGGCGGCTCGGCGTCGGCCTCCGAGATCGTGGCCGGCGCGCTGCAGGACCACAAGCGCGCGATCGTTCTCGGCACCCGGACCTTCGGCAAGGGCTCGGTGCAGACGATCATGCAGGTCACCGGCGGCGGCGCCATCCGGCTCACGACCGCGCTCTACTTCACGCCGTCGGGCCGTTCGATCCAGAAGGAAGGCATCAAGCCCGATATCGACGTCGAACAGGCCAAGATCGAGGCCCTGGCGCCGCGCGCCGGCTTCCGCGAGGAGAACCTGCGCCGTTCGATCACCAATCCGAACGACAAGCCGACGGACGCCAAGCCCGAAGCGCCCAAGCCCGAGGCCGCCAAGCCGGGCGACAAGAAGGACGAGAAGCCGGCCGCGAGCACGACGCCGGCTCCGTCGGGCGACCCCGACGAGCCGCCGAAGGAAGCCGTGGCCGACTATCAGCTCCTGCGCGCTGCCGACCTGATCCGCGGCATCTCGCTCTACAGCAAGCGCGGCGACTGAACCGCCGGCGGCGGAGTGATGCCGTGGCGACCGCCGGCCGACAGACCGGCAAGCGACGGGCGAATGGCGGCCTGATAGCCGCCTATTCGCTCGTTCTCGGTCTGGTGGCTGTTTCCGCCCTGCTGGCCTTCGGCCTCGGCAGCGGCGCGCCGGAGGCGGCCGAACCTTCGGCGCCTCCTGCGGCCGCTCTCGAAGTCGACCCGCCGCGTAAGGCGCTCGCGCTGAAGCTGCCGCCGCGGATCGCGCCCTCAAACTTTCGAGCCCTGGCACCGGCCGAGAGCGCCGACATGATCGAAGTGACGACCGACGGACTGCGCCTGCCGCGGATCTCGTCTGCCGGCTGGATGCCCTGGATCGCCAATTCACGGCGCTTCGATCCCTCCGGTCCACCGGGTCGCGCCGGCCTGCTGGTGATCGATCTCGGTGCCAACGAACCGCTGATGCGGCGCGCCATCGAGGAACTGCCGGGCGAAGTGAGCCTGGCCTTTCTGCCCGGCACGCCCGACCTGCCGCGTTGGCTCATGCGGGCGCGGGAACATGGCCACGAAACCTACCTCATGTTGCCGGCCGAGGACCTAAGCGGGCTCGCCGAACGTGGACTGAAGCCGATCGAGACCTCGGTCGATGCGCCCGAGAATCTGCGCCGACTGCGCATCGCAATGGCGCGCGCCGAAGGCTATGTCGGCTTCGTCGTGCGCTCGCCGGGGCCAGTACCGCGGTCGGAAGCGACGCTCCGGCCGCTGATCAGGGAAATCGCCGATCGCGGCCTTGCCGTGGTCGAGATCAACCCGACCCCAGAAACGGCGATTCTCCATCGCCTCGCCGCCGAACTCGGCGCGGGGTATGCGCGCAGCACCAATATCCTCGACTACAGGCTGGCCAGCGACGGCGTCGCCGAGTCCCTCGATCGTCTCGTCGACTGGATCGGAGAGAGCGGCCCGGAGCGGACGCCACGCCATGCCTTCGGCGTGATGCAGCCGGACAAAGGCGCGATCGATGCGGTCGTGGCTTGGCACAGGCGGCTGGCGCCGCCACCCACCGTTTCGCTGGTGCCGATCATCGGCCATTTCGAATGCCGCGCCGCCTGCATGGCGCGCGTGGCTGCCCAGCCGGCGCAGCTTCGTCCATGATCGGGGGGCAGCCCGAATTCTACCGGCCGAACGTGGGGCTGATGCTGATCGCAGCCGACCGCCGCGTGTTCGTCGGCCGCCGTGCAAAAGAACCCGATGCCTGGCAGATGCCGCAGGGCGGCGTCGATAAAGGCGAGAGCCCGATCGAGGCCGCCTGCCGCGAGCTCAGGGAGGAAGTTGGCACCGCCAAGGCGCTGCTGCTGCGCGAGAGCGCCAAATGGATCTCCTACGAGGTGCCGGAAGAGCGCCGCCCGGCCCACTGGAAGGGCAAGTGGCACGGCCAGGCGCAGAAGTGGTTCGCCCTCGCCTTCACCGGGTCCGATGCCGACATCGACATCGCCGCGCACGACCGGGAATTCGAGGCCTGGCGGTGGGTGCCGGCGCACGACCTGCCAACACTGATCGTGCCTTTCAAACGGCCGGTCTATGAAGCGGTGCTGGCGGAATTCGCCGATCTGGTCGAATAGAAGCCTAGGCGCCTGACGCGGCGAGGCGGCTCGCGTTGCGGCGGAGGAACCAGAGGCCGGCCCGGGTCAGCAGGGCATTCAACCGGCCCTGCGGCTGCAGCCCAACGGCTTTCAGGATCATCGCCATGGCGCGCTGGACATGGGTCTGGCGATAGAGCGGATAGGCTCGCCGGGCATAGGCGCGCATGTAGCGCTCGCGGTCGTAGACCGCCTCGGCGGGTTCGTTGGCCGCGAAATAAGCGTAAGCGAGTTCGTCGTCCTCGCTCTCCTTGAGGCGGCCCCAGCCGATGCGAAGCCGGCTCCAGCGGCTCAGCCGGTCGCGTTGCAGGCAGCGGCGCAGATGCTCGTAGAAGAGTTTGTAGTGGCGGAACTCGTCGGCGGCGATCTTGGCGCAGACCTGCTTCAGCACCGGCTCGGCGGTCGCATCCTTGAGGGCGCTGTAATAGGAGCTGGTGCCCGTCTCGACGATGCAACGCGCCATCATCTCGCCGGCCTGGCTGCCGCGCACAGAACTCTCGATGTCGAGCGGCAGCTTGTAGCCGTCGCGGAACCGCGCGAAGGCGGCATCGAAATCCCAGGCCGGATCGGCAAGCTTCGCCCAGCGGCCGAGCGCCATACCGTGCTGCACCTCTTCCACGACCCAGGTGTCGACCGCGGCCATGAACTGCGGATCGTCGGCGAAGACGCGGGCGAGGTAGATGCCGTAGTCGCTGCCGTTCCTCTCCACCAGGGCCGCGGCCTTGATGTTGCGCAGGATCTCCGGATCGACCTTCGACGCGTCGAAGCGATCCCAGGCGATCGTTTCGAGTGTCCAGTTACCCATGATCGAGACCCCTCGGCGGTCTGTCGTGTAAGCACAATAAAGCGGCCCCCGGCCCGGCCTTCAAGGGCCGGTCGGTGCACATCTGGACAGAAAGTTGCGCGGAAGACCGTCGGAAGACCCGAGGGTCAGCGACTGGCGTAGTAGGCCTGGGCCCGCCGCAAGTCCTTGGCAACAGACAGGTTTTTCAGGGCGGCGGCCTTCTCGGCGTCGGTCGCGGCGTCCGTCAGCTCGCGCTCGGCGGCGCGCTCGCGCTCGGCCAATTGCTCCGGCGTGACCGACTCGAACGGCAGCGCCTCGTCGGCCAGCACCGTGCAGCGCTCGGGCGTCACCTCGGCAAAGCCGCCGACCACCAAGAACCGCTGCTCGGCCTTGTTGCCCTGGAAGACCTCGAGCACCCCAGGGCGGACGGTCGAGATCAGGGGCGCGTGGCCGTGAAGGACGCCGAAGTCGCCTTCGCTGCCCGGCACCACGACCATGTCGGCCTCGGTCGCGAGCAGCTCTCGCTCGGGCATGACCAACCGGAAGTTGACCTTGGCCATCGGCTCAGGCCGCCTCGGCCGCGAGCTTCTTGGCCTTGGCGACGGCCTCGTCGATGGTGCCGACCATGTAGAAGGCCGACTCCGGCAGGTCGTCGTACTCGCCGGCGACGATCGCCTTGAAGGCCTTGATCGTGTCCTCGAGCTTCACGAACACGCCGGGCGTACCGGTAAAGACTTCGGCGACATGGAACGGCTGGCTGAGGAAGCGCTGTATCTTGCGGGCGCGGGTCACGACCAGCTTGTCCTCTTCGGAGAGCTCGTCCATGCCCAGGATGGCGATGATGTCCTGCAGCGACTTGTACTGCTGCAGCACGCGCTGCACCGAGCGCGCCACGTCGTAGTGCTCCTGGCCGACGATGCGCGCATCGAGCATGCGCGAGGTCGAGTCGAGCGGATCGACCGCCGGGAAGATCGCCTGCTCGGCGATCGAGCGGCTGAGCACCGTGGTCGCGTCCAGATGGGCGAACGAGGTGGCGGGCGCCGGATCGGTCAAGTCGTCGGCGGGCACGTAGATGGCCTGCACCGAGGTGATCGAGCCCTTCTTGGTCGAGGTGATGCGCTCCTGCAGCGCGCCCATGTCGGTCGACAGCGTCGGCTGATAGCCCACCGCCGACGGGATGCGGCCAAGCAGCGCCGACACTTCCGAGCCGGCCTGGGTGAAGCGGAAGATGTTGTCGACGAAGAACAGCACATCCTGGCCTTCGACATCGCGGAAATACTCGGCGACGGTGAGGCCGCTCAGGCCGACGCGGGCGCGGGCGCCCGGCGGCTCGTTCATCTGGCCGTACACCAGCGCCACCTTGGAGCCCGGACCGTCGAGCTTGATGACGCCGCCCTCGATCATCTCGTGATAGAGGTCGTTGCCTTCGCGGGTACGCTCGCCGACGCCGGCGAACACCGACACGCCGCCGTGCGCCTTCGCGACGTTGTTGATCAGCTCCATGATCGTCACGGTCTTGCCGACGCCGGCGCCGCCGAACAGGCCGATCTTGCCGCCCTTGGCGTAGGGGGCGAGCAGGTCGATGACCTTGATGCCCGTGATCAGGATCTGCGCTTCCGTCGACTGCTCGACGAAGTCCGGTGCGCTGCGATGGATCGGCAGGGTCTGCTTGTTGCCGACCGGGCCGCGCTCGTCGACCGGCTCGCCGATGACGTTCAGGATGCGGCCGAGCGTCTCGGGGCCAACCGGCATCTGGATCGGGGAGCCGGTATCGACCGCCTTCTCGCCGCGGACCAGACCGTCGGTGGTGTCCATGGCGATGGTGCGAACCTCGGACTCACCCAGATGCTGGGCCACTTCGAGCACGATCAGGCGGCCGTCGGCCTTGACGTGCAGGGCGTTCAGAATGTGCGGCAGATCGGCGTCGAAGCGCACGTCGACGACCGCGCCCGTAATCTGGGTGATCGTGCCGATGTTGTTGGTGGCCATGACGGATCCCTTTCCTTCGATTGCTGTCAGCGCGCGGCCTAGACGGCCTCGGCGCCCGAGATGATCTCGATGAGTTCCTTGGTGATGGAAGCCTGACGCGAGCGGTTCATCTGCAGCGTCAGTTTCTTGATCACGTCGCCGGCGTTGCGCGAGGCGCTGTCCATCGCCGTCATCTGCGAGCCGTAGAAGCTCGCCGCATTCTCCAAGAGGACGCGGAAGATCTGGACGGTGAGGTTGCGCGGCAGCAGGTCGGCTAGGATCTCGGCTTCGTCGGGCTCGAACTCGCAGACCGCGCCGCCCATGGTGGCAGGTGCCGCCGTCGCGCCGGCCTCGGGGGCCGGCGGCGGAATGAGCTGCTGGCGCGTGACAACCTGGGTCATCGCCGACTTGAAGCGGTTGAAGACCACGGTGGCGACGTCGAACTCGCCGCCTGCGAACATCTCCATGACCCGCGCCGTCACCTTTTGGGCGTCGGCGAACGACAGGCGAGGACGGCCAAGATCGGTAATCGTCTCGACGATGTGGCTGCCGAAGTCGCGGCGCAGCTGCTCGCGGCCCTTGCGGCCCACGCACATGATCTTGACGGTCTTGCCGTCGGCCAGCAGCGCGCGGATGTAGCGCCGGGCCTCGCGGACGATCGTGCTGTTGAAGCCGCCGCACAGGCCGCGGTCGGCGGTGGCGACGATCACCAGGTGGACCTTGTCGGAGCCGGTGCCGGCTAGCAGCCGCGGACCCGTGCCGCCTTTGAAGCTCGCCCCCAGCGACGCCAGGATCTTGTCCATGGCTTCGGCATAGGGGCGGGCCGCCATGGCCTGCTCCTGGGCGCGCCGCAGCTTGGCCGCGGCGACCATCTTCATGGCCTTGGTGATCTTCTGCGTCGACTGAACGCTTCGGATCCTGAGACGGTAGGTTTTGAGACTGGGCATCGAAGACCTGCGACGGCTTAGGCGAACTTCTTGACGAAGTCGGCGAGGAACGCCTTCAGCTTGTCGTCGGTTTCCTTGGTGATCTCGCGCTTGTCGCGGATCGAGGCCAGGATCGTGCCCTCGGCGCGCAGCGTGTCGAGCACCTGGCGTTCGAAGTCGCCGACCCGCGCCACCGGCAGCGTGTCGAGGAAGCCGCGGGTGCCGCAATAGAGCGACACGACCTGCTCTTCGATCACCATCGGCACGTATTGGCCCTGCTTCAGCAGCTCGGTGAGGCGCTGGCCGCGCGCGAGCAGGCGCTGGGTCGACGCGTCGAGGTCCGAGGCGAACTGGGCGAAGGCCGCCATTTCGCGATACTGCGCCAGCTCGAGCTTGATGGTGCCGGCGACCTGCTTCATCGCCTTGATCTGCGCCGCCGAACCCACTCGGCTGACCGACAGGCCGACGTTAATCGCCGGACGGATGCCCTGATAGAAGAGCTCGGTCTCGAGGAAGATCTGGCCGTCGGTGATCGAGATCACGTTGGTCGGGATGTAGGCCGAGACGTCGCCGGCCTGCGTCTCGATGATCGGCAGCGCCGTCAGCGAGCCCGAGCCGTTCTTCTCGTTCAGCTTGGCGGCGCGCTCGAGCAGCCGCGAATGGAGATAGAAGACGTCGCCGGGATAGGCTTCGCGGCCCGGCGGGCGGCGCAGCAGCAGCGACATCTGGCGGTACGACACCGCCTGCTTGGAAAGATCGTCATACACGATCACGGCATGCATGCCGTTGTCGCGGAAGTATTCGCCCATGGCGCAACCGGTGTAGGGCGCCAGGAACTGCATCGGCGCCGGGTCGGACGCGGTGGCGGCGACGACGATGGAGTATTCCAGCGCGCCGTTGTCCTCGAGCGTCTTCACGATCTGCGCGACGGTCGAGCGCTTCTGGCCGATGGCGACGTAGACGCAGTAGAGCTTGCGGCTCTCGTCGGTGCCCTTGTTGATCGTCTTCTGATTCAGGAAGGTATCGATGGCGACGGCGGTCTTGCCGGTCTGGCGATCGCCGATGATGAGCTCGCGCTGGCCGCGGCCGACCGGGACCAGCGAATCGATCGCCTTGAGGCCAGTCTGCATCGGCTCGTTCACCGACTTGCGCGGAATGATGCCGGGCGCCTTGACCTCGACCAGGCGGCGCTCGGTGGTGGCCAGCGGACCCTTGCCGTCGATCGGATTGCCGAGACCGTCGACCACGCGGCCGAGCAGGCCCTTGCCGACCGGAACATCGACGATGGTGCCGGTGCGCTTGACGAGGTCGCCTTCGCGGATAGTACGGTCTTCGCCGAAGATCACGACGCCGACGTTGTCGCTTTCGAGGTTGAGCGCCATGCCCTTGATGCCGCCGGGGAACTCGACCATCTCGCCGGCTTTGACGCTGTCGAGGCCATAGACGCGCGCGATGCCGTCACCGACGGAGAGGACCTGGCCGACCTCGGCCACTTCGGCTTCGGTGCCGAAATTGGCGATCTGCTGCTTGAGGATGGCCGAGATTTCGGCGGCACGGATATCCATTTAGGCAACTCCCTTCATGGCAAGCTGCAGGCGCTGCAGTTTGCTTCGGATAGACGAATCGAACAGGCGCGAACCAACCTTGACGACGAGACCGCCGAGAATGTCGGGTTCGACGCGCGCATCGACGGAGACTTTGGCGCTACCCAGCACGCTGCGCAGCGTGTCGGTGAGCTGTTGAAGCTGGGCCGGCGAAAGCGCCACGGCCGAGGTGACGGCCACGGTGGTCTCGCCGCGGCGGCTGGCCAGCTCGGCCAGGAAAGCCGTGGCCATGGCCACCAGTTCGCGGGCGCGGCCGTTGGCGGCCACGGTGCCGATGAAATTGCGGGTGAGGCCCGAGATGCCGGCGGCGTCGAGCACGGCCAGCAGCGCCTTGCCCTGCAACGGGCGGCCGATCACCGGGCTGGCGATGAGACGGGCGAGGTCGGCGCTTTCGGCGACCATCTTGCGGAATGTGACGAGGTCCTGCGCGACCTGATCGAGCGACTTGGCGGTGTCGGCCAGGTCGAAAAGGGCGCTGGCGTAGCGTCCGGCGACGCCGGTCGTGGCGGAGGTAGCAGTTGACACGTTAAAAGCCTCTCCAAGTACCGTTGCGTCCAGCCGGCAAGCCATTGTTCCGGAAGGACTTTTCCCAGGAGAACGTGTCGCGCAACTTCTCGCCCCCACCCCGGAAAAGCGCGCGTTGCTACCATGCGGTTTTCCCACGCGCAAGATTGCCAAAGGCCTGTATTACCGCGGTTTCTCAGCGCGCCCATCATGGGAACAAATTGAGGGTCACAGGAAGGAATAGGGGTCCATATCGACCTGCAGACGGACCGATCCGGGCAGACCGATCCGCTCCAGCCAGGCGTGCAACAGGGGCTGCAGCGCCGTTTCCCTAGAAGCCTTCAGCAGGAACCGCCGGCGGTGGCGGCCACGCAGCAGCGCGAGCGGCGCGGTCGATGGTCCCAGCACCGTGACACCCTGTTGCTGTGGCGCCCGCCGCGCGAGTGCTGCGCAGACACCGTCGACCGCCGCGGGATCGGGTCCGGACACGATCAGGGAGGCGAGGCGCCCGTAAGGCGGCATGCCGGCAGCGGCGCGATCGGCCAGTTCGGCCGCGACGAAGCGGTCGCGGTCGCCCGAGACCAGCGCCTGCATCACCGGATGCTCGGGCATGTGCGTCTGCACCAGGGCGCGGCCCGGCCGATCCTCGCGGCCGGCACGGCCCGCCACCTGATAAAGAAGCTGGAACGTCCGCTCCGCCGCGCGCAAATCGCCGCCATTCAGGCCGAGGTCGGCATCGATCACGGCGACCAGCGTGAGATTGGGAAAATGGTGGCCCTTGGCCGCCATCTGCGTGCCGATGAGGATGTCGATCTCGCCCGCGATCATGCGCTCGACCGCAGCCGATGCCTCCTCGCGGTTCATCAGCGAGTCCGAGGTGAACAGTTCCAGCCGCGCCTCGGGAAACAGTTCCAGCGCCTCCTCGGCCAGCCGCTCCACGCCGGGACCGCAGGCCACGAACTGATCGGCCGCGCCGCAATACTTGCAGGCATGCGCCGGCGGCTCGGTATGGCCGCAGTGGTGGCAGACCAGCGTGCGCCTGAACCGGTGTTCGACCAGCCAGGCCGAGCATTGCGGGCATTCGAGCCCATGGCCGCAGGCCCGACAGAGGGTGAGCGGTGCATAGCCGCGGCGATTGAGGAACAGCAGCGACTGCTCGCCGGCCGCCAGCGTCTGCCTCATCGCCTCGACCACCGGCGGCGACAGCCAGCGTCCGCGCGGCGGCTGTTCGCGCCGAAGATCGATCGGCGTCAGTCGTGCCAGTTGCTGGCCGCCGTGGCGCCCCGGCAAGTGGAGCGCGGTGTAGCGGCCCGTCGTCACGTTGACGACGCTTTCGAGCGAGGGCGTGGCCGAGGCGAGCACGATCGGCGCCGCCACCAGCCGCGCCCGCACCACCGCCATGTCGCGGGCGTTGTAGCAGACGCCCTCGTCCTGCTTGAAAGAGCCGTCGTGCTCCTCGTCGACCACGATCAGGCCGAGCTTCGAAAACGGCAGGAACAATGCCGAGCGGGCGCCCACCACGACGCCCACCCTGCCCTCGGCGATGCCGCGCCAGGTCTCGCGGCGTTCCAGCCCGGTGAGGCCCGAATGCCACGGTGCCGGTGGCGCGCCGAAGCGGTCCTCGAAGCGTTTTAGCCACTGCGCCGTGAGTGCGATCTCGGGCAGCAACACCAGCGCCTGCCGGCCGGCGGCGAGAGCGGCGGCAATCGCCTCGAAATAGACCTCGGTCTTGCCGGCACCCGGCACGCCGTCGAGCAGGGTCGCGGAGAAGGCGTCGGCCCGCACCTTGTCGACCAGCGCCTGCGCGGCACTTGCCTGTTCGGGCGAGAGTGTCGGGCCGGGCCGCTCGCCGTCGGGCCGCGGGAACGCGCGCCGCATCATGCGCTCGACCGGTTCGAGCAAACCAACCGACGCCATGGTCTTGATCACCGACGTGCCGACGCCAGCGAGATGGGCAAGCTCGGCCGCGGGCATCGCCGGCCCGTCGCGAAGGGCCTGGAGCACGCGGTGGCGCGCCGCGGTGAGTTTCAGCGCCTCGTCGCCCGACGTCTTAGCGGGCCGATAGATGGTCTCGGTCTTGGGCGCTTCCAGCGCGGAGGGCACGCTCATCGCCATGCGCAGGACCGGCCCCGACGGCGCCAGCGTGTAGGCCGCCACCCAGTCGACGAAGCGACGCAACGCATCGGCCATCGGCAGGGCAGGCAGGATCTCGGCGATGTCGCGCAGCTTTTCCAGCGCCACCTCGCCCGAGCCCTCGCCCCACACCACGCCCACCGTCTCGCGCTTGCCAAGCGGCACGACCACGAAATGGCCGGGGATCAAATCCAAGCCCTCGGGCACCCGGTAGTCGTAGGCATCGGCCAGGGGCAGCGGCAACAGAACCTTTACCGTCCGAGGCGCCGTGTTTTCCACCGGCCCGGGGCGCGTCGAAGCAGCCTCCTCGCCTTGTGGCTCGGAGGGGGAAACGCTAGAAATTGTGGTAGCGCGCACGTCCGGACCACTGGCCATTGGGGTAGTTTATATGAAGTTCTTCGTCGATACCGCCGACGTCGCCGAGATCAAGGACCTCGCGGCCTCCGGCCTGCTCGACGGGGTGACCACAAACCCCTCGCTGATCCACAAGTCCGGCCGGCAGATGCTTGACGTCATCAAGGAGATCTGCGCCATCGTCCCCGGCCCCGTGAGCGCCGAAACGGTGGCGACCGACCACAAGACCATGCTCGAGGAGGGCCGCAAGCTCGCCAAGCTCGCCAAGAACGTCGCGGTAAAGGTGCCGCTCACGCCCGATGGCCTGAAAACCTGCAAAGTGCTCACCTCCGAAGGCACGATGGTGAACGTCACCCTCTGCTTTTCGGCGGCCCAGGCGCTGCTGGCGGCCAAGGCCGGCGCCACCTTCATCTCGCCCTTCGTCGGCCGGCTCGACGATATCGGCCAGGACGGCATGCACCTGATCGGCGAGATCATGACGATCTACCGACAGTATCCGCACTTCAAGACCGAGGTGCTGGTGGCCTCGGTGCGCCACACCCAGCATGTGATCGCCGCCGCCAAGCTCGGCGCCCATGTCTCCACCCTGCCGCCCAACGTGCTGCGCCAGCTCTTCAAGCACGTGCTGACCGACAACGGGCTGAAAGCTTTCCTCGACGACTGGGCCAAGACCGGCCAGTCGATCCTCTGACCGCAAAGGCCAGCCCATGGCTAACGATGGCACGGTCACGGCGCCCGACGGTTCGGGACGGCAGGTCAAGGTGATCACCGCCGACGATGTCGTCGCCTATCTGAAAGCCCATCCGACCTTCTTCGCCGACCACGCCGCCCTGGCCGAGGAACTCGCCCTCGTGCCTCGCGTGCAAGGGCCGGGTGTCATCGACATGCAGCAGGCGATCCTGAAGCGCCTGCGCACGGAGATCGACAAGCTCAAGGACGAGCGCACCGAGATCATCGCCAATTCGAAGCAGAACCAGATCGTCCAGAACCGCATCCAGGCGGCGGTGATCAGCATCATCCAGGCGACGACCTTCGAGAAGATGATCCATGTCGTGACCCACGAGCTGCCCGAGCTGCTCGACGTCGACTTCATCACGCTCGCCATCGAGGCCAATGCCGACGCGCCCAAGCGCGTGCCGGTGCGCGGCGTCTACGTGCTGGCGCCGGGCGCCATCGATGCCGCCATCGGCCCGGAGAAGCACGCCAGACTGCGCAGCTCGATCATCGGCGAGGACGCTTTCTTCGGCGAGGTCTCGCGCTTCGTGAAGTCCGACGTGCTGATGCGCCTGAAAGTCTCGACCGACTCGCCCGACGGCGTCATGTGCTTCGGCTCGCGCGAGGCCGAGGCCTTCGGTCCCGAGATGTCGACCGAACTCCTGTTCTTCCTGGCCAAGGTGCTGGAGAACACCATCCGCGCCTGGCTCGATCTACCCGAATGAGCCTGGCCGAATGACTCTGGCCGAGGCGCAGGCGGACTGGCGCGACTGGCTGAAGAGCGAACGCCGGCTCGCCGCCCATACGCTGATCGCCTACGAGCACGACGTCGCGGGCTTCCTCGGTTTCATGACGACCTATCTCGGCACCGCCCCCACCCTGGAGGCGCTGGCCAAGCTGAAGCCCGCCGAGTTCCGCGCTTGGCTCGCCGAGCGGTCGCGCCAGGGCATGGCGCGCAGCTCGACGGCGCGCGCGTTCTCGTCGGTCCGCTCCTTCTTCGGCTTCCTCGACAAGCGCGGCCTCGCGCACAACGCCAGCATCGGCACCATCCAGACGCCCAAGCTGCCGCGCTCGCTGCCCAAGGCGCTCTCTGAACGCGACATGGGCGAGCTTCTGGACACCGACCCATCCGAGAAGGAACGCGCGGCCTGGATCGACCTGCGCGACAGCGCCGTGCTGCTGCTGCTCTATGGCGCGGGGCTGCGCATCGGCGAAGCGCTCGGCCTCACCAAGGCCGCCGTCGAGGGCCTGATCAAGGCCGGCCAGGACACGCTCGCCATCACCGGCAAGGGCAACAAGACCCGCCTCGTCCCTCTCCTGCCGCAGGCGCTGGACGCCATCGTCGCCTACCGCGACGCCTGCCCATGGCTGAAGGCGGCCGCGCCCGACGACGCCTTCTTCATGGGCGCCCGTGGCGGCGCGCTCGATCCCGCCATCGTGCAGAAGCGGGTGCGCGACATCCGCCACCACCTGGGCTTGGCTGACAGCGTGACGCCGCACGCGCTGCGCCATTCCTTCGCCACCCACCTGCTGGGCGCCGGCGGCGACCTCCGCACCATCCAGGAACTGCTGGGCCACGCCTCGCTCTCGACGACGCAGCGCTACACCGACGTCGATGCGGCCCGCCTCACCAAGGTCTACCGCAACGCCCACCCAAGGGCGAAGGTGCGCTAGGCGGCGATTTACGCCAATGTCACACCCGAAAGTGTCACACCAAGTTGAGACAAATGTTGTGACACAGGCCGATCGCCCACCTGTGCCCTCACGGGAATCTGCCCCTGCGGCCCCACCTCGGGCGGCCGCAGACGACCATCAAAACCAGTGCTCGGATGCGTTCTTCGCACCTCGGTCCCCCCACTGCCGGATGGTCGTCGGCGGGGTGGCCTTTTGCTTGCTACTCACGGCTCAGTACCCGGTATGGGCAAGGCCGCGGGACGGCCCCTCATCCTCCAGGGATCGTACCCGGCGGGCGCGCCGGGCGGGGCATGGTCAAAGGTTCGTGGTGGCAGGACGCCACCGGCCACGAAAAAGGCCGCTCCGGTCAGGAGACCCGGGCGGCCCGCGCTTTACGCACGTCGTGGCAACATATCGAAAATGTAACACGTAATCTGCTGAATTTGCAAATACTCTATCTTGATCCTGCCATGCTAATTCCGCAGGGCTGCCTGCAATGCCAGCACCCGGCCCGGGAACGACGTCCGTTTAGAGAGGGAACGCTCGGCGCGCGTGCCGGGGCCCGTCGTCAGGATCGCGGCGACGAACAGCAGGCGGCCTTGGAAGAGACGGGCATGTTCACATCCCGTTTGCGCATGACCGAAATCACTGCCTATCTCCGCCAATAGGTTTGTGCGCGCACGGTGTTGCCTGGCCCGAAATAGGCTCGAACGAGCATTTCACCGACAGGCCTGCATTCGTAGTCGCGAACATTCTTGACCGTCCGGGTACAGACAACACAGTCAGGACAGTTGGCGTCGACCAACGGCGAGCAGTCGAAGCGATACTTCGAGATGATCGCCTGTCTGTCGTACCACCTGAGTTCCTCGACGAGGAACTGAGCCATCGCGGTGCTGTCGATCCAGACATTCGCTGGCTCCCTGTAAGAGGCCGCCGGTCCGGCCTGGCCTTCGAATGTGTATCCGCGCTCGACCCACAGGTCGAAGTGCCCCACGCACAACGGCTTGCAGGCCGAAGCGCCGGCCGCGAGAAGCAGAGCCACAACTACTGGCAGCAAGTGATAGCGAAAGGAGTTCGCCATGCTCACACCTAACAATTAGATATGATCATGCCGAGCATCGCACCCATGTTATACTAATTATTGGTTGTATTTCCTTATTGACCTATGGAGCGTCCTTCACGGGGAAGACCGGCGGCGCCACATAGCGCTTGTACTTCGGATCGAGCAGATCGCGATCCCAGCCTGAGAAAGTGCGATCCATCCCCTTGTCCTGCAGGGCACGAGACAGGTCGAGACCCATCGCCTTGCCGAGCGTGAAGGCAACGGAGTTGCTGTTCTGGATTTGGCCTCCGTCGGTGCCGAGTTCGTAACTCGGGTCGTGCGCCTTGTAGTCGAACTTCCTGGCATTGATAGCCGCGCCTGCCTGTGCCCCGCGGCTCCAAGTCTTCTCCATCTCGTCCTTTGAGCCAGACGCCACAATCGCGATATCGGATATTTTGCCGTTCAGTCGGCCCCGGTCAGCCCCCAGCTGGCGTTTGTAATCCTCGACTTCAAGGTCCGCGTCATCCATGCCCATCGGCACGAGTTGCCCGGTATGCTTCGACCGAGCCAAGCCATGCAGTTCACGGACAACTTTTCCGTCTTGGTCGACGAGCGCCAGGAAAGCGTGGCCTCGATGGGCGATCGGCAGGTATTTGAGTTCGATTCTCCAGTCCCCTACTGCCTGCTGATTTGGATACAGGATCTCGGCCGGATTTCGATCGGTCATTGCTTCCTCCAGAAATGAAAAAGCCGCCCGGCAAGGGCGGCTTGATGTGGTTCGGCATGGACAACGAAAAGCCCGCGCCGGGGGAACCGGGCGGGCTGGGTGGCGACGCACCTGCGTCAACCTATCAGGAAATTAGCACAATTCCTGCTGGATTTGCAACTCTGTGTTTAGAGCGCCTTCCGGAAGACGATCTCGCCATTGTCCTGGCGGCCGGTCTCCTCCCACCCGTTGGTCCGGTAGAAGCGTTCGGCGCGCGTTCCGGGACCCGTCGTCAGGGTGGCCTCGGTGAAGCCCGCGGCGCGCAGGTCCTCGCAGGCGCGCGGCAGCAGCGCGCGGGCGATGCCGCGGCCCTCATGGTCGGGATGGATGAACAGGCCGAAGATCGTGCCGTCGCGTGGATCGGCGACGGCAAAGCCCTGCACGGCGCCGTCCTCCTCCCAGACCCAGAAGGCCGCGTTCGCGAAGATCCAGTCGGAGGTCGTGTCGACCTTGGCCACGGACGACGGGCTCAGGCGGTTTTCCCGCACGGCATGGCGCACGTCGTAGATGCGGGGACGGTCGGCGAGGGTCGCTTTGCGGATCATGAAAAAGCCCGATGCGGTGCGTAAACTTGGCGGGCGATGATAGCATTCCCTCCGATGACGCACGCAATGCTCGCCGCAGGGTGTCTGATCCTCGCTGCGGTCTTGTCGCCGCTGGCGCGCGCCACGCCACAGAGCGAGTCCGCCGGCACCGCAAAGCCCTCCGTCGCCGACATCTGCCGAACGCTTGCCCAGGCAGCGGCCGACAACGAGCTGCCCGAGGAGTTCTTCACCCGCCTCATCTGGCAGGAAAGTCGCTTCGACCCGTCGGCCGTCAGCCCGGCCGGCGCGCAGGGCATCGCGCAGTTCATGCCGGGCACCGCCAGGATGCGCGGGCTCGTCGACGCGTTCGAGCCGCTGCAGGCGCTGCGCGAGTCGGCAAGCTACCTGCGCGAGCTGCGCACGACTTTCCGCGGCAACCTGGGCCTGGCCGCGGCCGCCTACAATGCCGGCCCCGGTCAGGTCGAGGCCTGGCTGGCGGGCCGCAGCCGCCTGCCGCTCGAGACGCAGGCCTACCTCCGCATCGTCACCGGCCACAGCGCCGAGGAATGGACGGCGAAGCCGCCGCCGCGGATGGAGTCCTCGGCCACGCCGACGGGTGAGCGCTGCATCGAGATCGCGAAGCTGATGATCGACACGCCGCGCCGCCGGCGCGACCTCACCGCCGACCCGGCCTGGGGGCCTTGGGGCGTCCAGCTTGCCGGCAACTGGTCCGAAGGACGTGTCCTCGCCCACTACGAGCGGCTGCGCCGCAAGCACGAGGCCGTCCTGGGCGACCGCCTGCCGCTGATCCTGACCGCGCGCCGGCGCGACCTTCCAACCTATTCCGTCCGGGTCTCGGAGAAAACCAGGGCGGAGGCGGAGGCGCTGTGCGGGAAGCTGCGGGCCACGGGCGGCGCCTGCATCGTTTTCCGCAATCCGCGCGACTGAACGAAGCCGATCGAAGCGACCTGCTCGTGCGAAGGCAGCAAAAAACACCCGGGACAAGCAACCGGCAGGCCATCCGTGCGTTACAGAAGGGACGGAAGGTCCGAATCATTGAAATCGTTGCTCCGGCGCGCCTTTAGGCCTGCGCCCGTCAATTCCGTTGGGGACGACGAAGATCCCATTCGCAGCGAGCTTTTCAGCATCGAGCGTCTGGAGCAGCACGCCGAAAGCCTGGCAGCGCATCAACCCGTCGCCAATGTCGTCTCATCGGGCAAGTCCCTGGCGGTCCGGCTGCGGGACAATGAAACGGTCCTGCTCGAGGCTTATCGCAGTATTGCGCACGCCGCCGACGAGGGTCGGGCGATCACGCCCGCCGCGGAGTGGCTCCTCGACAACTATCATCTCGTCGAGCAACAGGTCCGCGAAGTCCGCGCCGACCTGCCGCCGGGCTATTATCGCCAGCTTCCCAAGCTCACCGACGGTCCGCTGATCGGCTATCCGCGTGTGTTCGGGCTGGTCTGGGCGTTCGTCGCCCACACCGACAGCCGCTTCGATCCCGAGGCGCTGACGCGCTTCGTGCGCGCCTACCAGAACGTCCAGCCGCTCACCATCGGCGAGCTGTGGGCGGTGGCGATTTCCTTGCGCATCGTCCTCGTCGAGAATCTTCGTCGCTCCGCCAAGCGCATCATGGGCCGGCGCGCCGCGCGCGAAGAGGCCGACCTGATGGCCGACCGGCTGCTGGGCGTGAACGACATCCCTGCCGACCCGGCGGCGCTGGCGCCCTACGAGAACGTGCCGCTCTCCGAGGGTTTCGCCGTCCAGCTCGTCCAGCGCCTGCGCGATCAGGATCCGGAGACGACGCCGGCCGTCGGTTGGCTGGAAGACCGCCTCGGGCGCGAGGGAACGACCGCCGACGAACTGGTGCGCAGGGAACACCAGCTCCAGGGCGCCACCAATGTCACCGTGCGCAACATCATCACCAGCATGCGGCTGGTCTCCGACGTCGACTGGGCCAAGCTGTTCGAGGCGGTGAGCCCTGTCGACGACATCCTGCGCGGCGGCAGCGCCTTCGCCGACATGGATTTCGCCACCCGCAACCTCTATCGCACCGCCATCGAGCAGATGGCCCGCGGCTCGCGGCTGAGTGAACCCGAGATTGCCCGGCGTGCCCTTGACGCCGCAGAAGCCGCCACGGCTGCCGGGGCCGACGCGCGACAGCGCGATGCCGGCTATCACCTGATCGGCGGCGGGCGTGCCGTCTTCGAACGTTCGATCGAGTTCCGGCCGTCCGGCCTGGCGCTGCGACGGCGGTTCGCCACGACCGGCATCGCGGGCTATGTCGGCAGCGTTGCCTTCGTGGCGGGCCTTGTTCTCTTCCTGCCGCTGCTGGCCCTGGGGCAAACCGGTGTGCTGGGCTGGCACCTCGTCGTCATGACGTTGATCGGCCTGCTGCCGGCCATCGACGCAGCCCTGATGCTGGTCAATCGCGTCATCACCGAGGGTTTCGGCGCCACCCTGTTGCCGGGCCTCGAGCTTCGCGATGGCGTCCCGCCCGACCTGCGCACCTTGGTGGCCATCCCGACCTTGCTGACCAGCCGCGCAGGCGTCGACGAACTGATCGAACGGCTGGAAGTCCACTACCTGTCCAATCCCGCCGGCGCCGTCCACTTCGCCCTGCTGTCGGACTGGGCCGATTCGAGCGCCGAATCCGTGCCGGGTGACGACGATCTTCTGGCCGCGGCCACCGAGGGCGTGGCGCGGCTCAACGCCCGCTATCCCGGCGCCTCCGGCGGCGATCGCTTCCTCCTGCTTCACCGCCGCCGCCTGTGGAACGCGGCGCAGGAACGCTGGATGGGGTGGGAGCGCAAGCGCGGCAAGCTTCATGAGCTGAACCGCCTGCTGCGAGGCTCGACCGAGACCACCTTTATCGATGCCGGCGGCCAGTCGCTGCCGCGCGACGTCCGCTTCGTCGTCACGCTCGACTCCGACACGCGCCTGCCGCGCGATGCCGTGCATCGGCTGGTCGGCAAGATGGCGCACGCCCTCAATCGCCCGCGCATCGATCGGGCCGAGGGGCGTGTCGTCGAGGGCTACGGGGTGCTGCAGCCGCGCGTGACCGCGTCGCTGCCGGTCGGTGCGGAAGGTTCGCTGTTCCAGCGCGTTTTCTCGGCCAATAGCGGCATCGATCCCTATGCCTCGGCGGTGTCCGACGTCTACCAGGACCTGTTCGACGAAGGCTCCTACTCCGGCAAGGGCATCTACGACATCGACGCCTTCGAAGCGGCGCTGGCGGGCCGCGTGCCGGACAATGCGATGCTGAGCCACGACCTCTTCGAGGGCGTGTTCGCGCGCTCGGGTCTGGCCACCGACATCGAGGTGATCGAGGAGTTTCCCGCCCGCTACGACGTCGCCGCCGCCCGCCATCACCGCTGGGCGCGTGGCGACTGGCAGCTGCTGCCGTGGCTGCTTGGCCTGTTGAAGGGGCCACGCGGCGGCGACGTGCCGGCGGTCGGCTTCTGGAAGATGTTCGACAACCTCCGGCGGACGCTGTCGCCCGCCGCCGCCGTCGTGGCGCTGCTGGCGGGCTGGACCCTGCCGCTGCCGGGCGCGCTCGCCTGGACGGCCTTCGTTCTGCTTGTCCTGGCGCTGCCCATCATCCTGCCCGTGGCGGCGGCGCTGCTGCCGCGCCACGCCGGCATCACCACCCGCAGCCATCTCGGCGCGCTGGCCACCGACATCGGCATCGCCGCGGCGCAGACCGGCCTGATCGTGGCCTTCCTCGCCCATCAGGCCTGGCTGATGCTGGATGCGATCGTGCGCACCCTGTTCCGCCTCTTCGTCAGTCGCCGCCGCCTGCTCGAATGGACGACAGCTGCCCAGACCCAGCAATTGCTGCGCACCGACTGGTGGGGCTTCATCGGCCAGATGGCCGGCAGCCTGGCCGTCGCCTCGCTGGGCGCGGTGTTCGTCTGGTACGCCGGCCGTGACGCGTTGCCCGTCGCCGCACCGATCCTTCTTGCCTGGCTTTTCTCGCCGGCGATCGCCCGCTGGGTGAGCCTGGCCCAGGCCGACGCCGGCAGCCTCGCGATCTCGGCCGCCGACGCGAGGTCGTTGCGCCTGATCGCGCGCCGCACCTGGCGTTTCTTCGAGACCTTCGTCACCGAGGCGGAGCACATGCTGCCGCCCGACAACTTCCAGGAAGACCCGAAACCCATCGTCGCGCACCGGACCTCGCCCACCAACATCGGCCTTTATCTCCTGTCGACGGTGGCGGCCCGCGACTTCGGCTGGATCGGCACGATCGACGCGACTGAGCGCATCGAGGCGACGCTTGCCACCATGGAGCGCCTGAAGCGCCATCGTGGCCATCTCTACAACTGGTACGACACGACCGATCTCCGGCCGCTGGAGCCCGCCTACGTCTCCACCGTCGACAGCGGCAACCTGGCCGGCCATCTGATCGCGCTGGCCAATGCCTGTGCCGGCTGGCGGGGCGATCCGGCGTCCTCTTCAGCGGCCATCGGCGGTGTCGACGACAGCCTGGCGCTCGCCCGCGAAGCCCTGAAGGCGTTGCCCGACGACAGGCGCACGCATCTGGTATCCCAGGCGGAGCTCGCGACCGCACTGGAGGCGCTCGCGACCGCGATCTCGGTGGGAACGGGCGAGCCCACCGACCTGGCCGCGCGGGCCGGCACCGTCGCCGATCTTGCCCGCACCCTGGCTCACGAGCGTGGCGACGACGCCAGCGCCGACATGCTTTTCTGGGTCGACGCGGCGCATCGTTGCCTCGAAAGCCGCCGGCGCGACCTCGCCCAGACGGCCGAGGCACGGGCATCGCTCGAACGCCGGCTGCAGACGATCGCGACCACGGCACGCGCCATGGCCAATGCAATGGAGTTCGATTTCCTGCTCAACGAAGATCGCCGGCTGCTGTCGATCGGCTATCAGGCCACCGAGGACCGGCTCGACCCCAGTTGCTACGACCTGCTGGCCTCCGAGGCCCGGCTGGCCAGCTTCGTGGCGATCGCCAACGGCACGGTGCCGGCGCGCCACTGGTTCCGCCTCGGGCGCGCGGTGACGCCGGTCGGGCGCGGCGCAGCGCTGATCTCGTGGTCGGGCTCGATGTTCGAGTACCTCATGCCGTCGCTGGTCATGCGGGCACCGTTCGGCAGCCTGATCGAGAAGACCAACGACCTGATCGTGCGGCGTCAGATCGACTATGCTACCGGCCTCGGCCTGCCCTGGGGCGTGTCGGAGTCCGCCTACAACGCGCGCGACAAGGAGCTCACCTATCAATACTCCAACTTCGGCGTGCCCGGCCTCGGCTTCAAGCGGGGCCTGAGCGAGAACGCCGTCGTGGCGCCCTATGCCACCGCGCTCGCCGCCATGGTCGATCCCGCGGCGGCGACCGCCAACTTCGCCCGCCTCGCCGCCATCGGCGGCCGTGGCCGCTTCGGTTTCTACGAGGCGATCGATTTCACGCCGATGCGGCTGCCGGACGGCCAGACCCAGGCCGTCGTGCGCGCCTACATGGCGCATCACCAGGGCATGACGGTGGTGGCCATCGCCAACGCGCTGCTCGACGGCATCATGCGCACGCGTTTCCATGCCGAGCCGATGGTGCAGGCGACCGAGCTCCTGCTCCAGGAACGCACGCCGCGCGATGTCGCCGTCGCCCATCCCCGGGCCGAGGAAGTCGGCACCAGCAGCTCTGTCGAGGACCTCGAGCCCGCGGTCGTGCGCCGCTTGCGCAATCCGCACGCCGCCAGCCCGTCGGTGCATCTGCTGTCGAACGGCCGTTATTCGGTGATGCTGACGGCGGCGGGCTCGGGCTTCAGCCGCTGGGGCGAGGTCGCCGTCACGCGCTGGCGCGAGGACACGACCCGCGACGACTGGGGCAGCTACATCTTCCTGCGCGACACCGAAAGCGCCGCAGTGTGGTCGGCGACTTACCAACCGCGCGGCACGCGGCCCGACAGCTACAACGTCATGTTCGCCGAGGATCGCGCCGAATTCGTGCGCCGCGACGGCACGCTCACCACGACGCTCGACGTCGTGGTCTCGCCCGAGGACGACGCCGAGGTCCGGCGCGTGTCGATCGCCAATACGGGTTCCCAGGCGCGCGACATCGAACTCACCTCCTATGCCGAGATCGCGCTGGCGGCACAGGCGGCCGATGCCGCGCACCAGGCTTTCTCCAAGATGTTCGTGCAGACCGAGTATCTCGCCTCGGCCGGCGCGATCGTGGCAACCCGCCGCCGCCGCAGCTCGGGCGAAGCCGAACTGTGGATCGCCCACCTGGCGGTCGTCGAGGGCGAGGCCATGGGCGAGGTCGAGGTCGAGACCGACCGCGCCCGTTTCCTCGGCCGCGGCAACGACATCGGTGCGCCTGTTGCCGTGATCGACGGCCGGCGCCTGACCAACACCGTCGGGCCCGTTCTCGATCCGGTGTTCGCGCTGCGCCGCCGCCTGTGGATCCCGGCCGGCAGCACCGCCAAGATCGCCTTCTGGACGATGGCGGCCGCCTCGCGTGACGCCCTGCTCGATGCCATCGACAAGCATCGCGACACCAATGCCTTCGAGCGCGCCGCGACGCTTGCCTGGACGCAGGGGCAGGTGCAACTCCGCCACCTCGACATCGCGCCGTCTCAGGCCAGCCTCTGCCAGCGTCTTGCGGGACACATGCTCTACGCCAATCCGGCGCTACGTTCGTCCTCGGACACGATCCGCCGCGGCCTCGCGCCGCCGCCGGCGCTCTGGGCCCAGGGCATCTCGGGCGACATGCCGATCGTGCTGATACGCATCGACGAGGTCGAGGATTCGGGGATCGTGCGCGAGCTGCTGCGCGCCCACGAATATTGGCGGCTGAAGGGCCTGGTGGTCGATCTCGTCATCCTGAACGAGCGCGGCGCCTCCTATGTCCAGGACCTGCAGGTGGTTCTGGAGACGCTGGTCCGCACCCACCGCACGCGGACCCATTTCGGCGCCGACAGCGGGAAGGGCGGCATCTTCGTCCTGCGCAGCGATCTGATCTCGGCCGAGACCCGCGGCCTCCTGCTGGCCGCGGCGCGCGTCGTCCTGCCCGGCCGGCGCGGCAGCCTGGCCGATCAGCTCAATCGCCTGCAGACACCGCCGGGTGTCGTGCCGCCGCTCCGCCGCCGGCCGCTCACCGATGCCGTCGCTTCGGCGCCACCGCCGCCGGTCGCGGCCCTGGGCGCACTGCAGTTTTTCAACGGCCTCGGCGGCTTCTCGCCCAATGGCCGCGAGTACGTGACGGTCCTCGGGCCGGGCCAGTCGACGCCGGCGCCCTGGATCAACGTCGTCGCCAACGCTTCGTTCGGCTTCCAGGTCGCGACCGACGGCGGCGGCTACACCTGGTCGCTCAACAGCCGCGACAACCAGCTCACGCCCTGGTCGAACGATCCGGTCAGCGACCGGCCGGGTGAAGTGTTCTATGTGCGCGACCTCGACAGCGGCGATCTCTGGGGCCCGACGGCGCTGCCGATCCGCCACGAAACCGCGCCCTATATCGTCCGTCACGGCCGCGGCTACAGCCGGTTCGAGGTCATGGCCAACGGCATCGCGCTCGAGCTGCTGCAGTACGTGCCCCTCGGCGATTCGATCAAGATCTCGAGGCTCACCGTCCGCAACGCCTCCGACCGCAAGCGGCGTCTCTCGGTCACGGCCTATGTCGACTGGGTCCTCGGCCTCGGGCGCGGCGCGTCGGGGCCGACGGTCGTCACCGAGCGCGATGCCGCGACCGGCGCCATCCTCGCGCGCAACCCCTGGAACATGCATCACGGCACGCGCGTCGCCTTCGCCGATCTCGGCGGCCGCCAAACCGGCTGGACGGCCGATCGCAGCGAGTTCATCGGCCGCAACTGCACCGCCGACAATCCGGCGGCGCTGAGCGGCGACATCCCGCTGTCGCAGCGCGTCGGCGCCGGCCTCGATCCGTGCGCGGCGCTGCAGACCACGATCGAGCTCGACCGCGGCGCCTTGACGGAGATCGTCTTCTTCCTGGGGCAAGCCGACGATGCCGCCGCCGCCCGCGCCCTGATCGAGCGCTATCGCGGTGCCGACCTCGATGCCAGCCATCGCGACGTCGTTGCCTTCTGGGACGAGACGCTTGGGACGCTGCAAGTCAGGACGCCGGATCGCTCGATGGACCTACTGCTGAACGGCTGGCTGCTCTACCAGACGCTGGCCTGCCGCTACTGGGCGCGTGCCGGCTTCTATCAGGCGAGCGGCGCCTATGGCTTCCGCGACCAGCTCCAGGACGTCATGTCGCTCGCCGTCGCGCGGCCCGAACTCGCGCGCGCCCATATCCTGCGCGCCGCCGGCCGCCAGTTCGTCGAGGGCGACGTCCAGCATTGGTGGTTCCCGCCGGCCGGTCAGGGTGTCCGCACCCGCATCGCCGACGACCGGGCCTGGCTCGCCACGGTCGCGGCGCACTATGTCGAGACCACCGGCGATGCCGCGATCCTCGACGAGAATGTGCCCTTCATCGACGGTCCCGCGCTCCGGCATGGCGAGCACGATCTCTATTTTCAACCCAATCAGGCCGACGAGAGCGCCTCGCTGTTCGAGCATTGCGCGCGCGGCCTCGATCTCAGCCTCGCCACCGGCGTCCACGGCCTGCCGCTGATGGGCACCGGCGACTGGAACGACGGCATGAACCAGGTCGGTGAGGCAGGACGGGGCGAAAGCGTCTGGTTGGGCTGGTTCGTCCATGCGGCGTTGAAAGCCTTTGCGCCGATCGCACGCGCGCGCGGCGACATCGCGCGGGCAGAGGCGTGGACGTTGCATGCCGAGGCCTTACGGGGGGCGCTCGATCGCGACGGTTGGGACGGCGAATGGTATCGCCGCGGCTACTACGACGACGGCACGCCCCTGGGCTCGGCCGGCAGCGACGAATGCCGCATCGATTCCATCGCGCAATCCTGGGCGGCGATCTCGGGCGCGGCCTCGCCGGAGCGGGCGACGCAGGCGATGGCGGCGCTCGACCGTCATCTCGTGCGGCGCGACGACCGCGTGGCGCCGCTGTTCATGCCGCCGTTCGACAAGACCGCACTCGAACCAGGCTACATCAAGGGCTACCCGCCGGGCATCCGCGAGAACGGCGGGCAGTACACACATGCCGCCGCCTGGTCGATCATGGGCTTCGCGGCCCTGGGCCAGGGCGACAAGGCGGGCGAGCTGTTCTCGCTGATCAACCCGATCAACCACACGGCGACGCGGGCCGGCGTGCTGCGCTACAAGGTCGAACCCTATGTCGTAGCGGCCGACGTCTATTCGGTGGCGCCGCATGTCGGACGAGGCGGCTGGACCTGGTATTCCGGCTCGGCCGGCTGGCTCCAGCGCGCCGGCATGGAATCCATTCTCGGGCTGCGCGTGAAGGGCGATTTCCTGGTGGTCGATCCCTGTATTCCCAAGGATTGGCCGGGCTTCGACATGACCTTGAAGTATCGCGGCGCGGTCTACGAAATTTCCGTGAGCAATGCCGATGGAGTCAGCCGCGGCATCTCGGCCGTCGAACTCGACGGCGTTGCGCAGCCTCTATGGGAAGGCAGGGCTCGCCTTCGACTGCGGAACGACGGCCTTGCGCACGTCGTCCGACTGACCATGGGCTGATCGAATTCCAGAGATCAGCGCACGGCCTCGTAAACGACGTGCAGCGCCCCGCCCGTCCGCGGCTCGCACCTGGCCAGCCGCATCGCGAGGCCCGGCGTACCGGCCGGAAACAGCGGAATGCCGTCGCCTAGGACCAGCGGCAGCACCGCCATCTCCAGCACGTCGAGCTTGCCCGCCGCCATCATGCCGCGGATCACCTGGCCGCCACCCTCGACCCAGACGCGGCGGCAGCCCCTGCCCTCCAGCTCGGCGGCGATGGTGGCGAAGTCAGCCGGCCGTGCCTCGACGCCGTCGGGCGGATCTTTTAGCGGCCGGCTGGTCACCACCAGCGTACGCTTGCCGGGATGCGGCCACGGATCGAAGCCGCGCGTGACCTCGTAGGTGGCGCGGCCCATCACGATGGCATCGACCTCGGCCAGGAAGGGTTCCAGGCCGAACTCCCGCGGCGGATAACCTTCCAGCCAATCGAACGAGCCGTCGGGCCGCGCGATCTTGCCGTCGAGGGACACGGCGATGTGGCAGTGCCAGATCGTCTTGGTCATCGCTTCTTTCTCTTCGGGTTAGGGCGCCAGCGCCTTGGCGAGGAACGCCTGCACGTCGGCCACGAACTGCTTCCATGCCGGCTCGTGGGCACCATAGTGCGCGCCGCAGCAGCCGCCGGGCTTGCTGCGATTGCCGACGCCGTCGAGATAGCGCACCGGCAGGCCCAGCGCATCGAAGCTGTGATGCGCGCCCTCGTAGATTTTCATCTCGACGAGATGCTGGCCCATGGCGATGCGGTCGATGACCGCCTTGCATTGCGAGACCGGCGTCCAGTCGTCGAGCGCGCCCATGGCGAACAGGGTCGGCTGGCGGACGCGCACGCTGGGACCCAACGAATCGGCGAGCGCGCAATCGGGATAGACGAGCACGACCGCGCGCGCGGGCGAGACGGCGCCGTCCCTGGGCTTTGCCGTCAAGGCGCGCAGCATCGCGACGCCGCCGCCGTAGGAATAGCCCATGACGGCGAGCCGATCGGGATCGATACCCGGCTGCGTGCCGAGCCAGGCCAGCGCGGCATCGATGTCGCCGGCGCGCGCCTCGGCGTCGGCCTGCGACGGCCAGTTGCGGCCACATATGTCCTTCAGGCCTCGCGCGGAAAAACTGTCGACGACCAGTGCCGCATAGCCCCACGAGGCGAGAAGCCCGGCCATGCGGGCGGTGTTCTGGCCCGGCCCGCCGCAGCCATGGAAGATGGCGATGGCGGGGACGCGGCCGGTCGCGTTGGCGGGCTTGAAGAGCTGGGCGGCGAGCTGGACGTTGCCGGCCGGCACGCGGACGTTCTGCTGCGCCACGGCCGGCGCGGCCACGAACAACATCAGCAGGAAAAGCCAGCGTGCGATCATGCGACCACTTTGCCCAAAACCGCGGCCGGGAACAGTGTGGATTTGCGAGCGGGTCGGCTAGAATGTCGGTCGAGCACGACTTGCTACCGAGGAGAACCGCGATGGAAATGGCCGCTCCCACCGTCCCGGACGTCGACCCCAGCCACCACCACAAGGTCGCGGGCATCTCGGACGGCATCGCCTTCGGCTTCACCAAGGTGCTGCGCTTCTGCGCCGACACCTTCTTCGCCCGGCGCTACGGCCATCGGGCAATCGTGCTGGAAACGGTCGCCGCCGTGCCCGGCATGGTGGGCGCGACGCTGACCCATCTCCGGTGCCTGCGCCGCATGAGCGACGACGAGGGCTGGATCCGCACACTCCTCGAAGAAGCCGAGAACGAGCGGATGCACCTCATGACCTTCATCCACATCGCCAAGCCGACGCTGTTCGAGCGCCTGGTGATCCTGGGCGTGCAGTGGGTGTTCTATCTTGCCTTCTTCGCGCTCTATCTCGTGAGCGCCAGGACCGCGCACCGCGTGGTCGGCTATTTCGAGGAAGAAGCGGTCATCAGCTACACGCACTATCTGCGCGACCTGGACGACGGCAACTCTCCGAACGTCCCGGCGCCCGCCATTGCCCGGTACTACTGGAAGCTGCCGGAAGGTGCGTTGCTGCGCGACGTCATCCTGGTGGTGCGGGCCGACGAGGCCCATCACCGCGACGTCAACCACGCCTTCGCCAACCAGCTTGGCGGCCTCGCCGCCGCGGAGCGTCCGGTCTCGCCCTATCCCGAGCACGCCGCCGATATCCGGCAACCGGTCTGAGAGTCGGGCGCCGCCAGACCCTCAGGTCGTCGCGCGATCGGCCTGGAAGGTCGGGATGCCCTGCGTGCGGTCGTCGAGCGCCTCGGCACCCTCGGTCGGCAGGATTTTTACGAAGTTGAGCGCGCCGTTGATGTCGCCCTGCCAGACTTCCTTCGGCAGGTCGTAGACGAACTCGACGCCGTAGCCGTTGGGATCGTGGATGTAGAGGCTGTGGGTCATGCCGTGCTCGACGCGGCGGTCGAACTTCACGCCCTTGTTCTGCAGGTAGGCGAGGTGTTCCAGCCAGGCCTCGCGGCTCGGCATGGTGATGGCGATGTGGTTCACCGCCACCGGCATGTCGAACATCTTCCACTCGGCGGGCGGTGCCGGCAGCGCCTTGCTCTCGACCAGGGCGACGTCGTGATGATGGCTGGTGCCGTCCTCGCGGACGCCCGAGTAGAAGCGCATCTTGGGCGGGTTGGGGCGCTCCGCTGTCGGCGTCAGCTCGCCGACCTTCCGGAAACCCACGATCTCCGTCCAGAAGCGGTGCGACTCCTCGATGTCGCGGACGTTGAGCACGAGGTGGTTGATGCCGCGCGGCGTGACCGGCTTGTCCATGGCGTTTCCTCCATACGAGGCCGCGATCATAGCGTGAAATGGACCGCGAGGTCACTTCGTCGGATCGGTGATGTCCTCGAATTCCTTGAGGTGGCTGGGGGCCCAGCGATGGTCGCGGGCCTGCTCGATCCAGCGGTTGAGGCGGGGCCAGCGCTTCCGCGCCTTCTTGACCCAAATGCGGCCGATCTCGAACTCGGTGGCGAGCAGGTAGATGCCGAGCACGAAGAAGATCCAGCCCTGCAGGATCGGCAGGAAACCGCCCACCACGGACATGACCATGCAGCCCGCGATCGCCACTACCATCAGCGGCTTGCGCATCTCAGGCCATCAAGATGGTTGTCATCCCGAGGGCGAAGCCCGAGGGATCTTTAGGCCACAGCAAGGATCCCCCTGAACTCACAAACGAAGTGCAACACCAGATTAGGGTGTTGCGATGGGAAGACATTACGGCCACCTCACCCTCGAGGAGAGGTGCACGATTGCCCAGCTTCAGCAAGCCGGCCAGTC
>JAESGK010000038.1_pt1 | contig 50230 bp, 54 predicted proteins | sample 9269681 | NCBI WGS metagenome assembly JAESGK01 (sample SAMN14515347, study PRJNA621673) | algae metagenome | isolation source: Timaviella obliquedivisa GSE-PSE-MK23-08B and co-occurring heterotrophs from... | place: USA: Grand Staircase Escalante National Monument, Utah | collected 2006-08-15
GCCTTCCTCGCTATCGGAAAACCAAAACGCCTCGCTCTCGGCGCCATCATGCGAAAGATCATCACCATCGCAAATGCCAGATTGCGCGAGGTAGAAATGATGGCGAACAACTGACTTGATGACGGAGAGTTTGGCTGCCGCCTGATCTCCTCAGTGACCTTTCTTAGAATGAAAAAATCACTTTAATCGGCAAGGAACGGCGCGACCGGATCAGGCCGCGCCTTCTCTATTTTTGATCAGCGGGGTTTCGCCGGGAGCACTTGGCCGACGTCGATCCGATTGCCGTCCGGATCCTCGAAGACAAATGCCCGCAGGCCATAGTCCTTGTTCTGGAGGCCTTTGATGATGCGCAATCCATGGCTCTGGCAAATCGCATGCAGCGCATCGACATCCGCCACCATCATATGCGCCACATTGAAGGCCGCAGCCTTGTGATCCGGCTGCAGGGTCAGGTGCAGTTCGGCCTGATCCCGCGCAAGGATCATGAAACCGACGGGATTGCCGTTTTCGAAGGTTTTGCGGAAGCCGAGGACATTGACGTAGAAATCGTGGGCTTTGCCGATGTCCTTGACCGGGAGCATGGCGGCGATCCGCCCGAAGAAAATACCGTGATCGGCGATGTCATTCATCGCTTCACCTCAGATTTGGGAGAATTCCGGGAGCCAGGCGGGCAGTGCCGCACGAGACCCTTACTCCTTTTTTCGATCGATGAGACGGTGCTCACGCGCTATCGCCTGTAACAGGAAAACCGTGAGCGACAAAGCGTTTCGCTCAGGCATTGCCGATCAAAACACCCGCAGCCAAAACGAGGCCGCCACCCAGCACCACCTGGAAGGCAGCGCGTAGAAATGGCGTTTCCATATATTTGTTCTGGATGAAGGCGATAGCCCAGAGTTCGAAGAAGACGATGATCCCTGCGGTGATTGTCGCCGTCCAGAAATGCGGGATGAGATAGGGCAGGGCGTGGCCAAGCCCGCCGAGCGTCGTCATGATGCCGCAGGCAAGGCCGCGCTTGAGCGGGGAGCCGCGGCCGGACAGCTTGCCGTCGTCATGGGCCGCCTCGGTGAAGCCCATGGATATGCCGGCGCCAACCGAAGCGGACAAGCCCACAAGGAAGGTTTGCCAGGTGTCCTGCGTGGCAAAGGCGGCGGCAAAGATCGGCGCCAAGGTCGAGACCGAGCCGTCCATCAGTCCGGCAAGGCCGGGCTGCACATAGGTGAGCAGGAACTGGCGGTGCGCTGCCTCGTCCTCTTTCTTGCGCGCGCCTTCCGGCACGTGCTTGTCCGTCAGCATCCGGGCAATGTCCTCGTGGCCCTGTTCGGCCAGTGCCAGGTCTCCCAGCAATTGCCGGGTTGCCGCATCGGAGGTGTTCTTCGCCGCCTCGACGTAAAAATTGTAGGCCTGCGTTTCCATGACTTCCGCCTCGATCCGCATAGCGTCGAGCGATTGATTGTGACGCAGCCAGTCCGGCCTGCGGGTGAGGAAGCCTTTGACATGTTCGCGCCGGATCAGCGGAATGCGCTCGCCGAACCGGCGGCGGTGCATGTCGATCAACATGGTCTTGTGGGCGTTTTCCACCTCGCCCATGTCTTCGAAGATTTTTGCGGAATCCGGGTATCTGTCTTTCAGCGCGTCGGCATAGGCAAAATAGATGCGGCTGTCATCTTCTTCGGACGAGATGGCAAGCGCCAGCACTTCCTGTTCGGACAGCGAGGACAGCGGACGCTTGGAGCGCGAAAGCAGGCGGGAAAACATGATGCGATCAACCTAGTTTAGAATAATTCTAAATTTAGGACTGCATCACACGAAGGTCAACCCCGAACGGGCAGTGTGACTCGACAGGCGGCCGGATAAATTCCTACATGAACAGCAGGATGAACCCGGAAGAAGGCTGCTTTCGCATGAACCCGCTTCTGACCAGCAAGGATACGCTTCTCGATCGCATCGGCATGGCGCTGGCGGGAAAGTTGACGGCGAAGACGTCGGGTTACGAGCCCTATACGCCGTCCGACCCCGAGACGCTGGCCCGGACGCTGCGGCCGGGAGACATCCTTTTGATCGAGGGCAATCACAAGGTTTCCAACACGATCAAGTATCTGACCCAATCGACCTGGTCGCATGCAGCCTTCTTCGCCGGTGACGAAATCCCGCTGACGCTCGATCAGGCAACGCTGCCGGTCATCGATCGTCCGCAGCTGATCGAGGTCAATCTGGGCGAAGGGTGCATTGCGGTGCCGCTCAGAAAATACTGCACCTACAACACCCGCATCTGCCGGCCCGTCGGGCTGACGCCGGACGATCGCAATGCGGTCCTGTCCTTCATGATCTCGCGGCTCGGCCTGAAATACGACATGAAGAACATCCTCGACATGCTGCGCTACTTCATGCCGACACCGCCGGTACCGGTGCGGTTTCGCCGCCGGATGCTGGCCTTCGGGTCCGGCGATCCGACACGCGCCATCTGCTCGACGCTGATCGCGCAGGCTTTCGAGCAAATCCGCTACCCCATCCTGCCGGAGATTACCCGCGCACCCGGCCGGGCGTCGGCAACATCGACCTATTCACGGGCCGAAATCCTGCATATCCGCCATCACTCGCTCTATACGCCGCGCGATTTCGATCTTTCGCCCTATTTCGCCGTCGTCAAACCGACGCTCGAATACGGCTTCGACTACAAGCGGCTGCAATGGCAGGCGGACGGCGAACAGGCACTCATAGAAAACACGAGTTTCTCATAAAGTGATATTCAGTGTCTGCTCGCGGACGATATAGGCCTTCTGGCGGTCGGTGATGTAGTCGCGCACGATCGGCGCCGCATCGCGGCTGCGCGACAGCTGCATGTGAAAGACCAGCTGGCTGCCGGTGCGGAACATCATTTCGCAGCTGATCAGATAGAATTCCCACATGCGGGCAAAGGGCTCGTCATACATTTCGACGACCTTGGCGCGGTTCTTCTCGAAGCGCTCGACCCAATGCTTGAGCGTCGTCGCATAGTGGACCCGCAGAAATTCGAGATCGCTCACCCACAGGCTGTTCTGCTCCACCACTTGGAACACTTCCGACAGGGCAGGCGAATAGGCGCCGGGGAAGATATACTTGCGCAGCCAGGCGCTGGCCATGCCGGGCGGGCTCATATGGCCGATCGAATGCAAAACCGCGATACCGTCGTCAGGCATCAATCCATTCAGCTTCTTGAAGAACTCGTCGTAATGGCTGACGCCGACATGCTCGAACATGCCGACCGAAACGATGCGATCGAAGGTTTCATTGACCTCGCGGTAGTCGCGCAGTTCGAAGCGGACGCGGCCTTCCAGTCCGGCATCCTTGGCGCGCTGGGTGGCCAATGCCTGCTGCTCCTTGGACAGCGTGACACCCAGCACTTCGACGTCTTCGAGCTGGGCGAGATAGAGCGCCAGATCCCCCCAGCCGCAGCCGATATCGAGCACTTTCATGCCCGGCCGAAGACAAAGCTTGGAGGCCAGCAGCCTCAGCTTGTTGCGCTGCGCCTGTTCCAGCGTCTCGTCCGGTGCGCGGAAGTAGGCGCAGGAGTAAAGCATATGCTTGTCGAGGAAGAGCTTGTAGAATTCGTTGCCGAGATCGTAGTGATGGGCGACGTTGCGCTGAGCCTCGCCCTTGACGTTGGACTGCTGGCGCTTGCGGAAGCGCATCTTGATGGCGCGCAGCACCTTCTGGATCGGATACGAGCCGAGCGACAGCCGGTTGATCGAAAACAGGGTGAGGAAATCGCGCAAGCTCGAGCCATCCTCGAAACGCAGCGTGCCGTCCATGTAGGCCTCGCCGGCGGCAAGTTCGGAATTGAAGACGAGGGTGCGGTAGAGCTTGCGATCGGTCAGCCGCATGGTCACTTCCGGACCGGGCTCACCCTTGAAAACATGCGGCTTGCCATCGGCGTCGATGACGGTCAGCTGGCCCTTGCGAATGAAAGCTTTCATCATATGCGATAGTGGGAACATGCACACCTCGATTGAAAAGCGACGCTTGCGAAGCGTCACTCTATCACCGGGTTTGCAAAAAGCGCGGCAATAATTCTCAAGCGTTTCAACGGCCGGTGGCGGTGGCTCCGGCGCTCGCGGCGACGACGAGAACAGTCCCCATGATTTGCAGCGCGGTCATTGGCTGGCTGAGCACGAGAAAGCCCGCAAGCGCGCCGAGCGCCGGCTCAAGGCTCATCAGAATGCCGAAGGACGATGTGCTCATCCGGCGCAGCGCGATCATTTCCAGCGCATAGGGGATGAGCGGCACCAGAAGGGCAAGTCCGGCGATGGTGACCATGCCCTCCACCGTCATGCGGGGCAGATCGGTCAGTCCGAACGGGGTGGCGACGATCGCCGCGACGATCAGCGACATGGAGAGGCCTTGCAGGCCTTCGAAGGCGTTTCCGGCCTTCTTCATCAGGATGATGTAGAGACCCCAGCCCGTGGCGGCCCCGAAGGCGTAGAGAATGCCGGTGGTATCGCCAATCCAGCCGTTGCCGTCATGGGCGAGAAGCAGCACGCCGGCCCCGGCGATCAGCGGCCAGACCAGACGCCAGCCGAGGCCGAAGGCGAAGGTGGCAACCGCGAGCGGACCGAGAAAATCGATGGCAACGGCAAGGCCGAGCGGGATGCGTTCGATGGCTGCAAAGAAGCACAGCGTCATGCCCGCCATGCAGGCGCCGAGCAGCCCCGCCATTTGCCACTGCGCCCGCGAATAGGCAAGGACCGGCGGACGCACGATGATGGCAAGCAGAACGGCAGCCCAGGCGAGCCGCAGCCAGGTCGTGCCGAACGGGCCATAGGCGGCAATCGCCGGCGCTGATAGCGCCGAACCGAACTGCACGCTCGACATCGACAGAAGGCACATGAGCCCGCCCGCAAGCGCGGCTGCGGTGCCGGTGCCCGGCAGCGTTGGCCCAGGCGGAACGACGCCCTGGTTTGCATGGGCGGGTGCTGTTGCGTGCTGATCCAAGACGTCCTCCTGCGCAGGCGATACCGCATTCGCCCCGGCACCGGCTCTACCGAATGCCGGCCTCTCCGGCAAATTCATATTTATGGGGGTTAAGATAAGGGTATTTGAACATACGCACGGAGCCGCATGGAACATATTGCCCGCCAGCGCGTTACGGGTTGCAACCTAAACTCTGTTTCAAGCGAGGGCAAAACCATGGAAGTCAACGGCGTAGGCTGGATCGCGGCAATCATCATCGGCGGCTTTGCCGGGTGGCTGGCAGAACAGTTCATGAAATCGAACATGGGCATGTTCATGAATATCATTCTCGGCATTGTCGGCGCCATTGTCCTCAATGCCATCCTTGCCTTTGCCAATATGGGTTTCACCGGCTGGCTCGCCTATCTGGTCATCGGCTTTATCGGCGCCTGCCTATTGATTGCGGTCGGCCGCGCCGTGCGCCGGTAAACTCTTTCAAGGGAGACGATCATGCTGACATTCGCAGCCGAAGGCAGTGGCCATGGCCAACTGGAAATCAACGGCAGTTCGCAGCCGGTGTCCTATGAACTGGTGGAAGCCCGCGAGGAGGACGACAGCCGGCAGGTGCGCATCCGGCTCAACGCCCCGCGCGACTGGCTGCTGAAGCAGGGCTTCAACGGCGAGGCCATCCTGGTGCGCGGCAATGGTTCACGCATATCGGTGCGCCGGGAAGGCGGGCTGGATGTCGATGACAGCGTTTCCGTGACGCTCGAAGGCTACGACGACACGCATGGCGACGGCGAGGATGTGTCAGACGCTTATCCCGAATTGAAGCACTAGCTTGATCTTTCGCCGAAACGAAAACGGGCGCGGTTTGAAGCCGCGCCCGTTTTGCATTCACGATATCAAGGATCAGTCCTTGGCGCGTTCCACATAGGATGCGTCTTCCGTCAGGATGACAACGCGGGTGCCGGCGCCGATATGCGGCGGAACCATGGTGCGCACGCCGTTGGTCAGGATGGCCGGCTTGTAGGACGACGAGGCCGTCTGGCCCTTGACGACCGGCTCGGTCTCGGCGACTTCCAGCGTCATGCGGGTCGGCAGTTCCATGGCGAGCGCCAGGCCTTCATACATCTTCAGCTGAACGGACATGCCTTCCTGAAGATAGGCCTTGTCGTCACCGACGACGTCGGGGGACACGGCAACCTGATCGTAGCTCTGCGGGTTCATGAAGTGGAAGCCTTCGCCGTCTTCGTACAGGAAGGTGTGTTCGCTATCCTCGACGAAGGCGCGCTCGACCTGCTCGGTGGTGCGCCAGCGTTCGGACACCTTCACGCCATCGGAAATGCGGCGCATGTCCACCTGGGTCACAGGGGTGCCCTTGCCGGGATGAAAGTTCGCGGCGGTCAGAACGGCATAGAGCTTGCCGTCGACTTCGAGAACATTGCCCTTGCGGACTGAAGAGGCGATTACCTTGACCATAAGTCTTCCTTGTAACTGAGCTGGATGCGTCGTAGAGGAGCGCACGAAATATGCGCGTCACAGACGCCAGAATGCGTTTTCGGGCCGCACCTATCCTATATTTGGGCAAATTGCCAGTGTGACGGCGGATCAGGCTCGAAGAAACCCGTTCAACTGCCGCAAATTATCGACTGCCCGAGAAAACGGAACCACAAGTCCATGCCTGCTGCTTCTCCCTGGTGGACGCCAGATGTCCATGCCGACCGCCGTGGCTTCCTGATCGGCCGCAACCGGATTCAGGCGGCGCTGCGCGGGTTTTTTGCGGATCGCGATTTTGTCGAGGTCGATACCGCGACGCTGCAGGTGTCGCCGGGCAACGAGGCGCATCTGCATGCCTTTGCAACGCAGGCTATCCATCACGACGGTAGCACTGCACCGCTTTATCTCCATACCTCGCCGGAGTTCGCCTGCAAGAAACTGCTGTCGGCCGGCGAACAGCGCATCGCCTGCTTTGCCCATGTCTATCGCAACCGCGAGCGCGGGCCGTTGCACCACCCGGAATTCACCATGCTGGAATGGTACCGTGCCGGGGAAACCTATGAGGCGCTGATGCGCGACTGCGCCGAAATGCTCGGTCTGGCGGCCGAAACGGCGGGGGCAACGCAGCTGACCTATCGCGGCGCGCAGGCCGATCCGTTCGTGGCGCCCGAGCGCATCACCGTTGCCGAGGCCTTCGAGCGGTTCGCAGGCGTCGATCTTTTGTCCTCCATCGACCACAGCGGCGAAACTGACCGTAAGCGCCTCGCCGAAACCTTGCGTGCTGCCGCGTTGCGGGTCGCGGATGATGATACCTGGGCGGATATGTTCAGCCGGGTGATCGTCGAGAAGGTCGAGCCCAATCTCGGCTTCGGCCGGGCGACGATCCTCTATGAATATCCTGTCGCCGAGGCAGCGCTGGCGCGGCCCACGCCGCACGATGCGCGCGTCGCCGAACGGTTCGAACTCTATGCCTGCGGCGTCGAGCTGGCCAATGCCTTCGGTGAGCTGACCGATGCGCGCGAGCAGCGCCGCCGCTTCGGCATGGAGATGGCGGAGAAAAGCCGCGTCTATGGCGAAACCTATCCGCTGGACGAGGACTTTTTGAGCGCGCTGGAAATCATGCCGCAGGCCAGCGGCAGCGCGCTCGGCTTCGACCGGCTGGTGATGCTGGCGACCGGCGCATCGCGGATCGATCAGGTGATCTGGGCACCGGTGGTAGAGACCGAGCCTGAGCGCGAGGGCGGCCGGTGACCCCGCTTCGTTCCCTGAAAACGATTGATGATCTGCAAGAGGCGGGCCTGGTTTCCGCCGGCCGCCGCGCCGGGCTGGATGAGGTTGCCGCCCGTTATGCGGTGGCCGTCACGCTGGCGATCTCGGCACTCATCGATCCCGGCGACCCCAACGATCCGATTGCCCGGCAGTTCATTCCGGATGTGGCGGAGCTTGTCCATTTGCCCGAAGAGCGCGAGGACCCGATCGGCGATGGCGCGCACACGCCTGTCGAAGGCATCGTCCACCGCTATCCGGACCGGGTGCTGTTGAAGGCCGTACATGTCTGCCCGGTCTATTGCCGCTTCTGCTTTCGCCGCGAGATGGTCGGGCCGCAGGGGCTCGGCACGCTTGCATCGCAGGCGATGGACAATGCCTTTGCCTATATCGCCGAGCACCCGGAGATCTGGGAGGTCATTCTGACCGGTGGCGATCCGCTGGTTCTGTCGCCGCGGCGGCTGGCGTCGATCATGGAACGGCTGGTGGGCATCGATCACGTGAAGATCGTCCGGTTCCACACCCGCGTGCCGGTCGTCGAGCCCGAGCGCGTCGATGGCGCCCTGATCGCAGCGCTCAAGGCCAGCGGCAAGACCACCTATCTGGCGCTGCATGCCAATCATCCGCGCGAACTGACTGCGGATGCGCGCGCCGCCTGCGCGCGGCTGGTGGATAGCGGCATCGTCATGGTCAGCCAGTCGGTGCTGCTCAAGGGCGTCAACGACGATCCCGACACGCTGGCGGCGCTGATGCGTGCCTTCGTCGAAAACCGCATCAAGCCCTATTATCTGCATCATCCCGATCTCGCGCCGGGAACCAGCCATTTCCGCCTGACGATCGAGGAAGGCCAGGCGCTGGTCGCCTCGCTGCGCGGCCGTGTTTCCGGCCTTTGCCAGCCCGCCTATATTCTCGATATCCCCGGCGGCCACGGCAAGACGGTGATCAGTGCCTCGACCATCGGGGACAATGGCGGCGGATGTTACACCGTGTCGGATTTCAACGGTGGGGAGCATGCCTACCCGCCGCGGAATTGACAAATAAAATTGAGCAGTGTCATCGTGTTAAGAGAAAAAACCGAATTTTTTCACTGACCATGTCACAGCGCGGATCGCCTGATCGTCATGTTGGTATAGACCTTCACACCAACGATCGGAGATCGACATGAGCAATACCAAAGCCGTCAAATACGAAGAGGAAATCGGCGATATCTTCGGCGCGCTGATTGCCGTCCACAAGACCATGGATGCACATGGCTTCGACCGCAAGCTGCAGCATCTCGTCGTCCTGCGCGCCTCGCAGATCAATCAGTGCGGCTTCTGTGTCAAGATGCACACCAAGGAAGCCCGCGACGACGGCGAGACCAACGACCGCCTCGACCGGCTGGTGGTCTGGAGCCACGTCAACGACTTCTCCGAACGCGAAAGGGCAGCGCTTGCCTGGGCCGAAGCACTGACCGAGCTGGACGCCAGGACCGAATTCGGCCCGCTGCGCGCCCGCCTGCGTGAACATTTCAGCGAAAACGAAATCGGCGTCCTGACCGCAGCGGTTGGCATGGTCAATTTTTGGAACCGCATCCAGGTATCGAGGCATTGATATGACGCGACGGGATATCGTCGAAACCTTTAAAGACGCGCGCCCGAGATTGCTCGGGCTCGCCTATCGCATCCTCGGCTCGCGCGCCGATGCCGAGGATGTCGTGCAGGATACATTCCTGAAATGGCAACAGGCGGACACCGGAATCGACAACCCGGCCGCATGGCTGACCACCGCGTGCACCCGTCGCTGCCTCGATGTGCTCAAGGCCGGCCATCGCAAGCGCATCGATTATGTCGGCGCCTGGCTGCCCGAACCGATCCACACTGCCGCGCCAGACAACGTCGAGGAGCAGCTGGCACTTTCCAGTTCATTGACCACGGCCTTCATGCTGATGCTGGAACGATTGAGCCCGAAGGAACGGGCGGCCTATCTGCTGTACGAGATTTTCGAGCGGCCCTATGCCGAGGTGGCCGAAACACTCGATCTCGCCGAACCCGCCGCCCGAAAGCTGGTCTCGCGCGCAAAAACCAATATCGGCGATAGCAAGGTTCGCTACGTCACCCCGCCCGAGCGCCAGGATACGCTGCTGGCGGCCTTTCACGCCGCAATCCACCGGGGCAATGTCGCCGGGCTCTCGGCCCTTCTGTCCGACGACGTTCGACTGACTGCCGACAGCGGCGGCAAGGTCCCGGCCGCGTTTGGAACGATCGATGGCTATCATGCCGTGATGAGCTTCATCGCGGGCCCGCTGACGCAATTCTGGGCCGGTTACGGCTGGGAGACGACGACGATCAACGGCGAACAGGGCATCGTGCTTACCGCGCACGGCCAGAACGTCGCCGTGGTCTCCTTTGGCTATGGCGAGGATGGCCGGGTGACGGACATCTTCGTCATGCGCAATCCGGAAAAGCTCGCTTTTCTCGGCGCGCCGCAGATTGCATAGTTGCAGCGCGCGCAGTGATGGCGGACATCCGCCCAGCCGCTACAGGTGGATTTTGCCGAACAGCGCGCTCAGTTCGGATTGGCGGCTGGTGCCGGTTTTCTGGAATATCGACCGGATATGGCTTCTCACCGTTTCGTAGCCGATCCCATGCTGGTTGGCGATATCGACGGCGCTCATGCCGCTGGCGACGAGCAACGATATCCGCGCTTCCGCCGGCGTCAGATCGAACAGCATCATCAGGGTTTCCGGCTTCAGCCGCACCTCCTGGTCCGGATCCTCGATCAGTGCCATGACGCAGGAATGCGAAAATACATCGGTGAGGTGGGCGCCGAACCTTTCGAACCGGACGATGAGCGGCCTTTGCCCGGCGCGCGACAGACGAACGGCAGACCGCGTGTCGGTGGTGGTCCCGTGTGCCTGCAGCGCGGTTTTGAGCGCCCGGTTGAAATGCGCCGTTTCGATCGCGGAACTTGCCCGCACCTCGCCGCGCGACATGCGCAGGCTGCCGGTAAACAGGGCTTCGGCTTTCGGGTTCGCCAGCGTGACAAAGCCTTTCCGGTCAAAGAAGATGCAGCCGATATGGGATGTTTCAAAGGCGGCCGCCATGCCCATGACCTTGCTGGCATCGACATGCTTGGCGAGCTGCAAGGCGGTGATGAGCCGTGTGCGAATGGCGTGGAAATGCACCGCGTCCTGCGCCCGGGCAGGCGCGTCTGTCAGGCTGTTCTGGAAGACGAAATAGGCCTCGTCCCTGGTTGAGGAGAGATCCAGCAGGACGCAATCGCCAATGCCGTATTTTCTCATGAATTTGTAGTATTCATGGCGCTCGAACTGGTCTTTCGAGATGACGTCCGTTTCGAGAACGACGCCGGTACGGCGCACCGGCGGCAGAAGGTGCTGCGCCCGAAAATCCCGCGAGCCCCAGTCTTCGCGAACGTACCCATCGAGAAGGTCATCAAGGTCTTCCGTGCTCAGGGTTGAGCCGAATACACCGCGTCCGTTCGGCTCCGCAATGGTCGCGCCCAGCGCGCCACTCGCCCTGCTGATGGCTTCGATCGCCGGCAACCACAAGGCGGGCTCAAAAATTGCAGCCTGAACCTGGTCGAAAGCTTCGGAGAGGAGTTCGGCGTTGATGCGCATTTGAATCTGCTCATATTCGCGATGGCCAACTTTAGGTTTACTTTTCTCTTCCCGTCAATGGTGTGAAGGCAGCCGTTTGCCGGCGAAACTGCGCCTATTTTGGTGATATCCGAGGTTTGAACCGGATTCCGCGCACAAAAAAAGCCGGCCACTGGCAGCGGCCGGCTTTTGAAACCCGCAAGCGGGATCAGCCTTCCTTGATCGGCGCGATCGCGATTTCGACGCGGCGGTTCTGCGCGCGTCCTGCCGGGCTGCCGTTGGATGCGACCGGCCGATCAGGGCCGTAGCCGACCGCCGACATGCGGCGCTGATCGACGCCCTGCGAGCCGAGATAGTTGGCAACCGAGATGGCACGGCGTTCCGAAAGGCCCTGGTTGTAGCTGGCGCTGCCGGTCGAATCCGTATGGCCATCGACATCGACCAGCGTCTTGTTGAACTTGCGCAGGACGATCGCCACGGAGTTCAGCGTCGAATAGAAACCAGGCATGACCTGATCCTGATCGGTGGCAAAGGTGATGTTGGACGGCATGTTGAGGATGATGCGGTCACCCTGGCGCGTCACCGAAACACCGGTGCCCTGCAGTTGCGCGCGCAGTTCGGATTCCTGGCTGTCCATGTAGTTGCCGATCAGGCCGCCACCCAGCGCGCCGATACCGGCACCCACAAGGGCGGCATCGCGGCGGCCGGCAGAGCTGCCGCCGACCAGGAGGCCCGTCGCGGCGCCCAGTCCCGCACCGATCAAAGCACCGCCGGCGGTGTTCGACATCTTCTGCTCGCCCGTATAAGGGTCGGTCGTGGTGCAGCCTGAAAGATAGATGGCTGCGATGGCCAGTACGGCAATTTTCTTGATCATGGAATCAGATGTCCCCAAATGGTGCTTCCTTTGCTTCATACTACTGATTGCGGCAGGAAGATGAAGAGCAAGCCTTTCGGGACGTGAACTTTCTGTTTCCGGGCGCTGGGCCGCAGTCTTTATCGGCATCAGGCCGGTCATATGACCGGCCTGATGCCGATGATCGTTACATTGCCGGCAGAACGGCGATATCGCGGATCGCGCCCGCAGAGCCGGTGATCTCACCCGCTGCAGTGGCCGCGCCCGTTTCCAGATTGACGGTGTAAAGCTTGGTACCGTTGGCCAGCCACGCGGTATTGGTTCCATCTGCCGTGGTCTGGACGTCGAAGGCGAAGGTTGGTGCCGCGCCGTCTATGCCGAGCTTGCCGATCGCGGCCAGCGTGCCGTCATTCGGCTTGGTCTGCTTGATCAGGGCGCCGATTGTCGCATCGATGTTGTACATCCCGGTCTTTTCCGGCTTGCCGTAAGAGTTGATATAGGCGGCCGCGACGATGTTCGGCATTTCGCCCTTGTGCATGTCGGTGTCCTCGAAGGCGAGCTTGCCATCGACGGTGACTTCACCCGTGTCGGGATGAACGCGATGATTGGTCGTGCCGGTCATGAAGCGCAACCGGTCGGCCATCGGGTTGAAGTCCACCACGACCGCCGTGTCATCGATCGGAAGCGGCGTGTTCATCTTCGCCACCTCTGTTGCCGCGCCTGTTTCGAGATCGATGGTGACGATCCTGCTGTCGGGCGTTACGCCGATGACGGTCTTGTTGGACGGCCGAAAATCGATGCCGGCGAGGCTGTCGACGCCGGAAACATCCATCGTCTTGCTCACTGCCGGATTGGCCGTATCGAACAGGACGAGTGTTTTTTCTCCGGTCAGGCCGAGAACCGGCGCGGCAAAGACGGTGCCGCCGCTGGCAAGCAGGACCGTGGAGGCGATCAATGCAGTCTTCATGGTCTTCATCCGAAGTCTCCTTGTTGTCTGAAATCGTCACAGGAAGCGATCCGTCTCAGGCCGCCTTCCAACCGGTAGACACGCGGGAGGCCGGGTTTGGATGCAGCGAATATTTTTTTATTTTTGCGGGCTGCATCCGCAGGTGGCCCTTGCGGGTAAAACGCCTATGTGGACACTCGAGCAAAGGTCGTCGATGGAATTAGCGCAACGGAGACGCATGGTGACGGGTGCGGGAGACAGCGGGAGCAGAATGCAAGATCATCAGGAGAGACTGGCAGACGCACTGGCCGGTTGCGCGAAGGGCGATCGTAATGCGCTTCGCACGATTTTCGAACTTGAAGGTGCAAGGCTCGTTGCCGTTGCCCAGCGTATCCTGCGCCGGCGCGAACTGGCCGAGGACGTCGTGCAGGAAGCCTTCATCCAGATATGGACCAAGGCCGGGCAATATGCGCCGGATCGTGGATCGGCGCGGGGGTGGATCTACGCGATCGCCCGAAACCGGGCGCTCAATCTCGTGCGCGACGGCAAGCGGCTGGAATTCACCGAGCCCGACAATCTGGCCGATCTGCACGATGCCGAGCATATGGATCATGCGGCCAATGTCTGGGCTGACCTCGACCGCCAGAACCGGTTACGCGAATGCCTGTCGCGGCTCGACGAGACCAAACGGCGGAGCATCCTGATGGTCTATATATCCGGCTATACCCATGGCGAGATCGCCGGCCGGCTGAAGGTGCCGCTCGGCACGGCCAAGGCCTGGGTTCGCCGCGGGTTAGCCTCGCTTCGGGAGTGCATGGCATGAGCGCCGGCAAGCAGGATATCGACGAACTGGCAGACGAATATGTGCTCGGCCTTCTGGATTCGGCCGATCACGCCCGTGTCGAAGCCGATATCGAAACCGACGCCGCCTTGCGTGCCGCCGTCGCCGCAAGCTGCGACCGTTTTCTGGCGCTGGATCTTCTGGCAAGGCCGGGTGCCGAGCCGGAAGGTCTCTGGGGACGGATCAGCTCGGCGCTTGATGAGCCGCAGAGGGAGACGCAGGCTACCGCCGTTTCGCCGGCATCAGCCCCGGCCAACGACAATATCAATGCCGGATGGCGCCGGGCGGCGCTTTCCGGCGTTGCCGCGTCGCTGCTTCTGGCGGTCGGGTTGGGCTGGAGCCTGCTGTCGCAGCCGGAACCGCGTGTCGTTGCCGTGCTATTGAATGCGGCGGGAGAACCACAGGCCATTGTCGAGGATTTCGGTAATGCGTCGGCGAAAGTGACGCCGCTTGTCGATTTCACGGTGCCGGAAGGCCGCACGATGCAGGTCTGGACGCTGCCCTCCAGGGAGCTGGGCCCAGTGTCGCTCGGTCTTTTGCCGCGCTCGCGGGAAATCGTTCTGGACGGTCCGGTGCTGCCGCAGCCGCAGGAAGCGCAGCTCTATGAGATCACCATCGAGCAGGCAGGCGGCTCGCCGACGGGCCGGCCGACCGGTCCCATTCTTGTCAAGGGTTTCGCGAAGATGCCGCGTTGAAAAGCGGGCGCTCCGGTCAGGAGCGCCCATCGCGTCTTTTGACCACCTATTCGGTCAGGTCGATCTCTTCCGTGCTGCCGCCCTCGCAGGTGTAGCAGCAATCCGAGCAGGTCTCGGCATTGTCCGGACCTGTCCCCCAATAGGTCGACTTGTCGCCGGAAATCCAGGCGCCGTAGCAGATCTTTTCGCCCTGGTCGCAAGACAGCGGGATCTGCTTGGTCTCGCCGTCGTCCAGCAGATAAACCTGGTTGTTGCCCGGCCAGACATGGTCGCGGTCCTGGCTGTAAAGCTCCACTTCGACGGCATTCGGATGGCTGTTCTTCATCTCGAAGGTGACATCGGCCGCCGAGGCGGCGGAGACGCCAAGCAGCATGGCGATGGAAAGCGCGGCCAGACCCGCGCGCTGACGAATGGTTTTCATGATTTCCCCTTTGAACATCTGCCTTGCGGCAGCAATCAGCTAGCACGAAGACAGGGGGCGCGGAATGGCCAGGCCAACCCGATATGACCTGTTTTCGTGAGGGGATATGGCCATTTTTGGTGGCAAGGTCAGCGGAAATGGATGGCGCGTCCGTTAACCGGCGGCAAGCGACTTGTAGAAAAAAGTCGAGCCGCAATAGCTGCCGTCCGGCATCAGGGCATATTGCGGAATGACCCCGACGCGCTGCCAGCCGAATTTCTCGTAGATGGTTTCCGCCGGGCTTCCCGTGGCCGTGTCGAGCACCAGAACATGCCGTCCATGCTTGATCGCCGCGTCTTCGGCAGCGTCCATCAGCAGGCGCGAAAGCCCGAGGCCGCGAGCCTGGCGATGGACGAGCAGTTTTTTCAGGTCGGCACGATGCGGCTGGTTGGGCATCATGCCGATGCCGAGCTGAACCGTACCGAGGATGCCGCCATCGGTCTCCGCCACGATCAGCACGGTGCAGCCCTCGGCAACAGCCTGGGCAACGCCCTGCCAATAGGGCATCGCGTCCTGTGGCGCATAAGGCGACATGAAGCCGACGGAGGCGCCGCCCGCGACGCAATCGGACAGGATTTCGGCAAGCGCGGGCAGGGCGGCCGTGGTTTCTGAAGGGGTAAGCGTGCGGATCGAGACGTTTGACATCGGGATTAGACTTTGCTGCGGTTGAGAATGATGGCGTAGCGCGCCGGCGCGCCATGCGGATTGTGAAAGATGTGGGCTTCGGCAAGCCGCATGAACAGGCAGTCGCCGGCGTCCAGCACATGCGTCTCAGCGCCCGCGGTCATGGTCAGCCTGCCTTCGAACAGCCAGAGATGCTGCGTCAGCCCGGCGTCGAACTGCTGCTGCTCGAACACCACGCGCGCACCCGGCGGAAACGCGACCTCGACGATATCGACCGGCGAGCCGGTGCCATCCGGCGAAACCGAGCGGCGCAGATAGCCGGTCTCGGGATCGCGCCAGACGCGCTGGTTATCGCGGCGCGAGAGCGGATCGCCGGCGGCTTCGCCATCGGCGAAAAACCGCGACAAGGTCGTGCCCAATGCGCTGCACAGCCGGGCGAGAAGCTGCGCGGTGGGGCTTGCCTCGCCGCGCTCGATGCGGGAGATCATCGCACGGCTGACGCCGGCGCGGGTGGCGAGATCGTCGAGGGTCATCGCCTGTTCCTGCCGCAGGCGCTTCATCCGTTCGGCGATATCGGTTTCGAAAGAATTTTCCATTATAAGAGAATTATAAGTTCCTATAGTGGAGTCAACGGAATTCTCGCCACCGTTGCAATAAATGCGTTGCATGCCGCTGCGGCGACAGTCGAAGACAGGTTGTTCCGCTATGGTGCCGTTCACGGTTGGCGCCGGGTGAAACGGCCATACGATCAATATGTTAGAGTATACTTGCGCAAGCGGTCCGGTGGCGGCTTGGCTGATTTTCAGGGGCGCGGATGGCGGCGATAGAAGAAATCCGGGCGGAGCAGCCGCGGGCATCCGTGTTGTCGATCGCCAGCATCGTTGCCTCCATGGCCTGCGTCGGTATCGGCAATGGCATGATGTTCGCCTATGTGCCGTTTCTTTTGGCGCGCGGCGACAGCCCGCCCTGGGTTGCCGGTGCGGCGGTGACGGCGCTTGCGTTTGGCGGTCTCGCCGGCTGTGTCGTTGCCGGGCCGATGATCCGCAGGGTCGGCCATGCGCGGGCGTTTTCCTGCTCGATGGCGCTGGTGCTGCTGTCGGCCTTTCTGATCGCGCTCGGGTTCAATCCGCTGCTCTGGGTTTTCGCTCGCGGCGTCTATGGTGCGGCGGGCAATATCAATTTCATCATCTCGCTGAGCTGGCTCAACCATGCCAGCGCCAACAGCTGGCGCGGCAAGGCGATGTCGGTGTTCTACATGGTCTATGTCATCGCCATCGGTCTGGGAGCCTGGCTATTCGGCCAGATCCCGGCGGACGGCAATCTGGCGCCGCTGCTCACCATCTTCTTCACCACGATGGCGATCCTGCCGATCGGCCTGACGCGCCTGCCTAACCCGCCGCCGCCCGCCAAGGTCAGCGTCGATGTGCCGATGGTCTGGCGCAACTCCCCCGTCGCCTTCGTCGGGGTGCTTGCCGCCGGCGGGCTGTCCATGGCCGTGCAGGGCTTTACCCCGATTTATGCCGCCGCCAATGCGGTCAGCCAGGGCGATGTCGCGTTGCTGATGCTGGTCATGCAGTTCGGGCTGATCTTCATCCAGTATCCGATGGGCGTGCTATCCGACCGGATCGACCGGCGCCTCGTGCTGATTCTGGTCTGCCTGCTGATCGCCGCCGCTGCGGTCGTGGCGCTCAGCGTCTCTTTTGCCAACCTGATCCTGCTGATGCTGGTGTTCGCTGTTTTCGCCGGTGCCGTCGAAACCGTCTATTCGATTGCCAATGCGCATGCCAACGATCGCACGGCACCTGCGGATTTCGTGCCGCTCGCCTCGACGCTTCTGATGTGCTGGTCGATCGCCGCCACGATCATTCCCCTGTCGATCACGCTGCTGACCCCGGTCTTCGGCCCGAAGACCTTCATCTATGCCGCCATGGGCACGGCGCTCGCCTACGCCGCCTTCGTGGCCGTGCGGCTCAAGTTCCGCGAAACGGTGCCGCCGCATCTGCGCGAGAATTTCGAGATGAAGAGCGCGCAGATGCCGAATGCCGGTGCGATGGTCGAGGGCGATCCGGTTGCGGGCGATATCCGGCAATTATAGTGAACAAAGCCTGCATTTCCCGCTTTGCGGCGGTTGAGTGCGCTGCTATATGCGGCCCATGAGCACAACACCTTCAAAGACGCCCCTGTCGCACATCCGCAATTTTTCGATCGTGGCCCATATCGACCACGGCAAGTCGACGCTGGCCGACCGGCTGATCCAGTCGACCGGCGGCCTTGCCGCGCGCGAAATGTCGGAACAGGTTCTCGATAACATGGATATCGAGAAGGAACGCGGCATCACCATCAAGGCGCAGACAGTGCGCCTGCATTACGTCGCCAACAATGGCGAGACCTATGTCCTCAACCTGATCGACACGCCCGGCCATGTCGACTTCGCCTATGAAGTGTCGCGCTCGCTGTCGGCCTGCGAAGGCTCGCTTCTGGTGGTGGATGCGTCACAGGGCGTCGAAGCCCAGACGCTCGCCAACGTCTATCAGGCGATCGACAACAACCACGAGATCGTCACCGTTCTCAACAAGATCGACCTGCCGGCGGCCGAGCCCGACCGTATCCGCGAGCAGATCGAGGAAGTCATCGGCATCGATGCAAGCCAGGCCGTGCTGATCTCGGCCAAGACCGGCCTCGGCATCCCCGACGTGCTGGAAGCGATCGTGCATCAGCTGCCTGCGCCGAAAAGCGAGGGCGGCGAGACCGCGCCGCTGAAGGCGCTGCTCGTCGACAGCTGGTACGACACCTATCTCGGCGTCATCGTTCTCGTGCGCATTCTCGATGGCGTCCTGAAAAAGGGCCAGACCGTGCGGATGATGGGTACGGACGCCAAATATCAGGTGGAACGTGTCGGCGTCATCACGCCGAAGATGGTCACCGTCGATGCGCTTGGCCCCGGCGAGATCGGTTTCATCACGGCTTCGATCAAGGAAGTGGCCGATACCCGCGTCGGCGATACGATCACCGAGGACAAGCGCCCGACCGCCAACATGCTGCCGGGCTTCAAGCCGGCCCAACCGGTGGTGTTCTGCGGCCTGTTCCCCGTCGATGCCGCCGATTTCGAGGATTTGCGCGCCGCCATGGGCAAGCTGCGCCTCAACGACGCTTCCTTCTCCTTCGAAATGGAATCGTCGGCTGCCTTGGGTTTCGGCTTCCGCTGCGGCTTCTTGGGTCTGCTGCATCTCGAAATCGTCCAGGAGCGCCTCGAGCGCGAGTTCGATCTCGACCTGATCGCCACTGCCCCGTCCGTCGTCTACAAGCTGTTCATGACCGATGGCACCGAGCGCGAGCTGCACAATCCCGCCGATATGCCCGATGTCGTCAAGATCGCCGAAATCCATGAGCCGTGGATCCGCGCCACCATCCTGACACCGGACGAGTATCTCGGCGGCATCCTGAAGCTCTGCCAGGACCGGCGCGGCATTCAGGTGGAGCTGACCTATGTCGGCACCCGCGCGATGCTCACCTACGACCTGCCGCTCAACGAAGTCGTGTTCGATTTCTACGACCGGCTGAAGTCGATCTCCAAGGGCTATGCCTCCTTCGATTACAGCATCACCGATCATCAGGAAGGCCATCTGGTCAAGATGTCGATCCTCGTCAACGGCGAGCCGGTCGATGCGCTGTCGATGATGGTCCACCGCATGGCCGCCGAAAAGCGCGGCCGCGACATGTGCGAGAAGCTCAAGGAGCTGATCCCCAAGCACATGTTCAAGATCCCGATCCAGGCGGCTATCGGCGGCAACGTGATTGCGCGTGAAACCATCTCGGCGCTGCGCAAGGACGTCACCGCCAAGTGCTACGGCGGCGACGCCTCGCGCAAGCGCAAGCTGCTCGACAAGCAGAAGGCCGGCAAGAAGCGCATGCGCCAGTTCGGCAAGGTGGAAATTCCGCAGGAAGCGTTTATCGCAGCGCTGAAGATGGGCGACGAGTAAGGTCTTTTCTTCCATGGGGCATGCGCATACAATAGGCGCATGCCCCATGGAGAAGATCATGTCTCAGCCGTCCCGCAAATCTGCCAATCTATCTCTCGACAGCGGCCTCCTCTCGCAGGCCCGCGATCTCAAGATCAATGTTTCGCGTGCGGCCGAGGATGGCATCGGTCGTGCGGTCAAAGCCGAACAGGAACGTCTCTGGCGGCTGGAAAATGCCGAGGCGATCCGGCTGGAAAATGAATATGTCGAGAAGCATGGCTTGCCATTGGCGAAATATCGCCAATTCTGATGGCACGATTCCATGTCTACCGGCTGAAGCCGGAGCCTATATTGGCCATTGATCTTCAGACAAACATACTCAGTGATCTACCTTCAAGAGTGATGGTGCCTCTCTATCTGGTGGGAGACATGTCCTGGTCGATTTCCCGGCTCAATCCTCGTTTCCGGATCAACGGGGAGCATTACGTTATGGCGACGCAACGTATGGCGGCGCTTCCTGTTTCTGAAATCGGAGAGACCGTGGCCGACCTCACCGGTCATGCGGACGCCATTACGGCAGCCACGGACTTTCTGTTTCAGGGATTTTAGGCGGACGCCGTTTGCCCGGCAAATTCCTGCATCAAACCCTCAAAGTCTTCCATCGGCGGAAATGTCTCGTAGGAATGCACGGCCGCAGTGGCGGCGAAGGGCAGTTTCTCGCTGGTGAAGGTTTCGATGAACACGGAAACTCCGCTTGTATCGTCCAGCATGGTCGGGCGCAGGTTGACGAGCCAATCCAAGCCTTCCGGGCGCGTGAACATCCAGGTCAGGCAATGCGGGCAGAAATAGTGGCGGGACGCACCGTGCAATCCGCCAATCACCGGCTCGCCGGCGATGACTTCAAACCCGTCGGCCGGGATGGCCGCGCTCAGCGAATAGGCGCTGGCGGACATCTTCTGGCAGCCGGTGCAGTGGCAGGCCATGGTCAGGATTGGCGGTGCGCTGATCTTCAGCCGCACCTGGCCGCAACGGCAGCCACCTTCCTGGGGTACATTCAGTTTGCTCATGATTCGCTCCTCCCGTTTTTACGCTTCAACGTAGCGGAGCAGGCACGTGTGTCCAGTGCGATCTGCAATCGCAGCAGGGATGGCGGATGGATATATTATCGTTTTTCTTAGCCGGCTCAGTCTGTTGCGCAGGGCCATCTGGCCGGCGTGGTCAGCCCTTCCGGCAGCTTGGTATCCTTGTCGCCGCAGGCAAGCTCGATCTGGGCCTGTTCAAGGCCCTTTGCTGCAGAGAGATCCAGCCCTTCGATATGGGTGAGGAACATGAAGGCCTGATCGAAGTCCAGCGCCCCTTCGAAGGTCGCGCCGCTGAGATTGGCGCGGGATAGGTTGGCGAGCGAAAAGCGAGCGCCGGTCAGCACGGCACCCTTGAACAGCACGCGGCCGGCCTCCGCCTTCTCAAAATTGGCGCCGGTCAAATCTGCGCCGCTGAAATCGGCGCGCTGCAGTTCGGCACTGACAAACGAAGCGCCGTTGGCGTCGATATTGGCAAAGCTTGACCGATAGGCCTCGACGCGGGAGAAATTGGCCTTTCCGGCCCTTGCACCGGCCAGCCACGCGCGTACCAGATTGGCTTTTTCAAGGTTCGCCGAGGTCAGGTTCGAACCGCTGAGATCTGTCAGCGAAAAGTCGGTGCCGGACAGGTTGGCGCCTTCGAGTTCGCTGGAGGGCAGCATCAAGTTCTTCTTGGTGCATTCGCTCCAGTCGAGCCCAGGTTCCGGCGTGCTGCCGCAATAGGCGGCGATTGCCGGCGATGATGCAAAAAGAGAGATTGCCAGCGCAGCGGCCGGGAGCAGTGCGGCAGCGAGCGCCGCGATGTGGCCGGTATTGCCGGTTGCCGGCGCAGTCCGGCGCCTGTGCGTGATGGAAAATATCGTCATGCGCCTCTCCGCTCCTCCGTCTGCCTCAGCCGGGCAAACGTCTTGCGCTTATAACAGTGTATCCCGTTGCAGTAGATAGGGACCGCAGGCCTTCCCGGCAAATGGCGGAACACATTTATGTGTGTCACACGTTCTCGCCGGCGGCTTGCCGGGCATGGTCAACCGCCTCTTCGGTCCGGATCGTGGCGACCCAGGCGCGCGACAGCGCCAATCCGGCTGCATCCGCCTGCTCTGCGTGTTGAGCGGCATGCTGCGGATAATGCGCCAGCCAGTCCGGATCGAGGCGATCGATCACGCCTTCGAAGGTCCGGTTCCAGCCCTCGACAACCTGTGTTCCCGCTTCGAAATGAAACTGCATGCCATAGGCGGCGCGGCCGATACGAAAGGCCTGGTTGGTGACGGCCGGATTGGCGGCGAGGTGCACGGCGCCGGGGGGCATCGTGAAACTGTCGGAATGCCATTCGAAGCTTTTGAAAGCGGAGCCTGCGGCACGCAGCACCGGATCGCGCTTGCCGTCATCCGTCAGTTCGATCCCGTGCCAGCCGAATTCGCTGGTACGGCCGAGAAGATTGTCGCCGCCATGTGCCCGCGCCAGAAGCTGGCTGCCAAGGCAGATGCCGAGCACCGACTTGCCGGCATCGGCAAATTTGCGCATCAGGCGGGCAAGCTCCGGCAGGTAGGGGTGGATGTGGTCGTCGACGGCGCTTTGTTCGCCGCCGAGCACCACAAGGGCATCATGCCCGTGAATGTCGCTGGGCAGCGCTTGCCCGGTGAAGGGCTGGCGCAGATCGATTTCGGCGCCGGCTTCGAGGAGTGCCACACCTACCTGACCAAGGTCGGAATGCGCCATGTTTTCAACCACCAGAACCCGCATACTGTCTCCGCCTGCTTGCCGTTTTGATCAGCTTGACCACGCCGCGAGCCTGCTTTCAAGCGGTTTTAAGCCCGTTTTTACCGCTTGTCCGGGCGTGCGAATGGCCGGAAAGCCTTGACCTTTGGGCCTGAAAGTAGCATTGGACCGCCTTGGTCGCGTTCCTTGAAACGCCAGACAGCGGAAAAGCCATGAGTAAAGTGACATCCTCTGCCCCCTCGCAGCGCATGCTGAGGGTCGGCGAACAGGTACGTGCAGGCCTGACACAGGTCCTGCAGCGTGGAGAAGTGCGCGATTCGTTGCTTGAGACGACGGTGATCTCGATTTCGGAAGTCCGCATGTCGACGGACCTGCGGGTTGCCACGGCCTTCGTGACACCGCTCGGCGTCGCCGATCATGCCAATGTCATCGAAGCGCTGAACCGCCATGCCAAATATATCCGCGGCCGCCTGACGCCGCATATCCGGCAGCTGAAATACATGCCGGAAGTCCGCTTCAAGGACGATACCAGCTTCGACAACTACAAGAAGATCGATGAGCTTTTGCGGTCTCCCGAAGTCGTGCGCGACCTGAAGGATGAAGACGGCGAGCAGTGATGGCAAAGCATATCACTCTGGACGAACTCAACGCCTGGACGTTCGACCAGCGCCAGACATTCTATCGCAACGGGCTGGCGCGCTTCGACAATTCCGATTCTGTCCGTCTGGTCGAAATGATAGTCACCTCCGGCCTGCCGTTTCGCCACGGCAAGGACATCGCCCATGGCGACCGCGAGATGAAGGCGCTCGAAGCCATCGTCTATTCGCCCTATAATGAAAAGCTGCTGCTTGAAGCGGCCGCATCCGGCAAGCCGCCGCTTGGTGCCATCGAGCCTTTGATGATCGAGGGCCTCGGCGAGGATTACCGGATCGACAACGGTGCCACCATCGCCGCCGGATACCTGATCGCGCGCCGCCTCTATGCCCTCGGCTTCGAAAAGGGCAACAGCCAGAAAATGCCGGATGGCAGCGTTGCCAAGACTGCCGCGACGTTCCGTAAAAAAAGAGCCTGAACCATGTCAAAACCCCGCAAGCCCAAGGGCCGCCCGATTTCCGGCTGGCTGATCCTCGACAAGCCGCTGGATTTCGGCTCGACGGAAGCCGTGTCGAAGATCAAGTGGCTGTTCAAGGCGCAGAAGGCCGGCCATGCCGGTACGCTCGATCCGCTGGCGTCGGGCATGCTGCCGATCGCCCTGGGCGATGCGACGAAGACCGTTCCTTATGTCATGGACGGCCGCAAGATCTATGAATTCGCAGTTGCGTGGGGGCAGGAACGCTCCACCGACGATCTTGAGGGTGAAGTCACGCAGTCGTCCGATACCCGTCCGAGCGAGGAAGACATTCGCGCCCTCTTGCCGAAATATACCGGCGTGATCAGCCAGGTGCCGCCGCAGTTCTCGGCCATCAAGATCGACGGCAACCGCGCCTACGATCTGGCCCGCGAAGGCGAAACGGTCGATATTCCGGCCCGCGAAGTCGAAGTGTTCCGCCTGTCGCTGCTCGGCTGCACGGCCAATCTCGCGCATTTCGAGATCGAATGCGGCAAGGGCACTTATGTCCGCTCGCTGGCGCGCGATTTCGGCCGCGATCTCGGCTGCTACGGCCATATCGCCTCGCTGCGCCGCAGCTTCGTGGCGCCCTTTGCGGAAGAAGCCATGGTGCCGCTGGCTGAACTGGTGGCGCTGGAAAAGATCGAAAGCGACGAGGAGCGGCTGGAAGCGCTCGATGCGTTCCTGATCGATACCGGCGAAGCCCTGTCGAACCTGCCGCATATCGCCATTACCGAAGACCAGGCGCATCGGCTGAAAATGGGCAATCCGATCATCCTGCGCGGCCGCGACGCGCCGATGGCCGAACCGGAGGCCTACGCGACCTCGCGCGGCAAGCTGGTCGCCATCGGCGAGATCGGCGAAGGCGAATTCCGGCCGAAACGTGTGTTCGTCACCGCTTGAAACGCCGATACCGCCTCCTAAATTCCCCGCATGGAACCGGTTGCCTTCCGCAAACCGCTGGCGCATGGTCCGGCCTGTGTTTGGGTTTTGCAAACATCTCGATGTTGCACTTATGTGCCGTGAGGTGATTTGACACCGGCGCATTGCCGGTCTCGGTTATGGGGCGTGTGAGTGATGGGCGCTTGAGCGACGGGCAGGACAAAAGAAGCGGGCCGGGCACCGCCTGGGAGACTCGCCTGCGCTCGAGGTTGCGGCGGCCCCTGTCATTTTACCTGGCAGTGCTGCTGCTTGTCGCCATCGTCCCGTCCTTTGTGTTCTCGCTGATCATCCTCAAGCGCAGCACCGACGAGCAGCAGCGCGTCGTCACCGCGCTGCTTCGGGCGTCGACGGGGTCGGTCACACGCCTGGTCGAGCGCGAAGTCGATGGTATGTTGACGATGCTCAAGATGCTCTCGGCCGCCAGCGCGGACGACGGCAACAGCCTCGATCGGTTCTACGATCGCGCGCGCTCGTCGCTTGCGGATACCGATTCAAACCTGCTTGTGATCGACCGCGGGTACAACCAGCTTTTCAACACCCGCGTTCCGTTCGGCAGCGCGCTCGGCAAGGTATCCGACCCGTCCTCGGTCGATCAGGCGTTCCTGAAGGGCGAGCCCTACATTTCCGACGTTTTCTTTGGCAAGACGGCGCAGAAATGGGTCTTCAACGTCTATCTCCCCATCACCACGCCGCTCGGCAACAAGGACCATCTTCTGACCTTGACGCGCAATGCCGACAGCATGTCGAAGACGGTCAACCGGGATGTGCTGTCGCCGGGCTGGAATGCGGCGTTGCTGGACGGCGTGGGCAATGTGATCGCCTCATCCGATCCGGGTCTCGCGCTCGGCGAGCCGTTTTTCATGGAGATCGTCCCGGCATTGCGCGTCGGCGTCGGTGAGGCGGTGCATCAGGGAGTGGAATACCGCACGGTCACCGAATTTTCCGTGCTGACCGGCTGGAAGATCGTCGCCTGGGCAAAAAGCGCCGATGTCGATGCGCCCGCGCTCTGGTCCTATCTCTGGCTGTCGCTGGGCGGGCTTCTGTTTGCCGGCATGGCCATAGCCGGATCCGCCACCATCGCGCGGCTTCTGGCGCAGGGCGTCAAAATGCTGGCGCGTGATGCGCATCTTTTGGGCGCCGGCCGGCCGATTGCGGCGCGCAAGCACATGATCGCCGAAATCGAAACCGTGTCCTCGGCGCTGGCGGAAGCTGCGCAGGCGCGCCGGAAGGCGGAAAACGAAATCCGCTTCCTGATGCGCGAGGTGGCACACCGCTCGAAGAACCAGCTGACCGTTATCCAGTCGATGCTCAACCAGTCGCTCAACGCAGCGGAAAGCCGTGTGGATTTCGCCGAAGCCTTCCGCAAGCGCATTGCCGGCCTTGCCCGCTCGACCGATCTGATGATCGCCAACGCCGCGCAGGGTGTGGATTTCCGCGAGCTGGCGCAAAACCAGCTGCAGCCTTTCGTCCCCGATGATGCGCTCCGTCTCCACCTGTCGGGGCCGTCCGTACGGCTGGATGCGCAGGTCTCGCAGACGCTCGGCATGGCCCTGCACGAACTCGCCACCAACGCAGCGAAGTATGGCGCGCTGGCCAATGGCAGCGGCTCGATCGATCTGCAATGGTCCGTCTCCGATGGAACGTTCCTGTTCGTCTGGAGGGAGAGGGGCGCCGATATCGCCCCGGCCGAAAGTGGCAGCACGCGCAAGGGTTTTGGCACGATGGTGCTGGAGCGCATGCTGGCAATGGCGCTCGATGCGAAGCTGGAAAGGATCATGCATGACGACGGCATCGAATGGCGCGTCAAAATCCCGGATGAAAAGCTGAGCGCCAATCTGTCCGTTTCGCCATAGGGTATTTGCCGGATGGCCTGCCGTGCCGTGGAGGGAAATATGCTTCTGAAGATCATCAAGACCGCTGTCGTTGTTGTTGCGGCAGGATCCGCAGCCACCACCGCTTTTGCCGGTGGCTGTGTGGTTGCCGACCCGACCGGAACGCCTCTCAACGTGCGGTCGGCGCCTCAAGGCCACGTACTTTCCACGCTGCGTAACGGCACGGCCGTGGTGATCGTTGAGGAACTGAGGCTCGACGGCAAGCGATGGGCAAGGGTCGCGGCGGATGGCAAGACGCTCGGCTGGGTGTTTGCCGTCTATCTCGATTGCACCATTGCCGATGACAGCAAAAAATCTGCCCCGATGCACCCCCGCAGCCCGTCGTGATGACGGTCTGCTCAGCCATTGCGGCGCCTTTATCCGCCCTCTTTCTTTTTAATGCCGGATGGTTTATAGGCAGCGCCAGCATCAGACCCCGCTCTCTGCGGACTTTTGCCTTCATGGCCGCAGCTAGACGGCATCCCGGCTGCTGGCGACCCGAAATCCTAAACATTGAAAGGATGACACGATGTCGATCACTGCAGAGCGCAAGGCTGCGCTTATCAAGGAATACGCAACCGTCGAAGGCGACACCGGTTCCCCGGAAGTCCAGGTTGCGATCCTCACCGAGCGGATCAACAACCTGACCGAACACTTCAAGGGTCACAAGAAGGACAACCACTCGCGTCGTGGCCTTCTGGCAATGGTTTCCACCCGCCGTTCGCTTCTTGACTACGTCAAGGGCAAGGAAGAGGCACGGTACACCAAGCTGATTACTGCTCTCGGCATTCGCCGCTAAGCCTTACACCGGCGGGACCCTTCGACAGGGGCCCGCCGGTTTGTTTTTTGCGGGGAGTACACCCCGCGTTTGCGCTTCCAGCCAAGCCGAAACGGTGCTGTTGGAAGCGGACAACCCAGCAGACCGGATGGGCCGGCTCTGCGGAACCAACCGATGGCCTGTCATGGGGCAGGATTGCAGGATGCTTCGGCGCTTGCGCGTTGTTCACGCACCGAAAGCACCGGCTTTCAGGATGCGGTATAGCCGCCAGCCGATTGGAAGCCTCCCGCTGTCTTGCCCGTGATGTGTCATATCAGCGAAAACACTGCCGCCCGCGCCACACTGGCTGCGGCGCGGCATTGCCGCACACGAAGGACAAAACATGTTCGATACCCACACAGTCGAAATTGAATGGGCAGGCCGCCCGCTCAAGCTCGAAACCGGCAAGATCGCCCGTCAGGCTGACGGCGCTGTTCTGGCCACCTACGGCGAGACAGTCGTCCTCGCCACCGTCGTTTCGGCCAAGTCGCCGAAGCCGGGCCAGGATTTCTTCCCGCTGACCGTCAACTACCAGGAAAAGACCTACGCAGCCGGCAAGATCCCGGGCGGCTACTTCAAGCGCGAAGGCCGTCCGTCGGAAAAGGAAACGCTGGTTTCCCGCCTGATTGACCGCCCGATCCGCCCGCTGTTTCCCGATGGCTACAAGAACGACACCCAGGTCGTCGTCACCGTCATGCAGCATGACCTCGAAAACGATCCGGACGTCCTGTCGATGGTTGCGGCTTCCGCGGCGCTGACGATCTCCGGCGTTCCGTTCATGGGCCCGGTCGGCGGCGCCCGCGTCGGCTACATCAACGGCCAGTACGTTTTGAACCCGCATCTCGACGAAATGCCTGAATCGATCCTCGACCTCGTCGTTGCCGGCACCCAGGACGCCGTCCTGATGGTCGAATCGGAAGCCAAGGAACTGAACGAAGACGTCATGCTCGGCGCCGTCATGTTCGGCCACAAGGGCTTCCAGCCGGTCATCGACGCGATCATCAAGCTCGCTGAAGTGGCTGCCAAGGAACCGCGCGACTTCACCCCGGAAGATCATTCCGAACTCGAAGCCGAAATGCTCGGTATCGCCGAAGCCGAACTGCGCGTTGCCTACAAGAACACCCAGAAGGCCGAACGCTACGCTGCCGTCGACGCCGTCAAGGCCAAGGTCAAGGCACACTTCTTCCCGGAAGGCGCTGAGCCGAAGTATTCCAACGAAGTCATCGGCGCAGTCTTCAAGCACCTGCAGGCCAAGATCGTTCGCTGGAACATCCTCGACACCAAGAGCCGCATCGACGGCCGCGATCTCGACACCGTTCGCGCCATCGTCTCCGAAGTCGGCATCCTGCCGCGCACGCATGGTTCGGCGCTGTTCACCCGCGGCGAAACGCAGGCGATCGTCGTTGCCACGCTCGGCACCGGTGAAGACGAGCAGTACGTCGATAGCCTGACCGGCATGTACAAGGAAAAGTTCCTGCTGCATTACAACTTCCCGCCCTACTCGGTCGGTGAAACAGGCCGCATGGGCTCCCCGGGCCGCCGCGAAATCGGCCACGGCAAGCTCGCCTGGCGCGCCATCCGTCCGATGCTGCCTGCTGCGGAACAGTTCCCCTACACGCTGCGCGTCGTTTCCGAGATCACCGAGTCGAACGGCTCGTCCTCAATGGCAACCGTCTGCGGCACCTCGCTCGCACTGATGGACGCCGGCGTTCCGCTCGCCAAGCCGGTTGCCGGTATCGCCATGGGCCTGATCCTCGAAGGTGAACGCTTCGCCGTTCTCTCCGACATCCTCGGCGACGAAGATCACCTCGGCGACATGGACTTCAAGGTCGCCGGCACTGCCGACGGCATCACCTCGCTGCAGATGGACATCAAGATCGCCGGTATCACCGAAGAGATCATGAAGGTCGCGCTTGAGCAGGCCCAGGGCGGCCGCAAGCACATTCTCGGCGAGATGGCCAATGCCATCACCGAAGGCCGCAGCCAGCTCGGCGAATTCGCACCGCGCATCGAAGTCATGAACATCCCGGTCGACAAGATCCGTGAAGTCATCGGTTCGGGCGGCAAGGTCATCCGCGAAATCGTTGAAAAGACCGGCGCCAAGATCAACATCGACGACGACGGCACGATCAAGATCGCGTCGTCCTCCGCCAAGGAAATCGAAGCGGCCCGCAAGTGGATCCACTCGATCGTGGCCGAGCCTGAAGTTGGCCAGATCTACGAAGGCACGGTCGTCAAGACCGCCGACTTCGGCGCTTTCGTCAACTTCTTCGGCCCGCGCGACGGCCTCGTGCACATCTCGCAGCTCGCCTCCGATCGTGTTGCCAAGACCTCCGACGTCGTCAAGGAAGGCGACAAGGTCTGGGTCAAGCTGATGGGCTTCGACGAACGCGGCAAGGTTCGCCTCTCCATGAAGGTTGTCGATCAGGCAACCGGCAAGGAAGTTGCCAAGGCTGACGGCGAAGCTGCTGAATAAGCGCTCGGCCATTTGAGAGACTACGGGCGCGGAGCGGATCGTTCCGCGCCCTTTATTATTCTTCAGGAGAGTCGTCCGAACCGGGCGATCTCTCATTCCCTTTGTTACCGCTTGTCTTTTGGGAAAGCCGGTTTCCACTTTTCCTGACAAGCCCGAGGACCTCGACCATGAGCCGCGACACGCTGAAGACCCTTTTCCATCCTTTCGAGACCGGCGTTGTTCCCGCCCCCGGCGAAGGCGAGCGCGTGCTGTTCCTGGGAGCAGAGGCCGGCTACCGGCTGCCTTCGGAGTTCGTCGGCTCGATTGCCGCCGTACAGGCAGCAAAGCCGCTGTATAAGGCTCTGGAAGCCGCCAAGGCATCCGTGACGCCGCTGATCGAGGGCGAGGACTATGATGCGGCTTTGATCCTCTGCGGCAAGCACAAGGGCGAGAACGAGGACCGGATCGCCGAAGCGCTGAAGCGCGTCAAGGTCGGCGGCTTGATCGTTGTTGCGGGCGGCAAGGACGACGGCATCCAGTCGCTGCGCAAGCGCGTCAACCAGCTCGGCTGGGGTGGCGACAGCCTGCCGAAATACCATGGCATCGCCTTCTGGTTCGGCCGTCCGGAAGACGCAAGCGGCGTCATTGCCAAATTCTCCAAGAAGCCGGTTCGCGTCGATGGCCGTTTCGATGCAGCCCCTGGCATGTTCTCGCATGAGCGCATCGACGCCGGCTCCGAACTGCTCGCCTCGCGCCTGCCCGACGATTTCAAGGGCCATGCCGCCGACTTCGGCGCCGGCTGGGGCTATCTGTCGGTGATGCTGGCCGAGCGGGCGCCGAACCTGAAGGGGATCGACCTGTTCGAGGCCGATTATCATTCTGTGGAAGCCGCCCGCGCAAATCTGAAGGCCAATTGCCCGAACGTGCCGACCCGCTTTTTCTGGCAGGATCTGACCTCGGAAGAAACGCGCGACAAATACGACCTGATCGTCATGAACCCGCCGTTCCACGAGACGCAGGCCGCCGATCCGGCACTGGGTGCCGCGATGATCAAGGCGGCCGCCAAGGCACTGAAGATCGGCGGACGGCTGATGCTGGTCGCCAATCGCGGCCTGCCTTATGAGCTGGTGATGACCGAGACCTTCAAGGAATGGGGCGAAACCTGCCGCAATGCGCGGTTCAAGGTGCTCTGGGGCAAGCGCTGAGCAGCGCTTGCTTTTGCAATTGCTTTATTGACGAAACGGGTACACCTTTAGCTCTCGCACTTGTGTGATATCGCGCAAGCATCGATGGAGTGTGCCAATGGTTTCTAGCTATGGACACCGCCCGCCCGTCACCGAGGGCGTCGCTGAAGTCATCGTCAAGGACATCAAGAGCGGAGAAGGCAAGAGCGGTGCCTCGGAAGTGCCCCTGGCCTTCCAGAAGGGCCGCCCGCCCGTCGATCCCACGGCTCTGGGCAATACCCGTAAGCAGATGACGATGTTCGGCATTTTTGCCGTCGCGGTCTTGGCTGTGCTGCTCGTGGTCTGGTGGGCCGCCTGACATCATCAGGCGAGGCGGGAATGAATGCCGGATCCTTCTTCCGCTGAAAAGCCGGATTGCCTCCACCACGGCACTCGGATTATGCCGCGAGCACCCCCCTCTGTCGGCGACGCCGACATCTCCCCCTCAAGGGGGGAGATGGGCCGCCAACACTTTCGCCACAAGGAAAAAGAATGATCTCCCCCCTTGAGGGGGAGATGTCACGAAGTGACAGAGGGGGGTAAACCATCAGGCACCGGGCAAACTTACCCCTTCAAAGCCCGCTCGAACAGCCGTGACAGGCGCTCGGCAAAGGCGCGCGGGTCCTGGGGCTTGTCGCCGTCGAGGACACGGGCCTGGTCGAGCAGGAGCTGGACGGCATCCGTGCGGAATTCATCGCTGCCGCTGGAGGCAAGCGCCGCGATCAGGCCGTGGCCCGGATTGATCTCAAGCACCGGCTTGGCAATCATGTCCAGCCTACCGGAACCCTGCAGCAGCTTCTCCAGCTGGCGGTCATAGCCCTGTTCCGGCGCCACCAGGCAGACGGCGCTTTCCGTCAGGCGGTCGGATGCGCGAACGTCGGAAACGGCATCGCCGAGCGCCGTCCTGGCAAAGGCGATGAAACCGGTGACGGCTTCGGAGGTTTCCGGAACTGCCGGCGTTTCGCCATCGGCCGTCGGAACCTGCGTCAGATCGGCAGCGCCCTGCGTGATCGACTTGAACGGCTTGCCTTCGAAATCCGGTGCAGCCGTCACCCAGAAGCTATCGACGGAATCGGTCAAAAGCAGGACCTCTATGCCGCGGGCGCGAAATCCTTCGAGATGCGGCGAGGCCTTTAGCCGGTCGAGATTGTCGCCCGTCAGGTAATAGATCGCTGCCTGCGCGTCCTTCATGTCCTTGACGTAATCCGCAAGCGACCGTGTTGCCTCGTCCGTCGCCGTGGTGCGGAAGCGCGACAGCGCGATCAGCTGTTCCCGGCGCTCGAAGTCGTCGTAGATGCCCTCTTTCAGCACGGCGCCGAAGGCGTCCCAGAGCTTGGCAAAGGCGTCCGTGTCGCTGTCGGCCAGCTTCTCGATGGCGGTCAGCACGCGGTTGGTCAGGCCCTTGCGGATGGCGGCAAGGATCGGGCTTTCCTGAATCATCTCGCGCGAGACGTTGAGCGGCAGGTCGGATGTATCGACAAGGCCGCGCACGAAGCGCAGGTAGCGCGGCAGAAGCTCGGCATCGTCGGTGATGAAGACGCGCTTGACGTAAAGCTTCATGCGGCCCTTGGCCGAAGGATCGAACATGTCCATCGGCTTGGATTCCGGCACGAAGGCAAGGCCGGTATATTCATGCCGGCCTTCGGCGCGGAAATGCACGGTCAGGGCCGGTTCATCATACTGGCCGGAGACGCCGCGATAGAAATCGGCGTATTCTTCCTTTGTGATCTCGCTGCGGGATTTCGTCCACAGAGCCGTGCCGTCGCCGATGCGCTCCGCGTCCGCGCCGGGTTTCTCGATCAGGTCGATCGGAACCGGAACGTGGCCGGACTGGTCCTTGACGATCTTCTGGACGCTCCATTTGGACGTATAGCCCTTGGCGTCGTCCATCAGGTGCATGGTGATGCGGGTACCGCGTGCGGGAGCTTGCGCCAGATCGGCTTCGGACACCGTGTAGCTGCCCTTGCCGTCGGACGACCAGACAAAGGCATGGGCGCTGCCGGCATGGCGCGAGACCACATCCACCTTGTCGGCGACCATGAAGGCGGAATAGAAGCCGACGCCGAACTGGCCGATCAGCTGGGCGCCTTCGCCGGCCTTTACGGCCTCGACGCGCTCCATGAAGGCGCGGGTGCCGGAACGGGCGATGGTGCCGAGCGCCTCGATCATCTCGTCACGGCTCATGCCGATGCCGTTGTCTTCGACGACGAGCTGGTTGTTGCCGGCGTCGAGCGTCAGGGTGATGCGCGGTATAGGATCGTCGGTGAGCAGTTCCGGTGCGCTGATGGCCTCGTAGCGAAGCTTCTCGCAGGCATCGGCGGCGTTGGAGATCAGCTCGCGCAGGAACACGTCCTTGTCGGAATAGACCGAGTGCACCATGAGATGCAGCAGGCGCGCGACATCGGCTTCGAAGACGTGATTTTCGACGGGTTTTTCAGCGGCATTGTTCATGCGTGTCTGTCCTCAACGTGTATCTGGATGGTTTGCGCGCTCTGAACTGGCAAGTGCAGATGCAAAATTCAAGAGGCACGGAAAGGGGTGGCGGCCCGGAAGTTACTCCGCGTCCGCCTTGGCCAACGTATCGAGAGCCGGCATCGAGGTGATGTTGTAGCCGGAGTCCACATAGTGGATTTCGCCGGTGACGCCACTCGACAGATCAGAGAGAAGATAGAGCGCCGAGTTGCCGACATCCTCGATGGTGACGGTGCGGCGGAGCGGCGCGTTCTTCTGTTGCCAGGAGAGCATGGCGCGGGCATCGGAAATACCGGCGCCTGCCAGCGTGCGGATCGGGCCGGCGGAGATGGCGTTGACGCGGATGCCGCGTGGGCCGTAGTCACCGGCAAGATAGCGCACGGACGCTTCCAGGGCGGCTTTCGCAACGCCCATGACGTTGTAGTTCGGCATGATGCGAGTGGAGCCGCCATAGGTCAACGTCAGCATCGCGCCGCCGTCGGTCATCAAGCCTGCGGCGCGCTTGGCGATTTCCGTGAAGGAGAAGCAGGAGATCACCATCGTGCGCGAAAAGTTTTCGCGCGAGGTGTCGGCGTAAAGACCCTTCAGCTCGTTCTTGTCGGAAAAGCCGATGGCGTGCACGACGAAATCGAGCTTGCCCCACTTTTCTTTGATCGCATCGATGGTCGCGTCCACCGAAGCAATGTCCTCGACATCGCAGGGGATTACGAAGTCGGAGCCGAGTTCGGCGGCGAGCGGCTTCACGCGCTTGCCGAGCGCTTCGCCCTGGTAGGTGAAAGCAAGTTCAGCGCCCTGGCCAGCCAGCTTCAGCGCGATGCCCCATGCGATGGAGTGGCTGTTGGCGACCCCCATGATGAGGCCGCGCTTTCCGTTCATGATACCGGTCATGGATTTATCCGTTGTGGCGCTGGAAGACGAGCGTGGCATTGGTGCCGCCAAAGCCGAAGGAGTTCGACAGGACGGTGTCGATCCTGGCATTGTCGATGCGCTTGCGCACGATCGGAACGCCGTCGAATTCCGGGTCCAGTTCGGCAATGTGGGCGCTTTCACCGATGAAGCCGGCCTGCATCATCAACAGGCCGTAGATCGATTCCTGCACCCCGGCGGCGCCCAGCGAATGGCCGGTCAGCGACTTGGTCGACTGGATATGCGGGATCGTGTTGCCGAAGACTTCGCGGATGGCGCCGATTTCCTTTGAGTCGCCAACCGGCGTCGAGGTGCCGTGCGTGTTGATGTAATCGACCTCGCCCTTCACCGTTGCCAGCGCCTGGCGCATGCAGCGGACGGCGCCTTCGCCAGACGGAGCAACCATGTCGTAGCCGTCGGATGTCGCACCATAACCGGTGATTTCGGCATAGATCTTGGCGCCGCGGGCTTTGGCGTGTTCCAGTTCTTCCAGAACCAGCACGCCGGCACCGCCGGCGATGACGAAGCCGTCGCGCGAAACGTCATAGGCGCGCGAAGCGGTCGAGGGCGTGTCGTTGTACTTGGAAGACATGGCGCCCATGGCGTCGAACAGGTTCGACATCGTCCAGTCGAGGTCTTCGTGGCCGCCGGCGAACATCACGTCCTGCTTGCCCCACTGGATCATTTCCATGGCATTGCCGATGCAGTGCGCCGAGGTCGAGCAGGCCGACGAAATCGAATAGTTGACGCCGTAGATCTTGAACCAGGTGGCAAGCGTTGCCGATGCGGTCGAGGACATCGCCTTCGGCACGGCGAACGGGCCGATGCGCTTGGGGCTGTTGTTCTTCAGCGTGATTTCGGCTGCGTCGATCAGCGTGCGGGTGGACGGGCCGCCCGAGCCCATGATGATGCCGGTGCGCTCGTTGCCGCCGATATCCTTGTCTTCAAGGCCGCTGTCGGCGATCGCCTGCTTCATCGCAACGTGGTTCCACGTGCCGCCCTGCGACAGGAAGCGCGCGGCGCGGCGATCGACAAGCTCGGTCGTGTCGAGATTGGGTGCACCCCAGACCTGGCATTTGAAGCCGTGCTCGGCAAAATCGTTCGAAAACGAAATGCCGGATTTTGCTTCACGCAGCGACGCGGTGACTTCCTGCGCATCGTTTCCGATCGAGGAAACAATGCCCAGACCCGTAACAACAACCCGTCTCATGTCGATGACCTCTTCTTTAATCTAGCTGAATGCGGCTATGCGCGGTTCAGGCAGCTTTTTCTTTCGACAGGCCGACCCGAAGGTCGGTCGCCTGATAGATGGTTTCGCCATCGGCCTTCAGCCAGCCATCGGCCGTGCCAAGCACCAAACGGCCGCGCATGACGCGCTTGAAGTCGATGCCATATTCGAGAAGCTTGGTTTCCGGGCGGATCATGCCCTTGAATTTCACTTCGCCGGTGGAAAGCGCCATGCCGCGGCCCGGTTCGCCCAGCCAGCCGAGGAAGAACCCCGTCAACTGCCACATGCCGTCCAGGCCAAGGCAGCCCGGCATGATCGGATTGCCCTGAAAGTGGCATGGGAAATACCAGTCGTCGGGCTTAACGTCATATTCGGCCCGGATGTAGCCCTTGTCGAAGGCCCCGCCGGTTTCGGAAATGTCGGTGATGCGATGAACCATCAGCATCGGCGGCAGGGGAAGCTGGGCATTGCCTTGGCCAAACAGTTCGCCGCGACCGCATTTCAGGATCTCTTCATAATTGAAGCTTGATTGTCTGGTCGTCATGAACTGTGGTTTCCCCGCTGCATCCGTTTTTCGTTGACTTGGTTTAGAGCAAGATAGCCACGATTTGAAGCTCCGGCATGACCGAACCTCGTCGTCTCGCATGTTCCTGTCCGGCCAAGCACAAGGCCTATTTCCGCCGTCGCATACATGATGGCTGCTGCAACAGCCAGTGATAATTGCCTTTTGCCCCAAGAAACAGGCGGTTTTTAACGCCCTGATGCCTTGAGGGAGCCTGCTTACTATTGAAAGCATTCTCAGCAAAAGTTATATCGGCTCTGTAAGTGTGTTCTGCAATAGCTTGAAAATCTGGATCCGTCCGTATGACGACTGCCATCGAGATCTGTTCGGAAGAACGCCTGCGCCGCTCCGGCCTCCGGCCGACCCGCCAGCGCATGGCGCTTGCCGACCTGATCTTTGCCAAGGGCGATCGACACCTGACGGTCGAGGAACTGCACGAGGAAGCCGTTGCCGCCGGTGTTCCGGTGTCGCTGGCAACTGTTTACAACACCCTGCACCAGTTCACCGAAGCCGGCATGATCCGGGTTCTGGCCGTGGAAAGCGCCAAGACCTATTTCGATACCAACGTCTCCGATCATCACCACTTCTTCGTTGAAGGCCATAACGAGGTGCTCGACATTCCGGTCAGCAGCCTGACGATCGGCAATCTGCCGGAACCGCCGGAAGGCATGGAAATCGCCCATGTCGACGTGGTGATCCGCCTGCGCCGCAAGCGCGGCTAATCCTTCTTTTTACATCACGTCGTCGATGACGTGTTACATCACGTCGTCGGGATGACGGCCGGGCCGCGGATCGCCGGTCGGCAGCGTCCAGCCATATTTCAATGCGCCGCCGCGCACTGCAAAGGCGGTCAGTACCCCGAGGGTCGATGCGATCAGCAGCGGGGCCCCGAACCAGGTGGCGCCGGTAAAGACGCCAGCGCCTGCCAGCGCCGCCGTCACATAGATTTCAGGCCGCAGCAGGACCGATGGCTCGCCCGCCAGCAGGTCGCGCAGGATGCCGCCGAAAGTCGCCGTCAGCATGCCGGTGACCAGCGCCACGATCGGCGAGCCGGTTGCCGCCAGCCCCTTGGCAGCCCCCATGACGCTATAGGCCGAGAGTCCGATGGCATCCAGCCAGACGAGGAACTTGTAACGCGATTCCATCATATGGGCCGAGAAGAACACCAGGAGGCCCATGCAGCCGCAAACGAGCAGGTAAATCGGATTGGTGACCCAGAAAACCGGCGTCGCGCCCAGGATGACATCGCGCAACGTGCCGCCGCCGATGCCGGTGACCGAGGCAAGGAAGATATAGCCGATAATATCCAGCTGCTTGCGTGAGGCGGATAGAGCGCCGGTCGCCGCGAAAACCGCCACCCCGGCATAGTCTAGAATTTCCAGGATCGGCATTTTTCCCCCCGCCAGAAAATAGAGCCCGCCAGAAATTCGAGAAGGACCACAATGACGTGGTCGCGTCAACGGCAGGCCTCAACGCAAGTATCTTTGATTATTGCGGAAAGAGAACATGCGTGCGGCCGCTGAAGAAATAGGCGGCGAGGCCCGTCCATTCGCGCATCGCCGTTGTCGTCAGCTGTGCATTCAAGGAGGGCTGGCTGAAATCGGGGCCAAGAGCCGCATCGCCGCTGGTGCGATAATCCACTGGCCATGGCGTCACCGCAATGCCGAGCTTGCGGAACAGCCCAACGGATCGCGGCATGTGGAAGGCCGATGTGATGAGGGCGCAGTTCGATAACCCGTTTTCTTCCAGCAGTTCCTTCGTGTTGGCCGCATTCTCGAAGGTGGTGCGCGACTGGTCTTCGCGGATCAGCCGTTCGGGGGCAATGCCGAAGGTCGAGAAGAAGGTCTCGGATGTCCGCGCATCGCCATCATATGTTCCGCTGAACGAGCCGTCGCCGCCCGAGACCAGAATCCGCGCCGCCGGATACGCCTGCGCAAGCTTCAGGCCCTCGACAAACCGGTCCGCCGCCTGATTAAGCTCGATGCCGCCCCGCTTGGCAATCACCTCGTTTTCGAAAGCGCCGCCAAGGATGATGATGCAGGAAAGGCCGGCGGGCAGGCTTGCGGGCCTTGGAATGCGGTTTTCCAGCCCCTGAAGCAAAACGGCACCGGTGCTGGTGAACAGGGTCAAGAAAAGCAGCGTCGCGGCAAGCCCGGACAGAAACCGGTTGAGCCGCCGGAAGCCTGCGGCGGCGAAAAGAAAGCTCATGACCAGCAGGACGAAAACCAGCGACAGGGGCTGGGCAAGCAGCCAGAACAGTTTTGATGCGAGAAACATGAGGCCTGCTACCGTCTCTTCCAGGAGTGTATGATCAGGGAGGGCTTTAACAGCCCAGGACGGTATTGGCCAATACAGTCAAATACAGACGGAAAGAGGCCCGTGGTGGTTTCCCTGGCCACGGGCCTTTCTGATGAAAGCTGGCCTGCGCTTTCAGGCCCGGCCAAGCGTCGGCGGCGCTTGAACGGCAGCCGTTCTGTTCCGCCTCAGATAGATCAGCACTGCGGCAAGCAGGATGCCTACGGCGATGATGGCGATGGCCAGCACCGGCCGGTAGGCGATCCAGGCGATGGCGATGACCAGAGGTCCAAGGATCAGCGTCAGGATGACGGCGATGACCGAGGTGCCGAAGCCCACGATCGAGCCGGCGAACGGAATGACGTCGGCGATGATGCCAAGGATCGACAGCATCATGGCAAAGCCGATGAACATGCCGAGCAGTCCGCCGCCCCGAACAAGCCAGGTGATCAGCGTGTTTTCGCTCTGGGCGGCATCGAACATCTGCGGCGCATCGACATTCCCGGCGGCACTTAGAAACAGCGCACGGCCGTTGGAGGCCTTGTAGCCGGTGACGTTGGCGCCCTTCTGCGCGCCGACAAAGCTGGCTTCGGAAATGTCTTCGCGGCTGAAGCTGATGCGCAGGTCGCCGATGGCTGGGTTCTGGCGGTTCTGCGACACATAAATGGTCGTGCCGTTGGCATTGACCGGCCTGTCGGCGCCGATGGCAGCCGCGACCTTCGCAATGACATCGGGTGAGAGCTTGACCGGGGTTTCGGTGCCGAGATTGGCGATGGTCCTGCCATCGACCGTGAACGCGCCGAGCGTCGCCGTCGCCACCGTGAACCGGTCGCCCTCGATCGGCATATCGGGGTTCTGGTGCTGGCCGCTTTGCTTGAAATCGGAGGAATCGACCGGCCGCGGCCGCCATTCCTTCGTGTAGCTGTAGGTGGTGACGGTTTCTTCGCCGCCGCCGAGCGTTTTCTCGGTCTCGCTCCTGCTGTCTTCGATCCACTGGTACATCTCGACCTGGCGGTTGAGGCCGGCCGCCCCTTCTGCCGAGACGCCGAGCATCGGATCCTCGGGCGTGCCATTCGGCTTGACCGGGCCGGATACGTGGACGAGCTTGCCTTCATTGGCCGGGTCCACGGTGCCGTTGTCGATGGAGACGACTATGCCCGCACCTTCCACCAGCGCGCGATAGGTCTGGACGGAACGGCCTTCGTTCCAGGACAACAGCCAGATCATTCCGATCACCAGGATGGGGCCGATCACCAGCCCGGCAAGGCCGCTTTTCAGTTTTGAAAACCACGATTTTGTAGTTGTTTCCGTAAAGCTCATGCCCCTCGTCCCTCTGCTGGTGCCCTCCGTCTAACGGTTGGTTCGGCACGCTTATTCGCTGAAACAGGTGCTATCAGAAAATCATGAAAACGAAATAGAGCGGTGCCCGCTCGCGGTGAACCCTCTTTGGGGCATTCGTTCCCCACGGGCAGAGTTGTTTTTCCATTTCGCACCTTGTCCGCGATCCGGCGGCTTGTATCTTGCGGCCGTGAGATTGGGTCCGGGAGGTGCGGCATGACATCGGTCAACGACGTGTTTGAAACAGGAACGTTCGTCGGGCGCGTCTGGCGGCCCGATGTCGCGGGTCCGGCGCTGGTGGTTTTGCGTGGCGGCGATCTCATCGACATCACCTCGAAAGAGGTGCCGACGATGCGTGATCTTCTGGAGCTTGACGACCCCATCGGCTTTCTTTCAGGCGCTCAGGGCGAGCGCCTGTCCACCCTTGAGGCCATCATGGCCGCCTCGGTGGAAGCCGCAGGCGATCTCTCGATCGTCCATCTGCTCGCCCCATGCGACCTGCAGGCGGTCAAGGCCTGCGGGGTGACCTTCGCACGCTCGATGATCGAGCGCGTCATCGAGGAAAAGGCTGCCGGAAACCCGGCTCTGGCCGAAACGATGCGCGAGCGTGTCACCGCCATTATCGGCGACAGCCTGCGCGACCTGAAGGCCGGATCGCCGGAAGCCGCCAAGGTCAAGGCGGCGCTGATCGAGGTGGGTGTCTGGTCGCAATATCTCGAAGTCGGCATCGGCCCCGACGCGGAAGTCTTCTCCAAGGCGCAGGCTCTGGCCTCGGTCGGCTGGGGCGCGTCCGTCGGGCTGCATCCGATCTCGAAATGGAACAATCCCGAACCGGAAATCGTGCTGGCCGTCGACAGTCAGGGCCGGGTCAAGGGCGCGACGCTTGGCAACGATGTCAACCTGCGCGATGTCGAGGGGCGTTCGGCGCTGCTTCTCGGCAAGGCCAAGGACAACAACGCCTCATCCGCCATCGGCCCTTTCATCCGTCTGTTCGACGATACCTACTCGATCGACGATGTGCGCAGGGCCGACCTGTCGCTGACGATCAGCGGACCCGACGGATTTGTCCTGAAGGGGGCCAGCACGATGCGGGAAATCAGCCGCGACCCGCTCGATCTGGTTTCCCAGACCATCGGCCGCCATCATCAATACCCCGATGGCCTCGTGTTGTTCATGGGCACATTGTTTGCCCCCGTCGAAGATCGCGATGCACCGGGGCAGGGTTTCACCCACAAGATCGGCGATGTCGTGACGATCTCCAATCCGGAACTGGGTTCGCTGACCAACACGGTGCGGCTCTCGACCGAATGCCCGCCCTGGACGTTCGGCCCTTCCGCCCTGATGCGCAATCTGGCAGCGCGCGGATTGCTCTGAAAGCTGCAAATCGGCATGCCGCGCGCAGGCGCCGGTTTCATCTGCACTGCAGGATGGCGGGCGCGCGGTCTTTCGAGAGGCGCAGGGCCGTCAAGGGCCCGTTCATGTAGGCGCCGGTATCGATATTGATACGCCCAGCTGCGATCTGGACCTTGGACACCGGTGTGTGGCCATGGACGGTTACGAAGTCCTTGGCCGCCGCCGCCTTGCCCGCCGCTGCCGGTCGCAGCCACAGGAGGTCGGAATCCTGCTGCCGTTCCAGCGCCACGCCATCCCTCAGACCGGCGTGGACAAAGCAGTAACCGGGCACGCTCACCATCGAAGGCAGGGATTCCAGAAAGGCGACATGGTCCGCTGGAATACGGGCCTGCAGCAGACCTTTCAGCGCCTCGCGATTGTCCGGCACGCTGGGAATGCCATAGGAGCGCAGCGTTTCAAGTCCGCCGAGTTCCAGCCAGCGATGGGTTTTGGCGGGATTGCGCAGGAAATCGAGCATGACGCTCTCGTGATTGCCCGCAAGGCACACACGGTCGATGTCGGCGCGCGGCGCGGTCATCAGCCTCTGCAGCACCGATGCTGATTTTTGTCCGCGGTCAACATAGTCGCCGAGCATGATCAGCCATTTCGTTCCGTCATGCTTGCTGCAGTCTTCAAAAATCAGGTCTTCCAGCCTGCCCAGGATATCGTCGCAGCCATGCACATCACCGACGGCATAGATAATGTCCGGGGCCGCATCGAAGAAGAGCTTGCGCCGCTGCCCGGCGAGCGGCACGCCAACGCGGCGCATGAAATCACGGATGCCGCGCATCATTGCAGGACCCCGCCGCCGCAATGTCCAGGCGCGCCATGGCGGGAACCGGCGGTGGCTGCAAGGAGGGCGAAAGTCGATGTCACGGCGTCCAATCCTGGAAAAAATCGGCGCCGGTAAAGACGGCGCCTGCAATGGCAAGCTGAAGAAGATCGCGGATTGACACCCGCGCCGTCAAGATGGTCCGGCGGTCGCGGAAATTGCTGAAACCGTCGCCGGGCTAGCCCAGGGGCATTTCGGCGCGATACCACGCGACAAAACGCCGGACGCCCTCCTCGACGGAGATGGATGGCTTGAAATCCGTCAGCGCGTTCAAAAGATCGGGTGCTGCAAAGGTTCTGGGGACATCGCCCTGCTGCATCGGCAGCATCGAGCGGATGGCCGGGCGCCCGACGGCGGCTTCCACCGTTTCGACGAAACGCATCAGCTCGACCGGCTGCCCGCCGCCGACATTGACGATCCGGAACGGCGCGTGGCGCGACAGGGTATCGATCTCCGCGACGCGGTTGTCTTCAGTGGGAACAACGTCCATCAACCGGACGATGCCTTCGACGAGGTCGTCGATGTAGGTGAAGTCGCGGCTCATCTGGCCTTCGCCATAGATCTCAATCGGCCGGCCGTTGAGGATGCAATCGACGAACTTGAACAGCGCCATGTCCGGGCGGCCCCAGGGACCATAGACGGTGAAGAAGCGGAAGGCGGTCGTCGGCACCTTGTAGAGATGCGCGTAGCTGTGCGCCATCAGTTCGCCGGACTTCTTCGTCGCGGCATAGAGCGTCATCGGCTCATCGGCCCGGTCGGTCTCGGCAAACGGAATTTTCTCGTTTGCGCCATAGATCGAGGAGGTGGAGGCGAGCAGCAGGTGCCTGGGCTGGATCGCCTTGGCCAGTTCGAGGATGTTCCACGAGCCGATCAGGTTTGAATCGACATAGGCCTTCGGGTTTTCCAGGCTGTAGCGCACGCCCGCCTGGGCTGCGAGATGGACGATGACGTCGGTTTCGCCGATCTCGGCGGCCTTTTCCAGCGCGGCCTTGTCTTCCAGCATGCCGATCACGGGCTTGAACCCGTTGGAACGGGAAAGGATCGCGTGGCGCCGTTCCTTCAGGCGAACGTCGTAATAGGGCGTCATGCCATCGAAACCGGTGACGAAATGGCCGTCGTCCAACAGCCGCTTGGCCAGATGAAACCCGATGAAACCTGCCGTTCCCGTGATCAGATAGCGCATGCCGGCTCCTTGCCTGTCTTTTGTCGTTTCGGACCTGCCGTTGTTATTCCGGACGGCCGATGCTGGTATAGCTGAAGCCGTGCTTGGTGACCTCGCCGGACTGATAGATGTTTCTGAGATCGACGAGGAGCGGCGTGTTCATCAGGGCCTTCAGGCGGTCGAGATTGAGCGCCCGGAACTCGTTCCATTCCGTCACGATGACAAGCGCGTCGGCGCCCTCCGCCGCCTTGTAGGGATTGTCGGCATAGGCAATGCCGTCGATCACGTGCTTCGCGTTCTCCATGCCCTCCGGATCGTAGCCGGTGACGATGGCACCGGCATCGGTCAGCGCCTGGATGACGGCGATGGCGGGGCTGTCGCGCATGTCGTCGGTATTCGGCTTGAAGGTGAGGCCGAGCACGGCGACCTTCTTGCCGCGCACGTCGCCGCCGGCAGCTGCGATCACCTTGCGGCCCATGGCCCGCTTGCGGTTGTCGTTGACGGAGACGACGGTCTCGATCAGGCGCACCGGGCTGTCATGGTCCTGCGCGGTCTTGACCAGCGCCAGGGTGTCCTTCGGAAAACACGAGCCGCCATAGCCGGGACCCGCATGCAGGAATTTTCCGCCGATACGGCCGTCGAGGCCGATGCCGCGCGCGACTTCCTGCACATTGGCGCCGACCTTCTCGCACAGGTCCGCCATCTCGTTGATGAAGGTGATCTTCATGGCGAGGAAGGCGTTGCCGGCATATTTGATCAGCTCGGAGGTGCGCCGGGTGGTGAACAGCAGCGGCGCCTGGTTGAGATAGAGCGGCCGGTAGACTTCGGTCATCACGCCGCGGGCGCGCTCGTCGTTGAGGCCGATGACGATGCGATCGGGCCGCTTGAAGTCGTCGATGGCGGCACCCTCGCGCAAAAATTCCGGATTGGAAACCACGGCGATATCGGCATCCGGGTTGGTCTCGCGCATGATCCGCTCGACCTCGTCGCCGGTGCCGACCGGAACTGTCGACTTGGTGACGATGACGGTAAAGCCGTTGATATGTGCGGCAATTTCGCGGGCGGCATCGTAGACGTAGGACAGGTCGGCATGGCCATCGCCACGGCGCGACGGCGTGCCGACGGCAATGAAGATCACATCGCTCTGCGAAACGCTGGTGGCGAGATCCGTGGTGAAGCTCAGGCGGCCGTCCTTGACATTGTCGGCGACCAGCTGCTCGAGACCGGGCTCGAAGATCGGGATGCGGCCGGCAAGCAATGCCTCGATCTTGCCCGCGTCCTTGTCGATGCAAACGACCTCATGGCCGAAATCGGCAAAACAAACGCCGGAGACAAGTCCGACATAACCGGCACCGATCATGGTGATTTTCATGGCACACTCCACAATGACATCGCACGCGCATCGCGGCTTCATACCGTTTCTTGATACGCACGTGGCGGCATCCATAGTCAAACAGACGCGCCTTGCCAATGCCGGATGTGCGCGCCGGCCTTCAGCCGGGCTTGCCAGCCGGCCGCCGACGGCTCGATTGCCGCCCCTCCGGGAGCGGCAGCGGGGAGGGGAAGCAGGCATGGGCGCATGACACAGGTCACGCTTGGGATCGCGATGGTTCTAATCGCGAACGGTCATTGAAAAATCGGCACCGCCGCGAAGCGTGTTGCTGACGGTGCAGATTTCCTCTTCGGCCGCCTGCGCAATCGCATGCCGCGCTTCCGCATGAATGTCTCCCCGGATCGTCAGCACGACATCGAACCTCACCACCCGCGACAGCCCCTCGGTGGATTTCTCGCCGCTGACGTCGGCGCGGATTTCCGTCAGCCGGTCAAGCAGGCCCATCTGGCTGGCAGCAATCCGGGCGCTCATCGTCAGGCAAGCCGAAAGCGACGCATAAAGCAGGTCGATCGGGTTGAAGCCCGCCTGCGACGGCCCGGTAACGATCTGGATTTCGCCGCCGGTCGCGGAGGTAACGTGCGGAAACCCATGCCGCCCCAGAACGGCAGTGGCGCCCGTCGGCCTCGTTTTCGTCTTCATGTCCGCCATGGCGTCCCCTTCCTGTTTCTCCAGCCTTCGTCTGACATGGAATTTTTCGCGTTTGGAAGCAACGCTGGCGTCAGCGAGAGGGTCGAAACCCGCCGGAATAATTAGTCTATGGTTTTTGTGGAAATTTGTGTCCGCAAATCGCCGGACATCCGCAAGAGTTTTCCCGGCCATCATCCGATAAGAGGCGTTCGTGCTTCGCCCGGCCCCGGCGATTTTGCGATAACCGTGCCATCCGGGGCGCTAGCCTCATCTGACAGGACGGGACTGACAATGACCAAAAAGACGATCCTCCACACCCTCTCGCGCCGCGCGGCCCTGACCGCTCTTGCCGTTTCCGCCGCTGCGATCGCTGGCCTTGCCGCGCCGTCCGCGAGCTTTGCCGAAGACAAGGCGATCAAGGTCGGCATCATCAGCGGCGAGGACGAGGATGTCTGGCGTGTTGTCACCGCGGAAGCCGCCAAGCAGGGCCTGACCATCGAAACCGTTGTTTTCAACGATTACACCCAGCCGAACGAAGCGCTGGAACGTGGCGAGGTCGATGCCAACGCCTTCCAGCATCAGCCTTATCTCGACAACCAGATCCAGCAGCACGGCTACCATATCGTCAATGCCGGCTTCACCGCCGTCTGGCCGATCGGCCTTTATACCAAGAAGTTCAAGACCGTTGCCGAACTGCCGGAAGGCGCCGTGATCGGCGTGCCGAACGATCCGTCGAACGAAGGCCGCGCGCTGCGTGTGCTTCAGAACGAAGGCATCATCAAGCTGAAGGACGGCACCGGCATTCTGGCGACGATCGCCGATATCGTTGAAAATCCGAAGAACGTCGATATCAAGGAACTCGACGCCGGCGTCGTCGGCCGCGCGATCGAAGATCTCGATGCGGCCGTCGTCAACACCGATTGGGCGCTGAAGAGCGGCCTGTCGGCAGAGGACCGCATCGCCCAGGAGCCGATCGGGGATAACCCATACCGCAACTTCATCGCCGTCAAGCAGGGCAGCGAGAACGAGGCCTGGGTGAAGACGCTGGTCTCGTCCTACCAGAACGATGCCGTCAAGGCCGAGTTCGACAAGGTCTACAAGGGAACGGGCATCAGCGCCTATTGATCGATATCGGCGCTCCGTCGAGCGCAGTCAAAACCGGGCGGCTCTGGCATGTGTTTGCCGGGGCCGCCTTGGGCGTTATAGAGGCGCCCGAAACCAAACGCCGAAAACCCAATGAAGGACAAGGCATGAATTCTGTTGTTTCCGCGTCTGCGACTGCGGCGCTGCCGCAGGCCGGCGATGTCGTCCGGCTGACGGACGTCAAGCGGCGCTTTGGCGCAACACCCGCTTTAGACGGTGTGTCGCTGACGGTGCGCAAGGGCGAAGTGCTTGGCATTATCGGCCGTAGCGGTGCGGGCAAGTCGACGCTGATCCGGTGCCTGAACGGGCTGGAGCAGGCAGATAGCGGCGAAATCCATATCGAGGGCCGCAACATCACCGGCTTGAGCGAAAGGGATCTGCAGCCGCTGCGCCGCCGCATCGGCATGATCTTCCAGCATTTCAATCTTCTGTCGGCAAAGACGGTCGAGGAAAACGTCGCGCTGCCGTTGAAGATCGAAGGCGTCGGCAAGGCCGAGCGCCTGAAGCGTGCCGCAGAACTGCTCGACCTGGTCGGGCTTGCCGACAAGGCCAAGACCTATCCGTCGTCGCTTTCCGGCGGCCAGAAGCAGCGCGTCGGCATTGCCCGCGCCCTTGCCGCCCGTCCGGCGCTCCTGCTGTCGGATGAGGCAACCTCCGCGCTCGACCCGGAAACCACGCGCTCCATCCTGGTTCTTCTTAAGGACATCAACCGCAAGCTCGGGCTGACCATCCTGCTCATCACCCACGAGATGGAAGTGGTGCGCAGCGTCGCCGATCGCGTGGCGGTCATCGATGCCGGCCGCATCGTCGAGGAAGGTCAGGTCTGGTCGGTGTTTGCCGATCCGCAGGCGCCGATCACGCAGAGCCTGCTCAGTGGCATCCGCCCGCAACTGCCTGACTATATCGCGGCGCGGCTATCGCCGGTGTCGGGAGGCGAGCAGATCCTCAGTATCGATATGGCCGGACCGGCTGCCCAGGGCGCGCTGTTCGCCGATCTGTCGCAGGCGCTGCCGCAGTCCTTCCGGCTCGTTCATGGCGGTATCGATCATATCCAGAACCAGCCGGTGGCGCGGTTTTTCATTGCCGTTCCCGCACGCGACGCAGCACTGCCGGAACAGGTCCAGACTTTTCTAAAAGCCCGCGGTGCGCGGGTGGAGGTGCTTGGTTATGACGCCAATCATGCTTGAGCTGCTTTTTCGCTCGCTGTGGGAAACCATCCTGATGACCGGCGCGTCGGGCATCATTTCGCTCGCTGCCGGTCTGCCATTGGGGCTGGCTCTGGTCGCCACCAGCCGCGGCGGCATTGCCGAAAAGCCCTGGCTCAACAGCGTGCTCGGCGCCATCGTCAACGGTTTCCGCTCCGTGCCCTTCATTATCCTGCTCGTGGCGCTGATCCCGCTGACGCGGCTGATCGTCGGCTCGGCGCTCGGCACCTGGGCTGCCATCGTGCCGCTGGCGATTGCCGCCACGCCTTATTATGCCCGGATCGCCGAAGTGTCGCTGCGTGAAGTCGATCGCGGCCTCATCGATGCGGTGCGCGCCATGGGCGGCAATCGCTGGACGATCATCCGCGAAGTGCTGGTGCCGGAAGCGCTGCCGGGCATCATCGCAGGCTTCACCGTGACGCTGGTTACCCTGGTCGGCGCCTCGGCCATGGCTGGTGCAATCGGGGCAGGCGGTCTCGGCGATCTTGCCATCCGCTACGGCTACCAGCGGTTCGAAACCACGGTGATGATCGCCGTGGTGATCGTGCTGATCGTTCTGGTTTGCGGCATCCAGTGGCTTGGCGACCGCCTCGTCGCCAGGCTCGATCACAAATAGCCGGCTCAATTCTTTTGTGCTGGAATGCGGCGCACCGGTACGCAGGGGAGCCAAAGGCATCTTTACCGGGGCTCGACCGTCTGGCTGAGATAGGTCGGGTCGAACTGTGCCAGTTCCTGCAGCCGCGCCCAGTCAAGAATGGTGATCATCTGGCCGATCCAGGTGAGAAGCTCGGCTTTACGCAGGATCTGCAGCGTCTTGTTGAGGTGCACCAGCGATATGCCGAGCACATCGGCAAGCTCCACCTGCGTCAGTGGAAAATGGAAGCTATAGCCGGTGGTTCGCCCGACGACCTGCAGCCGCATGAACAGTTCGCAGACCAGATGGGCGAGATGCGCTTTCTTTGAGCGCCGCCCCATCGCCACGATCCATTCGCGATGGATGGCGCCATCCACCAGCGTGTCCAGCCAGAGCAGGCGGCTGAGATGCGGCTGCGATTCGGTGATGGCCTTGAGGTCGCCGTGTTCGACGAACGCCACATGGCACTGCGACATGGCAACGATGCCATGATCCATGGTTTTCAGGAGAAACGCATGCAGATCGACGAAATCGCCGGCAATGTGCAGGGCGGTGATCTGGCGCGTGCCATCGGCCAGGAACTTGTAGCGCGCCGCAAAGCCGTCGATCAGCAGCGTGCTGTAGCCCGGCCGCGATCCCTCGACGACGATCTCCTCGTCCACCTTGAAGCGCCGGTCGCGCCAGATCAGATTCCTGAGCAGCGTCACCTCGCGAGGCGAAACCACGTCATGGCTTTGAAGATTGAGAAGGAGGGAATCGATCAATGTGCGGCATGCCGTTTGTGGAATGGGCTCTCCACCTATCCCACAAACGGCGCGGGCTCATTTAACATTGACACATGAATGACAAATCTCCTTGTTTTCAGGAACTATTTCCGGTTCGGCGAATTCCTGACAGTTCAAGGGGATGCCAAACGACGAGCCGATATTTTTTCGATTTGCACAACGGTGACGGCGCAACCCGCGACGAAGACGGGTTGGAGCTTTCAACGCGCGCCAGCGTAACACGGGAAGTCAGCCGGATTTTGCTGGATGTGGTTCAGGATGAGATCACCGGCCAGCCAAACGGCGCCGTGTCGGTTGTCGTGCGCGACGACAGGGGCAGAGCCGTGTCGATCGCCAATCTGACATTCAGCAACGCATGGTTCGAGCACGAGACCGGCGAATAGGCGGATATCGCCCCCTCGGCCGGCTATCGGCTGGACGGCGAAGCTGCGCCTGCGGGGTGAGGACGGCTATACCATTGCCCGGCTGAGCCCACCGTCGATCGGCAGTGCGACGCCGGTAATATAGCCCGCCTGACGGCTGGCAAGAAACGCCGCCGCCGCGCCGAATTCGGCCGGCGTACCATAGCGTCCCACCGGAATATCCGACTGGCTGCGTGCCGCAACCGTCTCGATGCTCAATCCTTCACTCTCGGCATCCATCCGGTCGAAGCTGAGCGTCCGGTCCGTCGCCAGCCGGCCGGGCAGAAGCATGTTGACGGTAATGCCCTCGGCCGCCACTTCGCCGGCAAGGGTCTTCATCCATCCGGCCACGGCGCTGCGCAGCGCATTGGAGGCGGTGAGGCCAGGGATGGGCTCGCGAATGCTGGTGGAGGCCACAGCCATGATGCGCCCCCAGCCGTTCTGCCGCATGGGCGGCAGCAACCGGTTGGTGATCCGCATGCCGGCCAGCACCATGGTGTCGAACTGCGCCCGCCAGAACGCCGGATCGATTTCCGAAGCCAGGCTCGGCGGCGGCCCGCCACCGTTCAGCACCAGAATGTCGATGTCTCCGAAGTCGCTCGCCAGCCGGTCAAGAAACGGATCGATGGCACCGGCGTCGGCAAGATCAAGCGCCATGCCTCTGGCCGGATCACCGATTTGTGCCGCCGCCAGTATTGCCGCCGCTTGGTCACGCCCCGTCAGGGCGACAATGGCACCCTCGGCCGCCAACGCTCCCGCAATCCCGCGCCCCAGCCCCTTGCTGCCGCCGAGAACGAGCGCCCGCTTGCCGTTGATGCCGAGATCCATGATGTGCTCCTGTTGCCGCTTTGCCGGAGACGGTTGGAGCGCGAGGGTGGCTTGCAGTCAATGGAAAAGATCAGGGGCGGGCGGGGTGTAGCGCAAAAGGGCTGATGCAGATCAAATCTGTCTGCGTGCTGTGCAATGGATGAGGAAG